>OGQK01000724.1_pt1 | contig 20351 bp, 12 predicted proteins | sample 1553221 | NCBI WGS metagenome assembly OGQK01 (sample SAMEA2579996, study PRJEB22360) | human gut metagenome | biome: human gut; feature: human-associated habitat; material: faeces | place: Denmark | collected 2008/2010 | reverse complement strand
CCGCCATCCGGTTCCGCCACGCCATAATGGCCTGGATGGAAGGAAGGGCGCCGGGATAAAATTCCTTCAGCCTGGAAAGCAGGTAATCTTCCGATTCCGGAAGGAACTTCTGCTGGATTTTATCCAGCGCGGCGCAGCAGTACTGCTGGTCGCCTATTCCCAGGGAGGCGCAGAGCAGGGAGGAACGCGCCAGGCAGAAGACGGGCCGCGCCGCGCCCTTTTCTTCCAGCGCCTGCCGCAGATGGCGGAGCAGATCCATGACGCCGGTTCCGGCAAAAGGCTTCCCTTCCGGATTGTGGAGGCCCCAGCCGTATTCCCGCAGGGCGGCATCCAGGGCCACGTTCATGTCCGGGTCGCAAACGCCCAGGGCGACGTCCGGCGTTTTTCCCTCCGCTGTCCGGGCGATCATGCGGCACGTTTCCCCGGCCAGCCGGGCAGGGTTGGCCGTGATCCTGATCTGGGTGTCTTTGATATGGATGGGGCACTGGGACCAGATTTCCGGAAGGGGGCATCCCCAGGAGTCAAAGGAACCGGCTTCCTCTTCCGGCGCGTGTATCCATATCTGGACGGGCACGCCGCTGCGTTCCGCATGCTGGAGGGCCTGGCGCAGGGGACGCGGAACGTCCGCTACGCAGGCAAGGATGACGTGTCCTCCTGTTTCCCGCAGGGAATGGAGCAGATGCGGCGGTGCTCCCGCCTCCATGGCGTTTCTGTCCGCAAGCTGCCAGCCTTTCAACTGTTGCGTGCAGTACTCCGACACCCTGTCCATGTCCGTCCAGCGTTCGTCACGGCCCGCGCAGGAATCCTGGGCCATGCCGCAGGAAATGCCCTGGTTCGCCATGGCGTGTTTCAGGCTTTGCAGGCTGGCCGCCATTTCCAGCATGCTGGAAAAATCCTCCGGCATGTGCCGGGGGAACAGGCGCGGATAAAGACGGTGGGGAGAAGTTCCCAGCGCCTGGAGCCAGCCGGCCAGCTCTTCCAGAATGGAAGCCGTTTCCTCCTTTTCCTCCAGCCGGGGGAACTGGTCCGCCGGAATAACATGGGGGGCGAAGATGGCCTGTGCGCTGGAAATGGAGGCAAGGTATTCCCTCAACTGCCTGCCGGATTCCCGTGTGGGAACCAGCACCAGATTCCGGCGGAAGTCGTTTCCCAGGCAAAGCAGCCGCTCCGCTACAGCCCGGCAGGCCGGTTTGTCCCAGGATAGAAAGAGTCGGTTCATGGCAGGGAAGCAGGACTCCCCGGAAAGGGGAAAAAGCGGAGACTACGGGCGTATTCTACCTTACCGGGGCGTATTTTCCCATCTATTTTTTCAGGCCTGCCGGGAGGGGGATGGGAGATCACGGAGTGTCAGAGATTTTAATGGCGTTTTAGCTTTAAGGGAGGGAGGCGAAGGAAGGGATGCCTTTGTTGTATCCGCGGATTTTCGCCTGGGAAGGGAAGCTTCCAGTTTTTTGGCAGGAACTTTTTGCCCCTCTTGGATGGGAATTTTCCTCCTGCTGTGTGGCCGCCTGAATCTATAAGGGCCGGGAGGCCCATATTCCCGGCCGGGAGTTCACCGGGCGGGTTCCCGGGAATCCCGCGCCACCCAAAACAAGGGCGTTCATTCCTGTATGACTGGTGGGGCGGTTGCGGAAGGCCGTTTTCCAGCGTTCCCGGTCATTTACGGTTCCTGGACGGCGGTTTTTTTTCCGGTTCCGGTGACCAGAAGAACGCCCGTGAAGACCAGCAGGACGGAGAGGATTTTCATCCAGCCGAAGTGGTCCATGCCCCACAGCACCGCTACGGAAGAGGCAATCACCGGCTGGCAGTAGTTGTACATGCTGACCGCGGTGGGTTGCAGCCGTTGCTGGGCGAGGGACAGGCAGATGTAGCTTACAAAGGTAGCGAATGCCACCACGTAGGCAATGCCCAGCCACGTCTGCAGGGGAAGTGCTGAATAGCGGATGGAAACCACGTCCCGGAAGGTGAAGGGCAGGCAGACGATGGCGGCGTAGGTGAACATCCATTTCATCAGGGTGACGGGCGAGTATCTGCCGATCAGGTTTTTAAAGAAGACGAAGTAAACGGCCACGCTGCACTGGGAGGCCAGGCAAAGGATGTCCCCCAGCAGGTTGTTGTCTCCCGGCAGGGGCGCCGCACGCGCTCCGCTGCCGGAAACCAGCAGAATGGCTCCGATGGCGCTGGCGCAAACCCCGATGATTTTTTTCCCCGTGATCATTTCCCGGAGGACGAAGGCCGCCAGGATCATGGTCAGTACCGGCGTAATGGTGGTGATGATGGCCGCATCCGCCGGAGAGGTGAATCCCACGCCCACCGTGAAGGCCATCTGGTTGAAAATGATGCCGAACAGGGAGGCGTAAAACAGGGTCAGACGATCCTTCCGTTCAATAGTTTCTCCGGGCACGAAGGCGGATGCCAGCCAGAACAGGATGGCCGCGCCCAGCAGGCGGAAGGTGGCCAGGGAAGCGGAGCTGACTTCCCCCGGCTGCACGACCAGTTTGCTGACCGGAGACATGAGGCCCCAGATAACGCCCGCCGCTCCCATCGCGATGTGTCCCTTCAGGGTTCCGGATTCCATGGTACGGCCCGCTGCGCAGCGGGCAACGCATTCTCCGCTTCCGCGGACGGATTGCAAGAGTTTTTAGCGCGGAACCAAAGCCCCGGAGAGAACGTCCAGGCGGAAAGAGGGGCATGGTCAGTCTGGGGAGTGGGGAAGATGCGGCCCTCCGGTTTTTTGCTCCCGCGCTTCCGGCTTTTTTCCTGATGCCGGGCAGGACCGGTTTCCGCCTTCATTTGATGTTGACGGGCAAATGATTGACCTGCCGTTCGTCCAAAACCGCATCGCTTCCATGGGACGGGAGTGGCGGCATTGCCCGTTTTCCGCCTCAAATCCATGCGGCAGGATTTGAGGCGGAACAGGATAAAAAGGCGCTGGCTGAATTCCTGTTCCTTTACGGGGGCGTTGATGCAGGCATTTTTAGTCGGGCTTCTTGCTCCTATTCGGCAGGCATGGAGATGCCGATTTTGTGTTCCCGGCTGTTGCCGCGGAGTTCCGGCGCGTACATGGCCTCAATGACGGCCGGCAGGGCGCTGAAGCGTCCCGGACGTTCCGCGCGCAGGCGGTGGCTGATCTGGTATTGGCCCATGGGCAGGGAGGAAAGGAAGATGCGTATTTCTTCATCCCCTATTTCCTTGTAGCCGGATACGGTCCCCATCCAGGCGTAGCCGCTGGCGGTTTCCCGGGATTCGCAGCCTGCGGGCCTGGGGTCCAGGAGCATGAGGTATTCCACATCGTTCTTCGTTTTCACGGTCATCACCACTTCAATGATGTCGCCGCTGGCGATGACGTCCCCATCTTTCAGCAGCGTGCGCCGGGTCAGGTCCTTGCCCTGGGAGACGAGCTCCCCGGCATCCGTCTGGGTGTCTTTCACGGAGTCGTCCTTCACCGTTTCCTTCCGGATGCGGTAGTAGGAGCGTTCCACGGTGACGGCGTTCCCTGCGGCGGGAATGAGGTCTTCCAGGGAGAAGTAGCTGAGGGTGGAATTGGCATAGATGTTCCCGCTGCCCTTCTTCCTGCGGATGGTGATGACGTGGCTGCCGTCCGCCAGGTCTTTTCCGCTCATGCGGAAGGCGTTGTCAAAGGTGAACAGGGTCTCCTTCGTGCTGGCGATCGTTTTGACGGGTACTCCGTCGTAAAGGATTTCCGCCTCCATGTCCTCCATGCCCTCCCTGGTCTGGAGGAGGTAGGCGGACAGGGCTTCCAGACAGTCCGCCGTATCCTTGGTGGAGTCCCAGTAGGAACCGTTGGCGCGGTTGTTGAGCAGCCATTTGGCCAGGCGCGCCGTGACGGGATTGCCGGGGTCGCTCTTGGCCATCAGTTTCAGGTAGGCCGCCTGCGTGGCTACGCCGCTGCCATACCAGCGCCACCAGTACCCTTCATTGGGAAGGCGGAGCCAGGCGGTTTGCAGGGAGTCGTCCTGCTGGAGGAACTGGGAGATGATGGGCATCACCTTCTTGAAGTCGTTCATGCGGTGGGCGTCCAGCAGGATTTCCGCCAGTTGAATCTGGCTGATGACGGGAAGTTCCAGCCTGTCGCGGAACAGGAAGCGTTCCATGGGCAGGTTTTTGACGCCGCATTCCGCCAGGACGGAATAGACCAGGGCGTCCGTCGCGGAAGCCGTCAGGCGGTAATCCCCCAGCTTGCGGATGGCTTCCTTCTTCTTCGGGCCGTCCGGCAGTTTTTCCAGTTTCCGGTATTCGTCTCCCTTCTCAAGAAGAGCTGCCTGGCTTTCCTGATAATTTTTCAGCCAGCGGACGGCTCCGGAAAGCATCCCATCCGGTACATTGACCGTGTTTGAAGCGATCTTCAGGCCGTGCGTCACATGGGCCGTCATGACGGGGTCTCCCTCGCCCGCTCCTCCGAACCATCCCCAGGAACCGTTGGGGAGCTGCTTCTCCCGGAGGGAGGAGATTCCCTTGGCGGCCATCTTCTTCAGCGCGGCTTCATCATAAACGGGGTTGCGTTCCAGCTTCTTCATGACGCTGTCATGGAAGGCCTTGTCCTTGATGGCCTGGGGATTCAGATTGCGGTGGCTTTGCAGCGCCGCTCCGGGATTCAGGCCGAGCTGCTTGAGAGCGTCCGTCACGACGAGAGCGGGCAGGAAGCGGTTGAGCGTCTGTTCCACGCAGCCATAGGGATATTCCGCCAGGTAGGGCAGGGCTTCCACCATGCTCAGGGCGATGCTGGGGGAGACCTTGACGACCAGCTCGCTTTCCTCCCTGCGCCGCTGCCGCGGCAGGGAAATGGAGAGTTTCTGCTCCTGTTCTCCGGGGAGCACCACGGCGCTCCCCGCATGGAGCTGCTTCATGCCGTGCACCAGCACGGGGAAGTTCATCTGCATGGCGTCTCCGGTGGAGCCGGACGCCGCCTCCATGGCGACGGTGGCGGTTCCCTCCCTGATGGCGGCGGTCCACCAGTTAACGACCGCCTGCCCCTGGGCGGGAACGTCCACTTCCCGCACGGCGGAATTGTCCGTATCCGCGGCGAGCCCCTTCACGGCCGGAGCGTCTGCCGGGAGAAGTTCCAGGCAACCGTTTTTCAGGGAAATGGAAACGCGGGCGCGGACGGCCTTGTCCGTCCGGTTGCGGACCAGGGCGCTGAGCATCACCACGTCTTTTTCCACAAAAAAGCGTGGGGCCTGCATGCTGACCATGAAGTCCTTCGTGGTCAGGAATTCCGCGGAAGCCTGCCCTACCTGCAATCCGGGGGTAATGGCCCAGGCGGCGGCCTTCCAGGTGGTCAGGTTGTCCGGCATCTCCACAGGGACGGTAACGTTCCCTTCCTCATCCGTCCTGAGCGTGCCGCACCACTTGATGCAGTCCGCAAAATTGGTGCGCAGCTGAATGGGTGGGGAGGCGTTCTCCTGCATGTCCGCGTCTCCCTGTCCGGCTGCAAAGGAATCACTTTCCGCACTTTCTTCGTCCGCGGCCATCTGCTGCATGACCGGAACCGGGGCGGCGGCGGGAACTGCCGCTACTTCAGCCAATGCCAATACGCGGCTTGCGGCTTTTCCGCTGAAGGCATAATTACCGGATCTGACTCCTGCTGCAGCGAACCCGTTGACGGCTCCTTTATCCCTCCGCAACATATAGCCGTAGTTACTGTAGAGCAGGGATTGGAAATAGGGCTGGTCCGTACCGCGGTCCTGCTGCGTTCCGGCAGCCGTCATTTTTTTCAGGCTGAGGAAGCCGGTTCCGTTCAGGCTGCCCCACACGGTTTTGGCTATGTCCGTGATATTGGGGCGGGCGATATATTCCAGAGCCTTGTCATAGACGGCCAGGGTGACGATGCCGTTGCTGACGGGCTTTCCGTCCGGCCCCTTGACCTGAACCGTTACCTGTCCTTTTTCACCGGGCTGGTATTGGGGTTTACCGGACGTTACGGAAGGAGACAGGATCTGGCTGGCTGGCGGAATCAGCAGTTCGGCGGAAGCCTGATGAAGTTCCCCATTTCTGACGGTGAAGGCATTTACGCCCATATTCGGCATGTCTTCCCGGGTGAGGGGGCATTCCACCAAAGCGGTTTGCCGGTCCAGGGCAACCAGGAGGCGGGATTCGTTTTTCCAGGAATTGCGCAGGAAGGTCCAGACGCGGGCGTCCGGATAATCTGACGTGACGAGCAGCCTGGCCGTCTCCCCGGGGGCGTATTCCTTTTTGTCTGGAGTGATGGCAAGAGGATTGATTTTAAAGGGATTTTGTTTTCCTGCGCCATAGGAAAGAAACTGGAAGGAATCTTCCACCTTGTTTCCGTGTTCGTCCTCCAGGGTGGTGGAAAGGGCGTACAGGCCGGATTCCGTGGTCTGGAAGGACAGGGCGGCTTCCCCTTCCTTCCCGGTGGCGATATTCCAGGTTTCCATATCCTGGCGGCTGCCGTCCGGGAGGATATGCTGCAATCTCGTGGTTCCCTTGGCGTGGCTGATTTTGACGCCGTCCGCCGTGGCCGCGGTGATGGACGCCTGCACCGGAGTTCCGGTGGGGGCGTAGCCACGGTTCAGGGCGGTGAAGATGTTGAACGGGCGGAAGGTGGCAATCACGTTCCCGGAGGCGGAAACTTCCCGCAGAGAGGCGTCCGTCACGCTGGCGGAGACGCGGTAGGTGATGTTCCGGGAGGCGAAATCCCGGGCGTCCTGTGCTGTGGAAAGCTCCACGGACGCTTTTCCGTCCTTGTTCAGCGGCACCGTCTTTTCCAGGACGGTCAGGGGTGTATCCGGAGAGAAGGGGATGTAGTACGGGCTGAAAGACCTGTCGTACAGCCAGCTCCATTTCCAGTAGGGCGTCCAGACGTCAGCCCCCAGTGTCCGGGTGATCGTGATGGTGGCCTTCCCTTCGTTTACGGGACCGCCCGCGTAGTAGTCCGCCTGAATGGAGACGGGAATGGGCTGGCCCAGCCGGATGGGCTTGGAGGGGGCATTCATCCTGACGGAGAATTCCGGCTTTTTATACTCTTCCATCCGGAAGAGGGGGGCATACAGCCGGAAATCCGGATCCGCGGAATCATGCAGCTTCAGCTTGGCTCCATACTGGCCCAGCGGAGCTTCCGCGGGAATGAGCAGTTCCAGTTCAAAACAGCCGGTGGAATCCGTCGTGACGGTTTTTGGCGGAAAAACGCTTTCATCCCCGGTTGGGGCTGTAATGGTCAGCGTCAGCTTTTTCCCGGCGCAGTCCTTCGTTCCGGGATTTGCGATGTCCGGACGGAAGAGGACGCCCTTGAACCGGGCCGTCTGTCCGGGGCGGTATACGGGCTGGCTTTCCAGGAAGAAGCAGGAATAGGGGTCGGAGGCCTTGTTTGCCGTATCCATGAGATAATTGCCGGATTCCCAGCCATAATCCGATACTCCCGCCAGCACATAGCTGTCCCCTTTGGAAGCGATGCCCAGGAACATGTTGTAAGAAGGAGTGCGGGAACCGCGGGGAGGGATTGTTTCTACCATGGCTCCGTCCTTGTCCGTGGTTCCCTTCACCTGGTGTTTTTGGAGCGTTTTATCCTGCTGGTAGCGAAGGAGGCGCAGGCTGCCCCCTTCCACGGGCATTCCCGTTCCGGCATCCGCCAGGAACCAGAGGTTGCCTTCCGGCACGGAACGGCGCACCAATACCATGTCTGACAGAGTGAGGAAGCGGTGGAACCGGTAGCCGTTATCCAGCGTGACGGTAAGCAGGTACCAGCCGGGCTTGCGGGTGGGCACGGGAATCTGGGCGATGCGGTTCAGGTGCCGTTCCCCGGGAGCCAGAGCTACCTTTTCCCCTTTGATTTCTTCACCCAGATAGCGGGCGTAGGACGGCTCATGCAGCAGATTGAAAAGGAGGGTCCCCAGGCTGGAATACTTTTTCCTGTACGCGTTGCCCAGCGTGCTGGAGGTCTGCACCTTGTCCATGCGTTCCTCCTGCCACCGCTTCATATCCACGGAGCGGGCCGTCACGCTGGCCTGGGCGGCGTTGCGGTAGGAGAAGGCGACCGTCACCGGTTCCCCTGCCAGCAGCGTTCTTTTATCCGTATCAAACGTTCCGTTGGGTTCCGTGATGGAGTCAATGCGCTTCTTCAGGTGGTCCGCGACGTCCAGGAAATCCTCCTTGTCCGGTTGATCCCAGGACTGCGCGTTCCAGGTCTGAAGGATGTTGCCTAAAAGCTCCGCGGCAGCGGGACGCTGGTTGCGGGCCAGGAACTCGTTGGCTGCCAGATTGCCGGCGTTAACGTAATAATCCGGCTCCGGAGTTATTCGGACCGCGGCGGCAATCCGGATGAAGTCGTAATCCGGGGGGAGGGTGGTGAGCAGGAATTTCCCCTTGCCCGTCCGGTCGGTTTTGACGACAGTCTGGTTCGTTTTCAATTCCGCCGGGTTGATGCCCGCCACCATGCCCGCGTTGCCGGGGCCGTACACGAATTCCTGGTCCGGAGCCGTATTGGAATAGGAGAACAGCCGGTGGCACCAGGACGCGGTGAAATAGTTGACCCGGTTGGCTAGTTCCGGGTTCGCCTGAATGGCGGCATCCAGCAGCCAGCGCATGCGTTCCCCGTCGTTTTTAGCCGTCTCCCAGGAGGAAGAGGCATGGTAAAAGACAACTTCCGGCTTCCCTGTTTTGGCATTGAGCGTGACGGGCACGGTGGCGACGTTCCGGAACGGGGGGGCCTCCTCCCTGGCTGCGTACCCCGGCAGTTCCTTCAGGCTGGTGAGGTTCCCCAGGGCGGCGTAAGCCTGGAAGGGGGAAAGGGAACTGTAGCGGCTGCCCTGCACCAGCAACGCCTGAGCCGTCATGAAGCGCAGTTGCCCCAGAAGCTTCATGTTCTTTTCCTTCTCCGCCAGCTGCATGGCCTTGGAAAGGCACCGCAGGGCTTCCACCCGGTCCCTCGCTTCCCCGGAGTATTCCCCGTCCCATGGCTCGGTACCGCGGATATAGGCGCCGTCCACCAGTTTGAACGTATGGCTGGCGCTTTGATACAGATGGGCGGCATCCATCAGGAAATAGGGATTGCCGCCGTGGCGTTTCATCTGTTCTTGCAGGATGGTATCCAGATTTGTGGAATCGTCCAGGGCATGGAGACGGGTCAGAGCCTGGTAATAAAGAAGAAGGTCTGCTCCGCTGTACTGGTCGTCGTATGCATCAAGCTGTTTTAAAGCCTGTTCGGCCGCATTCTTGAACAGCTTCTTTTCCAAAAGCTTTTCAATAGCCTCAACGGACTGCTTCCTCTGCTGGGAAACGGAAGATGCCTTGTCCGCATCCTTGGCGCCTTTCCGGGATGAAGAAGAGGAATCTTCCGGAAGGGCGCCCTTATTACCGGCATGGGCGGCCGGCTCATCCTGTCGCTGCGGTGGGGTGGAAGCCGCCGCCGGGTACGGCATTCCGGAAGCCAGCAAGCCTCCCGCCAGAAAAAACAGGGAAAAGATTCTGTTCATTACGCCAGACTACTTCCATGTAAAATATTTGGCAAGTTACAAGTAGGTTACAATATGCGGGAGATTGTCTTAATGCCGTCCAATGGCCGGAAGCACTGGAAGGATTGGCAGTCAACGAGCAAGACGGATTCTTTTACGTTCCGGCCTGTATTCCGGTGCGGACTGCCTGCCGCGGCGCCCTTTTCAAGCTTCAGGGCGGCTTCCGCAGGTTTCCCTGCGGCGATATGCAACGCCGCCTTCTCTTCTTCCCAGGAGAAGGACCCGTGAGGGTACGTTTATGTTCCACTCCCGTTCCCTCGTTCAGGAATCGGGCCTGGTGCATAAGGGCGTTGTGCCGCATGCATGTTCAAGCCTCTGCGGGAGGGAAGGCTGAAGGAACGGGAGGAAAGCCGCCCTGCATGACTTGGCGCTCCGGAATGCCGGAAGGGGGGAGAACAACGGGGGATTGCCTCCCTTGTTGCCGTCAATCGGGCAGCGGGCCTTCGCATGCCAGGCGGTAAATGGCCTGGACGTCCCGGGCATCCAGTTTTTCCAGACCCCCGATGGGGCCGCGCACGCTGATGGCCTGTTCCGCCATCAGGGGAAAATCCCCGGACCGGATGTTCAATTCTTCCATGGTCGTCGGAAGCCCCAGTTCCCGGTAAAAACCTTCCAGACGGGAGATGCCCTCCCGGATGAGGGCTTCCGGCTCCCGGAAGGAACCTTCCACGCCCATCACATTCACGGCGAACTGCGCGAACATTTCTTGGTGTTTGGGGGAAACGTACTTCATCCATGCCGGGGTGACGACGGCCAGGCCCGCGCCGTGGTCCACGTTGTACAGGGCGCTCAGCTCATGCTCCATGGCGTGGCAGCCCCAGTCCTGTTCACGGCCCACGCCCAGCAGGTTGTTATGGGCGATGTTACCGGAAAACGCGATCTCCGCCCAGGCGTCGTAATCGTGCGGGTTTCCGTTCAGGAGGCGGGCGTTTCTCATGATAGTGCGCAGGGTGGCTTCGCAAAGGCCGTCGGAAAGGTCCGTATGCAGGGTTCTGGTGAAATAGCGCTCAAAAATGTGGCTCATCATGTCGCTGACGCCGTTGGCCATCTGGTGGTGGGGGAGCGTGAAAAACAATTCCGGATTGATAATGCTGAACACGGGGCGCAATTTGGGAGAACCGTACCCCAGCTTCCGCCTGGTCTCTTCATTGGTGATGACCGTGTTCGGGCTGCTCTCGCTGCCTGCGGCGGGAATGGTCAGCACGGTGGCGACGGGAAGCGGGTCCGCCTGGGGCTGTTGCTTGGAAAGATACAGGTTCCATACGTCTCCCTCATGGGGAACGCCCAGCGCAATCGCCTTGGCGGAATCAATCACGCTGCCGCCCCCCACGGCCAGCACGAGGCCCAGGCCATGCTCCCGGCAGAGGCGGATGCCCTCATACACCAGGGGCAGCGTGGGGTTCGGCTGAACCCCGCCCAATTCCTCATACTCCACGCCGGCGGCTTTCAGGGAAGCCGTGACGGCGTCGTAAAGGCCGGAACGCTTGATGCTGCCGCCTCCGTAGTGGAGCAGGACTTTTTTGCCGAACGGCTTGAGAAGGGCGCCCGCTTCATGCTGGGTTCCTTTTCCGAAAATGAGCGTGGTCTTGTTGTCGTAAACGAAATTGAGCATGGCGGGTATGCGGTGACGGTACCTTTAACGCTACGGCTCTTCCATTCCCGGCTCAAGGCTTTTGTGCGCCTCTTTTTGATGTTGACGGAGAGGTATTCATCGGCAGGACCCTTCCCGGGGATCATGGTTGCCTTCCGTTTTCTTCTCCACTTTGCCCGGCTGGGGATGGGGTGGATGGTAGGTATGGACAGCCATCCGGTAGAATGCCGTGGTTCATGCCGTTGGCGGAATGGATGAAATAAAGTGGCTATAGAAGGCAGGAAAGGGAAGGAAGGCATCGTTAATTCATCGTGGAACGTAACTCTTCAAAATCAAGGTTCATGGCGCAATCGCACCGCTTTTTGCTTGAGCCCCGGAACCTTCCCGTTTATTGTCCTGCACGGACAATGTCCGGTCCCCGTAGTTCAATGGATAGAACGGGTCTCTCCTAAAGACTAGATGTAGGTTCGATTCCTACCGGGGACGCCACCTATAAAGCTCTATAGGTTATTCACCTGTATTGTTTTTGCATTAGAAGTGTGAATGAATTCTCACGAGAGGCGCAGGCCTGTAATATTCCCAAACTCTCTAATCCGTTGCCATGGACCTCTGTGCCGCATGTGGTAAACACATGCCATCCAAGTTCAGTGGACCACTGCCTCAAAAAACTGGAAACGATAAGTTTGCAGGCTTTATTTATCCCTTCATCAGTACGGTCTACTTGTATTGGATTTTTTGATGAAGCTATGAAGGTGCGTGATTTTACATTAATTCCGGATTGATTTTAGTTTCGAGTGTTAGGTCCGCTATAAAGAAATTTAGCTTTTCAATCTTTTTCCAAGGCGCGATCGATAAATTTACGAATCTCTTGGTCCGAATATCCTGCCATCTTGATATATTTGCGCATCTCTGATTTTTTTTCAGGAAATAAATCAGTAAGAAGGATCATGAAGTTCTTCTCCGAGCGTTCAATAATATTCTTGAGCAGGAGGTTTCGGGAGGTTTGCGTGTTGACCACAACGGTGTGATCTTGGAATTGCTGGCCGTTGTCATGAATCCGTTTGTTCATGTCTTCAGAAACGTCATTTATCTTTTTATCTGTTTCCAGCCCCGTCCCTTTTTTCTGGATTTGGGCAATTTCAGAAAATGCGTTTTCCATGATCTCACTGTTTCTTTTCAGCATGGCTTTTGCTTCTTCATCAGAAACGAATACCGGCTTGTCCGAGTAGGATTTTGATTTGGTGCCGTTGAGGAAGCCGCGCATGATGGCTGCCCCATAGGATGCCATCAATTCTCTTGATGCCTTGCCATTGGGAAAAAGATCACGATAAGTGGAAATGGCGAGCATTTCCAGGGCTTCCTCCTTAAGATAAAGGTCTGCGTCACGGTTGTTTATGGCGCACCTTGCCTGCTCGGCTGAATCTATGGCAACAAGAGGTGTATTGGCGATGAAATAAAAAATCCAGGGGGTATTATTACGAGTTTCTTCACTTGGGAATTCATTCTCTGCCGCAAGCTCCCTGATGCGTTCAAGTTCCATGGCTGCTTCCTTGAAAAATTCTTCTGATTGACCGTCATCAAGAAGTTTTTTCAATTTTGACGGAGGTGTCTGGATGTTTTTAAGAACATCAGGAGAATCCGGTTTGACGAGGCTGGAGTCAAATAATTGTATTTTTGCCATGGCGGGATAGATGGAAAAAATGAGGATTCCAACCGATATTAATAGCTTCATCATTTTATGATAAAAATTTATAATGTTTGTTCTATAGCTTTTACCGAAAAAGGGACTTTGAATTTTGTAATGGTGCCGGAACAGTTTTTTTGTTTTGGAAATTTAGGATCATTTGTTCGTGTGACGGTAAATGTCTGCTGAATTTGTTCTATACGCTTCTTAATTTGAGTTACTTCATAATTGCATAACCATGTCCATCTGCACGTTCCGTTTAACTTAGAAATAGTATTAAATAACATAACCAAAGTTACATTATCAAAGATTTCGTTACGTGCATCGGGAGAATCCCCGTTATTGCCGGGATCATGATCGTTAACTTTAAATGGCGGGGGTGCTTTCGGGTCAATAACAGTACCGCCATCTTTTTCGATGACGCCACACCTGGCAAAACTGACGGACGTTGGATGCACAGTAACAATAATTTTTCCAGTGATGCCGAAGCCAATATCTGATTGCTTGCCGTATTCTTCTCCCTTTTTTCCTGTTAAGCGAGTCGGTTTTTTAATGTTAAAAGTGATTTCTGCTGGAGGAAAATCATCAGCTTCCGCTTTGACAGTAACATTATTATTTTCCATGATCAAGTCAGCCGTCAAGGTTGCAGTGGTTCCTCGGCCCCTTAACGTTGCTCCATTGCCTTTCTTAGTCCAGGTAACCTTCGTATTTTTATTTAATGGCTTTCCTCCTTTGCGGGTTAGTGTTAGTGTTACGATTTCTCCTATTCCGATTTCTTTTCGCGCTTTATCCTTTTTTTCATTCAATTTTTTAATGACGCAGTCAGCTGATGGTTTTTCAGTTTGGGATGTGATCTCCAGCATCCTGTTCTCCGCGTGAATGTCTATGCCGCTCATGATGGCACAGGCGAAGGCAATTATAAAATATTTTCCTATTCCCATGGGGTTTGGCGTTTGGTTTAAAAAATTCTGAGAGTCGGAGCACTAAAAATGGCTTATAGGACTGGACCCCGTGAGGTCAACTTGACAAAGGTTAGTCTCTATCCTTGATTTGCGTCCACTAGGAATGGACGGACGCTTCTAGCGCTCAGGCTATATGAAAATGTATATAGCAGTTCTGGATTTTTAAAGATTTTTGTAAAATTTATTTATTTTTCTATGATTAGAGCTGATGGCAATTTTAGAATGTTCTTTCCTGAACTCTGTATGGCGGAAAGGAAAACCACGGATATCCGGGGGAAAGCAGGGGGGCGCTGAATAATAGAGATGTTCGACTTGTCTTCAAGGCGTTCCTTTTTCCTTGCGCAGACGTTAGTGTTTGTTAGATTGCCTCCGTCGCTACCTCCATGAAGTGTTTTGCCGCGTGTCTCTTTCTCGTGTGTTCAGCCGTCCATCCCGCTGTTGCCTCAACGAATGTTCCGTTGCTCCGGGATGCGGCGTTGCATTTGTCCTTCCTGAGAGTTCTGGTGGAAGATCCTGTGACCAGGATTATTCCGCAGCTGCTGCTGGGGATGTCATGCGTTTATGAAGATCAGCTTGGGGGGCCCGTTTTTTATGAAGAGGCTCCGGAGGAGCTTGTCTGCACGGATTCAACAGGAAGGAACCTGAAGATTTACAGGATTTCCGCCGATGCGACCAAGGCGTTTGGTGTGGGGCACGGTGATCCCGTCTGGTTTGCCGCCGCTATCCAGCGTCCTGACCCCGGTGCGGAGTGGGTGCGCCTCCGGGGATTTCTTTTGTGCGCTTTTGCTGATGACCTGGTGGAGCTGCCCGCCGTAGTTCTGCCTCTGCTGGAAGAAGGAACCAGGGTGGAATTGCCTCTTGAAAAGCCGCGGAAGGACAAGGTGGCCCTTACGCTGGAAAAGAGCTTTAACCGCTGGAAACTGAAGGTGGAGGGAAGGAGTGATTTTTATTTTAATTCCATGAGTGTCAGAGAGGAAAACGGACTTCCCCTGAAAGGCCGGGGCGATTTGAACAGCCGGGGCAGGAAGATGCGCATGTGGGGGAAGGATTACCGTGTTTCCGCCCGCTGCCGCTCCTTGCGCGTGGTGGTTTCCTATTGGAGTAAGCGCATGTTCCGCAAGGTTCCCGTAGATATGAAAATAGGCCTGGGAGGGGCTGCCGTTCCCGGCTGTTAATCCGCATAAGCAGATGAAATGGTTTGTCACAATCGCCTGCTGGTGTGCGGGAACGCTGATGGCGGCGGATATTCCCGTTAAGAGCGCTTCCTATTCCGGCACCAGCTTGAAGGGGCCCGTCATCGGGCTGTCTTCCATGGGGCTTGTGAGGGGGGAGCCTTTTAATTTCACCAAGACGGGCATCGTGCTGTATTGCGTGTTTCCAGGTTCTGAAATGCTGGCTCCGGAACAGCCGGAACAGGAATTGACGGCTGTCGATTCCAATGGCGTGCGTCTGAGAGTGCGCTCCATCCGTCTATGGGAAGGGATTATTGAGGACAAGGGCTTGAGGCGGGTAAACGTGAGCCTTGATTTAAAGGATGTGCCTTCTCCGGGAGCCCGCTGGATTCAGGTGAGCGGCACTCTTTTTCTCCCTTTGTGCCAGGGGCTGGAGTCTCTTGATTTCGGGGTGGTGGAATTGAAGGAGAGCGGCGTTTCCATTCCGGTGCCGGACCCTGTTGCCGTGCGGAGAGCCCTGGAGAATAACCGGGTGGAAGTAGCCGACATGTCCAAGCTGGAGACGGTGACGCTGAAAGTGACCAGGCAGACGGGGCGCAGCCGTCATGCGCCGGCGAACGAACCGGGGGAGGAATGGAAGTTCATGGTGTATTCCGAGGTGTATTCGGAGAAGATGTTCCGGGCGGAGGATTTTGTGTTTCACGATGTGAAAGGCGCGAGATTGAAGCCTGTTCCTACCTGCGACCATTCTTACAATGAAGACAGGGGAAAATCCTTCCTGTTCAGGAATTCGCCCCGGTTTGTAGAAGTGGCCGCCCTGTACCAGGGGCCCTCCCGCATCAGGCCGGTTCCCGTGAATATCAAAATAGGCATAGGCGGCGTGGTGCCGGAAGTTCTTCCGGCGCCTGCGGAGGTTCCGCAGACAGGTTCCGGTTCCCGCTGATTAGTCGCCGGCTATCGCCGGTTGCCTCACCATTTGAGGAGGGCGTTGCCTCCCTGGGCGAATCCGGAGAGAAGGGTGCCTGCCGCGGCGGTTTTCTGGGCTCTTGCATTGGCGCGGCCCAGGTACTGTTCCATGTTCGCCCGGTTGTACAGGGACTGGGCATTCCTCATGGCTTTCCGCGGCTTCATCCTGAATCCGGGTTTGCAGGCGCGTCGCCAGGGCCTGTTCCCTGACCGGTACGGAACCATCCCGGAGCAGGGAAGACTGGGCAGCGTCCAGGCGGGCGTCACCCATTTGCCGTGTGGCGTCCTGCTGCATGCGTTTGGCGTTTTCCACGCCCGTCTGTTTCTGGAGGTCCGCCTCGTTCCTGAGGGTGGCGGCGTTTGCATCCGCCGCCTGCCTGGCGGCGTCCGCGCTTTTTTTCTGGGCGGACGCGGAGGCCGCGCCCGCTGCCGCCGAAGTAGCGGCCAGCGTTATCATTCCCAAAGATGCCGGATCAAATCCCATGCGCGCATCCTGATATGAAAAACGGTTCAGGCGCAAGACGCCCGAACCGTTTGACATGAATCAGGGTTTGGCACAGAAGGGTTGCTATTCAATCACGATGCTTTCAATGTTCAGCACCGGATTTTCCGGAGTGGAATGAGGATCAATGGTTCCGGTAATGATGACGGCGTCACGTTCCTTCAGCCCGTTCACGCCTTTGGCGGAGTGTTTGATGGGCTGGCCCTGGTCATCCACAAATTGAACGGTCATCGTGTTATTTTTCCGTATTTCCACCGGCACCGTACCGGTGGACCACACTCCCCGCTCCTTCATGTTGGCCAGGAGCTGGGCCGGGTCCCCGATGGTAAAGGAGGCAATGTTTTTTGAGAAAACGGGTTCATCCCCCAGCACGGCTCCCTTGACGGTGACTTTATCGCCCGGGGCCGCTTTTCTGGCATCCGAGACGACGAGCGCCCGAGGCAGGCCTACCATGTTTTCCGCGAATCTCACGGCCATCTGCTGGGTGACGTTTTGATCGGAGGTAAGGGCGTTCACGGTTTCCTTGGGGTTGCAGCCCATCAGGGAAACTGCGGCCATGGTCAGGATAATGAAGTGTGTGGCTTGCATGGAATCTCCTTTTTGCTGAAAGGTTGGATTCCTTTTCACCTTCTGCCGTTCATCCTTACCGGTAAGGAAAAGAATATTTTTCACAGGAACAGGCCGGCCGCCAGCATGACGAGGTCCCTGAGTGCGTCCCACAGCCTTTCCGCATTGTGGACGCAGTCCGTCAGAAAGCGGTGCAGGCTTACGGCGTTGAACAGGCGCAGCAGCACCAGGAAGAGAAGCAGGTTGGCAAAGTAAACGAGGATGAGGGAGAAGAAGGTTCCGTTATCCGCCAGGTCCGGCTGGTCCTTGGGGATGATCCATGCCGTCCAGAACAGGTGGAAGCACCACCAGAAGCCCAGCCCGGAGTAAAGAAGGGCCTGGCAGGTGACCGTGGGCCAGAAGAGGTACGCCATCCCCCATACCAGCCCCCACAGCATCGCCCATAGGGGCAGGAAATAGGGGGAAAGGGAGATGAAGAGGTTGTTTTTGTCCGTCTGGATGTATCCGCCGTCCAGATCCGCCTTGAAGGCATGGATGGAGCCGCGGCTGCAAAAGACCGCCAGCACGTGCGTCAGTTCATGGCCCAGCACGTACAGGTACAGCAGGGATGAGGTGAACAGCCTGCTGCTGCCCAGCACCACCCACACGGCCGCTCCCATCAGGGCGTACCACACGGGGATGGAGAAGAGGATGCTGAGGCTGCCGGAGGCATGGGCGAGCTGGTCGCACAGGGACATGGCCGTAATCAGGGCCAGAGGGAGCAGAAGAAGAGTGGCTACGGCGTGCCTGACGAACCGGGTTTTGCGCGGAAGGTCCATGAAGGTGAATTCCTGGCATTCGTCTTCCCAGCATTCGGAAGTAACCTGGGCGCGGTAGGTCTTGTCCCAGGCGTCACGGTTGCATTGCCTCATCATGTCGCCAAGGCTTGCCGTGGAGCGCGGCTTCCGGGCGGTTTCTGCATACCGGCGCCAGTCCTGGCGCGGCGGTGTGTGTCTGGGTGCCTTGGGCATGCGGTGATGAGGTGCAAGGCCAGCATAAGGGGATTTCCGCATAAATGCGAACCAAATTTGCTGCTTCCGGAACGCGGGGGAAAAAATGTTTTATGCGCGCCGGAACTTCCTGTATAATCCGCCGCATGCAAGATGCTCTGCTGGTTCTGGAAACTTCCTGCACGCAGTCTTCCGCCGCGGCATGGGGCGGAAAGGAACTGCTGTGCCGGGTGGAATGGAGAGCTGAACGCAACCATTCCTCCGCCATTTTTGAGGCGGTGCGACAGGCCCTGGAGGCTTTGGAAGGACGGCGGTTAAAGGAAATTGCGGTCGGTTCCGGTCCCGGCGCCTACGGCGGAATCCGCGTGGCGCTTGCCGTGGCGGACGGACTTTCCCTGGTGCACGGGTCCCGCGTGGCGGCGTTTTCTTCCTGGAACGGACTGGACATTCACGACGGAAAGGCCTGCGTGATGTCCGACGCCCGGCGCGGCGGCTGGACCTGGGGGAGGCTGGAAAACGGCATTCTGGCGGCCGCTCCGGAAGTGCTGCCCGCAGAGCAGGCCCGCGCCCGCGTGGCGGAATGCCTGGAAAACGGCGTGCCCGTTTATTCCACGGAAACGGGGGAAACCCTGGCAGCCCGGGAAATGACGGGAGTTGTTCCCGTGTGCCCGCATGCGGAGGCTCTGGGAGCTGCATGGCAGTCCCTGTCCGAGGGCCGCAGGGAGGAACTTCTGGAAGGTCCGGCGGAACCGCTGTATGTAAGGGCTCCCCACATCACCTGCGCCAAACGCCCCGCGTGGGCCGTGAAGGCGTAATTAAGGTTTGACTTTCTGGAAGATTGTTAGACTTTTAATCGGTAATCTTCATCACTAGTAGCATTTTTTAAAACATGAGCAATGACACTTTTTCCGCACGACACACATATCCCAAAGGCTTAAAAGGAATCATAGCTAATGAATCTGCCTTGAGTGATGTGCGCGGTGAGGAAGGCCGTCTGCTGTATCTGGGTTACGATATTGATGACCTGGTGGAGATGTGCTGTTTTGAAGAAGTGATTTACCTGCTTCTCAACAAGCGGCTGCCCAACCGGGAGGAACTGGAGGGCATCAAGAAGCGCCTCCGTTCCGACCGCGACCTTCCCCAGCCTATTCTGGATTTCTTTAAAACGGCCACCAAGTCCGCCCGGCCCATGTCCGCCCTCCGGACGGCGGTTTCCATGCTCGGCATGTATGACGACCGGACGAAGGATTCCGGCCAGTTGAAGGAGATAGGCCTCAGCCTCATCGCCAAGGTGCCCGTGATGGTGGCGTACTACTACCGTCTGTGCCAGGGGCTGGACCTTCCCCCCGTGCGGGAGGATCTGAATGAGGCGGAACATTTCCTGTGGCTGCTGAAAGGGGAGGAGCCGAACCAGGATGAAGCCCACATTCTGGACGTGGCCTACATCCTGCATGCTGACCACGGCATGAATGCCTCCACCTTTGCGGCGCGTGTGTGCATCGCCACTCTTTCAGACATGTATTCCGCCATCACGGCGGCCATCGGAACGCTGAAAGGGCCGCTTCACGGCGGCGCCAATGAAGGCGTGATTGAAATGCTCAAGGAAATAGGCACGGAGGACAAGGTTGATTCCTACATTGAGGACAAACTGGGGCGGAAGGAAAAGATCATGGGCATGGGCCACCGCGTGTACCGTGTGCTGGACCCCCGCGCTCCGCATCTGCGCCGCATGGCCATCCGTCTTTCCTCCCGGATCGGGGAGCCCAAGTGGATTCGCATGTCGGAACGCATCGCCAAGCTTGTCCGGGAACGCAAGGGGCTGAATGCCAACGTGGATTTTTATTCCGCCACGGTTTATTACAGCATCGGCATCCCCACCAGGCTGTTCACCGCCATTTTCTCCATTGCCCGCTGCTGCGGGTGGGTGGCCCAGGTGCTGGAACAGATGGAGGACAATACGCTGTACAGGCCCCTGACCCTTTATACGGGCCCCAAGGACCGCATTCCGGTGCCTACCATTGACATGCGGTAAAAAGTTTTTTAACGGAAAGGCGCCGGAGATTACCCCCGGCGCCTTTCCGGTGTCGGTTCCCGCGCTCCGCTGCTTCTCCTCTCTCCCTCATGAAAAACTATCCCTTTTATCTGCTGGCGGCATTCGCCGTGCTGTTCATTGCCCTTGGCATTTCCCCTGCTTCCCGTTCCGTCTGGGTGGCGGAGGTGATTCCCGTGGCGCTGGCGGTCATCCTCCTGGCGGCTGGGTTCCGGAGATTCCGTTTCAGCAACTGGTCCTACACGCTGATGTTTTTCTGGCTGGCCTGCCATACGGTGGGGGCGCATTACACTTTTGCGGAAGTGCCCTTCGAATGGTTCCGGGAGCTGGTGGGGGCCCACCGGAACCCGTTTGACCGGGTGGCCCATTTTACGGTGGGG
>OGQK01000721.1_pt1 | contig 20411 bp, 18 predicted proteins | sample 1553221 | NCBI WGS metagenome assembly OGQK01 (sample SAMEA2579996, study PRJEB22360) | human gut metagenome | biome: human gut; feature: human-associated habitat; material: faeces | place: Denmark | collected 2008/2010 | reverse complement strand
AGATACACTCGAAGCATCCGCAGGAAGTCATCGGATCCTGCATGATGGAGTACAGTGTAACGTGCTCCAGAGCACCCTGGGAGAATTTCTGAACTGCCTCATCTACATCCTCATAAGAACCAAGGTTCTCATCGATCGGACGCTCTTTTGTGATGATCTGGCATGGTCCGTTCGGATCAAGCTGATGTGTAGCTTTTGCATCCAGCCATGAAACAGCACCGCAAAGTCCAAGTCTCTCTGGTGTTACTACACATACGTGGCTTGGTGCGAATGCCTGGCAGAGGATACAGCTGTAATATACGTCAACAGACTCATCTGTCAGAGTATCAAGACGCTCATCACGTTTGTCAAAGATCGGGATTGCAACCTCATGACGGATTCTTGTACACTCAGCAGGATCTGTATAAATAACAACTTCACATTTATCAACAACTGCATCGAACTCATTCTTAACAGATGCATAAAGAACCTCACCGATATGTTTGATGCGGAATCCTGCATTAAATGCATCAATGCTGATACGGATACGCTGCATATCACGCTGTCCTGTATGGTATACACCCTCGATACAGTTGATGTAGTTATGGAATTTACGCTCGATAACCGGCTCAAAGTCAGCCTGCATATTCTTACCAGCAACTTTAACAACATATGCGATGCTGTTCTTGCTGCCGAATTCCATCTCATCTACTTCCGGTCCAACGACTGTGATCTTGTGGTCTTCGATCTCAGAAGCATCACAGGTATGTACAAGCTCTGCACAGTCTACACGGGAACCATCGAACTCAACCTGCATGTCTTTACGACGGATGATCTCACCCTCGAATGCAGATGCGAAAGCAACCGGAATATCAATATTTGTGATCTTGATCTTAATATCACGTGCCTCAAGAGAAGTAGCGTTGAATTTGCTTACGTCCTCCTGAACGATAAGGCTCTTCGGTACGCGGAAGATATTCTCTGTCTCATTTGTAACAACCGGGAAACCAAGTGCAATAGCACCTGCACCGCATGCTACGATCACATCATCCAGAGGTTTGAATGCGTTAACAAATGCCGGTACACGATCCATTGTGTATTTCATAAGTGTTCCTGCATCTCCAGGTGTTACATTACCGAAGATCAGAGCTGCACGGATCGCAACGGAAACTACATGAACAACAGATGTAACATCTTTTCCAAGAGGAATAACACGTACGTTAGCGCCTGTCTTCATTCCGGCTTCTGCAACCTGATCGATGATTCCGCCAACAAGCGTTACCAGGATACCCTGTGCCTGATAGCTCTTTACAAGTGCAACACCCTCTTCTGTAGTAGGAGCAGCACCAAGGATAACAGCAACGCCTGGGATATCGCCTGTTACAAGCGGTACACCGAGCTCACGGATAACAGCATCACCAAGATGTCCATAGCATGGCTCTTCGTAAGGAGTTGCTCCGTCGATATATTTCAAAACCTCGATGAACTCTGCGCAAAGTGCTGTAGCAACACCGGACATGAATGCATCGTTCAGTCTTTTCTCTCTTGTCATAAGTGTTTTTACAACGCCAAGAGCTTCTTTTAATTCTTTTAATGTTGTAACTTTTGTTCCTGTTACAGCATAGTAGCAAGGAAGGCTGTAAGCAGTATTCGGGAAGCTGACAGCTTTGTCTTCGCCATACTGAGCGATCGCGCCGTCAATAGCACCCTCTGTTAAACCATATACAGCATCGTTTCCGCCGAATACTCTATCAAATAAAGTCACTGTAATACCTCCTATTTTTACAGAATTGAATTCTGATCAATTTTGTCTTTGATTTTTCTGATTTCAGCTGTTACAGTTTCACTGAAATCGTAGGGAGATTTTCCCTGACGATCAGCATCTATAACTTCTGTATTGTAGTGGATCATTCCAAGCAGATCCTCCGCCGGGATCTTATTCCGGATAAATTCCTCGTCCTCCGGATTTCTTACCTTATTGGCCACGACCTTAACCTGAGAAACTCCCAGATCCTTTGCAAGACGTTTAACATTCTTATATGTCTGTACGCTTCTTGCCCCTGGTTCGATCACTACAATAAATTCATCCATGCTCTCCGTGGTGCCCCGGCCCAGATGTTCCAGGCCGGCTTCCATATCCATGATCACCACATCATCTCTGTGGATCACAAGGTTATTGATCACTCTTTTAAGCATCACATGTTCAGGACAGACGCATCCGCCTCCACCTGTTTCCACAGTTCCAAGGACAAGCAGCTTTACGCCATTACAGGTTTTTCCATAAGTATCCGGAATATCGTCTACCTTTGGATTCAGTTTATAAAACTGATTCTGGCTGTTGGCTCCGGTACGTTCTTCTATAAGCTTACGCATTTTTGAGATCGGAACGATAGAATCCAAGGTTTCCTCATCAAATCCAAGGGCAAGCCCCAGGTTCGCATCCGGATCCACATCCGCTGCAAGGACCTTTTTTCCCTCATCTGCGTATAATCTTGCAAGTGTTGCTGCGAAAGTTGTTTTTCCTACTCCGCCTTTACCGGTTACTGCTATTTTCATTTTACGTCTTCCACCTTTTATAACATTTTAAAGATCGCAACGGATTAGATTCCTAATGCTGTTCTCTTCTCTTCAATTCTCTCGATCATAAGATCAACTAATTTCTCGATGTCTGTCTCTACTGTGTAAGCAGCACCTGTCCATTTTCTTGTTCCCTCTGTAAGAAGTTCGCACATTTCTGAAGAACCGGAAACATATGGATCAACACCAAGGAATGTATCAATACCAGTACCAACTACGTAGTTACCGATGGATACAGCTTTTTCAGACATCCACTCAGGAGCACATCCTACTACCGGAAGCTGATTGATCTGAAGTCCTGCATCTTTTGCAAGTTCAGCAGCCAGGATCATCATACGGGAGATATCTACACAGGATCCCATATGAAGTACCGGCGGGATATCAGCCAGCTCACAGACACGTTTCAGACCTGCACCGCAGAGGTCTCTTGCGGATTTGTCCATCAGACCAGCTTTTGCAGCTGCCTGTGCGGAACATCCGGAAGCGATGATAACGATATCATTTGCGATACACTTCTTCATCAGTTCGATATGTGCATAGTCAGGACGGATCTTAGGATTGTTACATCCAACCATAGCAACAGCACCACGGATAACACCGGAAGTGATGCACTCAAGTAATGGTTTGGTTGTTCCTGTTACGTCAACCTGAGAGTTTGTAACACCATCAAGAACTTTGACGATCGCTTCTACTGAGTAACCAACAGTAGCTTTCTGTTTCAGCTGTGGAATATGTACAAGCTCAGGTTTTCTGTTCTTGAAGTTATCGATAGCCATCTTAACGATTGCTTTTGCATTTTCTCCTGCTGTCTCTGCGTTGAATCTGATAAATTCAGAATCCGGCATCTGAGCGATCGGAGAAGTTGTAACAAATTTAGTATGGAAGCATTTGCTCAGAGGTCCTAATGCAGGGAAGATACACTGAACGTCAACTACGATCGCCTCGCAGGCACCTGTCAGTACTACGTTCTCCTGCTGCAGGAAGTTACCAGCCATCGGAACACCGCGACGCATAGCTACCTCATTAGAAGTACAGCATACACCGGAAACTGTGATTCCTTTTGCTCCTACGGATTTTGCATAATCGATCATTTCTTTGCTGTCTGCATACTCACAGATCATCTCAGAAAGACTCGGATCATGTCCGTGTACAACAATGTTTACGTTCTCTTCAACCATTACTCCAAGGTTAGCCTCTGTATCAAGTGGCTTCGGAGTTCCGAATAATACATCAGAGAACTCTGTTCCCATCATGGAACCACCCCATCCATCAGCCAGTCCACAGCGAATAGACTGTTTTACAAGTGCTTCTGGAAGAGAAGAACATCCCATATGACTCATATGCAAGGAACTTGCAACCTCACGGTCGATAGCACGTGGTGCAATTTCGTTCTCGATCAGTTTTTCTTTCTGTCCTGCAGGCATTCTGTCAAGGAATCTCTGATATCCGAACGGTTTACCATATTCCATAAGACCGATCTCAGCCATCTCATGAGCCAGATCATAGATATCCTTTCCTTCTGTCTCCACGCCCCACTCTTTAGCGATGCGAAGCAGTTTCTCAGGATCTTTTACCTGATAATTTCCGCCCTCTTTTGCACAGTACAGTGTATGACAGATCTCACGGCCATGATCGGAGTGAGTAGCTGCACCACCAGCTGTAAATTTGAGGAAGTTTCTTCCTACGATACCATGAGCATCACATCCACAGATTCCTCTTGGAGCCTTCGGTGTAATACGGCACGGTCCCATTGCACAGATACGGCAGCAGATACCCTGCTCACCGAATTTACAGTGCGGAGTCTGGTTCTTTGCACGGATCTGCCATGCATCTGCTCCTACCTTTGCACCTGTCTCAAGAAGACGGGCTGTAGCGGCTTCAAATTCCTCCACTGTAGTTAATTTGAATTCACTCATTATAGACCTCCTTTAATAGCACATCTATTTTTTATTTTTCTTTTTTATAATAAGCCCATGGACAGGAACCCATCCCCACCCATGGGTTATTTTCAGTTTTAAAAAAAGGTTTTTATAAACCTAATTTGTCAAAAATTTCAAAAGCTGCTTTTCTCATCGGATTGTCCTCTGGAAGAGTAACGGTTGGTTTTCCGTCACAGTCATATTCATAAACTGCCTCATCCTGTGGTACTACACCGATCAGATCGAGTCCCTGTTTCTGGATCTCCTCAAGGATTCCGGGATTCAGTTCTGCTTTTGGTGCGCGATTGATGATAAGACCTACTCTGGAAGGCTTCATTTCACATTCCCGGATCAGTTCCGCGATTCTGCCAACTGCCTGTACGCCTCTTCTGGAACAGTCACTTACGAGGATCGCTGTTTCCATGCTTGGAAGAATTCCTCTGCTGATGTGTTCCATTCCTGCTTCATTATCTACAACAATATACGGATAATTTCTCTGGTATTTGGCAAGCTGAGCCTGAAGCAGTCCATTTACAAAGCAATAGCATCCTTTTCCCTGCGTTCTTCCCATCACAAGAAGATCATAATCATCTTCCTCTGTAAGGGCATCCTCGAAACGTACCTCTGCATAATCTGCCTTGGACATTCCTGTCGGGATCGGACTTTTTTCTGCCAGTTCCGCATGAGCGATCTCCTCACGGACATCTCCCAGTGTGGTATCTACTTCTACGCCAAGAACCTCATTCAGGTTTGAATTGGCATCTGCATCTACAGCCAGTACAGGTCCTTTTTTCTTTTCGCAGAGATACTGGATCAGCATTCCGCATAATGTAGTTTTTCCAACGCCGCCTTTTCCTGCGACTGCAATTACATGTGCCATAAAACGGGCACCTCCTGATTTCATAAATAAAAATCTGATACGCCCGGCGTATAAAGGAGGTGCCCGTAAGGTAAAACAATACAGTTATATTGTTTTTTATTCTGGCACCTCCGCACTGTGCCGGAATTCATATTCAGTTTATTGATAATTAGATAAGTGTACGAAGTCCGGATCTGTCAATGATCTCGGATACATCTTTCCATTTGTTTAATGCATAAAGATGGATACCGTCAACACCAAGGGCGCGATACTCATCGATCTGTCTGATGGTATATTCGATTCCTTCTTCTTTGAATCGTTTAACCTTGTCCTCATAGAACATGTCAAATGGTTTACCATCAGCATCTTTAGCGTTAAACGGATTCGGGAACAGCCAGTTTCTGGAGATCAGCCTGCAAAGCTCACTGTCCATTACACAGCCGTTACGTGAAAGAGCCATATTAATGGTAGCTGCCTGATCCAGGATCGGCATTACACCAACATCTACAGGCATTGTCACTCCAGCCTCGCGGATAGCGTCCAACCAGTATTTAAACTGTTCCATATCCCAGCAGAGCTGGGTCATGATATAATCAGCACCATTGTCCTGTTTTTGTCTCAAAACAGCAATATCAGCATCCAAGCTTCTGCATGCGATATGGCCTTCCGGTGAACCGGCTACTGCGATCTCGAACTTATCGCCAAATTCATCACGGACAAATTTAACAAGGTCTGTCGCATAATTGAAGTCTCCGCAGGTTGTTGTCTCACCAAGTGGAATATCTCCGCGAAGTGCCAGCATATGGTCTACGCCTTCAGCCAGATACTGTTCCAGCTGCTCTTTGATGCCTTCTTTTGTATTCTTGATCACTGTGAAGTGTGTTACAGGAACAGTTCCTGCATTCCTGATCATCTGGCATACTTCCCTGTTGGCACCGACATTTCCGCCGCCGGCACCGTATGTACAGGAAATATACTCCGGTCTATACTTCATGAGATGTTCAATAGTTCCCGGCAGGTTTGCCATACCTTTTTCTGTCTTTGGTGGAAAAAGTTCAAAGGAAAGCAGCATTTTTTCTCTCATTGCTTCAGATAATTTCATTGATCGTCCCTCCACGTTTTAATGTTATTATATTTTTATAGGAATGATCTCTGTTATTCCCTCAGTTCACATTTCCATAAAACTGCTGTAATATTAGTCACACTGCAGTTTCACGATACTGTTCGCCAGATCTACCATGAGGATACTGCCCTCTACCACGCGCTCATCTCCCATGATATCACGAAGGATCAATTTATTTCCATCCACATCAATGCGGCTTACATTTTTAAAAATTACTGAATTATCTTCTTCTTTATATACAGTTGCAAGACACATAATCAATTCCTCCAAATAAGCGGTTTTCTGTTCTTCCGCTCTGCTGTCAAAATCATTCTGTCAGTTTATTTCAGTTCTTCCTTAACAAGGGTAAGGGCAAGTCCCAGTCTCATATTACCCTTCTGGAAATCGGATACTGCTTCCTTGATTGTCTTGGCAGCTGCATCCATATTAAGTTTCTTAAGGTTGTCAGCCATCTGGTCAAGTTCTGCAGCATGATGCTCATTATGCTGCAGCATGTAGGTAAGAAGTGCTACAGTCTCATTCTTGCAGTCACCGGACTCACAGGAACCGCAGTGGCCATCGCCGTGTGTATGGCAGTGACTGTCTCCTTCTGCATGACTGTGTGTATGGCTGTGAGTCACTCCATCCTCGTGAGTGTGCTCATGTGTATGTTCGTGGCTGTCCGCATGTCCATGCTGAACAAGGTTGCCATTCTCATCTTTGATTAAATGCATAAATACCCCTTTCCTGTATCCGCAGGGCGGACACGCTCATGACAAGAATTTATCAATTAAATTCATTATACATCTTTTCGCCTCTATTATCAAGAAAATTATTATAAAAAATATCCAAAATTATGCGCCATTTTTCCTGATTTTTCAAAAACTTTGACAGTTAATTAACCCGATTGTTTCGATTTTAACGAAGTTAGTTTTTCCAAACCATCTAATATTGCTCATAGCAGCTTTGAAATCCGGATCAAGCTTTATCACTTTTGTAATATATTTGATGTGATTCTTTCATATTTTTGTGCTATAATAGCAAAAACATGGGAAACAGAACAAACAAGGAGGAATTATTTTGAGAGAGACTGTTTTTCTGAATAACGACAGAGAAATGCCCCTCCTGGGGCTTGGTGTATATAAGTTGCCCGACGACGTACAGGCTGAGGCTGCTGTCATTTCTGCAATCTCCGCAGGCTACCGCATGATTGATACTGCATCCGTTTACAAAAACGAAGAAAGTGTGGGACGTGCCATTGCCAGATGTGGAGTTCCCCGAAAAGATCTTTTTATCACCAGCAAGATCTGGAACACCGCTCAGCGCCTGGGTGATGTTCAGGGTGCTTTTTCCCGCAGTCTTGACCGCCTGAAGCTCAGTTATGTTGATCTCTGCCTGATCCACTGGCCGGTTCCCGGATGCTACCTGAGTACCTGGAAAGAACTGGAAAAAATCCTGGAATCCGGGCGTGCTTTAAGTATCGGTGTCAGCAATTTTGACATCCGGCATCTGGAGGAGCTCCGTAAAATTTCCGGAATTATCCCGGCTGTAAATCAGATTGAATGTCATCCCCTGTGTTATCCATCCGAACTGATCGAATACTGTAAAGCTTTTGGCATTCAGGTACAGGCTTATGCCCCTCTGGCAAGAGGCGCCTATTTTGACAACGATGTCATGTGTGTTCTGGGAACCAAATACGCAAGAACTCCTGCACAGATAGGTCTTCGCTGGGCCATTCAGAAGGGAATTTCCGTCATCCCGAAATCCAGCAATCCGGAACGCATCCGAAGCAATGGAAATATTTTTGATTTTAATATTGAAGATGAAGACATGGCAATCATTGATACACTTAATGAAGATCTGCATACTTCTCATGTTCCGGAAGATCTCCGCGACATTCAGTTTTAGTTTTTTCATAATAACATAAAAAAGATATCTGCCTGATCCTAAAAAAATCTTCTGGCAGATATCTTTTTTATTTTTTTAACTGAATTTCATATGTTTGAAGCGGGCGAATGTTTCTGGCTCATACATTTTCCCAGGGGAGCATCGGTGTTTCCACTTTTTTGTCACGCAACATCAGATCCATTACCGCTTCTGCTGCAGATTTTCCCTCAAAAAGTACACGGTTCACTTCCGTTATGATAGGCATCTCCACTTCATATTTCTCCGCAAGTTCTCTTGCGGCTCTTGCGGAATAAACGCCTTCCACAACCATCTGTACCTCATCCATAGCCTGTTCCATTGTGCATCCCTGGCCGATCAGATACCCTGCCTTTCGATTACGGCTGTGTACGCTCGCACAGGTTACGATCAGATCACCAATTCCGGAAAGTCCGTAGAACGTTTCCATCTGTGCTCCCATTTTCTTTCCAAGCCTTGCGATTTCCGTGATTCCCCTAGTAATCAGAGCCGCTTTTGTATTGTCTCCATATCCCAGCCCGTCCGCAGTACCTGCTGCCAGTGCGATCACATTCTTAAGTGCTCCCCCAAGTTCTACTCCTAAAATATCCGGTGTCGTATACACGCGAAATACAGGACTCATAAAAATACTCTGAAGATACTCCGCAGTCTCCCTTGTATAAGCACTGACCACGCAAGTCGTAGGAATTCCTTTTCCCACTTCTTCCGCATGGCTCGGACCCGAAAGAACTGCCACATCTCCCTCAGGAATTTCTTCCTCAATTACTTCACTGAGTGTTTTCAGTGTTTTTTCTTCGATACCTTTTGCAACATTGACAATCTTCTGACCTTTTCTGACAAATGGCGCCATTTTGTGAGCCGTATTTCGAATATACGGAGAAGCCACTGCCAGGACGGTTACGTCAGCACTTTTAATCGCCCGTTCCAGATCCGTCAGAATTTCAATGTCTTCCGGAATCTGTACACCTGGAAGCCGGTCAGGATTTTCTCTTTTTTCCCGGAGTTTCCGGGCATCCTCCGGTCTTGCTGACCAGAGAAGGACTTCATGGCCGTTATTATGCAACAGGAGTGCCAAGGCCATGCCCCAGCTCCCCGAACCCAGTACGCTGATTTTCGCCATAAATTTTACCTCTTATTTTTTATTCTTGCTGCTTAGGAATACTTTATTCTCAGTTCCATGAAGAAGCCTTCCAATATTGGCTCTGTGCCTGTAAAAAGCCATAGCTGTAAGAACCGCCATCACAATATAGAGTTCCACAGTATGTGGCTGATCCATCCCGTATTTTCCCATATGTCCAAAAACAAGGACTAGGATAAACGCTGCCGCATAGGCACTGAGGGAACAGAGAGATACATAATGTGTTGTAAAAAACAGTGCAAAAAAGACAACTGCACATACAATAAAAATCCGCCAGTCAAAAGCAATGATCATGCCCACAGAAGCCGCAATTCCTTTTCCACCACGAAATTCCATGGAAATCGGGAAATTATGTCCCAGAATACAGCCCAGTGCAGCATAAAGTGTCAGAAGCGGGAGGATACCGCTCATGGAGTTCCCATAAATCATTCTCACGATCACAATGGCAAGCACACATTTCAGGCAGTCTCCCAGAAGTGTAAGCGCTCCCGCCTTTTTTCCGAAAGTGCGGAATGCGTTGGTCGTTCCCGCATTTCCGCTTCCATGCTCTCTGATATCTGTCTTGTGAAGCTTTCCTATAATATAACCTGTCTGGAAAAGTCCGCATACATAACCGATAACAAGACAAATAATACGTTCCATATTTTTATTCCTTTTCCCCGCGCTCGCGGATGATGAATTTCAGGGAAGTTCCGGAGAATCCAAAGGCATCCCTGATCTTGTTCTCCAGATATCTTACATAGGAGAAATGCATCAGTTCCTTATCGTTGACAAAAATTACAAATGTGGGCGGTTTTACCGCAACCTGTGTCATGTAGAAGATCTTCAGTCTTCTACCACGGTCAGACGGCGGCTGCTGGAGAGCAACTGCCTCGGAAAGGATCTCATTGAGAACACCAGTCTGGATACGGAGTGTCTGATTCTCGATAACTGTATCGATATTCTCAAAGAGCTTCGGAAGTCTCTGGCCTGTTTTTGCAGAAATAAAAATAATCTGTGCATACGGCATAAAGGAAAGGATCTGACGGATCTTCTCAGTATGCTTGTAGATGGTCTTGTCATTTTTCTCAATGGCATCCCATTTGTTTACAGCTACAATGATACCTTTTCCTCTGTCATGGGCGATTCCCGCGATCTTTGCATCCTGCTCGGTAACTCCCTCGGAAGCATCAATCACAACTACGACCACATCTGCACGCTCTACAGCTGTTACTGTACGGATAACGCTGTAGCGCTCGATCTCTTCTTTTACTTTTCCTTTACGGCGAAGTCCTGCAGTATCAATAAATACATAGTCCTTATTGTTCCAGGTAACCTTGGTATCAATGGCATCACGTGTAGTTCCCGCAATGTTGGATACGATCACACGCTCCTCACCAAGAAGTTTGTTGATCAGAGAAGATTTTCCAACGTTCGGCTTTCCTACAATGGCGATCTTCGGGATATCGTCCTGATCTTCCTCCTCGCTCTTATCTGGGAACTCTTTGATTACCTCATCCAGCATATCTCCAAGACCCTGTCTGTTGGCTGCGGAAATTGGGATCGGTTCTCCGATTCCAAGATTATAAAATTCATATACATCCATCATGTACTTCTGATGGCTATCCACTTTGTTGACTACAAGGCGTACCGGCTTGCCGCTGCGGCGGAGCATATCTGCCACCTTTGCGTCAGAATCCACAAGGCCCTGACGGACATCTGTGATAAAAATGATCACATCTGCCGTATCAATGGCAATCTGTGCCTGCTCTCTCATTCTGGAAAGAATGATGTCACTGCTGTCCGGCTCAATTCCGCCTGTATCAATCAGGGTAAATGTCCGGTCAAGCCATGTGACATCTGCATAAATTCTGTCACGGGTTACTCCTGGTGTATCCTTTACTATGGAAATATTATCACCTGCCAGAGCGTTAAACAGAGTGGATTTGCCTACATTAGGCCTTCCCACTATCGCTACTACTGGTTTGCTCATAAATTTGTCTCCTTCTTGTTGATTTATGTTTCGGAGGATTGATCACAGCCTCTACCAGATCACGGCCTCCGGTGTCTACAATTACAATTTCTGTTTTCAGTGCCTCAGAAAGTTCTTTAAGTGTCATATCATCCAGAAAAATCTCTTCATCACCTTTCAGCATACTGCACGGGATCAGAAGTTTTTCTCCCAGGTCAAGGCCGGAAAGCTGTTCTTTCAGATCCTGCCCTGTGATCAGACCGGACACCGTAATCTTTTCGCCGAAAAAGCGATTCTCGATGGTTGTCACCGGAATCTGCACATTGGGAAATTTTTTCTTGATTTCTTCTATATAGCGGGCAATAAAAGGCGCCGCCAGTTTTCCTGTGGCGATCCTTCCTGTCACTTTACGGTCGTCACCGGTAAGTTCCTTAAGTGTTTCCTTTACTTCGGTTTCCAGAAGTCTTAACATTCCCACGCCATTTTCAAGCTGCAGATATCCGTCGTATTCTTCCTCACAGGGAAGCTCCCTTCCTGCCAGAATATACCACTCATCCGAAGCATGGATAAAATGAATCCCGTACTTCTCCACCATGATCTTCTGCCAGCGTTCGATCTGACTCAGAACTTTTTCTGCATCTTCTTTATTAAAAGGCTCCAGAGGATAGAGACCTTTTCTGTATTTGGTAAGTCCCACCGGCACAACAGAAACGCTCTGAAGGACCGGCGCATAGGCGGAAAGCTTCTCAAGGCTGTATTCCAGCTCATCCCCGTCATTAACACCTTTACACAGTACGATCTGTCCGTTCATGGTGATCCCTGCGTTATACAGCATATCCACCTTCTCCAGGGCCTTTCCTGCAAAGCGGTTATGCAGCATTTTGCACCGGAGTTCCGGATTCATTGCCTGGAATGAAATATTGATCGGTTCCAGATGATAGCGGATCACTCGCTCAATATCCTTCTCGCTCATATTGGTAAGCGTCACATAATTTCCCTGAAGAAAGGAAAGCCTGGAATCGTCATCCTTAAAATACAGCGTCTCACGCATATCCGGCGGCATCTGGTCAATAAAACAGAACATGCACTTATTTGAACAGGAACGATAGTCATCCATCAGTCCCCCGTTCTCAAATTCTATTCCAAGGTCTTCCTCATATTCCTTCTCTACCTCCAGCTCCCACTCTTCGCCATCGGGCTTCTCTACCAGAAGCACCACAAGCTCTTCATTCATGAGATACCGGTAATCGAAGACATCCTCCACAGGCTGACCGTTTACAGACACAAGTCTGTCCCCTGGTTCCAGCCCCAGCTCCTCGGCAATACTGTCGGGCAGCACCCTGGAAATCATATGCTTTCTTAATTTCATCATTATCTCCCTTTTCTATCCCGTATATAATAACAACTTTGGTTCCAAAAATCAACACTTTGAGAAAACACCTTGACTGACACGTGCGTCTGATGTTATAAATAGACTGAGAATTTTTTTATGACATACACTTAGGAGGAATATTATGCCAAACATAGAATTGCTGGAGAAGTCTATGCCTGTTGCCCCGATCCGAATCGCTGCACTTGCCGGATGCCGCGAACTGGCCGAGGAGGTTGACAAAAAGCTGGTTAAATTCCGTAAAGAACTTGTAGCAGCCAAGAAATCTACCATTATTCCACAGGGCTATGCAGAGAAATCTTTCCTTGTAGACTGCGAATGCCCACGTTTCGGAACCGGTGAAGGTAAAGGTTACATCAAAGAATCCGTTCGTGGTACAGACCTTTACATTATGGTAGATGTGACCAATTACAGCCTTACTTACAGCGTATGCGGCCACGAGAACCACATGTCTCCGGACGATCATTACCAGGATCTGAAGAGAATTATCTCCGCAGCCACCGGTAAAGCACACCGTATCAACGTTATCATGCCATTCCTTTACGAGGGACGTCAGCACAGACGTACCAAGAGAGAATCTCTCGACTGTGCACTTGCACTTCGCGAGTTAAGCGCAATGGGCGTTTCCAACATCATTACTTTTGATGCTCATGATCCACGTGTGCAGAACTCTATTCCACTGAAAGGTTTTGATAACTTTTTCCCGACATACCAGTTCCTGAAAGCACTGGTCAAAAATGTCCCGGATTTCAAACTCGATAATGATCACCTCATGATCATCAGCCCGGATGAAGGCGCTATGTCACGTGCTGTATATTTCTCCAATATCCTTGGAGTTGATATGGGTATGTTCTACAAACGCCGTGATTACTCCACCGTTGTCAATGGCAAGAACCCGATCGTTGCCCATGAGTTCCTTGGAGATTCCGTAGAGGGTAAAGATGTTGTCATCATCGACGATATGATCTCTTCTGGAGAGAGTATGCTGGATGTTGCCCGTCAGCTGAAAGAGCGTAAAGCCGGACGTGTATTCGTCTGCACAACCTACGGTCTGTTTACAGACGGCGTAGCTAAATTTGACGAATATTACGAAAAAGGCTGGCTGGACAGAGTTATCACAACCAACCTTAACTACCGTATTCCGGAGCTTCTCGACCGTCCATACTATATCGAAGCAAATATGAGCAAATATCTTGCAAGTATCATCGATATCATCAACCATGATGTATCTGTTGAGAAAGTTCGTTCCAGCAACGAAAAGATCATGGATCTCATGAAAAAAGTCAACGAACAGTAAGAAATGCTCCCAGGTTTCCACGTTTCCCGTGAGAAGCCCTGTGTGAATAAAGAAAGAGCGGATTACAGCAGGTGCAGATGCCCGGCATGGAAATCCGCTCTTCTTTTATGCCTGCATCCAGAAAGATTCTTCGGTTTGCCTCCCAGAGATTCAGCTGATATTTTCCATCTGGTTTCTCATAAAAAAGTACATCCCAGTATTTTTCTTCAAATGCTTCTTTAAACTGATCGATCACATCTTCACTGACTTCATAACAGTCCTGACAGATAGACGGACCGATGGCTGCGTAAAGTTCTGAAGGGTCTGTCTGAAATTCCTCAGCCATTTTTTCCACCGTCACTTTACCGATCTTTCCTACCGTACCTCTCCATCCGGAATGTGAGAGTCCTATCGCTTTATGTACCGGATCTACAAAGAAAAGTGGTACACAGTCCGCATAAAAGGTCGCCAGAACCAGTCCAGGAACATTGGTGATCATTCCATCCACATCTGTATAAGGTCTCGGTTTCGTGATTCCGTTTCCCATATCTTCTTCCGTGACCACACGTACGTTGGTGGTATGTGTCTGATCAGAAGTTACGATATCTTCCATGGAAAATCCCATAGCATCCGAAAGTCTGCGGTAATTTTCCCGCACTGCATCCTCGTTATCTCCTCTTGTAAAGCTTAAATTCATGGATTCATAAATCCCCTGACTCACTCCGCCCAGACGGGTACTGAAACCATGTACGATCCCGGGAATTTTCTCAAAAGCAGGATACGTCAGCCACGTAACTCCGCTTTTCTGATTTACATTCATTAACTGCTTATCTTTATACCATTTTATTTCCATCTTATGTAACCAGCCCTTTCATCTGCAAAAATCAAAAGCATTTTTTATCCAGTGAATCTCTTTTCCATCAATACCCACTACGTCAAAACGGCAGGGAGGCAACTCCCGGTATCCATGTGCAATCAGGTAAAACATTGCCACTCTGCTGATGATCCGTTGTTTTTCTCTCCCTACCGCCGAAAAAGAACTTCCACTTTTTCCATTCTTTCTGTATTTCACTTCAATAAATACCAGATATCTTCCATCCCGTCCAATGAGATCGATCTCACCACTTCGGCAGCGGAAATTTCTTTCCCTGATCTTCAGTCCTTTTTCTTCCAGGAATGCTGCAGCAATTCCCTCATAATAGCTGCCCTTCTGTCTTCTATTTTCTTTCAGAAAAACAAAACCTTTCTGTTTTTGATGTCGGTATCTTTCGTATCTTATTTTTTATACAAAATGTGTGATAAACGTTTTTCTGTGTATCGGACTTGGCCCGTATTTCTTCAATGCTTCAATATGTGCCGCAGATCCGTAACCTTTGTTGGAGGCAAATCCATACTCCGGAAGGACCTTGTCATATTCTTCCATCATCCGATCTCTGGTCACTTTCGCCACAATGCTTGCCGCTGCAATGGAGACACTTTTTGCGTCACCTTTGATAATGGGTACCTGCGGAATCTGAATCCCCGGTATGGTAACCGCATCGTTTAAAAGCAGCTGCGGCTGCACAGAAAGTTTACTTACCGCCTGGCGCATTGCCTCATATGTTGCCTGCAGGATATTGATCTCATCAATTCTCTCCGGACTTGCCATTCCGATTCCAACAGCAACTGCCCCTTCCAGGATCACATCGTAGAGCTCTTCTCTCTTTTTTGCTGTAAGCTTCTTGGAATCATTGAGCCATAAAATATCGCAGTCTTTCGGAAGGATCACCGCACAGGCTACTACCGGGCCGGCAAGGGGGCCTCTTCCCACCTCATCGATCCCGCAGAGATATCCTAAGTGTTCATACTTATGTTCATATTCCTTCATGATCTCTGTGCGCGCACGCTCATTTTCCAGCGCCTGAAGTTTTTTGCGGTACTGCTGGATCAATTTCTGTACACCGCTTCTCTCATCGTTTTCATAATGCTGAAAAAGGGCGTTGTATTCGCCCTCCTTCGCTGACGCAAACTGCGCCTTGATATCTTTCATTGTTTCCATTATGCTTCCTCTGTTTCTTTCGGGAATTCCAATGTCACCTTTCCAAGTTTTCCGGAACGGAATTCTTCCAGTAAAAGACGGGATGCCTTCTCATAATCAAGCTCTTCGCCCTTTTTCAGGCAGCCTCTTGCCTTTGCAACTGCAGTGAGGATATCCAGCGGCTTCTGTCCTTCTTCCACATTGTATCTCTCTCTCAGTGCTGCCGGGTAAAACTCCTGCAGATATCCAATGAGCCCAAGAGCAAGTTCTTCGATATTCAGAATGTCATCTTTGATAGAGCCGATATAGGCAAGACGCATTCCCACCTCCTGATCTTCAAACTTTGGCCAGAGAATTCCTGGTGTATCCAGAAGCTCTACGCTTTTATTCAGGCGGATCCACTGTTTACCTTTTGTAACTCCCGGTTTATTGCCGGTCTTGGCGCAGGCTTTTCCTGCAAAGGTATTGATAAATGTTGATTTTCCAACATTCGGGATTCCTGCTACCATGGCGCGTACCGGACGGTTCTTGATTCCTCGTCTGCGGTCACGCTCTGTCTTTTCCTTACAGGCTTCCGTGATTGCCGCAGAAACAGCCTTCATGGAGCCCTTATTGCGAGAATCAATACTTACTGCATAGATTCCTTTTTCTTTAAAATATTCCATCCAGGCACGGTTCTGTCTCTCATCGGCAAGGTCTGCCTTATTGAGAAGGATCATACGTGCCTTGTTTTTTCCAAGTTCATCAATATCCGGATTACGGCTGGAAAGCGGAACTCTTGCATCTACAAGTTCAATGATCAGATCGATCAGCTTGATATCTTCCTGCATCTGGCGTTTCGCCTTCGTCATATGGCCTGGATACCACTGTACGTTCATAATTCACCTCATTTATCTGTACTTTGATCTATTTTATAAATCCTATTTTATTTTTTGGAGAAACTGTAAACCATATTTTTCCAACAATATACTTCTTGTTAATATTTCCGATATCGCTGAAGCGGCTGTCCTCACTGTTGTTACGGTTATCACCCAGGACAAAATATTCTCCACTTTCCAGTGTTACGGCACTGTCTGCAAGTCCTCCATCTGTCATATCCTGATAAGCTCCGTTTTCTTCATAAACTTTACCATTGATATAAACCTGTCCGTCCTTAACCTGAACAGTTTCTCCCGGAAGTCCGATTACACGTCGGATATGCAGGGCTGCCGAGTCACTGGCACTTGTTTTAAAAACGATCACATCTCCACGTTTTGGAGAACTGAACTTGTATAAAGCTCTGTTTACAAAAAATTTTTCACCTACAGAATATGTGGGTTCCATGGCGCTTTCCTGCAGCGTCACGGTCTGAAATGCGGAAATCGCAACTAGCACAGCAAAAACCAGAGTTACAATAATCTCAAATACCCACTTCACGATTCCTCTTGTCCTGTCATCCCGAAGCTTCTCCCTGGCTTCGGAAACAGCTCTGTTATCCTTCAGATCATCAATCTTTATCTTCTTATTTAATCCCATATTCTATCCCCTGTATGTGTTTTTACACGCATACGCACTGATGTAAAAAGAGGGACAATAGCAAATGTTATTGTCCCTGCCTCTTTACTTATGAAATTATTTTACAAGCTCTTTAACCTTAGCTGCTTTACCTACGCGGTCTCTCAGGTAGTTCAGTTTCGCACGACGTACTTTACCATGACGGATAACCTCAACCTTAACTACATGTGGGGAATGAAGTGGCCATGTCTTCTCAACGCCAACACCGTTGGAGCTCTTTCTTACTGTGAAAGTCTCTCTTGTGCTTCCGCCCTGTCTCTTAAGTACTGTACCCTCGAAGATCTGAACACGCTCACGTGTTCCCTCTTTGATCAGTGCGTGTACTCTTACTGTGTCTCCTACGCGGAACTGCGGTACTTCAGCTTTCAGCTGAGCGGACTCAATGTTCTTAATAATTTCGTTCATGTCTTTCTCTCCTTAATTATACTGGATGTTCTTAATACACATGTGGTAACAGAGGACCATCTTTTTTCACAACATAAGTGATTATACACTAGATAACTTCCTATTGCAAGAACTTTTTTCCCGGATTTTCGAGTGTTTTTACCTATGAGTAATTACCAGCAAAGTACTTCGTGTCCTGTTTCTGTGACAAGTACCATGATCTCCCACTGTGCAGACGGCAGGCCATCTTCTGTCCGCACTGTCCAGTCATCAATCTCATCTGTATAAATTTCGTCAGATCCCATATTAACCATTGGCTCAATGGTAAAGATCATTCCCGGAACCATGAGTACGCCTGTATCTTCTTTGGAAGTGTAACTTACCCATGGATCTTCGTGGAACTCAAGGCCTACACCATGTCCGCCAATTTCTCTGACAACGGTGTAACCGTTTTCCACTGCATGTTTGTGCACAGCACTTCCCATATTTCCAATCGGGGTCCAAGGTTTTACCTGCTCAAGTCCAAGTTCTACGCATTCTTTTGTCACACGGACGAGTTTCTCCTTCTCCGGGCTTACCTTTCCGATACAGAACATACGGGAGGAATCAGAAAAATATCCCTGGTAGATGGTAGATACATCTACATTGACGATATCTCCCTCTTTTAAGACAGTCTCTTCATCCGGGATTCCGTGACACACTACCTCATTGATTGATGTGCATACACTTTTTGGAAAACCTTCATAATTAAGTGGTGCCGGAATTCCCCCATGGCGTACGGTTTCCTCATGTACCCAGTCATCGATCTGCTGTGTGGTCACGCCTGGTCCAATGTGCTCTGCAACATAGTCAAGAACTGCGATATTGATCTTGCAGCTCTCTTTGATCTTCTCGATCTGTGCAGGTGTCTTGATCAGATCATGGTCAAGAACTGCATATCCTTTCTTTTTCATGAGTTCCATTTTTTCATCAAATGCTTCATGGCATTTTTTATATTTTTTTCCGCTTCCGCACCAGCAGGGATCATTTCGTTCGATTTTTTTAGACATCTTTTTCTTCTCCTTTTCGCAGCTGTATGGCTGCTTTTTCTTTTGTATTTTATATGTTCAGATATGTGGTATCTGTCTGTGATATTTTTTATGGAGAATTACTCCGCCTGATTATCATAGCACAACTTTGTTTAAGTGAAAAGTATTCTTTGTGTTTTTGGTTTGTTTTATTTAACTTTTTATAATTTCCCATTAAAAAAGGGATCGCAATATTTTGAACGATCCCTTTTTATTTATGCATTTTTTATTTTTCAGCGGCTGCAGCCTGTCGGTTTCCACCGGTTGCCATCACCCGCATTCTTCCAAGTGCACTGGACACTGCTGGTATGGAAATCACAACAATAGTAAGTACTCCTTCCAGAAGAATATAACTGTAATTGTAAATGATCGGATACAAAGCTGTCAAAGACTTCGGAAAATTATCCGGCATATAATCCATCCAGTAAAGGTATCCGCCAAGTGCATGGAATGCACCTCTTGCCAAAATTGCTACAATGTAGGCTTTCAGAAGGCCATATTTCTTGGATTTTGTAAATAATCCAGAAAGTCCCATTGCTCCAAATGCCAGGATATAATCACAGCATACCTGGAAAAAGGAAAGGACATATGGCTCCTGAAGGAACTGGAAAATTCCATATACAAGACCTGTGAGAATTCCTACTTTAACACCGTACCAGTAACCGATCAGAACGATAAACAACATACTGAATAAGGTTACAGATCCACCAAATGGCAGTTTAAATAATTTAATGTAGGAAGTTACATATGCAAGCGCCAATGCTACTGCACAGGTAACCAGCTGCTGTGTGGTGAGTTTCAATGCGGATGTGTTTTTCTGAAGTAATGCTGCTACCAGGATTACCAGAATCAAAACTGCAATCACAGATACGACATATCCTGCCGTTGTGAGACCGCCTTCGGCAGTTACTAGAAAATTAAACATACTTTTTCTCTCCTCCTTACGTTGGGATTACCCAAATCAAGTTCAAAGGTCGAAGCTTACGCCTCCTCTCAGCCTGGTCAGGCTCCCTTGGTCTTACCTATTGTAGCATATGGGGAGGGGGATGTAAATGGGGGTGTGTGGGAATTGTGTATACGAAAAAACAGGAAAGAAATCTGTGTTTGGATTTCTCTCCTGTTTTACTCTTTCCCTTGTAGCTTGAAAACTACATACATGTGGTTATTGATGATTGTTAATCGTTTTTGAATCAAGTTTTACCTGCGTGCCGATTTGTAGCTTTTTTCACGGGCTCGCAGCTAAAGCTGCATCGCCTGTTTAGTAGGCTACTCCAG
>OGQK01000712.1_pt1 | contig 20504 bp, 18 predicted proteins | sample 1553221 | NCBI WGS metagenome assembly OGQK01 (sample SAMEA2579996, study PRJEB22360) | human gut metagenome | biome: human gut; feature: human-associated habitat; material: faeces | place: Denmark | collected 2008/2010 | reverse complement strand
AAATGACCCGTCCACCGGCGCGGAGCGCAGCCCCGCGCCGGTGTTGCTTTCCCCGCAAAGCAGCGGGTTTTGTACGATTTTTGCAAATAATCTGTAAACATTTGGTTACATTTGTTTACAATTCACCGGCAAAACGCTGTTTTCGCTTGCCAAATGTAAAAAAGCCTGCTATAATGCACAAGGCACGAGGAGAGAAACGACCCCGTGCCGTACCATTGGTTTTCCCGCCGTAAGGCGCGAAAATAAAATAAATTAGGAAGGTAGTATAACCATGAAGAAGTTTCTTGCTATGATCCTGGCTCTGGTTATGGCTCTGTCCCTCGTCGCCTGCGGCGAGAAGAAGGACGATGACAAGACCAACGATAACCAGGGCGACACCGTCGAGACCACTTACAAGGTCGCCATGATCACCGACTACGGTGACATCACCGACCAGTCCTTCAACCAGACCACCTACGAGGCATGCAAGGCGTTTGCCACGGACAATGGCGTGGAGTTCAACTACTTCAAGCCCTCCGGCGACAACACCGCTGACCGTGTGGCTATGATCGAGAGTGCCGTTGACCAGGGCTACAACGTCATCGTGATGCCCGGCTATGCCTTCGGCGGTGCCATCGTCGAGGCTGCTCCCCAGCATAAGGATGTTAAGTTCATCGCGCTGGACGTTTCCAAGGGCGATCTGCTGGAGGCCGGTGTGGCCGCTGCCGGTGAGAAGTATGACTATGACCCCGACAACTGGGATCTGGCTAAGTACGTTGACATGAGCAACGTGTACTGCGCCATCTATCAGGAAGAGCTGTGCGGCTACATGGCTGGCTACGCTGCTGTGAAGCTGGGCTACAAGAACCTGGGCTTCCTGGGCGGCATGGCTGTCCCCGCCGTTGTCCGCTATGGCTACGGGCTCTTGGGACCGGACTGGCTTCGTGCAGGGCGTTGACGCGGCTGCTGCCGACATGGAGCTGACCGATGTTAAGGTCAACTACATCTATGGCGGTCAGTTCAACGGCGATGCCGACATCACCGCTGTGATGGATACCTGGTATGCCGGCGGCACCGAGGTCGTGTTCGCCTGCGGCGGCGGTATCTACACCTCCGCTGTGGACGCTGCCAAGAAGGTCGAGGGTGCCAAGGTCATCGGCGTTGACGTTGACCAGGCTGGCGTTATCGCCAACTACGCTGCCGGCGAGGGTGCCGACGAGGCTACCGTCGAGGGCTACAAGGCTCTGACCGTTACCTCCGCCATGAAGGGCCTGTATCCCGCCACCTATGACACGCTGACCGACGTTATCGTCAATGGCAACTGGGCAAACTACGTGGGCAAGATCGACAACCTGGGTCTGGTGTCCGCGGACGATCCCACTCTGAACTATGTCCAGATCCCCATGGAGTCTACCCAGTGGGCTGATGGCAAGTTCACCCAGGATGATTACAAGACTCTGGTGAAGGCTATGTTCGACGGCACTCTGACCGTCAGCAACGACACCAAGAAGGCTGCTTCCGACTTCGCCACTGTCATCGCTCTGGATGATCAGGGACAGATCAAGTAAATCTGTACTTAATCAAAAAAGAAAGACCGCTTCGGCGGTCTTTCTTTTTTGCCCGCTCCCCATTACCGGGAACGGCGAAAGGACGGGGAAATAGGCAAAACATACGAAATTGCCTTTGCTTTATGAAAAGATGTATAGTATAATAAATTATCTATTGTGGTTTCCGTCCCCGCAGAGGCGAAAAGCGGCGGGCCATAAAACGGAAGGGAGGGCGAAAACTTGGACACACCGTATGCAATCGAAATGCTGCACATCACAAAACGGTTTCCCGGTATCATCGCCAATGACGACATCACGCTTCAGCTGAAGAAGGGTGAGATCCACGCCCTGCTGGGCGAAAACGGCGCGGGCAAATCCACGCTGATGAGCGTGCTGTTCGGACTGTACCAGCCGGAGGAGGGCACCATCAAGAAGGACGGCGTGGAGGTATCCATCAAGGATCCCAACGACGCCAACGCGCTGGGCATCGGCATGGTGCACCAGCACTTCAAGCTGGTGGAATGCTTCACCGTGCTGGACAACATCATCATGGGCGTGGAGCCCACCAAGGGCGGCTTCCTGCAAAAGAAGGAAGCGCGGGAAAAGGTCATGGCTCTCAGCGAGAAATACGGGCTGCAAATCGACCCGGACGCCACCATCGAGGACATCACCGTGGGTATGCAGCAGCGCACCGAGATCCTGAAAATGCTCTACCGCGACAACGAGATCCTCATTTTCGACGAGCCTACCGCCGTCCTGACGCCGCAGGAGATCGACGAGCTGATGGAGATCATGCGGAATCTGGCGGCGGAGGGTAAGAGCATCCTCTTCATCTCCCACAAGCTCAACGAGATCATGGCGGTGTCCGACCGCTGCACCGTGCTCCGCAAGGGCAAGTGCATCGGCACCGTGGAGACAAAGGACACCAGCGTGGAGCAGCTCTCCGCCATGATGGTGGGGCGCGACGTCAGCTTCCACGTGGAGAAAAAGCCCTGCCACCCCGGCGAGGTGGTGCTGGACGTGTCCCACATGACCGTGGGCAGCAAGGTACACAAGAACGACGCTGTCAAGGACGTGAGTCTGAAGGTGCGCGGCGGCGAGATCGTCTGCATCGCCGGCATCGACGGCAACGGGCAGACGGAGTTCGTCTACGGGCTTACCGGTCTGGAGCCTGTGACCTCCGGTACGATCACCCTGAACGGGCATGACATCACGAAAATGCCCATCCGCAAGAGGAACATCCTCGGTATGTCCCACATCCCGGAGGATCGCCACAAGCACGGCCTGGTGCTGGACTACTCGCTGGAGGACAATCTGGTGCTGGAGCGGTACTTCGAGCCGGAATTCACCGACAAGGCGGGCTTCCTCCGCCGCGACAACATCCGCAAGTACGCGGAGAAGCTCATCGACCAGTACGACGTCCGCAGCGGACAGGGCCCCATCACCATCGCCCGCAGTATGTCCGGCGGCAACCAGCAGAAGGCCATCGTGGCGCGGGAGATCGACAAGGATCCGGAGCTGCTGGTGGCTGTCCAGCCCACACGCGGTCTGGACGTGGGTGCCATTGAGTACATCCACAAGCAGCTGGTAGCCCAGCGGGACGCCGGAAAAGCGGTGCTGCTGGTGTCGCTGGAGCTGGACGAGGTCATGGACGTGCCCGACCGTATTCTCGTCATGTACGAAGGCGAGATCGTGGGCGAGCTGGATCCCAAGACCACCACACAGGAGGAGCTGGGTCTGTATATGGCGGGTGCCAAGAGAGACGAGGTGACGGCATGAAGAAAAACATCCTGAAAAACAGCGGGGTGCAGTCGCTGCTGGCGTCCCTGCTGTGCGTCGTCCTCGGCCTGCTCATCGGCTACGTGGTGCTGCTGTTCATCAACCCCAACGGCGCGGGCGAGGCGATCTCCGCCGTGATGAAAAACTTCCTCACGTACAGCAAGGCGGAAACGCAGGCAAAGTATCTGGGCAACACGCTGGTCAAGACGGCGCCGCTGCTCATGTGCTCCCTGTCCATCCTGTTTGCCTATAAGGTGGGCTTGTTCAACATCGGCGTCGCCGGTCAGTACTGCTTCGGCGTGGCACTGAGCCTCTACGCCGCGTTGGCGTGGGGCTGGGGCTGGCTGCCCTGTATGCTTCTGGCGATGTTGGGCGGCGCACTGCTGGGTGCCGTCTCCGGCCTGCTGAAATCCTACTGCAACGTCAACGAGGTCATCTCCGGCATCATGCTCAACTGGATCATCCTCTATGTGACCAATATGCTGCTGACGGGGGTAAAGGAGGAGACAAGCCCCTATACCTTCGTCCTCTCCCACAAGAATGCCGCCGCCGTCCTGCCCTCTCTGGGCTTGGGCAAGCTGTTCAACGGCAATCAGTATGTGGGTCTGGCGATCCCCCTGTCGGTGGTCATCGCCGTGGTGGTCTGGGTGGTGCTGGAAAAGACCCGCTTCGGCTACGAGCTCCGCGCCACCGGCAACAACAAGAACGCCGCCAAATACTGCGGCATGGCGGAAAAGCGCAACATCATTCTGACCCTTGCCATCTCCGGTGCGCTGGCGGGCATGGGCGCGGCGATGCTCTATCTGACGGGCTACGAGCAGTGGCAGTGCTCCACCTCCTCCGTCCCCGGCATGGGCTTCAACGGTATCGCCGCCGCGTTCCTTGGCGGTCTGAACCCCTTCGGCACCATTCTGGCGTCCTTCTTCATCCAGCATATCACCGCCGGCGGCGCGTATGTGGATAAGAGTATGTACTGCGCCCAGATCTCCGATCTGATCTCCGCCATTATCATCTACCTGTGCGGCTTCGTCCTGTTTATGAAGTACGCCATGACCTCCGCCATTTCCCGGCGCGAGGAGCGGGCGGCACTTGCCGCCAAGGAGAAAGCGCAGACGTCCGCGCCTGCGCCCTCTGACGGCGAGAAAGGAGGCGATCAGTAATGGTACTGCTGCTGCAATATACGCTGACCTTCGCCTCCGTGCTGATCCTCGTGGCTTTGGGCGGCTGCTTCTCGGAGCACTCCGGCGTCATCAATCTGGGTCTGGAGGGCGTCATGATCATGGGCGCGCTGGGCGGCGCGCTGGCGATGCGCTATATGCCCTCCGCCTCCTCCGCCTTCTCCATGCTGCTGGTGGTGCTGCTGGCGGCGGCACTTGCCGGCACGGTCTATTCCAGTTTGCTGGCGGTGGCGTGCATCAACTTCAAGGCGGATCAGACCATCGTCGGTACGGCTCTGAATATGCTGGGCACCGCCGGTGCCACCGTTATCGTCAAGGCGATCAACACGGCGGCGAACCCCGACGACGTGTCCTCCACCATTCAGTACGCCGGTGCCAAAAAAGCCTTTCTGGTGAACATCGGTTCCTTCGAGTTCAGCTGGTTCATGCTGGTGACGGTGCTGCTGCTCATCGCGGCGTATGTGGTGCTGTACAAGACCCGCTTCGGTCTGCGCCTTATGGCGTGCGGCGAGCATCCGCAGGCGGCGGACTCCGTGGGCATCAACGTCTACAAAATGCGCTGGGCGGGCGTCCTTATCTCCGGTATGCTGGGCGGCCTCGGCGGCATCGTGTTTATCACCGCCGGCGTGTCCGAGTGGCGGTTTGAGTACGGCGTGGCGGGCTTCGGCTTCCTGTCTCTGGCGGTGATGATCTTCGGCCAGTGGAAGCCTACACGTATCGCGCTGGCGGCGTTGCTGTTCGGACTGTTCCGTGCATTGTCCAACGTGTACGCGGGCTTCGAGTTCCTGAAGAACCTCAACCTCCCCAGCCCCGTGTACAACATGATGCCCTACATCATCTCTCTGGTGGTGCTGGCATTCACCTCCAAGAAATCCCGCGCACCCAAGGCGGAGGGTATCCCCTACGACAAGGGGCAGCGGTAAGCATTCACGGAAAAAGCACCCGGAAGGGTGCTTTTTTCCTGCGATTTTACGTGGATTTTACAATATCTCTCCTGCGGATTTGACATTCATCCCGTAGTATATAGGCGGACAAGAATGTGACATCGAAAAGAATGTAAAGCGAGGGAGAGAAACATGGATATTTTTCACGTACTGACCATGCTGGGCGGGCTGTGCCTGTTCCTGTTCGGCATGAATTTCATGGGGCAGGCATTGGAACGCCGCGCCGGCGGCAAGCTGCGGACGCTGCTGGACAGAATGACCGGCAGCGTGGGCGCGGGCTTTCTGACGGGTCTGGGCATCACCGCCATTATCCAAAGCTCGTCTGCCACCACGGTGATGGTGGTGGGCTTCGTGAACTCCGGGCTGATGACGCTGCGTCAGGCGATCAACGTCATTATGGGTGCCAACGTGGGCACCACCGTTACCGCGTGGCTGCTGAGCCTCGCCGGTATCGACAGCGGCAGCACGTGGGTGCAGCTGCTGAAGCCCACCTCCTTCACGCCGGTGCTGGCACTGGTGGGCATCATCTTCTATATGTTCTGCAAGGACAGCCGCAAGAAGGACACTGGCTCCATCCTGCTGGGTTTTGCCACGCTGATGTTCGGCATGGACACCATGAGCGGCGCCGTGGCGGGCTTGAAGGATGTGCCGGGCTTCGCGGATCTGTTCCTCGCCTTCACGAACCCTCTGCTGGGCGTGCTGGTGGGCGCGCTGCTGACGGCGATCATCCAGTCCTCCTCCGCCTCTGTGGGTATCCTGCAGGCGCTGGCGGGCACGGGACAGGTCAGCTACGCCGCTGCCGTGCCCATCATCATGGGACAGAATATCGGCACCTGCGTCACCGCGCTGATCTCCTGCGTGGGCACCAACAAGAACGCAAAGCGCGCCGCCATGGTGCACCTGCTGTTCAACGTTATCGGTGTGGCGGTGCTGCTGATGGTGTTCTGCATCGTCAAGGCGTTGTTCGCCCCGGCTCTCCTCCGGCAGCCGGCGTCCATGGCGGGTATCGCCGTGGCGCACTCGGCGTTCAACCTTCTGTGCACCGCCATGCTGCTGCCCTGCGGTGCCCTGCTGGAGAAGCTGGCGATCCGCATGGTGCCCGACCGGGCGCAGACGGAGGAAAAGACCGTGGAGCTGGATCAACGCCTGCTGGCGACGCCCTCCGTGGCGTTGGAACGCTGCCGCGTCGTCACCTGCGAGATGGCGGAGATCGCCGTCCGCTCCCTGCGTAACGCCATCCGCAGCTTCGACCATTACACCGACACGCTGGCGGCGTCTATCCGGGAGGACGAGGATCACTGCGACCGGTACGAGGACGCGCTGGGTACGTATCTGGTGAAGCTGAGTGCCCTGAAAATGGGCGAGGACGAGAGCGAGGAGGCAGCGGAGCTGCTGAAGGTCATCGGCGACTTCGAGCGTATCTCCGACCACGCGGTGAACGTGCTGGAATCGGCGGAGGAGCTTCACAGCAAGGGGCTGTCCTTCAGCGACGCGGCAAAGCACGAGCTATCCGTTCTGTCCGCCGCCGTCAACGACATCCTCACCCTGTCCCTCCGCGCCTTCCGGGAGGGCGAGCTGTCCGCCGCCCGCCAGGTGGAGCCGATGGAGCAGGTCATCGACGAGCTGAAGGAGCAGCTGCGTACCCGCCACATCCTGCGTCTCCAGCAGGGACAGTGCAGCATCGAAACGGGCTTCATCTGGTCCGACCTGCTGACGGATCTGGAGCGCACCTCCGACCATTGCTCCAATATCGCCGGCTGCGTCATCGACGCCAAGCAGCACGAGCTGAATCTCCACGCCACGCTGGACGCAGCGCGGCAGCAGACCGACTCCTTCCAAGCGGCATACCGCGCCTGCGCGGAGAAATACCGGGTATAAAACCGCAAAAAAGCCATTCCGCCCCACAGGGAGGAATGGCTTTTCTGCGTATAAAGGGGAGGGGGACGCGTCCCTTACTTCTTGATCTCCCCGTTGGCGGCGGCGGTCAGATAGGCGTTGATGAACCCGTCAATGTCGCCGTCCATCACCGCTTGAATGTTGCCCATCTCGTAGCCGGTGCGGGTGTCCTTTGCCAGCGTGTAGGGCATGAACACGTAGGAGCGGATCTGGCTGCCCCACTCGATCTTCATCTGCACGCCCTTCAGGTCGCTGATCTTCTCCGCGTGCTGCTGGAGCTTCAGCTCCGCCAGCTTGGCGCGCAGCATCTTCATGGCGTTGTCCCGGTTCTGGAACTGGCTGCGCTCCGTCTGGCAGAACACCACAATGCCCGTGGGCAGGTGGGTCAGCCGCACGGCGGAGGAGGTCTTGTTGATGTGCTGACCGCCTGCGCCGGAGGAACGGCACGCCTGCATTTCAATGTCCTCCGGACGGATCTCGATCTCGCTGTCGTCCTCCAGCTCCGGCATGACCTCCAGCGCGGCGAAGCTGGTCTGCCGCCGTGCATTGGCGTCAAAGGGGCTGACGCGCACCAGACGGTGTACGCCGTTCTCGCTCTTGAGATAGCCGTAGGCGTTCTCGCCTTCGATGAGGATGGTGGCGGACTTGATGCCCGCCTCGTCGCCGGCCTCGTAGTCCATCAGCTGATAGGTGTAGCCGTGCCGCTCTGCCCAGCGGGTGTACATCCGGTACAGCATCTCCGTCCAGTCCTGGGCCTCGGTGCCGCCGGCACCGGCGTGGAACGTCAGAATGGCGTTGTTGCCGTCGTACTCGCCGGACAGCAGAGCCGCCAGCCGCCGCTCACTGATCTCCTTCTCCAGCGTCTCGTAGCCATTGGTCACTTCCTCCAGCTGGCTGGGGTCGTCCTCCTCCTGCGCCATTTCGCACAGGGTCAGCGTGTCCTCCCACTCGGAAACCAGCTTGTCGTGCTTCTTGATCTTGTTTTCCAGCCGCTTCACCTGCCGGCTTACCTGCTGGCTCCGCTCCAGATCGTTCCAAAAGCCCTCCTTCTCCGTCTCCTTCTGGAGCTCGGCAAGCTCCTCCCGCGCTTTGGGGATACCCAGTGCCTTTTCCAGCTCGCCCAGCGTAGGCTCCAGAGCCAGCAGCTTCTGCTTATACTCGTCGTACTCAATAACTGCCATATATCGTGTCTCCTTGCGTCTGCAAATTTCCTTAGCCTTTCTATTATAGCAAAAATCGGGCATTTGTAAAGGGGACAAAATGGGCGGGCTATCTAAAATCTGATGTGGGATTTTTTTGTTTTAGAGTTTTTGAGAAAGGCGATTGCTCTAAAGTTTTTTGTGGGTTTTTCGTGTTCAGCGTACCGTGGGGAAAAGCGGTCGCTGTAAAGTTTTATGTGGGATTTCTCAGCAAGAGGAGCTTACACTCAAAATCACAGGCGTCTGCCTGAGATATTTCCTTGAAATGAAAGACCTTATCAAAGTGCTTTTACCGCTCAAAAGCACTTGACGCGCCTTGCCTTACTCTATATAATATGTATAAATACATAACAATACACAAAAAAAGGGGTGCGGCTATGAGAAGTCAGGTCAAAACAAAAGAGCGCGTTCGGCAACATGGCGAAGTCTTTACCGCAGAGCGGGAAGTAATGGCCATGATGGATTTAGTGAAAGAAGATGCATCTAACATAGATAGCACCTTCTTTGAACCAGCCTGCGGTGATGGAAACTTCCTTGCGGAGATTTTATCGAGGAAGATGCGAAGTGTTTTCAAAGTTGCCTTGTCCAATGATGCAGACTGCGAATACTGGGCTACAAGAGCGTTCTCGACCATTTACGGGGTCGATATCATGCTGGACAATGTGGAGGAAGCGAGAAACCGTCTATTCGACAGTTTTTTCGCTCTCTTTATAAACCGATATAAGCATCAACCAACCTCCATCTGTCGGGACAGTGTGAGGTTTATTCTCAGCCAAAACATTCAATGTGGCGACACTCTGGCTTGCAAGCAGAGCGACGGAAATCCTTTGACAATTACAAAATGGGCTTTTGATGACGGAGGCGGCCTGACTGTCAGCTTATTTGATTATAGGGATATGGTAGACTCCGGATGCTCCTGTCTACCGCAAAGAATTCTTCCGAGGATACCATACTTCCTACTTCCCGCAATTATCAAATAAAAGCAATCTCACAATGAGGAGATGAGAACCTCTTATAACAGCATTGGCAGACACATAGTGCTGCCTTTGGCTGTTTTTACTGGTCATATTCATTAAGCCCTTGTTGAGCGGAAATGCCCACAATTCCTGTGGACGGCAGGCAGATTTCGTGGTATGATATGTATGATTAAGTATCAATGCACCTTTTGGAAGGAGCTTAAATTGTGACGCAAGTAAAATCTAAAAAAAGGGTTGCTGACCACGGCGAGGTATTCACCGCCGAGAGAGAGGTCAAAGCCATGTGTGACCTCGTGGAGCAAGAGTGCCTCAGAATTGACTCACGCTTTCTGGAGCCGGCCTGCGGCGATGGAAACTTTCTTGCCGAAATCCTTGGCAGAAAGCTGTCCGTTGTAAAGGAGAGATACCAGCGAAGCGCCTTTGACTGGGAACGCAACGCACTATTGGCTCTCGGCAGCCTATATGGTGTCGATATTCTTTCAGACAACTGCGAGGTCTGCCGTGAACGACTTATGAAAATATGGGATAAGGCCTACAAATCCGTCTGCAAGAAAGAATGTAACGAAGATACGCGAAGGGCTGCACACTATATTCTGAAGCAGAACATCGTTTGTGGGAATGCCCTTACACTCCGCCGTGTTGACGCTCATCAACAGGATACACCTGACCCTATAATTTTTTCCGAATGGACTTTTCCGCAAAACAACGCTTTTATTCACAGAAAAGACTATACATTTGCCGAACTGTTAGATGAAAAGCCAAATGAAAGCGAAACCGAGCAACAAACTCTGTTTGATGTGAATGCCGCCGCAGACGGAGAAGGTAAGTTTATTCAAGAATATGTCTGCCACTATCGTCAGCTCGGTGCTGAAAGTGATAATGAACAATTAGAATTGACTATTTGAGGAGGGCTGTATCATGGCCGAAGGATTCTTCGACAAAATCTATAATCCGGATGTCCTGTCGTGCCTCGCAAATCTATCCAACGATGAGGTTTTCACTCCGCCCGAAATCGCCAATCAGATGCTGGATATGCTCCCGCAAGAGCTGTTTCAGAACCCCGACACCACCTTTTTGGACCCTGCCTGCAAGAGTGGTGTGTTTCTGCGCGAGATTGCCAAGAGGTTAATTGTTGGTCTGGAACCCCAGTTTCCCGACCTGCAAGAACGGGTTGACCACATTTTCCACAAGCAAATTTACGGTATCGCTATCACAGAATTAACCAGTTTGTTATCCCGCCGGAGTGCCTACTGCTCCAAGTATCCGAACAGCGAGTTTTCTGTCAGCCAATTCGACAATGCAGAGGGCAATATTCGCTTCCGGCGTGTCGAGCATGGCTGGGATAAGAGTGGCAAGTGTGTATTCTGTGGTGCTTCAAAGAAACAGTATGAACGAGGCGAAGACCTTGAATCCCATGCTTATGAGTGGATTCACACCATGAAGCCTGAGGAGATATTTAACATGAAATTTGATGTGATAATTAGCAATCCACCATACCATCTGGAGACCTCTGGTGCGGGAAAACAGGCCAAACCAATTTACAATCTTTTTGTTGAACAAGCAAAAAAACTAAATTCGCGATTCATGACTATGATTATTCCATCTCGTTGGTTTGCTGGAGGTATGGGATTAGATGCATTCAGAGATAACATGATGAATGATAAAAGAATAAGTAAAATCGTGGACTACGCAAATGCAAAAGATTGCTTCCCTGAAAATAGTGTTGGCGGTGGCGTCTGTTACTTTCTTAGGACTCCAGAAGAAAACGAATTGTGCGATTTTACAAACATACTGGGAGAGAATAGCAGCCGCATGATTCGACGCTTGGATGAATTTCCTGTCCTTGTTAGATATAACGAAGCTGTTTCTATTATTCATAAAGTGCAAAACAAAGGGGAGGCTTCTCTATCCGAAATTGCAAGTTCTTTAATGCCGTATGGTTTATCTACGAACGTTCGTGGATGGAATGAACCACATAATAAAGATGACCTAAAACTATACGCCAGTACTGGGGTGACCTATTTACCAAGAAATGAAATTTCAAAGGGTGAGGACACCGTAAACAAATACAAAGTTCTAATAAGCAAAACTGGCGCAGAACACGCTGGTGAACCCGGGAAGGATGGAAAATTTAGAGTTATAACCTCCTCTGTAAAAGTTATCAATCCCGGGGATATTTGCACACATTCTTATTTTGTAATAGGTTCTTTTGGTACCTATGATGAAGCAAATAACTTGTTAAGTTATCTGAAGACAAAATTCGTTCGTTTCATGATGCTTATGGCAATAAGTTCAATAAATCTCTCTAAACTTGTATTCCCGTTTGTACCAATCCAAGATTTCTCAAAATCTTGGACAGATGAGGAACTGTACGCCAAATATGGGTTGAGCGATGAAGAAATCGACTTCATCGAATCCATGATTAAGCCAATGGACCTGAGCGGTAATGGTGATAGCGATGACAAGGGATGAAGTGTGCGCCCTGTTTAACAGCAATCCGTGCCTGACGCTTCCAATTATTGTTGAAACTGGCAGCTCTGTGCAGGGAGAGCTGGAAAAACGCTGGGACTCGTTTTTTGAAGTCTTACACCGCACCGAAGCCCTCTATTCCTGCATTGAACCCGCAGAGTATAGTAGGGAGAAAATTACAGACGCATTCAAAAGCTATTACGCCGGGGATTTCGGGAAAGCAAGTGAGAATTTATTCGATATTGTCAAAACTTTGATTGACAAATACAGATGCAAAAATCTCATCACTGATATAAGTTCCCTATACATCGGAAACGAATCTAAGAATTGGTTCCGTGCCAGAGCTGGAACTTTTTATCCGTTTAGTAAGGACGATATGAAACATATTCCAACCGATAAACGTGAGTTTATCGGGAGCAATCGATACAGTTCAAACGGAATCCCATGTCTCTACTTGGCAAATTCCATTTTGACCTGTTGGGAAGAGCTTAACCGTCCATCGCTGGATAGTTTCTGGGTAAGCCGCTTTTGGCCGGTCAAAGAGATTCGGGTATTGAATCTCTCGGCAACCGGATACGAGATTATCAATGCACAGCAATATATTAGAGCCGTTTCTGAAAACAAGGACGCCTATGACCAAGTTGTTGTCGATTTCTTCTCAACATGGGTTTTACAAAGTGCCTGTTCAGTTGCAGTTCGCAGCAAGGCGAATCGCTTGTTCAGAGAGGAATATCTCATTCCGCAACTATTGATGCAAAATGTGAAACGATTTGATGCAAACGGCATCATGTACTTCTCTACGAAGACACCACTTTTAATTGGCGATAAGGAGATTGCGACCAATTTTCAGACAAGTGCTTCTTGGATAGCTAAAGCGATTGCACTTCCGGTTTTTGAGACAACGGGCGACCGCTTTTCGGCACAGATAAATGAAGACTTTGCTGTTTCTCTGCCAATCAATATTGGGCTCTATCAAAATCACCTCATGCCACAGGAACCGCCGTTTATTTCTGATGAAAACTGGAGTCGAATTTCTGCGCCGGCATATATCACATTAGCGCCTACGATTTATGGTAAAACGGTATTCTACAGATGTGAAACAGAGTTGTTTCAATCCTGCTATAAGCTATCTGAAAAGGAAGGGAGTGACAAAACCTAATGCCTGACATGGAATTCTTTGCCCAGCGACCTGCTGTTGTTCCTCAAATTTACGCCTACACTCTGCCCGATGTGACGACCCATCAGGGGTACATCAAGGTTGGTTATACCGAGCGCGAGGATGTAAACGAGCGTATCCGTGAACAGCTCCATACCAGCGCAGTGCGCTACAAGCTGTTGTTTACCGCTTCGGCTATGCGCTCAGATGGCACCTGCTTCACCGACCATGATATTCACGCAATCCTTCGCCGCAGAGGATTTCCGCATATTTTCGATGAAGACAATGAGTGGTTCAAGTGCAGCGAGTCGGATGTGCAAGCGGCTATCGTAGCAGTTCGTGATGAAATTGAGAACATTGAAAATCGCACAGAAACCTTCTCCATGCGCCCGGAACAGGTTCGTGCGGTTCAAATGACAATGGGCTACTACGAGAAAACCAACGCAGAAGAGCCCGATATGGTTCCGAAGTTTTTGTGGAACGCAAAAATGCGGTTTGGAAAAACTTTCGCTGCCTATGAGCTGGCAAAAAAGATGGTGCTTAAAAGGGTGTTGATACTGACATTCAAGCCTGCCGTGGAATCTGCATGGCGAGAAGACTTAATGACCCATGTAGACTTCGAGGGTTGGCAGTTTATATCCAACAAAGATGCTCACAATAACAACCTGAACATCGATGAACAGTACGCAAAGGCAGATAAAACCCGCCCTATTGTTGTATTCGGTTCTTTTCAAGACCTGCTGGGAACCAACGAGAGTGGTGGCATCAAAGCGAAAAACGAGTTTATTCATTCGGATAATTGGGACTTGGTCATCTTCGACGAATATCACTTCGGCGCATGGCGTGAAAACGCGGCGAAGCTGTTTGAGCGTCCCGATGACGAAGATGTTGACTTCGACCAAGAGGAGTACAGCAAGAAAGAGGCGGGTAATGCTTACAACGAATCTTTCTTACCCATCACAACACGCTACTATCTGTTCCTGTCTGGCACACCTTTCCGTGCGCTGAACAGCGGCGAGTTCATCGAAGAGCAGATTTTCAACTGGACCTATTCTGACGAGCAGAGGGCAAAGGAATCTTGGCGCGGTTCCAACAACCCGTATTTGCCCTTGCCACGCATGGTTTTAATGACCTATAAAATTCCTGACAGTATTCGTCAAATAGCCATGCAGGGAGAATTCGACGAGTTTGACTTAAACGTTTTCTTTTCCGCGAAAACCGAAAAGAACAGGCCCGAAAGTGCAAAATTCGTCTATGAGAACGAAGTCCAAAAGTGGCTCGACCTCATCCGTGGAGCATATCTTCCGTCGAATGTAGATGATTTGAAGTTGGGGCAAGACAAGCGACCTCCTATGCCATACTCTGATGTCAGATTGATGAATGTCCTGACCCACACGCTCTGGTTCCTCCCCAATGTGGCAAGCTGTTATGCCATGTATAATCTGCTGATGCAGAAGCAGAACAACTTCTACCATGAATTCACCATCAATGTCTGTGCCGGAACGAAGGCGGGTATCGGATTAGACGCATTAACCCCTGTAGAACGCTCCATGGGCAATCCTTTGGTGACCAAGACAATTACCCTCTCGTGCGGTAAACTCACCACAGGCGTAACTATACGCCCGTGGACGGGTGTTTTTATGCTTCGCAATCTGAAAAGCCCGGAGACATACTTTCAAACGGCTTTCCGTGTGCAATCGCCGTGGACCATTAAGGATGATAGCGGGAATCAGGAAATCATCAAGAAAGAATGCTATGTTTTTGACTTTGCGTTAGACCGTGCTCTCCGCGAGATTTCCCAATATAGTTGTAGTCTTGATGCCAACGAAGCGGACCCTGAGAAGAAGGTTGATGAATTCATCAAGTTTCTTCCCGTTTTGGCGTATGATGGTAGCTCCATGAAGCAGGTCAGCGCACAAGATATCCTCGATATCACGCTGGCAGGTACTTCGGCAACGTTGCTGGCCCGCCGCTGGCAGTCTGCCTTGTTGGTGAATGTGGACAATACCACACTCAAGCGCCTTATGGACTCCAAAGACGCAATGGATGCACTTTCGCGCATTGAGGCGTTCCGCAGCCTCAATACCGACATTCAGACCATTATCAATAAGTCCGAGGCGGTCAAAAAGGCAAAAGAGAAGGGTGAAAAGCCAACACCGGAGGAGAAAAAGCAGATTTCTGACGCTGAGAAGGAATTTAAGTCCAAACGCAAAGAAATTCAAGAAAAGTTGATGAAGTTTGCAACACGAATCCCCGTATTCATGTTTTTGACAGACTATCGTGAGCGTTCTCTGAAGGATGTTATCACGCAGCTTGAGCCGGGTCTTTTCAAAAAAGTTACAGGTCTTGGTGTAAAGGATTTTGACCTGCTCTGCTCTTTGGGGGTGTTCAATGCCAATTTGATGAATGATGCAATTTTTAAGTTCAAGCGCTATGAAGATGCATCACTATCCTACACGGGCATTGATAAGAATGCAGACAAGATGGTTGGCGGATGGGATACTGTCTTGCGGCGCGAGGAGTATGAAAAGTTGTTCTTTAACCAGCAGAAAACGATGAAAGACGCTGAAACGCCCTCTGCCGAAGGAACCCATCCATTCACGGACAAGCCCGGTAAGAAAAGTCAGGACGCGAAGACCGCTGCGAAGCCCGTTTCTGTCACTGCTCCAATCGGTAAAAAATCAACAGCGGTATCGGCTCTTGCCTCTACAACGCCCGTGAAACCTAAAAAGATGGATATTCCTGAAGTCACAGTCGGAATGGTTGCTATGCATAAAAAATTCGGCAAAGGAACGATTTCTAACATTGATAAGGCAGGAAAACACCTCCGGGTTAAATTCGCAGAGGGCGGAGAAAAAGCGTTCATCTACCCTGACGCATTTGTGCAAGGGTTTCTTACTCTTGAAAAGGGAGAGTAATGCATATGGGAAAACCTCGGAAAGACGGACAGCGGTTTAACATGGTCATGGACCGCACGCTGTATAATAGGTTGGCTTTCTACGCTGATGAAAAGGGGCAAACCATGACGCTCGCTATCGAAAGGTTTTTGAAACAGTGTCTCGATGAGGCGGGTGTCCCTGAAGATGTCCCCCACAAAGAAGAACAATAATGAGAGCGACACCCCATAAGGGGTGCCGCTCTTTGCGCCACTTTTCCATATTATTTCAAGTATTTGCGTCCCGCAAAAGTGCAAATCAGATAACTATTTCGCCACACTTTTTTGCAATATTCTCTTGCAAGTATAGAACGTTTGTACTATACTATAAATGAGGCGACGGTCGCCTTAATTTCACTATCGGAGGGCTGTACTTATGGCAAGGAATCATACAGATATTACCCAACTGGAAGAAGTGGACATGAGGGAAGTCGCCCAAAAGCCCTGCTTGAATCTGGAAGGCATCATCGAGGAATCCTGCCTTGAGCCCATAAACAGCGATGACTACTGGCTTTTCAAGTGCCGCATAGAGGACTATCGTAATCGCCGATGTCCCCTTTGCAAAGGCACCGCCGTCCACAGTCATGGGGATTATGGAAAACCGCGACTGATTCACGATATCAATGTCGGGAAAAAGCGCGTGGATATTCTGCTGAAGGTAAAACGATACCTCTGCGATTCGTGCGAAAAGACATTTACAAATATACCGGAATGCATCCTCGAAAACCGGCAGATGACAGACCGGCTTTTTGAGCTGATACAACGAGAATCTTTTCGGCATCCTTTCACCGAGGTGGCGGAAGAATACGGTTATTCCATCACCACTATCGCTACTATATTCGACGACTACGGCGCGAAGCTGGAGGCCAAGCGCGGCCCAGTCGTTGCGCCACGGGTACTCGGTATCGACGAAAAACACATTGTAAACAATATGCGTGCGGTCTTTGTGGACGGTGAAAGCGGCTGCCTGTTGGAAATGTGCGAGGACAACAAGCGCGACACTATCCTGCATACGATAGAAAACATGGTCGATTACGACACAAATATTGAGATAGTCACAATGGACATGGCCTGCGGATACCGCAGTTATATACAAGAATGTCTGCCCCGTGCAACCATTGTCGTGGACAAATTCCATGTGTACCAAGACTTTCTCACAAAGGTCGGCACGGTGAAAACGAAAATCACTGAACGAATCAAAAGCCGCATCAATGCCATGCCGGAGGGTCCTGAGAAAGAGCACCTGAATGCCATAATGAAGATGGCGCAAGCGAACAACTATCTGTTCAAATATGGGGAGGAGAAAATAGCGGAGGACTCCAGTCGCCTCTCCAAGATGGCTAATATCTGTGAGGCTTTCCCTGAGTTCAACCACCTGCGGCTTATCCGCACCGGCTTTGAGCGCATCTACGCTTCCGCAGATAGAGCTTCCGCAGAAGCTGTCTGTGACAAGTGGGCGAAGCTGATTCCGCCTGCAGGTCAAAAGCAAATCACCGCATGGGAAGAGCACTTCCATGTGGATGCAGAGCTATTTGCAGAGCTCAGACCCTTTCGCAACACGATTACTCGCAACTGGCGGAATGAAATTTTCAACTACTTCAATGTGAACTGCCAGTTCACCAACGCGGTGGCGGAAGGATTGAACTGCTTTATTGAGAGGATTAACCGGCAGGGAAACGGATACGGTTTCAAACGGCTCCGTATCAAAGCACTGTTTTGGGATACCGCAGGTGAGCGGGTAAAATATGTGGTAAAGGAAAATCGGCTCTGGAAGTCGTCCAAGCCTGTTCATTCCTTCTTTACCGGTTCCGGCAGCAGCTTTTCCTTCAATAATGGGCACTATGAGACCACCTATAGCATCGAACCGGAGGAAATCCCGCGAAGCCGGACGGCACCATTCTCCGTTTTGGAGTATTATCAGCTACTCAAGGACGCCGGCTTCAATATACTTTAGTGAGGGGGAAATTATTATGGCAATGGCAGATGTACGGATTGACATGGAAACCGCCCTGTACGAGCAAATGGCCGCGCTGTGCGCCAAACTTGGCACCACCGTTGAGGCGATGGCGGTACGGTTCTGTGAGGAGTTCGTGCGGATGGAAACGCCTCCCGTGTCTGAGTCCTACGCATCTATGAGTGTGGAGGACAAAATCGACTTTATTGCTCAGAATATTCTGAGGGAGTACAATTCCAAATGATGCAAAAAAAGATGCCCCTGTGAGGATTGACCTCACAGGGGTTCTCTTTGTTCTTCAGGCACCAAGCGTACCGCTGCGTAGTGCCTCCACCAGCGGCAGCACCTGCCACTTGGGGATGGTGTACTCGTTGCCATCCAGCAGCAACAGCCAGTATACCTGCCGCTCCAGCAGCAGAGTCTTGTCCGCGTTCCATCGCTTGATGCCGACCTCATAGACGCCATCTCCCGGCAGCTCCACATCGAACCGCCGGCCTTTCGGTGTCTTTGGCGGCCACTGATATTGCAGGAACTTGCGGGCAAAGCGGTACTTGGGGTCTGGACCCATGATGCGGGACACATAGGGATACGCCCGCGTGTCGGGGATATGCGGCACGAATATGGAGTAGCCCCAGTACCAAATGTCATCGTCGTCCTCGCACGGAGGAACATTGTTTCTGTGGCTCGTGTCCATCGGAGTTGCCCTCTGCCGCCTACGACTCAAACCCCGGCGGCGTCAGCTTCCGAAGGATTTCCGCTGCTTCCTCGGCGGTGTAGTGCTTGTAGAGGCCTGCGGATGGATTACTCTTTTCCTCATAGAGTATGTTTGCGATTTCAAGGTTTTCCTCGTCACCCATGTTACGAGCCTTGTTTCGCAAGCGTCCCAGTTCGCGAAGCTCTACTTCTTCAACAGAGAGCTCACCAGAAAGGATTGCCTTTTGCCTGTCGCTGTAAAACGGCGCGAAGGGTGCCACATAGTCTGGACTATCCTTATTCGTGTAAAGGAAATGCGGCGTACCTTTTTTCATAAAAACACCTCCTGTCATAGAAAATTCTACAACAGGAGGTGCGTGCTTTGTAGCACATAACTTTGAAAATGCAGTCTTTCTTTTTTTAATGCTGAAAACACAATCATTCACTTATGGAACGACCACGCTTCCTTCCCCCAATCCCACATCAAATCTTAGATATCCAAATGGGCGTGCGCCCCGCGCACGCCTATTTTTTCACTTCACCAGCTTAAAATAGTCCCCGGACGCCGCCAGATTCGTGATCTCCGTCAGCACAAGGATGTCGTCGCTCTCCGCCGCCAGCTCCGCCATGCTCCCCCGGAAGTACCGCAGGTCGATCATGGTCACCGTCTCATAGTCCCCTAACAGGAACGGCACGAAGGCGTTGGCGAAGGAATCCTTTACCAGCAGCAGATGCTTCCCGTTCTCCGTACCGGTGGTGATGACGCACTGGCCGTAGTTGCCCCCCAGAAACAGCTCGTATTTATCCTTCCGCGTCAGTGCGTCCCTGTCGTACAGCGTGCCGTCCTTTCCATCGCACACCACGCTCTCCGCTGTGATCTCCGGCGCGTAGTACACGCTGTCGTACACACTGTCCGGCAGCAGCACCTTGGAATACAGCGTCCCCCGGAACGCCTCCGTGGCACAGACCAGCGCGTCCTCCCGGACGGTGTGCCCCGTGACCTCCGCCCAGCGGCGGTACGCCGCCTGCGCGCCCATGGTGGTCCAGTGGTGGTCGGTGTGGTAGTAGGGGTCCTCCACGTCTGCCAGCGTCTCCCGCACGTCCAGCAGGCTGCCGCCCAAGGCGGCGTCCAGCCGCTCAAACACCCCCGCCTCGTCGTAATAGGGCGCGTTCTCCGGCAGCATATCCCGCAGCACGCCTGCGGGGCTGGGCACGATCATGGCGCGGCAACTCTTGCCGCTGGCGGCGAAGAACTCCCGGATATACCCGGCGTTTTTCTCCAAGCCTGCGCGGTTGAAGCTATCCTCCGTCACCTTGGCGAAGTACCGCCCCTCCGCACCCAGATACGTGCCGCTGATGTCCTCCTTGCCCTCCGCCCGCTGCAAAAGGGAGCGCGTGGCGGTCCACAGATCCCGGAAAACGATCTGGTCGCTGGTGTACTCCTCCATGTCCTCCATGAAATCCCCGGACATGACGGTGTCCCAGCTCAGCTTCGGCGTCAGCTGCAAATAGCGGTTCTCATTCTCGGAAAACGCCCTGTCCGGCGTCAGGAAAAAGCTTCCCACGGACAGCCCCAGCAGTATCACGGCTATGGCGATCAGCGGCGCGAGACCTGTTCTTTTCTTCATCACGCTGCCTCCTTAGAATCGGAAATACAAAAACGGGTTGTAGCTGTCGCCCACCAGAAACGCCATGGACACCAGCAGCACTGCCGCCACCCACACCGTCCGCAGCGCGTCCGACAGGGCGGGGGCAAGAGTCTCCTCCCGCTTCTGCCACAGCCGCTTGGGCAGGCTGG
>OGQK01000695.1_pt1 | contig 20862 bp, 15 predicted proteins | sample 1553221 | NCBI WGS metagenome assembly OGQK01 (sample SAMEA2579996, study PRJEB22360) | human gut metagenome | biome: human gut; feature: human-associated habitat; material: faeces | place: Denmark | collected 2008/2010 | reverse complement strand
GCACGATCACGGCGGTTCCCAGGCATCCGTCATTTTTCCGGGGCCTGGTCCATGCCGTCATCAAGCCGCCGTCCTCCCGGTCCTTCGTCACCGTCTCATAATCATTCCTGCCCTTTCCGGTATCCATTCCCACGCCGGCCTTCACCGTTTCAGCCCCCCGGATGTTCAAGACGCTGCGGACTTCGGAAAAACGGCTTCCCGCGTCCAGAGTCACCCTGCGCGTCTCCGCCACGCGTACGCCGCCGCCAATGTCCCACGGCGCATAAACCACCTCAAAAGCGGTCTGGACAGGACCGTTGTACAGCGTCCGGGCGCCGGCCCAGTTTCCGGATACATGCGGTTTCCCATCCCTGAACACGGCAATGCCGCCGCAGCCCCGGCCCGTCCCCACGTTGTACATGTCCAGTCCCCGGCCATGATCCCGGTGGTAATCCCCCCGCTTGTAGAATTCATTGATGACGGGAGCGCCCGCGCGCTTGCTCCATACGTCCGTCCCGCTGGAAACCAGGCCCTCCCCCTCAGGGACCGGCCTGGCAACGGCCGGACCGTAAATCCGGTGCGCCGTAAGATCGTTCTCCCACGCGAAATCATCCAGTCTTTCCGGCACCGGGCGGCTGAAACAGACGTCCGGGGAAGGAGCCTCCTTCAGGGAGGAATCGTTCAGAATCCAGAAATCACGGGCCGTTCCGGACCTGAAATTGCTCTGGAACAGAAGGGTATCCGTCCTTCCGTCTCCATCCGTATCCGCCAGCTGGTGCGGGATGACGCGCCCGTGGCGGACGTCAAACACGCGAAGGGCGGCGGCATTCCCGGAAGTTCCGGACGGCCAGGGCACCGACACGGTTTCAGCAGGACGGAACCTGTTCAGGGGGTTCGTGACGGTTACGGTCTTTTTCTGAGGATGGTCCCGGCCAATGACGTATTTGCGCAACTCACTGCCGGCCATCAGGTAAGCGCCCGCGCCGTACACTTCCGTATCCTCCCCGGAATAATGGCCCGGCTTGTCCGCAATGGGCTGCACCCAGCCCAGCGCGCCTTCCACGCTGACGGAGTCACAGGCGGCCTTCCACGCCCTGCGGATGACGGGAAGGTATTCATCCGCATCCAGATACCCCTGGTTCACCCCCCACATCATCCCGTACATGATAAAAAGGGTGCCGCTCATCTCCTTCAGGGGCGGCTCGTCCGGGTCCAGAAGGCTGGCGTGCCAGGAACCGTCGGGCGACTGGCATTTTTTCAGGGATGCCGCCATACGCTTGAGCAGGTCCTCATAAAAGGGACGGGAAGGCCAGTCCGCGGGCATATCCTGAAGAATGAGCGGCAGGCCCCCAGCCGTTGCCCCGGCTCCAGAACATCTTTTTCCCATTAGCCGCCGGAATGGTGAAGTAACGGGAATCACGGAAAAACAGCCCTTCCTTCCGGTCAAAAAGATAATCGCACGTGGCCTTGTATTCCCTGTCCATGAATTCCAGATACCGGCGGTCTCCGGTATAAGCCGCCAGCTTTACAAACACCGGCGGAGACATGAACAGGGCGTCCGACCAGCTCCAGCGGTCCTGGCAGCCGGGAGTCTGGAACTGGAGGGAAGCGGGAGAAGGCCGGTTCATCACCTTGTCCAGCACGGCGCGTATCTTCTCCGCCGCGGCGGGATTGCGGTCCTCCATCGCCATCTCCATCCAGGCGTGGCCCACGGCGTGATCGTCCGCATGGTAATGCCGTTTCAGGGTTCTCCATCCCTGCTCCTCTCCTGTTTTCCTCAGCAGCGGCAATCCCGGCCCTTCCGGAACGGCCAGGCCATATTGCACCAGCCCGGAATAAAAGGCGCCGTAAGCCCAATGCAGAGGCGAATGTTTTTTGGGATGCTCCGCCTGCCATTTCGCCACCAGGTGAAGATTGTCCCGGATGGTCTTTTCATTCCAGTCCGCGGGAGCGCCGGAAGCGGGGCTTCCCGCAGAAAGTACGGGAAGAGCCAGCAGCAGGAAGGATTTCCGCCACCCGTTTTTTGAAAAGGGGAAGGAACGCATTCAACCAGTACGGAAAAAGCCGCGCCGAAATTTCTCCGTGAGGAATAAATCTTCCCTTTCCAGCCCGTTCCGCTTTTCTCCGGTGCCGGAAAAGGGAGGCAAGGGCACATATGGTGCCATGACGGAAGGGAATGCCGCGTTATCAATCATTCCCCGTAGGATATATACCACATATTGTATTATTATAAATATTTAATACATTATTTATACATTTTCCTTGCGGGGGCTCTCTTTCTGTGGTTCATTGCGTTTCAGCGCAGGTAACGGAAGACGGTGAAAATCCGTCGCGGACGCGCCGCTGTAACCGGTAGACGATGGACCGGACACTGACTGCCAGCAGTCGGGAAGTCCCCATCACATGTCGCACCGGAAGCCAGAAGACGACCTGATGCCCCCGTATCCCCATCCCGCGGACAGGATGAACATACGCACAGGTCTTCAGCATGCCCCCCTTTCCGGGAATGCGCGCATGCAACCGGCCCCTGCCTATGGTTTTTCCAGGCTTCTGCCCAGGCTCGCGGATGAGCGGTCACCACCCTTTCCAAGCGAGACATCCACCATGGCAACAAGCATCATCAAACGTTCCGGGAAAAAGGAACAATACCAGGGCTATAAGATTGAAGAGGCCATTAGAAAAGCCTTCCACAGTTCCGGGACCGCCTACAACCGTTCCATCTATGAAGAGGTGGAAGCCAAGCTGAGCCATCAGGACAACGCGCATGTGGAAGAGATTCAGGACATGATTGAACGCGCCCTGTTCCGCTCCGGATACTTTGACACGGCCAAAGCCTTCATCACCTACCGTTTCCTGCACAAGATACAGCGCGAACAGCTTGGCGGCCTTTATTCCGGCAATACGTATGTGGACTGCAAGCAGACGGTAGAGGAATACATCGGCCAGAGCGACTGGCGCATTGCCGCCAACTCCAATACCACGTATTCCAATGCAGGGCTCATCAACAACACGGCGGGCAAGGTGATCGCCAACTATTGGCTGGACCAGGTTTACTCCGCACGGGAAGGAGCCGCGCACCGGGAAGGGGATTACCACATCCATGACCTGGATTGCCTGACCGGGTACTGCGCCGGGTGGAGCCTGCGCAACCTGCTCAATGAAGGATTCAACGGCGTGCGCAGCCGCGTGAACAGCAGGCCCCCGCGCCACTTCCGGGAAGCCCTGGGCCAGATGGCCAACTTTCTGGGCATTCTGCAAAGCGAATGGGCCGGAGCCCAGGCCTTCAGCTCCTTTGACACCTTCCTGGCTCCCTACGCCTTCAAGGACCAGGCGGACTTCACGCGCATCAAGAAGGACATCCGCGGCTTCGTCTACAACCTGAACGTGCCCTCCCGCTGGGGGCAGTCCCCTTTCACCAACGTCACCATTGACTGGACGGTGCCGCGGGACCTGCGGGACCAGGCCCCCTTCAGCGGCGGGGAGCACCTCTTTGAAGGGGTGGAGGACCCGGGCCTGCTCTCCCTGGCGCGGGAACGCGGCGTGAACAAGCTGACAGAGCTGACCTATAAGCATTTCCAGAAGGAAATGAACCTGATCAACAAGGCCTTTTACGAGGTGCTGACGGAAGGGGACAGCACCGGGCAGCCCTTCACCTTCCCCATCCCCACCGTCAACATCACGGAAGACTTTGACTGGGAGGGGGAAAACGTCCCCCTCCTGTTTGAAAACGCCGCCAAGATCGGCTCCTCCTACTTCCAGAACTTCATCGGCAGCCAGTACACCGTGAATAAAAACGGGGAACGCGTGCCGGACGAACGGGCCTACAAGCCGGACGCCGTACGCTCCATGTGCTGCCGCCTCCAGCTGGACCTGCGGGAGCTGCTCAAGCGCGGCGGCGGCCTCTTCGGCTCCGCGGAAATGACCGGCTCCATCGGCGTGGTGACTATCAACCTGGCCCGTCTGGGCTACCTGTTCAAGCAGAACCGGGAAGCCCTGTTCGCCCGGCTGGGGGAACTGCTGGACCTGGCCAAATCCTGCCTGGAAAAGAAAAGGGCCTTTGTCCAGGAAATGTACGACCGCGGCCTGTACCCCTACACCAGGCGCTACCTGCCCACCTTCCGCAACCACTTCTCCACCATCGGGGTTAACGGCATGAACGAACTGCTGCGCAACTTCTCCAACGACACGATGGACATCACCTCCGAGGAAGGCAGGGCCTTTGCGGAAGAAATCCTGGAATTTATCCGCGTGCGCATGCAGGAGTACCAGGAGGAAACCGGCAACCTGTACAACCTGGAAGCCACGCCCGCGGAGGGCACTACGCACCGCTTCGCCCGCGAGGACCAGAAACGCTATCCGGAAATCCTCCAGGCAGGCCCCGTGGGGCAGCGTTACTACACGAACAGCTCCCAGCTGCCCGTGGACCACACGAGCGACCTGTTCCGTGCGCTCCAGCTCCAGGACGAACTCCAGTGCTGCTACACGGGAGGAACCGTCTTCCACATGTACATGAATGAAGCCATCAGCTCCCCGGAAGCCTGCCGGGACATCGTCCGCAAGGTGCTGACCCGCTTCCGCATGCCGTACCTGACGGTCACCCCGCTCTTCTCCGTCTGCGAGAAGCACGGCTACCTGCGCGGGGAGCATGAATACTGCCCCTTCTGTGATGAAGAGCTGCTCCACATCCACAGGCACGAATAACCCTTTTCAACCAGCCGCCTCGTTTCAAAACCCAACCATCAACACGACAATGACCAAACAGGAAATATTAAGCAAATACGCACAGGACCGGACCCGCTGTACCGTTTATACGCGCGTCATGGGCTACCACCGCCCTGTGGAAACCTTCAACGCCGGCAAACAGGGCGAGTTCCATGACCGCGTCCACTTCGTGGAACCGGGCCGTCCCTGCTCCTGCTCCGCCCAACCGGGACAGCCGCGGTAATTTTCCCAATAACATATGCGAAGTCAATGGGAACGGGCCGGGGCATAGCGGACATCACGCCGCTCACCTTGCTGGATTTTCCAAACAAGGTGGCCTGCATCTTCTGGCTGAGAGGCTGTAACTTGTTTTGTCAGTACTGTTACAACGTCTCCCTGGTCAGAGGAACGGGCTCTCCTGCCGGAGACCGGACGGACTACCTTGATTTCCTCAGAGATCGGGTGGGATTTCTGGACGGGGTAGTCCTGTCCGGCGGCGAGTGCACGCTGTGTCCCGACCTTATCCCCATCTGCCGTGAAATACGGCGGCTCGGCTTCGCGATTAAAATAGACACCAACGGCACCAGGCCCGGCGTGGTGAAAACACTGGTGGAAGAGGGGCTTTGCGACTACATCGCCCTGGACTACAAAGCCCCCCCCGAACAATACGGCGCCGTTACAGGAAGGCCCGACCTCTTCCCCTCCTTTTCCGACACGCTGGACTACCTGATCGCCTCTGGAACCGCCTTTGAAGTCAGAACCACCGTCCATCCCGATTTATTGACGGAAGATCACGTCAACAACATCATACGCGACTTGACAAAGCGCGGGTATGGGGGCAACTACTTCGTGCAAAATTTCTACCTGACCAAACAAACACTCAACTCTCTCCCCGCGCCGAGCCGGTTGTTTGACCGGACCAGGCTGGAGCCGGCCTCCATCCCCGTCCATTTCCGCAACTTCGAGTTCGCTCCGGGCAAAGACTGACCCAGCCGACCATGTTCGACATCCTGCTCAATCACAACACCCTGGTTCTCTTCGGAATCATCTTCTTCGGCATCGCCCTCGGCAGCATTAAAATATACGGCCTGAACCTCGGCCTCTCCGGCGTTCTCTTCGTGGCGCTGGCCGCCGGCCACTACCGCCTGGCCATCCCCAACGGCGTGGGACAGCTTGGCCTGGCGCTCTTTGTGTACTGCGTGGGCCTCAGCGCGGGCAACCGCTTCTTCTCCGCCATCGCCAAGCAGGGGAGCAAGCTCGCGGTCATGTCCGCCGTGATTGTAGGCGTTTCAGCCCTCTTCACCTGCCTCTTCGGCATCTGGTTCAATGTCCCCGCGGGAATATCCTCCGGCATCTTCGCCGGCGCGTGCACCAGCACCCCGGCCCTGGCGGCGGCCACGGAAAGCCTGCCGGGAGCCTCCGGCAGCGGCGTCAGCATCGGCTACGGCATCGCCTACCCCTTCGGCGTGGTGGGCGTGGTCCTCTTCGTCCAGCTTCTGCCGCGCCTGCTGCACATTGACCTGAACAAGGAGGCCAAAGTCATGCACTCCAGGCAGGAGGCCAGCATCATCTCACGCCTTGTCCGCGTCACGCAGCCCAACCTGGTCGGCCAGAACATTGCGGACTGCAAGCTGCTGGACGGCCTGCACTGCATGGTCACCCGCGTGGTACGCAACGACAGGCTGATGCCCCTGACGCCGGAAGACACGTTCCAAAAAGGAACGGAAGTCCTCATCGTCGGCAACAGCGACACCATGCCGCACGACATCGCCTTCCTGGGGGAAATATGTGAAAACCCCTACCCCATGGACTCCCAGAAGGAGCGCCGCAAGCTGATCCTGACAAACAAAAGCTACGCCGGGCGCAAGCTCCGCGAACTGAAAACCCTGCGCACGGACGGCGTCATCATCTCCCGCATCTCCCGCCTGGGCTTCACCTTCGTCCCCACCGGGGACACCACGCTGGAACGAAACGACGTGCTGACCGTGGTGGGCTCTCCGGAAAACCTCACCAAATACGGGGACAAGATCGGCCACCGCAGCCAGGATATGAACCAGACGGACCTGCTTTCCCTGGGCTTCGGCCTCTCCATGGGCATCATCCTGGGGTTGGTCAACTTCAGCTTCGGCAACGGCCTGGGCATCTCCCTGGGGATTGCCGGCGGCCCCCTCATCGTCGCCCTGCTGCTCGGCCACTTCGGCCGCCTGGGTCCCATTGTGGGGTACATTCCGCGCCCCACCCGCCTTCTTCTGCAGGACCTGGGGCTGGTCTTCTTCCTGGCTGACGCCGGCATCAAGGGCGGCGCGGACCTGGTTACCACCGTGGCGACTCACGGCGCTGCCGTCTTCATCATGGGCATCATCGTCACCTGCTCCGGCATGTTCGCCGGCTACTTCGTAGGCATGAAAATCTTCAAGATGAACATCCTGGAATGCCTGGGCGGCATCTGCGGCGGCATGACCTCCACCCCGGCCCTGGGCGCCATCGCCAGCAAGACGGACTCCCAGGCCCCCGTGGTCAGCTACGCCACCGCCTACCCCGTGGCCCTCATCCTGATGACTATCATCGCCAAAGTCATCATCCAGACCATCGGCGGCGTTGTGGGAGTGTAAATGCCCCGCGGAAAGGTGCCGGAAATCAGGAATTAAAGACAGGATAAGCCGCCGCCAGCCTCCCGGCGTTCCGTCACTCCCTTTCAATCACCTCCATGGAGACGGACTGGAAGACCCTCTTCCAGCGGATGCGGATGCCGGCGTTCATCAGGAAATCGCCGCCCAGCACCCGTTCATGGGCGTCTGTGAGGGCGCCGTTTTCATCCATGTTAATTTCCCTCACCAGGTATCTGGCGGCAGGATTCAGGCCTTTCAGGCGCAGGGGGGGGGGGGAATCCGCCAGCCATTTGTCCATCAGCCACGCGAAGACGACGGCCCTTTTTTCATAGACGTACATCAGGGACGCCACCCGGCTTTCATACGGGGAGGACAGGCGGTACAGGTCCCCGAACTGGACCACGGGGCGGATGCGCTTGTATTCCGCCAGCGCCCTTCGGGAAAAAGCCATGTCCTCTTCCGTCATGTCGCAGGGCTGGAGTTCAAAACCCAGGCGGCCGGACATCGCCACGTCAAACCGGAATTTGAGCGGCGTGGCGCGCCCTGTCTGATGATTGGGGGAAGCCGTCACATGGGAAGCCATGGAGATGGCCGGGAACAGGTGCCCGATGCCCCACTGCATGAATACGCGTTCACAGGCGTCCGTATTGTCGGACGTCCAGAATTCATGATGCCTCCGCATGGTTCCATAATCGGCGCGGCCTCCGCCGGAGGAACAGGCCTGGAAGGTCACGTCCGGGAATTCCGCTGCAAGCGTATCCAGAATGCTTTCATAGCCGCGGACATAGTCCATGGACAGGTTCCCCTGATGGGAGGCGTCCAGCCAGGAGGAGCCGGGATCGGAAATCTTGCGGTTGCAGTCCCACTTGACGTAGGAAATGCCCGGATGTTCTCCCAACAGTTTCCGCATGGCTTCAAGAATGTATGCGCGCACGCCCGGATTGCTCAAATCCAGCAGGTACTGGCTGCGTTCCAGCCTGTTTTCCCGGTGCGGAAGGCCGATGACCCATTCCGGATGCTTTTGATAGAGTTCCGACCGGGGGTTCACCATTTCCGGCTCCACCCAGATGCCGAAATGTATTCCCAGCTTTTCCGCCTGGCGGACCAGGCCTTCCAGCCCGTGGGGCAATTTGTCGCGGTTTACCCGCCAGTCCCCCAGCCCGGCCCGGGCGTCATTGCGCGGGAATTGATTGCCGAACCAGCCGTCGTCCAGCACGAACAGCTCAATTCCCAAATCCGCCGCACGCTTCATCATGCCGTGCAGCACTTTTTCCGTGAAGGTAAAGTACACGCCCTCCCATGAATTCAATAAGGTGAGCCGCTCCGTGCCGCCGCCGCGCAGGCCGTAGCGGCGCGCCCAGCGGTGGATGCGCCGGGAGGCTTCCCCCTTGCCTTTCTCACTGTGCGCCAGAATGAGGGGAGGCGTTTCAAACACTCCGCCGCCGTCCAGCAGATAGGAAGCGGGGGCCACATCCGGCCCCGCTCCTGCAAAAAGGTAGTGATACGGGCTGTGCCGGAACCATATCCGGTAGTTGCCGGGCCATGCCAGCGCCCCCAGAATCACTTCCCCGGAGTCTTCCTGCGCCGGACCGTCCAGGGAGATGATGAAGCCCGGGCATCCCTCCTGGGCGGCGCGGGTTCCGGTTCCGGAAACCAGGGCCAGTTCATGGCCCCGCGCCACTTCCTCCTCGCTCATCAGGGATTCCCCGCCCCATGTGCCGCGGAAGCTGGTGACGAAGTACCGTTCCGCTCGCAAATTCAGTTGCGCGGACGCCGCGCGGTGCAGGCGGATGCCGCCTTTTCCCTCGTTCCGTATCACCGCCCACTGCATGAAGGTGTCCGATTCCCGGTGGGAGCGCACGTGGATTTCCACCCGCACAGGGTAGGAAGGGTCCTTCCCATAGAAGACGGCTTCTTCCCGGTCGTCATCCAGCTCCAGCACTTCCCATCCCTGGCATTCCAGGCACAGGGAAAGAGTTCCGTCCGCCTGGGCCGCGCAAATGCAGTATTCATCCGACGCATTGGGAAGCCCCGTCACGGAGTCCGCCAGGGTGGAATACAGGAGAGGCGCATCCGCGGCGCTTTCCAGGGCATCCTCCGGTTCACGCAGCCGCGGTCCGTAATAGGCGCGGCGCACGCGGCCCTGTTCATCCCTGAACAGGGTCATCTGGGAGGAACGGGTCAGCAAATGAACGGAGTCCGGAGTCATGGGCGGCAAATGGGGAAAAGGTCAGTCATTTTTTCCGGGCAGGCGCACAGCCGCTCCTGCCTTGTCCATTAATCCCTGCCCAGCACGGGGAAGTCAATGGCAAAATGGCAGGGGGGCGCCGACGTTTTCCCTACTTTTTCCACAAACGGGGGGAAGGCCGGAATTTCATGGTGCTTGATTCATGCACAAACAGTTTGCCGCCGTTTTCCGGATGGCGCACCACGCGGGCGCGCCGCCGCTTGATGCCGAACGAACCAAAGCCGCGGAATTTGACCAGTGAGCGCCTCCGGACCGACCGGGCAATCGTGTCCAGCACCGCGTTCAGCGCGCGTTCCGCCTGCCGGGGGGTAACGCCCTCCCCCAGCTCCCGCTGAAGTTCCCTGACGAATTGTGTTTTATTCATAGGCTGGCCAGCATGATATGCTCCGTTCTCCCGGTAAAGCGGAGAAGGAGCGCAGGCATTTCTGCCACCAGGCCAGCAGGGGACGCCCCTCCGTTCCGTGCTGCAAGTTTCATCCTTGCCCCCCTCCGGCGGACCCATTAAGGTTCGGGGCAGATGTCTTCCCCCGCCGCCGATGATCCGCGCCCGGAACGAGCTTTCAACGTAACCGCGTTGAAATGGAATACCTGCGCGTGGCTTCTGCTGCCCGTCCTGGTATTCATGGCCGGGTGGATGCACTGGTATGCCGCCATCCCCCTTGCGGCCCTGATGGCCGCGGGGCTGGGGCTGGCGCCGCAAAGGCGGAAAGAACCGCCGGAAAGGGAACCTTTTCCCCTGTTTAACCGCTCCTCGTTTCTTGTCCTGGCCGCGTTCATCGCCCTGATGGCCCTGTCCGGATGGGGGGAATGGGTCAATCAGCACCCGGATCACACCGTCAGGAACGCCTGCCTTCGTGAATTGGTCGCCAGCCCGTGGCCCGTCGTTTTTCCGGACGGAGACGTCTTGATCTACAACACAGGGTTCTGGATGGTTCCGGCCCTGGCAGGCAAAGTGGCAGGTATGGGGGTTGCCCGGGCGTTTGTCGTGCTGTGGGGGGCATGGGGCCTGTTCCTTGCGTGGCTGTGGCTGTGCGTTTTCTCCGGACGCCGTTCCCTGCTGCTCGCCCTGCTGATGGTGATGTTCGGCTCCCTGCTGAATTTCCAATGCTGGCTGGGGCTGGACCTGTTCCGTCTGCATTACTTCGGCACGGCGGAACAGATCATGTGCAGCGCAAACGCCTCCATCCCCGTCATGCTTTTTTTCATCTTCCTGGCTTCGGGACGCATGCCCCTGCATTGGATGCCCCTGTTGTTCGCGGCCACGGCCTTTTATTCTCCCCTCGCGGCCCTGGGGGGGCTGCCCCTGGCGGCCTGCCAGTGGGCCCGGCAATGCAAAGACGGCCTCTCCCCGTGGCACAGCCTGCTCCATCCCTCCTTTCCGGCAGCCGTCATGCTGGGGGCGTGCTTCCTTCTTTATTATGCGGCGGTAAACGCGCCGTCCTCCCGCATGGGCATGCGCCCCTTTTACTCACACCCGGGGGATTTTCTGCTGGCGGGAACCTCCTTCCTGCTGTACGCCCTGTTCTGCTGGCGGGATTTCCGGCGGAACCCCCTCTTTATCTGTACAGTGGCAACCGGACTGCTGCTGCCCTTCTTTTACGTGAACGGGGACGTCAACGACCTGCTCTGCAAGGGAAGCGTTCCGGCGATGGCCTGCCTGCTCGCCTTTCTGGCCTCCACCTGGACGCGGCATCCCCGTCTCCGGATCTGGATATGGCTCCTGCTGGCGCTCGGGCTGGCGCCCCGGTTCAATGTTCCCTATTACTGCTGTTCTTCCAGCGCCCTACAGGCATTTCTGACGCCTTCCGCCTCATGCACGGAGCCTTCCTCCTTTCCCTGCCGGGAATGGCGGCGGCTCACCTATGCGCCCCAAGCGCGCCGTCAGGATGAATGGGGCCGCACCATGCACCACCCCGGACACCGGTGGTATCCCTACTATTCCGGCACGCCCCAGCCATGGCTGCGTTGCATTTACCGTTTTTAGAAGAGTAACACTTCATGATGCCGAATGAGGGCGGCAAAATCGGGCAACTTGCCCGTGTGCAGGTATTAAATTTGACCTCCGATGTCTCTAAACTTTTCAATGAAAGCGACGATTTTTTGAAAGACGCTTTGTTTCTTCGTCAGATATTGAGGGTTTAACGGACTCATCTTCGGCAGAATAGCATTGAGGTCAGCGCCGTTCTCGCTGGCGTACTTCCGTTTCAAAGATGTTTGAATATATCGCTTTGCGGCTTCCTCGTTCAGTTTCTCTTCCGTAATCAGAGCATCAGCTTCCTTTTTCTGTTTCTCCTGGGCATAAGTAAAGAAAGCGGCAATAATATCAGTCTTATCTCGCATCGATTCCAAATCTGTTTCATTGATAAAATCAACAATGAGACTCTCTTTTGCCCTGTTCCCGATGCTCGCTCTGATAACACGGCGCACCTCATCTACCAATGCAGGCTTGTCCTTCGTTTTCTTGTTGTGTTCGAAAATCAGTTCGAGGATATAGTCGAGATCTATTTCCTGAGATTTAAGCAGATCAATTTCAAAGACCACATCATCCCAGTCTATTTTTGAATCTTCCGGAGCTTTACCGTTCCTCTCACGTCTGAACCAGTCCCGAATATCATTGTACGCCGAACGATAATCCTGTACGGTTCGCTCTTTCAGTACATCAATGCCCTGCATGGCTGCAATATCTTCATCAGTCAAGAAGTTGGCATTCTTAAACGCTTCAAGAGCCGCACTATCCGCTTTGTCTATTTTTTGCAGGGCTTTGAGCTGCGTAAACTCATCGTAGTTTTGTAAAATATTTTCTATCCGTAGATATTCTCCGAACAGCTTAACAAAGGATTTTTTATCTGCTTCCGTCACTATCCCATCGGGGGCAGGGAATTTTTCTTTCAGTTCCCTGACAACTTCCACATACCCTTTTCTCGCCTCGCCGGTGGCAATATCTTTAAATCCTTCAAGATATTCCTTGTAGCTCTTTTCAAGTACTACGTTCCTTGTGTTCTTGTCTCCGAACAAAGTGATCGCATCTATTGTAGATTGTTCCAAATCCCTGAATGTGACGATATTGCCGAAAGTCTTGGTTGCGTCATAGATGCGATTGGTACGTGAAAACGCCTGCATCAGACCGTGATAACGCAGATTCTTGTCTACAAACAGTGTATTCAAAGCAGGAGCATCAAAACCGGTAAGGAACATACCGACCACAATGAGCAAGTCAACCTCCTGGTTTTTTACTCTTTTGGCCAAATCGCGATAATAGTTTTGGAACTCTTTACTATCCACTCCGAAGTTTGTTTTAAACATCACGTTGTAATCGCCAATCGCTTTTGCCAAAAACTCTTTGGCGCTGCTGTCCATTGCCGAAGGGTCAAAATTTTCATCTTTGATATCGCCCTTAGCGCTTTGTTCTTCATTTGGGGCGAAAGAAAATATGGTGGCAATTTTCAGGGGCCTGTCACTTTCTTTCTGTAGATTGTTCAATTCCTGATAATACAGTTTGGCAGCCTCAACGCTGTTTACTGCGAACATGGCATTAAAGCCCTTGTTATTCCCTTGCGTTCTATGGGTTTTTATCCTGAAATTCTGCAGGATGTATTGAGAAATCCCTTTGATCCGGTCTGGATGAAGCAAAAGCTTTTGATTTTCTGCCGCATTTAACTTGATTTCATCTTTTTCAGTTTCCAAATTCTTAAACCGTGGACGAACATCGTTATAGTCCACTTTGAACTTCAAAACCTTTTCATCACGTATGGCGTCTGTGATGACATACGAATGCAGCTCACGGCCGAACACACTGGCCGTAGTCTCCGCCCCCAAAGCATTCTCAGGAAAGATAGGGGTACCCGTAAAGCCAAATTGGTAATATCTCTTGAATCTCTTTTTCAGATTCTTCTGCGCTTCTCCGAATTGGGAACGGTGGCACTCATCGAAGATAAATACAACCTGCTTTTGATAGACAGGCAAGTCGCTTTCGCTCTTCATGAGGTTGTTCAGCTTCTGAATGGTCGTAACGATAATCTTGTTGTCATTCTTCTCTATGTTCCTCTTCAATCCTGCCGTGCTTTCTGATCCATTGACGCTATCGGGCGAAAAACGTTGATATTCCTTCATCGTCTGATAGTCCAAATCCTTGCGGTCAACAACAAAGAACACCTTGTCGATAAAATCAAGTTGGGTGGCAAGCTGCGCGGCCTTAAAACTCGTCAGAGTTTTGCCAGATCCCGTGGTGTGCCAGATGTATCCGCCTCCCTCCGGATTGCTCCATTTCTTAGTCTGGTAAGAGCTCTTTATCTTCCACAAGATGCGTTCCGTTGCCGCAATCTGGTAGGGTCGCATAATGAGCAGCGTGTTACTGGCATCAAACACCGAATATGTGAAAAGAACCTGCAGCAGCGTATTTTTCTGGAAAAATGTCGCCGTAAAATCCTTTAAGTCTTTAATCAGCGTATTGTCCGACTTCGCCCAGTTCATCGTGAAGTCAAAACTGTTTTTATCGCGCTTTACGGTATTGGCAAAATAACGGGTGTCCGTACCGTTGGAGATGACGAAAACCTGTAAGTATTTATAAAGTGAACTTTCGCTGTTGAAGCTCTCTTTGCTATAGCGATGCACCTGATTAAAAGCCTCGCGGATAGCCACACCCCGCTTTTTCAGTTCTACCTGCACCATAGGCAACCCATTTACCAGTATCGTGACATCGTAACGGTTCGCCTGTGCCCCGAACTGATTAATCACCTGCACTTTGTTGCGGGCAATATTCGTCTTGTCTGCCAAGTATATATTCTCAATATGCCCATCATCAAACACAAAGTCATAGATGTAATCACCGTGTATTTTTTTTGTTTTTTCAACAAGGCTGTCGCTCTTCTTGTCCAGATATTCCTCCAGAAAGCGACCCCATTCAGAATCGGTAAAAACGATATTGTTGAATGCCTGCAACTGGTTTCTCGCATTGCAGAGCAGGGCGTCAGGCGTAACAAGGCTGGGAACATATTCGTAACCTTGTGACATCAAGTCTTCTATGAATTCACGTTCCAAAGCCGCCTCTGTCTGATAACCTGCGGGCGGCTCGCTTACCATTGAACTCTTGGTGTAGTTGTCGAGAACGATAAAATTTTGCAATTCTGCAATGGTGCTGTATTGTGTCATGGCTTTCTCTCTTTCCAATACCTGCTATCTATCAGATGATCTAATAAAAGTCTCACAGTTTTCTTTTCTGCTTCTGTCGGTTCCGCTACAGCTTCATTGGATAATGTTGAGTGGCTTGTGAACTGAATAATCCTGTTATAGTAGATTTGCCTGTCATCAGGTAACAAATCAGACCATTTTGGATATCCTAAGAAGTTTGCCGTTTTTTCATAAAGGTTGCGCAGTAGCGTGAAATGGTATTTCTGAACAGTGCCTGAATCAAGCGCCTCTTCGATAGTCTGCTTTAGGAAAAGATGATAGGAAAAACTTTTGTTTGAATCTCCTTTCTTTTCTTCAAGTTTAAAAGTCCCATCTTCATATTTACTTAGCATATAGCCTTCCTTAGCATTTAATTCATTATAAATTACATTATAGAACAAAGGATTGTGCGTCGTAATGATAAATTTTAATTCATTTAATTTATAATCACTACTTTTTATAACTTCTGCTATATTCACAGCCAATTCTATTAAATGATTTTCATCCAGCGAACTTACTGGATCATCAATGAATATATATTCCAAATCATCAAACTTATTTGTCGAGCGGTTTTCCGGCTCCGGAACATTCAGTACTTCGACGACCTCTTTCAGCAGACTGAAAAACACGCACCAAATAAAACAACTTTCTTCGCCTCTCGATATCTTGATATTATCAATTCGCTCTTCGTTGCCGCCTTCTATAGAAAAGGAAACCTCATTATAATCTTCATTGAAACGTGGAGTCAGTTTATCATTGGTATAATGCTGGAAATCTGTTATGATATTATTGGTTTGTCCTTCATCTTCAAGCACCCAGTCGGTAAAGGCATTAGGACGTATCACCAGCTTCCTGTCTGTATCTTTTTCCAAATCATTATCCCAATAAAACAAATCTTCAGTAAAAGCATTATAATACAATACTTTTACGCCAGTATCCCCGTCTTGCGCTTCTTCTTCCTCATGCTTGGGCGACACCAACTCTTTGAATGCGCGAGACAGCCGCGTCTTTCCTGCGCCGTTAAAGGCATAGATAAGCTGAACCTTCTTTGGACTGTTTTTTAATTCCTGAGCTATTTCTGTCAATGTTTTTCCCATATTCAGGCCGTTGCTTTATTATCGGGGAATGATAGTAATTGGTTACGGTAATATTCATACTGTTTTCTACGCAGTTCTATTTCCTTGGGCAAGCCTTCACTGATGGAGGTTGTCAGCATATCGAACTTGTCGAGAATGGAGACGATGCGGCGTTGCTCTTCAATAGGGGGAACAGGTATTTTGATTTTAGCCAAATCACTGGTTGATAAATCAATAACTTTTGTTCCTTTAGCATATATCCTTTTTTGTCTTGCAAAATCATCAGTCTGTGTGTAATATGTAAGATACTTTCCTAAAATTTTTTCTGATGGTTTAAATATCGTAGCATGACCACCGGTGACACCCTGTTCTTTTACAAGATACGTGACAGCTTTACCAACGTCCTCTATATTTTCGCTCGTATTCGTTATTACTACATCTCCATAAATCACCTTACGAAGTTTCATTGCTGTTTGAGAAGATACAAATGAAATTGTTTTATCAGTATACACACCATAATATGTATATATCTGACCATAATGTATTGCAGGTACACCGTTATTTATAAGGTCTTTCTTTTGCAATCCATTTCCTCTAACCAATTCACCAATCTCTCCTAATGGCATAACTATTATATTATTTAACGAATTACCTACCGCCGCACAATTTAACACATTAAAAGAAAAGAGCTTATCGCGATAGTACTCATACTGTTTCTTTCTCGCTGTAAGCTCCGCTGTAAGCTCCGCTGTAAGCTCCGTGAAATTGTCCAGAATACGGACAATTTCACTCTGCACCTCAAGAGGTGGCACAGGGATTTTGACTTTCGCCATAACATTGCTCATCAGTTTGGGGTTGCCCATACCGCTACTAACATATTTCTTCGCTTCGGCAGAAAGCACGAAGTACAAAAAACGGGTAAGAATTATGTCGTGGGATACTTTTATCAATCCGCACACATTTGTGACGCTAAATTTCCCATATCGGTAAAATACAGAACCGGCGTTTGCTCCATCAGTAGTCCATGTTAAATATTCACCATCAAAATCATAGGTTGAAATGCAACCAAACTCCCCATTATTTTCTGTTTGAGAAGAATACACAGGGTACTCGCCTTGATTTTCGTTGATGTAGTCTTTCGACATAACTCGCCCACGAGAAATAGTCGCTACATCGGAAACTGTCTTATAATTTACACCATTTGGACATTTCTCTTGAATTAGCTCGTCTAATTTACTCATTTTATGTCACCTCCCTTTAACATCTGCTTGACTGCCTGATCAAAATCAGAAGTGATTTTCTGCGTTTTGTTGAACGCATCATACTCAAATTCGGCTTTTTTAAGGGCCGCCTGTCGTGAAACATTACCTTTATCAGTCAATATCTCATATCTGCGAAACGCCGGAAACCCGTAGTAGGCGGCTTTGCGCTCCAATCCCAAGAACTTCAACATCATGGGATCTTTGATAATCTCCTGTGAAGTTTGTGGAAGGCGTTCCTTACGGGCCACGGCCATAACAGCCTCTTTATCGTTGCTCAACAGCAGACGCTCATAGAGCTGCGAATTTATCTGCCGTTCGGTTTCTCTTGCTGTCCAACCGTTATTGACGGATTCCAGTTCGTAGTATTCACGTTTATCCGGATCATCTATTTGAATGAGCATTCGATATTGTGTCCAGTTCAATTGCGAACGCAGCGCGTTCGCAATCGGATAAAGCCGGTAAAATTGGCGGCAAAATGCAAGTTGCCTATAAGAAAAACCGCTTCCATATTCAGGCTCTAATGTCTGAGCAAGGCTCTTTATCAGATACGCGCCATAATCGGCACGCTCTTTGCCTTGCTGCTCTTCCTCAAATATCCGTCGGCCGATATTCCAGTACATATGTACACGACAGAAGTTAATGCTCCGCGCGGCATTACTCCGAGCAGCGTCAATGATCTGCTTTACATCGGCCAGAAAAGCCGTTCCTGTTATTGCCGGCTCATTATTCATCCTCCAACTCCTTAATAATCGCGTCAATATCCGCACGCAGCGCATCTATCCTCTTCACCGTTTGCTTTACCTCGGCATTCAGCCTGGCAATATCAATCACTTCGCGCGTATCTTTCGCCTCTACATATGAACTCACAGAGAGATTATAGCCATTCTCCGCAATCTTGCTGTTATCTACTAATGCCGCAACATATTCCACCGGTTCCTTTCTGTCGAATATATCGACTATTCTTTCTATGTGCTCATCTGTCAGGACATTGTTATTGGTCTGCTTTTTAAAGAACTCTTCTCCGCTGGCATCAATAAATTGCGTCTTCGTATCAGCCTTGTGCCTGGACAGCACGAGGATATTCACGGCGATGCTCGTTCCATAGAAGAGATTGGGAGGCAACGCAATGACCGTTTCCACAAAGTTGCCGTCCACAAGATATTTCCTTATCTTCTGTTCCGCCCCGCCACGGTAGAAGATGCCGGGGAAGCAGACAATGGCGGCCCTCCCTTTGGCGGAAAGATAGCTGAGGGCGTGAAGCACAAAAGCAAAGTCAGCTTTTGACTTTGGCGCTAACACTCCTGCCGGGGCAAAGCGGTCGTCATTGATGAGCGTCGGGTCGTCGCTTCCCACCCAATTGACGGAGTATGGCGGATTTGAGACGATGGCGTCAAATGGTTTCTCATCGCCATATTGAGGATTGATCAGCGTATTGCCCAACGCTATGTCGAACTTGTCATAATTGATATTATGCAAGAACATATTCATCCGCGCCAGGTTGTAAGTGGTGTGGTTGATTTCCTGCCCGAAAAAGCCATCTTCAATGAGATGCGCATCAAACTGTTTCTTCGCTTGAAGCAGCAACGAACCCGAACCACAAGCCGGATCATAAATCTTGTTGACAGAAGTCAATCCCGACATAGCTAATTGCGCTATCAGCTTTGATACATTCTGAGGCGTAAAGAACTCTCCGCCGGATTTGCCGGCATTGGCGGCGTAATTGGAAATCAGGAACTCGTAAGCATCTCCGAAAAGATCTATCTCATTATCCTCAAAATTACCGAAATCCAAACTTTCCACACCTTTGATGACGGCCGCCAAACGCCTGTTTTTCTCCTCCACGGTGTTGCCCAAACGGTTGCTTGTGGTGTCAAAGTCGGCAAACAGCCCTTTTATGTCGTGTTCGGACGGATACCCATTGGCAGAACTCTCTATCGCATCGAAAATAGCGGCCAAGTCCGTGTTCAGATTAGGATTGTTGTTGGCATTCTTTGCTATATTCGCAAAAAGCTGAGCAGGATAGATGAAATATCCCTTTGTCCTGGTGGCGTCATCTTTTATCTCAGGGGTGATAACGTCATCCGACATATTCGCATAGTCGACGCTCTCGTCACCGCCTTCAATGAAGTTGGCGAAGTTCTCACTGATAAACCGATAAAAAAGAGCTCCTAAGACAAACTGCTTAAAATCCCAGCCGTCAACGGCGCCACGTACTTCGTTGGCGATTTTCCAAATAGTAGATTGCAATTCATCTCTTTGCTTTATACTGGTCATATTAATTAAAATTATTCTTAATTCAGATTACAAAGTTAAAATATCAACACGTCAGGACTTGATAAATCAACAGAAACCACAAGCTGCCATTCCCGGCGCTACGTGTCAAAAATCACTTTTCAACGGATAACCGTTTGAAACCGTTCCGTTTCATCATTCCACTTTTGCCACTGTCATTATTTAGCTTCGCAATACCTTTCCATTAAACATTTCAATTCAGTTTCTTCCGGTTTATCCGATTATTCCAAATTTCTTCAATGATTCCGGAAAGAGGCTTTCCATACTTGTCCACTTCACTCTTGGTGAACAGGCTCTTGATCAATTCTCCGGAAACAGGGTCAATGATAAACACGGCGGGAGGACCAAGAACCACATACGGCGCACGGGGGGAATCCACACACCCCACGATTTTTGCGGCTTCTTCCGGAACCATCTTGAATTTAAACGTTCCCGGGGAATTGCCCGGTACCTGTTTGGTGTCCACCATCCAAAATATAAATTTCTTCCCGGCGGCATTTTTAAAATTCGCTGTTTTGATATATTCCCGGGTAAAAATATTGCAATGAGAGCACCAGGAAGAACCGGTCAGGTAAATTACCAGCGGCAGCTTTTTCTTCATAGCTTCATTACGGAGTTTATCAAAAACGGGGCTGCCCGATTTATTGACTTCAGGTATCCTGTTTTTATTGGCAAACCCGAAAATGGGAGGACGCTGTTGAGCTATGCCGGCCTGAGGGGCAAACAGCCCTAAAACCGCTGCGGAACAACATAAAAAAAGGAAAGGCCTCATACGTGTTCCTACTATAGATACTATCCCGGGATAGTCAAACAGCAAGCATTCCCTTGTTTCCAAGGCAAAAAGAAATGCCCTTTACATGGATCATTACAGGGCTATTCACTTGCCAAGTGCGGATGAAGCTGTAAGAATCCGCGCCATGAAAAAGCTCCTGATCCGCTCCTGTCTGATTGCCGGGCTGGCCTGGACCGCTTCCTGTTCCTCCAACAAGGAAACGGCACCTCAGGAACCCGCTCCCGCCCCAGCCGTTCAGCCGGAACAAACCACCGCAGCGGACCGCCCCGCCCCCTGGGCTCCGGCCCCGGTGAAACCGGCCATTCTTCCGCAGGAGGAGAACGCAGAGTCCGTGCCGGGACCGGCCGTATTGCCTGGCGACTTCCGCCCCGGGCTGCGCACCCCCCGGCTGCCGGAAACCCTGCTGTATGATCTGGACGGCAAGCTGATCACCCCCTCCGCCCCGTAACCCTTTTCTTTTCCTTCACCATGACTGCGACCATTCCCAAGGGCTTCCACCCGGAACCTTTTTCCTACCATCAGGAGCTTGAACTGGACATTGACGCCCTTTCCAATGCGGGCGACGGCATCGGCCGTGTGGACGGCTGGGTGGTTTTCGTCCCCTTCGCCCTGCCGGGAGACCGCGTGAAGGCCCGCGTCTGGCGCAACGACAAGAATTATTCCTCCGCCGACCTGGTGGAAGTGCTTCACCCCAGCCCGGACCGCGTGGAACCCGGCTGCCGCCTGTTCGGCACCT
>OGQK01000694.1_pt1 | contig 20881 bp, 19 predicted proteins | sample 1553221 | NCBI WGS metagenome assembly OGQK01 (sample SAMEA2579996, study PRJEB22360) | human gut metagenome | biome: human gut; feature: human-associated habitat; material: faeces | place: Denmark | collected 2008/2010 | reverse complement strand
GAAACCGTGGGCGGAGCTTCTGAAGTTTCCTTCAACAAGCGCAAGCGCCGCCGCCGCAATAAAAAGGGCAACGGTTCCGAAGACCGCCAGCCCATGCAGGACTCCGCTTCCTTCAAGCAGCTGGACGGCAAGAAAGTAGCCTCCCGCGCCTGGAAAATGTTCCTGGCGGAAGTGTCTGAAGAAGGGCTTGCCCTGATGGACGACCAGACGGCGCGTGAAGCCCGCCGCGCCTTCCGCTGTGCGGAATTCTTCATGATGGAAGAATCCCGCCGCAAGCACGCCCAGAAGGCCGCCCCCCAGCAGCAGGAAAAAGCTTCCTCTCCGGAGGAAGACCGTGATTCCGAAGAGGACTCCGGCGAAGAATAATCCCGGCCTGTTCTGTCTTTGCCCTGCGGCCTGTGCCGCGGGGCTTTTTTATGCCCTTGGGCAACGCCTCTGAAAGGTGGCGGGCTCTGCCGGAAAGGCCCTTTCGGAAATATGCTGGCGTCGTTTCCCTTCGATTTGCGAGATGAAAAAATCCTGTTTCACGCTCCAAGATTTTTCCTGAATGGGAGCGAATCGGTCTATTCTTCCGGCGTCTGTGAATGGCCGGGCTTTTTTATTCCGGGACATGGGTGAGGGAAACGGCTTGAGCCCGGTCTGCATGACTGGGGCGGAATGGTTCCCCTCCATCCATGGGGCTCTCATCAAGGAACGTCATGGGCCTGTACGGATGCTGCCGTCCTTTCCGGTGGAAAAAAGCCAGGGAGGGGAGGGATGCCGTTCGTATTTCTGCCGGATTCAGGTCCTTGCTCCCGCTTACACCTTCTTGCCGCGCCATTTTCCGCTCTTCAGGTACCACCACGCCAGGACTGTCAGGGCAATGCCGTAAACGTGTTCGGAGAACCAGCAGAGAGCCACATCCGGCTTGAGCCTGATGATGATGTAATAAACGGCGGCGGTGTAAACAGTCAGGGAAACCATTTCCATGATGAAACCCGCCTTCGTATTGCCCGTGCCGGATACGGCGTTGAACAGGATGAATGCCGGAGCCATAATCAGGGTGGAGGTGGACATCACATAAACGGAATTGATGCTGGCGGCAATCAGGGACGGGTTATCCGTGAAAACTCTGAGAACGGGTTCCGGGAACAGGCACAGGATGACAAGCAGCGGAACCAGGATGGCATACGCCAGGTTAAGCGTCATGCCGCAGGTTCTGAACAGGTAGCGTTGTTCCCCCGCGCCGATCTGGTTGCTGATGAGGGCCCCCGCCGTGGTGGCGAAGGCGCTGGTCACCATGATGAGCAACGCGGAAATGTTGCGCACGATGTTGGTCACGGCCAGGGGGCGTTCCCCCAGGTGCTCAATCGCCAGGAAAAAGATGAACCAGATGGAGACGGAAATGAAGGACTGCACCATGGTCCAGCCGGAAATGGACAGCATGCCTTTCAGCAGATGGGGCCGGAACGTGAACGCCCGGCGGAAGCCGTACTTCCGCTTGTCCGCCGTCGTGCCCGTGTAAATGATGAAAAAGAGGAGGGAAACGGCCTCCGACACGCTGGAGGCAATGGCCGCCCCGGCGATGCCCATGACGGGAAAGCCGCCTTTCCCGAAAATGAGGCAGTAATTCAGCACCACGTTGCTCAGGAGCATCACGACGGAATTGACCGTCAGAATCTTCGTTTGGGTAATCCCCACGTAATAGGCGCGGAACATCACGCAGAGGAAGGAGAAAAAGATGCCGTAGGTGCGCCAGTGCAGGTAATCCACCGTGGCGGCGTATACCTGTGGGGATTCGATGATATCCCGCAGGATGATGGGGGAAAAATATTGGGAGGCGGTGAACAGAACCACCGCCAGGGCCAGCATGAAATAACAGCCCTGGATCATGGTGGGGCCAATGCGGTTGTAACGGCGTTCCCCGTTGCGGCGCGCAATAATGATCTGCGCCCCGAAGCCGAAGCCGAAGGCCAGCATGAACATGGCCATGTAATACACGCCGCCCAGGGCGCACGCTCCCAGCGCCACATCCCCCACGCGGCCCAGGAAAACGGCGTCCGTCAGGCCGATCATGTGCTCAATGATCAGGCTGATCATGAGGGGATACGACATGAGCCATATCTTTTGATAGGAAATAAAGGATGGATTATTCATAACAAGGGCGTCCTGCGGGCATGATCTGCCGGGAGCAGGCGCTAAAGGTCCGGCATTCTTGACCCAAACCGATTTCATGCAAGAAAGAAATGCGTTTGTCTCCATTCATGTCATGAAAAACGGAGAAAAAACCCAGGTCAGCTGAGGGGAAGCCTGGTTTCCGGATACCGCAGCGGAGACTTGCTGGGCTGTTTCATGAACGCCAGCACGAATGCCACCATGCCCACGCGGCCCACGATCATGTTGAACACGATGATCCATTTGCCCGCATCGCTGAGTTCCGGTGTGACGTTCCAGGAAAACCCTACCGTGGCGAAGGAGCTGACCACCTCGAAAAACAGGCGTTCCAGGCTCAGCCCCGGTTCCGCAAAGCACATGACCGTGGTCATCATCCCTACCCAGGCGCCGGCCAGGATAACGGTGATGACGGCGCGCTCCACCACGCTGCGGGCAATCCGGCGCTTGTGCATCACCACGTCCTGCTTGCCCTGCAAGATGCGCGCCACCTCCCCGCAGGACACGGCGAACGCGGTAGTGTGGACGCCTCCCGTCGTGGAGCCGGGATTGCCGCCGATGAACATGAGCGCCCCCAGGAACAGGGCATACGGGACGCTGTTGAGCGCCATGTCTGAAATATTGAACCCGGCGGTGCGCGCTGTGGCGTTGAACAGGCTTTCCCACAAAATCCAGTACCAGGGATCGGCAGAAGTGAACAGGCTGCCGTCAATCGCCTTGATCAGGAAAAGGATCAATCCGCCGCCCAGCACCAGCGCGGCGGTCATGCGCACGACCAGCCAGCTGTACGTGGACCAGTGGCGGCTGACGGTATTCCGGCTGTCCCAGCCCAGGGCCACCCTGGCCCGGCGGACGATCTCCAGGTACATCGCAAACCCCAGGCTGCCGCAGAGCACCATCACCATGATGGTAATCTGGCCGCCCATATTGTAGGCCACGTCAGGCGTGGCCAGGTTGTCCGCAAACAGGCTGAACCCCGCGTTGCAGAAGCCGGAAACGGAATGGAACACGGCGTACCACCACAGCGTGTCTCCCTCCAGCCCCGGCACGTTCTTCCAGGAAAAATAAAGGGCTATGGCTCCCAGCGCCTCCACCCCGAATGTGACGGCAATGATATTCTTGATAAACCGGTCCACCTGGGCGATGCCCTCTTCATCCAGCAGATTGCTGATGGTCACCTTGGAACGCAGGCTCAGACCCTGGCCCACCATCAGGGAAACGAAATAGGTGAACGTCATGATGCCGAAAGCGCCTACCTGGAAAAGCACCAGCAGGATGGTCTGTCCGTAATTGGTGAAATGCTCATGGACGTTCAGGGGCACCAGCCCCGTGACGCAGACGGCGCTGGTGCTGATAAAATAGGCGTCCGTAGGGGAAAGGACGATGCCGTCCTTGGTAGCGCCGGGAGACATGAGGAGGGTTCCTCCCAGCGTGATGAAGGCAATCAGCGTGAGCAGGAAAAGCAGGGCGGGGCGGATGCGTGGCAGGTGGAACCCCCGGTTCCGGCGGGCTATGCGGAAAAAATACTCCTTCAGGTTCAGCAGGGGCGCCGCTCCGTAGCAAAGGCAGAGGGCGCGGAAAATATTCTGAAGCTCTATTCTGGAAATAAAGGTGGAATTGAAAAAATTACCGGCCAGCATGACCAGGATAAGGAGGCCCAGCCCCAGTTCCATCCACCGCGGGTTCCGGATGGACTTGGCAAGCCATTTTTCCCGCAGAATGCCGAGGACGCCCATGAGCTGCCCGAGCACCAGCAGGGAGAGAATCTCACGGAAATAGCGCAGGGAAAGCTGGTCCTCATGAATCTCTCCGAAACCGTTCAGCCACAGTAGCCACATCAGGGCGGCCAGCGTACACAGGCCGAACCCCATTTCCATGACCTCAAAACGGTTCAATAGCGGTTTTTCCCTCGTCTCATTCACAAGCCTGCAATGGTGGTGCCTCTGATGCTGGGGGGAGACTACTGCATACGGAAGGATTTGAGAAGCCCTTATATCGTTTCCATGCCGTCCCGGTGGCCCGGTGGAAAGAAACCCTGGAAAATATTTTCTTTCATGTGCAGGAAAATAGTTGCCAATCCGCCGCCGCCGTGCATAATAACCTCCGTTCTTACCAAACCATGTGCGCTCGTGGCGGAATTGGTAGACGCGCTAGATTCAGGTTCTAGTGGAGGCAACTCTGTGAAGGTTCGAGTCCTTTCGGGCGCACCATATAACCCCTTTTAAGTTAACAGCTTGGAAGGGGTTACTTGTTTCTGGGGGATTTGTGCAAATTTCATAAAACGGCCCCAATCTGTGTACAAAGTGTGTACACTTTCAGGGCGTTTTTACCCTTATTCCACAAGGCGTTTCTGTCATAAAGATAGCACAATGGGCGGCCCATATGGCCGCTTTGTAAAACAGAAATCTAGCGGGTTATATATAATTGATACAATACCAATATATTGTGTTAATTTATGTCTATCTATACTTTTTCTCATCAGGTAAGGCGACTGGATGAAACGCTCTGCGGCAATGGCAGGAAGTATTCGACCGGAGATGTTCTGTTCTCAGGTCGGGGGAAACGAATAGCTCTGGGAGAATCTATTGCAGAAGGTGGTGAAGGTTCCGTCTTTGCTGTCCATGTAGCATCGGCATCACCACTCATAGCGAAGCTCTATCATTCAACGCAACGGATGCGTTGGCGTGATCAGAAGCTTCAGCTGATGTGTTCCCGCCCCATACGTTCCCCGTGCGTGGCATGGCCGTGTGAGATCCTGTACGACGAACTACGGCGTTTTGTCGGCGTACTGATGCCCCGGGTGGACGGTGTTCCGCTCGGGGCTTTCGCGTTTCATGCGGAGCTACTGAAGAAACAATTCCTCTCATGGAACCGTTACGATCTAACCAGGCTATGTCTGAACTTGTCGGAATCAGTCCACTCGTTGCACCGTTACGGTATCGTTCTGGGTGATCTGCATCCCGGTAATGTGATGGTTTCTACTGATGGCTCCGTCTGCTGGGTGGATGCCGATAGTTTCCAGATCGAAGACTATCCCTGTTCGGTTGGCACGGAACGGTTCCGGGCACCGGAGCTTCGCAGTAATTACGGAAACTTCCTTCGTACCCGAAGCCACGATGCCTACGCCCTGTCCGTTCTGCTCTTCATGACATTAACTCTCGGCCTGTCTCCCTTCGCTCGGCAAGGTAGTGGAGAAGACATGCAGGAAGCCGTCAGGAAGGGAGTACTGCCGTATCCGTTTGCTTCGTACAAACCGCCGCCGGGAATTTACCCGCCCGATACGCCCGGACGCTATGTCTGGTCGTATCTCCCCCGCAAGCTCCGCGACGCACTGGGTCACAACCTCACCTGTGTCCAGCGTCGCGATTTGCGTCCACGCGCCATGCCGGGGTATCTGGCGCGTTGTTTGCAGCAATACCTCAGGGATATGGAGCCGGGAGGCAGAAGGGATCATCCCATGTACCGGGATCTTCTGCATGACCGGCCCTGTCCGCCCCACAGTCTGTTGGCGCAGATGACACCGAACATCTGCACGGACTGCGGTATTCTCTTCCGGGAAGTTCCTGACGACGTCGCACGGCGTTTACGGCAATCTCATGCCCGTCCCCTGTGCAGGCTCTGCATCAGGCGTCGCAGTGTGTTGAATCAGGCAACCCGGAATCCAACCACCAACCATTAACTTGAATAAACTATGTCTATATCATCATCAACACGACCAAACAAACAGGAACAACTCGCCGCCATGCGCGAGTTCAGCAACAACACCAACGCCCGGCTTCCCGTTTTCTTTCTGCTGGATGCCAGCAGCAGCATGAACGGTATTGTCCGCGGCGATCATCAGCAAGTCCTCCGGCAGGAGCACTCGGACGGAATCAACTGGAATATCGTCACGGGAGACAATATCGTCACCCGGATGGATGAGCTCAATACCGGCCTTCAAAGGTTCGTCAGCGACATTCTGGCCGAGCCTCTGGCAAAACTGGCCGCTGACGTAGCAGTGATCACATTCGCCCGGACAACGACGACAGTGAAAGAATTCGGTCCGATCCGTGAATCAGACTCAAAGCTGAAAATCACCGCATCCCGAGAAAACGAAACCCTCCTTGGAGAAGCCGTTGAACTGGCCTTGTCCGAACTCGATAGCCGTAAACGTACCTACCGGAAACACGGAGTGGAATACTACCAACCGTGGCTCGTCGTGATGACAGACGGGGTTCCGACCAGCACCCGGCATCGGGAATTACAGGAACGCTTGAAGGAACTGACGGCTGCCCGCAAGCTCAGCGTGTTCGTCTTCGGTATCGGTCGAGCCGATCTGTCGGAGCTTTCCTGCATCAGCCCGGGGCGTCCTCCCATGCAGATCAATGATCAGAAGTTCCCGGAACTGTTCGCATGGCTGAGCCGTAGCGTCCATATGGTCAGCATGTCCATGCCGGGCGACGGGGTATCGTTGACTCCTCCCCCCGAAGATGTGTGGCAGGTATAGAGTAGGTAAAATCAGAAAGTCTCTCTCATGAGGGGCTTTCTTTTAGTTACGGCAGAATCGTCTGAAAATCAATTGTCGCAAAATTTGCGACAGTTCAAAACTTCCACATTGGGCATAGTTGTAAATCTTGTCCCTTTCTTTTCGTTACGATCTCATCATCTCCCGTATGCTTCTTGTTTCTATGGTTATGATTAACCTAAAATATCCAGGCTTCTTATTTTAAGTTTAGGTGTTTTCCTAAAATAACGGTTGGAGTTATTTCAAGAAATGTTCCCATGAGAGCGATGCCTTTTGATGAGAGTCATCGGATGATGTGAGCTTTGAGCTTTTCATGCATGGCGGTTTTGCTATGCTCCATTGGGCTTGTTGTTCCAGAATGACTGCCGTTATTCGGCTTACAACATGGATTGATCGAAAAGAAAACAAGGTATGACCCATCTGCCGACAGAAGATGAAAACCCGGTTCCCGGAGAGTTGTTATTGTATACTTCTCCGGATGGCAACATCCGTCTGGATCTTCGCATCCATGATGAGACCTTGTGGATGACCCAGCAGATGATGGCCGAACTGTTCCAGACATCCGTGCAAAACATCATCATGCATGTGAAGAATATCTACGAAGATGCTGAGCTTGAAAGGGAAGGAACTTGTAAGGATTTCTTACAAGTTCGTCAGGAGGGTATGCGTCAGGTTAGACGTTCAATCACTTTTTACAACCTCGATATGATCATTTCCGTCGGTTACCGGGTGAATAGCATACGGGGCACTCAATTTCGCATATGGGCGACCCAGCGCCTGAAGGAATACATGATCAAGGGGTTTGCCATTGATGACGAACGCTTGAAGAACCCGCCGATTCCCGGAACGACACCACTGCCGGACTACTTTGATGAATTGCTCGAGCGTATTCGGGACATTCGTGCCAGCGAACGGCGCATGTACCTGCGCATCAAGGATGTTTTTGCCATGGCGGCCGACTATATGCCGTCCGGAAAGGAAACGACGGAGTTTTTCAGCTCGATTCAGAACAAACTGCACTACGCCATTACCGGACATAGCGCCGCAGAATTGATGATGATGCGGGCAGACGCATCAGCGCCCAACATGGGGTTGACCAGCTGGGCTGGTGACCGAATCCATGCCAGTGATATCATTGTTGCAAAGAACTACCTTAAGGAAGAAGAAATCAGTGATTTCAATCGTTTGACCTCCCTGTGCCTGGACTTTGTCGAGGATCAGGCAAAGAACCGCCGTGAGATATTCCTGCATGAGTGGGAAGACAAGCTTAACGAACTGCTTCGTCTCATGGGAAGGCGTGTACTGAAAGGCAAGGGGCAGCGGTCAAAGAGGCAGGCCCAGGCGCATGTCCGGGGGCAATACCGACTCTATGAGGAGCGCCGCAGGCTGGAGGCGGAACATCAGGCGGAACAGGACTATGTGCAAGAACTGGAGCAGGATATCAAAAAGCTGGAGAACAAGAAGGGGCGCAAGTAATTTTCACTTCCAGGCCGTTAAACGCTTCAGTATATGGTGATATATTTTCTTTGAAGAAAGCAGCAGTATTCTATCCCCCCGCACTTTTTGATTTTCTGACACCCATTATTGATGATGGGTTGTTGACGCATCGTCATTCTTGAGAAACGGGTAATTTCTGTGCCCGTTTCTCGGCCATGTTCATCAGGAAGCTCATTTGATCCGTGGAGTCCTTACTGATAACATCATTCAACTTCCAGAAAAATTCTGCGAGTTGAGCATCATTGCATTCTTTCTGAATTCTGTCTTCCATGGCAGGAAGCAATAGTTCCTCCTCCCTGGTTTCAGCCGGATAGGTGGCAATGACATTATCAGTGATATTTGACAGGGGCAGTCGGACTTCGTTGAGATACCCATTATTCAGTTCCTCAGAGCTAGCGCTCCATTTTTTCATCAATGCATCATATCTCTTCCCGATGATGTCGAGGTAATCCATGGCGTCATTGTAGGTCGCAAGGGACAGAATCTCCTTTTCCAGCTCCTGTTTCAGTTCATCCATCTCCTTGAGGCATTGGCGTTGCGCTGTCTCGGCCTTCCGTTCGTATTCCTTCGCTTTGCCAAGGTAGTCATCCAGTTTGTAGTAGGCTCGGATTTTTTTGTACAGAGCATCCTTGAATTCCTGAGATGGCCTGGCTGCCCATTGATCGCCCGTATTGGATGCGGGTGGAGAAGTATCCGTCCTGGACGATTGTTGCCATAGCCATACGCCGGCAAGTACAAGAATGATGACGGCAACAGTGACTGCGGAGGAAACGGTTTTTCCGGAAGCTCCCGTTTTCCGTAATCCTCCGGGCTTCCCCTGATCCAGCCATTCCTTCCACTGTCCCGCTGTCTGGCAACGCTCTTCAGGCTTGAGCCGCAGATTCCGGTCAATAGATGCCAGTAATTCCCGAGGCCATGGTTGGGAAAATGTCATGCCTGAGAGTGGGGCGACATCATCTTGCATCAACCGCCTGTCAGCCGGTTCAGCGGGTGTTCCGGTAATCAGCTCGTACCAGGTTGCGGCCAACGCATAAAAGTCCGTCCATGGACCGATTTCGCCTTTTCCGGTGATTTGTTCCGGGGAGGCGTAGGCGTACGAGAACTCTCCCTGAGTGATCGTACAGGTCACTTCCGGTTTGTTGAGCGCCGCCCCGAAGTCGATCAGAACCGGTAATCCCCGTTCGTCAAAGAGGATATTGCCGGGCTTGATGTCGCGATGGTAGATCCCCTTGCCATGGAGATAGTCCAGCCCATCCAGCAGGAGCAGAAGCCACTCGACGGTTTGTTCCGTGGTCATCGTACTCTCCCCGGAAGCTACTTCGTCCATGCGTTCCCGCAGCGAACCGCCTTCCAACCACGGCATCACATAGAAGATGCTGCCATGGGACTCGAAGACATCATACACCCGGACGATGCGTTCATGGTTCAGGGAAGCCAGCGTCTGCGCCTCCTTGCGGAGAGTATCCATCGCGGCCCGGTACACCTGCTGTGATGCGTGCGGAAGAGGGATAATCTCTCCCGTATCCGGATCGCGGCTGCACAATCCCAGCGGAAAACATTCCTTGAGAACGATGTTGCGTCTGAGCTGGCTGTCCCAGGCGATGTAGGTGATGCCGAAGCCTCCCTGTCCCAGTACCTTGAGCAACTTGTAATTGCCCAGCAGAGTTCCCGGAGGCAATGCGAAGCCGGAGGCGTCCATACAATCAGATCAGGCAAGCGGGGGATTGCCGAGTCTCGGCACTTCGTCGGCCAGGAACTCTTTCAGGGTCTTGCCCTGGGAGAAGGCTTTTTTCTCAAGAACCTTGCGGGTATCCGGATCGAGCTTCAGGGTAATCAACGTCTCCTCTTCCACCTGCACCCGGCTCGGGAGAGTCATCGGGAGCTGTTTGATGAGTTCCCGGATGATGTGTTCCTTGGCAGCGGGAATGGGCTTTTTCGCCATCCAGTTGCGGACGGTCGCTTCCGTCACGAAACATCGTTCGGCAAGCCATGCGTAGTCGAAGTTGTTGGCCTTGAGCCACAGCTTGACATTCATTTTCAACTCATCCTGATTCACTCCCGCCATGTTTCGGAATGTAGCACTATCGCTCAGGAATGGCAATACGGTTATACAGCATCCCTATTTTTGAGATTAAACTGAGATTTTCATGTTGACTAAAATCGTAAAAAGGAGATATACAGGCAATGTAAACGAGATGCCGGCAATGAAAAGTATCATCCAGTTCACCTGCCCCCGATGTGGAGGCCATCAACTGATGCTCGTCGAACGGGCCATGCATCGTTATGTCGTCCAGACTCTGGAAACGGACCGACAGGGAGAATTAACTGTCGGTCACAAGGTTCTGGTGGACGATTTGTGTGGGGAGCCATTGGGGTATCGCTGCGCGGACTGCCGACATCCGGATTGCCATGGTCATGATTCATCGGAAGGGTTTCAATGGCATTCTCTGGAAGATGTGCAAAGCGCCGGGGGCATTGTCTGGCCGGACGGGATGGAAACGGTAGAGCATAGGTGCATGATTTGTTTTCCCGACGGGAAAAATAGTATTCCCCTGATCGTCGAGGTCGTTCATCCCGGAACTCTCACCGAGATGGAACGCCGCACCGTTCTGAAACGGGAGCAGGCAGTGCATGGCATCCTGATCAGCCAGTCGGATTCCGGGATTCGAACATTGGCCTGCCGCAACTGGAAGCGGGTCAAAAGGCATATTCTACAATCAATCAACACATCTGTTTTATGACTATGACTTCCATACTGGCAGAAATCAATCCTTATGTTTTCATAAGAGGTGCGCAGGAATTGCAAAAAACAGAAACAGGAAGAGAGATTCTGTTTACATTGCTCTCCTCCGGATTGTTTGGTTTTGCAATCTTCCTGGCGCTCTACTGGTTGTCCGAGCATAAAGAGCCGGCGGCAATCAAGGACTTCAAGACGATTGCCATTGTATTCGCCGTGGTTGATCTCATCCTTGCCGTGATAGACTCCGGTTTTCTCGCCTTGCTGGAATTGGCAGCCATTGTCCTGGTTGCTCATAAAGTTCTGAACTTCACACTGGGCAAATCATTCGGGGTATTAGGCATCAGTATAGGGATTTCTCTTGTCGGAGGTTTTCTGGCAGCAGTGATTTTGGGTGTCGAGATATAAACGCGATAAGGGATAATGGGAGCAAGAGTCCACAGACGAAAAATTCGATTTCCCCGGGTCATTATTCTGATGGCAGTCTTGTTGTGTCTCTGCAGTACCTACAATGCTTCCTCACAGATATACAGCGGAGGCGGGGATATAAGAGTTAATGAAGGATGGGGAGACACTTTGGGCCCCCACTACACGATCGATGAATTGTCCAGATTCATGTATCTTGCTGTATCGAAAGGCCAGGACAAAGAGGTTCTAAGACTGATACAGGAAGGCGCTGATATTAACGCCAGAGACCAGGGAGGCAGAACATTCCTTATATGGGCTTCGATGGGAGGACATGAGAGAATTGCCAGGATATTGATTGACGCCGGGGCAGATGTTCATGCGAAAGATGCAAAAGGTGCAACAGCTCTCATGCTGGCCGTCGCATGGGGATATGATACCATCGTTCAGATGTTGATTCTGGCAGGGGCAGATGTTAACGCAACAAGTAGCGGACATGAAATCACTTCTCTTCTGGCAGCTTCGCTCAAAGGTCATGCTGAAATTGTAAAGATGCTTATTCATGCAGGAGCCGACATTAACGTCAAAGGATTCGAAGAAACAACTCCCCTGATGATAGCTTCGGAAAACGGTCATGAACAAGTAGTCCGAATACTGATTGATGCGGGAGCTCATCTTGAAGCACAAAATGAATTTGGCAAGACTGCCCTCAAATTGGCTTCGGATAAAGATCACGATAATATCGTGAAAATATTGAAAAAAGCAGGCGCCAGAGGAGACTGGCTATGGATAAGCCTTTTGTACAGCATAATCCTAGGAGTGGTAATGTTTGTAGTAATGATTGTCTCCTCACTATTCAGACGAAATGGGAATCAACACAAAAAAATTTTCCAATACTGTGTTTTAGTGATTGTGTTTGATATGCTTGCCAATTTGTCCTTTGGTGGCTGGATACCGTATTTTGTCCATGAAATCAGGTTCTGGGGTACTTTTCACAAACCATTTAGTTTTCCGTGGGGTGTGTGGTTATCTTTCTTATGGATAAGCATGTGTATTCTCGTCGGAGTTCGAACAGATTGTGATCTTAAATGGTCCTGGGGACGTTCTTTTGCCACTCTTTTCAGTATTTTGGCTCTAACTCTTTTCGCATCTTATCATGCAGGCAAAATTCTGCTCGGATGAAATTAACATAAATACAAACATAACAATGAATACAGTACGCCATAGACAAAGACTTGGGATAAAAAGGAGCATTCTTACTGCTCTGTTGATGGGATTTTGCTGCCTTTTTTATACCCCTGAGGCGTTCTCTGATGAACCAAGCTCCCCACCGCAGATGAATGGTCTGGACGCAGATATGGCTAAAGGTGTCGCTTTAGCGAAGAAGCGCTACGGGGATCAATTACGTGAGCAGTATATGGGAGGCACTAATACGGCCAAGGAATATGCTATAGGAGCTCTCCGAATGGAGAACGCTATTGCTGAAGCCGAAGGTAAAGGCGACACTGGCCGTGCTAACGTGTTACGTCAGCAATTGGCGGCTGTTCAGAGCTCAAATCAGCGTAGTATTGCTGCATTACAACAGAAGGCTGACGCAGGAGATATTGAGGCACGAAGAGAACTGGATGAATACTACGCATTCATGAAAACCGTGGAAGGCTCTTCTTCTGCGGGTTCGTTTCCATTCCTGATCAGCATCATATCCGGTCTGTTGTTATACGGGTATATTGTGCTGCTTTCTCCCAAGGATGCTAGAATAAATCGGAAAACATTGATCCCGTGGTGTGTTGGCCTGGCCGTCTTCGATATGCTTGGCAATTGGGTGAATCAATCATGGCTCTTTCTTTTCGTTGAAATCCTGGTCATCCTTGTAGTTGCCCGAAACTTCCAATGCTCATGGAAACGTTCCTTTACTATCCTGGGACTCATGCTTGTCTCAATACTCATTCTGGGAGGGCTGTTGTCATTATTCCTCTGAAGCGCTTTCTCTCGTTCGGTTCATGAATCCACACCTTTGATGCTTATGATTTCCTATTACCTTGCCCGACCGGACAGCACACAGGAAGGACCTTTTTCCGAAGATGAACTAAAAGGGTTCTATCATCAGCGGACTCTGCCTCCCGGGTCTTACGTTTGGACAGAAGGATGGGATCAATGGCGCCCCTGTGAAGACGCCTTTGAATGGTTTATTTCCAGCGCCAAGTTGCCGCCTCTTCCTCCACATTTCAGTTCAGAAGGTACAGCCTCCCATTCAGACACATCGCCTGCTCATGCGCAAAAACACGAGAAAGCCTTGTCTTCAGATGAAATGAAGGCATCGACAACAAGGGAATACAAAACCTTGTCAGATTGGATTCAGAACCAGGAAATTCTGAATCAGATTCATCAGTGGGGATTGCGGGCATTACAGGTGAAAGGACAAACATACGGGATAAACCATTATACGGTCTGTGTTATTGGCCTGATGCTGATGGTCGTCATCCTTTCGTTTGGTTCGGAGAAAACCGCTGTTCCCCAGTATGAATCAAATGCGTGGATACAGAACAATACGGGCGGAGGCGACAATTCGGACTATCAGTTGCAACAAATGGTTCATGCGGCCAATAAATTTTATGAAAACAATGCCATGGAAATCTGCAAAAGATGCGGAGGAAGCGGGGTCGTGACGCCGGGTAGTGGAAGGGCTCTCTGGAATCGAGCGGAATCAAATCAATACCGCATGCCTTGTCCGCAATGTGGCGGAGCTGGCGAAGTACCACGATCCCGGAATATCGGACGTTTCAATGACGGTACTTATCAGGGAAGCGGCTGGTAAACTCTGAAAAAAATTATGGACTCTTACCATATAACACGACCAGACGGCACGCAAGAAGGCCCGTTCTCGGAGGAAGAGCTGAAAGAACTTTACCGGGACAGGAAGCTTCCGCAAGGATCTCTGGTATGGACATCCGGCTGGGCTACGTGGAAAGCTTGTGAAGATGCGTTCTCCTGGTATGCGCCTCCTCCTTCTCCGCCAACAATTGCAACACCTCCACCGTTGCCCGGTGCACTGAACAATGGTCGGGGAAGGAAAATATCTCCCTTCCTTCAGGATGCATGGTTATATATGGCAATAGGATTTGGGATAATTATTCTTATTTTTACTATCGATGCTTTTTGGCCTAAAATTAAACTAGGGCCTTTAGCAATAATGGGATTTGTTTTTATATTCAAAGGATTTGGATCTTTCCGGAAGCATTCCATGGCGAAAGGAGAAAAAACAAAAGCTACGCCTGTTCGTTCCGTCCATACTCATGGGCGACATAAAAGCAGTATCATTGCAGGTTTGCTGGCTATCTTCCTGTGGCCTGTTGGCGCTCATAAATTCTACAATGGAAGCTGGGGGTGGGGGATCATATATATTGTGATCATTGTTGCTGCGTGGGTTAACCCTAATCCGAATCTTGGAATTTTATGGATTTCCGAATTCATCCTTGCTCTCATTCAAGGGATATGGTGGCTGGCAAACCCGGTTTACTATCATAGAAAGTATAACGAAACGTCTCCTTCTCCTATGAAGTGGTAACCAGAAAGAAAAGACTCTAACACATAAACATATGAAATCGAAGATATATCAAATAGGTCACGTTGTCGCTCTTGCGCTGATTTCCGCAGTACTCCTTTCCTCATGTGGAAAAACCGATAACCCCGAAGCCAATAAAAGAGATTCGAATGGGAATACGGTTCTTATGAAGGCTGTCAAAGAGGGGAACGTTGATTGGGTGACGGAACTGATTAAAGACGGAGCACGTGTAGATGCGAAAGGGCAAGGAGGGATAACTGCCCTCATGTGGGCTGCTGCTCTTGGGCATGCGGACTGCGTGAAAGCATTGATAGCCGCCGGAGCGGATATCAATGCGAAAGAAGATAAGGATGGTAGTACAGCTCTTATGGTAGCTGTTCTTAAGGGGCATACGGACTGCGTGAAAGCATTGATAGCTGCCGGAGCGGATATCAATGCGAAAGAAGATAAGAAGGGGTATACGGCGTTGATGTTTGCTGTTGGTGAGGACAATACGGATTGTGTAAAAGCATTGCTGAAAGCTGGAGCGAATGTGAATGCGAAAGCCAAAAAGGAGCGAACAGCTCTTATGATAGCAGTTCGTAAGAAGGATTCTGAAAGTGTGAAAACATTGATAGATGCCGGAGCGGATGTTAACGCTAAGGACAAAAATGGAATGACGGCTCTCTGGATGGCTGATTCTGACTGTGTGAAGATACTGATATCTGCCGGGGCGAATGTGAACGCAAAGAATAAGGAGGGTTGGACGGCTCTCATGGATGCTACTGAGGATGGGCATGTTGAAAGAGTAAAAGTATTACTGGAAGTTGGCGCAGATGCGAACGCGAAGACTAAGGATAGGGAAACGGCGCTCATGATAGCTGCTGCTCTTGGTCATGCGGACTGCATGAAAGTATTGTTAGCAGCCGGGGCAGATATAACCGTGAAGGATAAGAATGGGGAAACGGCTCTTATGAAAGCTATTAGATATAAAAACGCAAATTGCGAGAAATTACTACAGGAATCGGTATCCAGAAAGTAGCGTTGAAATAACTTCTTTAAGCTGTCTTTGATGAAATATCCTCTGGCTGGTTGTCAAGTATATTTGAGAAAGGAGATTCTTATTATGAAAGACAAATCAATCAAACAACCTTGGCCCCGGAGTGCGAAGATCACTGTGTGGGTGCTGGGAGTAGTGCTTGCACTTTCCTTCGTATGGCATATGTCATTTCGGGTAGCAGCTTATGATCATATCCAAAACCTTGAATACAAAATCATTCTTGGTGAATCAGATAAGGATTATTTGCGACCAAAACTACGGGGAGAATTTGTTATGGATTCTCTTTGTCCTTCTGATGTAACGTATATGAATGAAGAGGCAGATGATAAAGCAAGAAACTTCTGCTTTTCGTGGTGCCCTGATGTGTTTTTCATGCCACGTCCATAACCCACGCAACACTCCCGGTACAGTGCTCTGTATCGGGAGTGTTGATTTTCTTTTACCTGGTTCGTAAAATATCGACATGAGATTTTCCTACTGGCAGCAACTCACTAAAGGGGCTTCGACAATTCATGGTTCCGGGTACGACAGAACCATGTCTACTTTCCCGGGACAACGGGGTGTAAAGAATCCTTTTCTTCTGAAATAACACCTCCCCTACCGTCATATATACCAGACACAGGAATTTACCTGCCTGTCATTCTTCACAAAGCCGCCATGCTCCCATCCCGGACATGGCGGCTTTTCTGTATTCACCCATCAACAAGGAAAGAACAACCATCATGGCTATCAAACTCATCGCCAACTACAGCAAACGTCTCGGGCTGCCGGGGTATTCCTCCCACCAGTTCGAGGTCTCCATCGAAACGGAAATCAGCAACACATCAGAGTTGTCATTCGAAACGGAACGACTCTACGGCTCCCTTCAGGCTGCCGTAGATGCTCAAATCCAACAAGTCGGATTCGTTCCCGATGAACATTACGGCTCACAACCTACACAAAAACCGGTTCCCGGGGCTTCCTGCTCACAGGCGACATCCACATCATCCGTGAGGCAAACGCCTCCAGCAAGCGTTCCTGAGAGCTCTGCTGAAACTGTTCCTGCATGGAAGTGCTCGGAAAAGCAACAGTCACTCATCCTGGAACTGGCCGGGAAGACCGGGCTGAATGACTCTGCCCTGAACGAACTGTCTACCCGAAGATTCAACAAAGTCGTTGCCATGCTCAACCGCATGGAAGCCTCCGGGCTGATCGACGAACTGATGAATCGCTCCGGCTCGTCACCCAAACGTTCGGCATCAGGCAGGAACAACTACACCCGCCGTCCCGCTGCGACTTATGTCGGCAACTCCAACCCGTACTGACCATGATTGCTCCCGTAACCCAGCCAAGACGTTCATACTACTTGAACCCAGCTATGGGATTGACGGAGAAGTTTCCTTCGGAGGTTTCTTCTCCCTCTGCCATACGCCCGGACTACCTGTCTCCCTCCTCGGTCAAATCGTACCTGTCGTGTTCCCTGCGTTTCTTCCTCGAGAGGGTAGCGCAGATACGGAAACCGACGACGGTTGCCTTGCATGTCGGCAAGACTATCCACGCCGCACTCCAGTCCTTCAACCTCGCCCGGTGGCGAGGAGAGGACAGCAATGAAGCGGCCATGGAAGAAGCCTTCTCCGCCCACTTCCTCGAACTGGAGAAGGCGGAAGGCCCCGTGGGCTACGCCGACGAAGAAACGCGCCAGAAAGTCCGTTCCTGCGCCTGGAACACCGTCAAGGCCTACATGGCCTCCGACGAGGTTGCTTCACAGATGCCCCTGGGAGTGGAAGTCGGCTTGTTCGGCTCCCATCCCCGGCCTGCCGGTTCCCGTGCGAGGCGTCATCGACCTCGTCCAGCACGACTTGACGGCAGTGGACTACAAGTCCGCTACCGCCAAACCGGATACCGGGTACGCCGCCTTCGATCACGAGCTTCAGCTAGTTACCTACCAGATGATGATCGAAGAAGCGACGGGAGACACGCCTCCGTCGCTGGATCTGATCTACCTGCTCAAGACGAAGACGCCTCAAGTACTTCGAGTCAAGATCCCACCTGCTGACGAACAGCGTAAGCAACGCGTCGCCGACTTGTACAGGATCGCCTATGAAGGCATCACCTCTGAACGTTTTCATCCCCAGCCCGGGATGCAGTGCTCCTGGTGCCAGTACAGAAAGGAATGTTCCGGGTGGTGTAAGAAGTGAGAGGAAGTGGTTATTCAGAAGCCTGCCGTGAAGCTGGCTTCTTTTTACCTGAGTTCAGCAATAATTTCTCAACGGTTCCAAACTTAATCAATTGATTTATTTCACATGACCAGATCACAACTACGTTCCACCCCATAGATTCCAATAAAGCATGATTTAATTTATCTCGAGCGATATTTGACAGAATTTTCTTTTCCCAGAAATCAGAATTCGATTGAGGTAGCTTAGCTCTCTTACAGTTACTATGACCATGCCAAAAACAACCATTTACAAAAATAACAGTTTTATACTTAGGCAAAACGATATCAGGACAACCAGGAAGATTTTTAACATTTATACGATAGCGATAACCTTGGGAAAATAAAAACTTCCTTATTTTTAGCTCAGGTTTTGTATTTTTATTTTTTACCTGAGACATGATTTTACTACGATCTTCAGCAGAAAATCTATCCATATTCTATGCTTAGATTTATTTCTCTAACGAATCAAGCTTTTGTAATATGTGCTTCGCTTGTGCTCTAGCCATAGGAGGGGGAAATGCTTCTCCAATCATTGAGGCAATCTTACCTATTCCTAAAGACACGGGAAATTTATAGGATCGGGGAAATCCTTGTAAAAGCTTAGCTTCATAGAGTGTTAATCCTCTATTTTCCGAAGGGTGTACAAATCTTCCTTTAGAAGGATTGTGACTTGCTCTTGTGATAGTAGGAGCTACTTTATCCCAATCCATTCGACCATAAACATCTCTGAAGCCTTTTGGGTACTTTTTATGGCATTCTAACGCGAGTTCGTCAGGAAGTTCGGATCTGTTATGCTGAATACAAGAAATTCTTTTTAGGACAAGATCGGAAAGCTTTTGCTTTAAACGGTGTAGAGGAATTCGATGATGACCTTCAGGATCCGGCAATCCTTTCAAAAAATCACGAACCACCAATTTTTTCCTGTGTGGCTTTGGTAGTTCCAATTTACCATATAAAGATGCTATCAAGATCATTCTTTTTCTGCGCTGTGGTACGGAAAAATCCTGAGCATCTAAAATACCTTCCGAAAATTCATATCCCCATTTTGCTAAGTAGCCCTTGAATTTTTCTAGTCTGTAGTCCGTCAACAATCTTGGCACATTCTCAATAAGTACACATTTAGGCCGTAGTATGCCAACAATTCGAGATACTTCAAAAATAAGTTCATTTCTTTCATCCGTAGCAACTTCCTTATTTCTAGTCCTAATAGAAGAAAAACCTTGGCAAGGAGGGCAGGCAGCCAATAAATCTAATTCTTGAGGTTTTAAATTGAACCGTTTCAAAAGTTCAAAAGGATCAATACTTCGTACATCTTCATAAATTTTTGTATTTTTATGATTAAGAGAATAAGTCATCCTAGCTTCCGGACGAATTTCAGCTGAACTCAGAATTTTAAAACCCGCCTGCTCCAATCCTTCGCTTAATCCACCACAACCGGCGAACAAATCCATGGCTTTTCTTATGATCATAATTCTTTGGGCCTTGAATTACGTTCTAAAGTTGGAATATTAACACCTACTCTTGTTATGTAAGACCAATATTTTCCTGCAAGTCTATCTACAACATCTCTTCTTAAGTATCCTATACATTTTTTATTAGGTAATTGACGACATAGAGGCTCGCCTTCTATATTTTCAACTTTGAGTGTTTGTGGTCCATAAGAAAATTCAAATAATGATTTATTAAATCGAATATATAAATTTATTTTTTGATCATTTATCTTATCAACTTTCCTTCCCTCTAAAAACATTAATTTTTCCGCTCTTACGCAGTCACATGATTGAGAAATGCATATTAAAATTGATTGCATATCGGCATTGGATTTATCAACAAAAATCGATCCTCTTTTCAAAGAAAAATCATGTGATGACGGAGTACTAACTGTTTCGCAAAATTCTACGAATCTATCAGATTCATTCAAACATCTTTTTATTGGATGAATAGAATGATTTTCTGAATATTCTCTAAGTTCTTTTAACGCTTTAGTTTTCGCTTTAATACTAACTGTTTCTATATTTTTTACACAACAAGGAATAAGCTTTTGTACTCTAGATTTTAGTTTATCCATCTCAGAAGAATTTTGTATATTTTTATATCCTTGCTCAATTTCATGGATGAATTGATTTTTTTCTAACCATTTGTCGGCATTTAAATTTTGATCTTCAAGGCACGACAAATGATTCGAATCTAAAGAAAAATGTAAGTCATCCATTAGATTTTCAAAAATAGTATCTTTTACAGATTCCGTTGAATGGATATGCTCTGCTAGCACACCTAAATCAGTACCCACTGGAAGAGATGATATCCATTTGGGGGTAATTTCTTTAATTTTGGCTGCCATTTCCAATGCAGTCCAATGTAAATAATCCTTGTACACTTCTGTCATTAATACAAAAATTTTGTCTAACAACTTTGTAGATGAAGAGTCAACGCTTTGCTCCTTGAAATTAATTTTATTTTGGACCGTAACGAATGCTCCTTTATCATTGCTCCACCAACCATGAGCATTAGTGCTAAAAGTAGGGAATTTTGTTTTGAATGTTTCTTCCACATCATCGGCTTGAGAAAGAATTACGATGAAACGATTTCCTTCCGACTGAATAACTTGCTCTACTATCTCTATACAGTAATCAGGAGAATCGGGAAGACCAAGGATCCAATCAATGAGAATAATGTCCGATGCTAAAGCCAATTCTTTGCAAGCATTTAAAGCCTGATCTTTATCTTCGGCATAAGGGTCATCACCTTGTTGGAATTCTGGAAAACTTTTTAAGGAGCAAGACACTCCT
>OGQK01000690.1_pt1 | contig 20922 bp, 18 predicted proteins | sample 1553221 | NCBI WGS metagenome assembly OGQK01 (sample SAMEA2579996, study PRJEB22360) | human gut metagenome | biome: human gut; feature: human-associated habitat; material: faeces | place: Denmark | collected 2008/2010 | reverse complement strand
TGGAACCAGAAATCCATCTTTAAAACTTTTGAAGCGGTTAGCTCATGGTATGGGGATGCAATTAAAAATTGAATTTGTACCAATGCAAACACAATTACGGAAATAGCGTATAATATTTTAGGCATTCGGATTCTGAAAGGAGTCCGAATGTCTTTTTTGATTCTTTTGATTATTCCAAATATATTCCGGTAAGCAGATAAATGTGGTAAAATAAAGCAATAACAATACAAGATTTTGAAATAGGAAAGTGACTGAAAAGGTGACTGAAAGGGTGATTGATAGGATCACTGAAAAAAGTAGGGAAATAATATATTATTACTGGAAAATTAACTAAAAAAGGAGGTCTAAATCTATGAAAAAGAAACAAAAAGGAAAATTAGTGTTAGGACTGTTCATGGGATGCTGTCTTTTATACGCAATGTCTGGATTTTCCACAAAATCCGTACAGGCAGCAGCATCTCTCCAAAAAGAGGACAGGCAGTTAGTCGGAGGGAAAGCTCAGGACATCTCACCGGCGGGAAAATACAAACCAAAAGAGAACGAAGATGCAAAAAATACAGAAGTAAAGAGTCAGGATACAAAGAGTACAGAAGCAGAGAACATAGAAGTAAAGGATCAGGAAGAACAAAAAAGTACCGGAACGAATGATCTGACTCAGAATGCGACAGGAGCTTCTGCGCAGAGCGGTACATATGGCAATGTAAAATGGAAATTATCAGGTACGACACTGACGATCACAGGTTCCGGTGCAATGCCGGATGCAAGTCTGTCAGAACCTGCACCGTGGAGCGAACTCAATGTAAAGAGTGTAGTGATCAGTGAGGGGATTACCGTGATCGGACAGCAGAACTTTTGCAGAATGAGTTCCATTACATCGGTTAGCTTTCCACAATCCTTACAGACCATCAAAGAGGCAGCATTTTATGAGTGTTCATCACTTACAGGAGTAAAACTTGCTAAGAATGTCAAAACCATAGAGAGCGGAGCATTTGCAGGATGTACTTCATTAGCAGCATTTTCCGCAAGCGGAGTAACCACAATGGGGGATTATGCATTGCAGGAGACCGTGATTACTACTTTTGAAATTCCTAAAAAAATGACAAAATTTTCGCCACAGATATTATTTGGCAATACGAGCCTTTCCGAGTTGAAAGTTGCATCCGGCAACACTGCTTTTATAGCAGAAGATGGTGTTTTATATACAAAAGATAAGTCCACGTTAGTGCTGTTTCCAGTGGATAAAGCGGTTACACAATTTACCGTGCCGACCGGTGTAAAGCAGATCGGAGATTATGCTTTTTCCAAGACCCGTAATCTGAAAAGCGTTCGTTTTTCCAATGTAACAACACTTGGGGAGGGAGCATTTTACGATTCCTCATTATCAGGAGCATTGGTACTTACCGATAAGATAACAACGGCTGGCAGTTTTGCATTCGATAGTTGTACAGAGATTACATCCGTCAAATTCGGGAAAGGACTGAAAGAGTCCCCTTACAGGATGTTTGAGGCGTGCAGCAGCATTAAAACGATTGATTTTGGCGGACTTCAGACCTTGGGTATGCGTACTTTCTGCGATTGTAGCAGTTTAGTGAACGTCACACTTCCGGATCGAATGAAAAAATGGGGTGGTTCCGTTTTTAACAGTTGTAGCAGCCTGAAAACGTTTACGGCAAAAGGCTTAGAAACGATCGGTTATGCTGATTTTGCACAGTGCTATGCGTTAGAAACGGTAAATTTGTCAAAGGTGAAAACAATCTATCGACAGGCATTTGCAAATTGCCCTTCTTTAACCAGTATTACGCTTCCGGCATCTACACAGTATGTAGATGAGAACGCCTTTGAGGCAGGGGTACAGGTAAACTGCCTGAATAAAGAACTTGTGAAGTTTGGTAAAAATGGACTTCATTATGCAGAGAAGATCACCATTTCCGGTACCAGAGATTATAAAAAAGCCTTTGAGGTTCTTTCCATTGTAAATAAAAAAAGAGCGGAAAATGGTTTGTCGGCACTGACGATGGATAGCAGTCTGTTAGAAACAGCTATGATCAGGGCTGGCGAACAGGAAGTGCTGTTTTCCCATACAAGACCGGATGGTGCAGCCTGTTTTTCCGCAAATGCAGCTATGATCGCAGAAAATGTTGCGATCAATCAGCGTTCAGCTTCAGAAGTGATGAACAGTTGGATGAATTCAGAAGGTCATAGAGAGAATATTCTTTCGAAAGATGCCACAACGATAGGAATCGGATGTTTTTATATGGATGGAGTCTATACATGGGCGCAGTGCTTTGGGAATGCCGAGAATCCGCAGGCAGCAGCGAAACCGGCGAATCAGACGGTAAGTCAGTCGATATATGTTCCAAACGGCACTTTTTCGGAAGCGATCACAAGCAGGGGAATCATATGGAATACGCCGAAAGAGTATACATATCAGTTTAGTATTGGGATTGATAGTGCAAAATGTCAGGTTGGAAAAAAGACACAGGCAAAATTGTGGCTGATCAATCCGGAATTTGGACAAAAAGTGGCATTTAGCAGTAAAAATATTGCATGGGCATCCGGCAATACAAAGATCGCGAAAACAGATGCAAAGGGAAAGGTATCGTTTGTAGGTTCGGGAAATGTAACGATCACAGGTAAAACGAAATACTATCAGACCTCTGTGAAAATAAAAGTCAAGGACAATGGAAAAACAAGTACGAAAAAATCCTCAAAAGTAGTCTTAAAGGATAAGTATGCCATTTACACAGGCAAAGCGATCAAGATCGGTAAGGCGAAGGTAACCGGAAGTAAAGGAAAAGTAACCTACACCTATTATACGGATGCGAAGTGCAAAAAGAAGCTGAAAAACTATCCGAAAAAAGTCGGAACTTATTATGTAAGAGCAAAAGTTGCAGCAACCAGCACGCATAAGAGTGCACAGTCTAATATTGCAAAACTGGTGATCCAAAAAAAGAATCCAATGACTGTAAAAGTCAAGTCAAAGACTTACAAAGCCAAGGCATCTACCGGAAAACTTGCAAAAAACTACTCCTTTAAGATCGGTGTCACAAAGGCAAAGGGAACGGTAACCTACAGTAAGTCCAAGAATTGTAAGAAATATATTACGGTAAACAATAAAGGAAAGGTAAGCATCAAAAAGGGAACACCGAGAGGAAAATATACGATCAACGTAAAGGCAAAGGGAAAAGGAACCTATGCCAGCCGTACGATTAAAGTATCGATCAAGGTAGAATAAAAAACATAGCAATACAAGAACGGGAGAATTTTCATGGAATTAACAACCAAAAGACTGATACTGCGTAAATGGCAGGCATCAGATGCTAAAAGCCTGTATGAATACGCAAAAGATCCAAGGGTTGGCCCCATTGCCGGCTGGCCGATACATACAAGTGTAGAAGACAGCAGAGAGATCATAAAGAATGTATTATCTGCGGATGAGACCTATGCAGTAATACCAAAAGATCAGAATCAGGCAGTAGGCAGTGTAGGACTGATGATCGGGTCTGCAAGTAATTTAGATATTCCTGACACCGAAGGAGAGATCGGATATTGGATCGGAGTGCCGTTCTGGGGACAGGGACTGATACCGGAAGCTGTGGAGGAACTGTTAAGGCACGGTTTTGAAGATTTGAAGTTAGACAGGATCTGGTGTGGCTATTTTGATGGAAATGAGAAATCAAAACGGGTACAGGAAAAATGCGGATTTATCTATCATCATACCAACCGTAATATCCATTGGAAATTGATGGATGATATACGCACGGAGCACGTTACCTGCATGAGCAGGGAGGACGCAGAACTGCTGGTACAGGAGCGGAAAAACAGCTTAAGGGAGTAGCAGAGAGTAGAATTTGGGGAGGGAATCCTAAAAAAGCTGGTTTTTCATTTTTGCGACTCCCCGTTTATCATGCAGGAAAACTATGCGGATACATTGATGCGGTTACAGGATATTTTTTATCTGTATAAAAATGAATCCTTAGATGAACTGACCGATGATGAGCTGTTAGAGTACATGAAAGAGAAATTTGATGGAATCTGTGCCGGAGATCTTGATTATTTAGAGGGAACGGTACTTGATACATTCGCAAGAGAGGTGCGGACCGGTACGAAAAAATATATCGGAAAATATCGGGAGGATGAGGCATGAATACAGAGCAGAAAACAGATCAGCAGATCGATTATGGAATGGAAGAACTGATCCCCGTAGTAGCAGAGCTGACAGAAAAATTCACCTCAGCAGAGAGCAGCTCCGTCTCGTATGAGAGAGCAAGACACTTGATGGAGGCAGTGCATCACAGGAGGAAGAACCCTACGAATTATTAGAAGAGCTGGTATGCAGTCAGACAGCAGAGGAGTTAAAAAAACAGTGTAGAAAGATTATAGACAGCACCACAGACTGCATGGAACGGTAGTTCTGACGGACTTTGGATATTTATAAAAAGCAGTGTAAAAAATTGCATTTTTTGACAAAATATGACGAAAAAAATATTGCAAAAGCCTACTAATCTGATTATAATAATCGTATATGAGAGAATACAAAAATACACAAAAAGGGAGAGAAGCATATGTTTAAAAAATTAGATGGAATGCTTGTCAGAAAAAAAATGATAACCGGCTATCTGATCGTGATCGTACTGATGGTATTTTCAGGAATCTTAGCAATCGTAGGAGAGACGATACTGCTTAGAAATCTCAGTAATTATTCTAACAAAGTACAGCGGGCTGACACAGCCGTTCAGATGTGCAGACTGAATGTAAATATTGCAGCCAGAAATATCCGTGAGATGGCGTTAAATGACGATAAGTCAAGTTATGATACATATAAGAAAAATGTAGACGATGCTTTAAAGAATATTGATCAAGAGTTAGATGCAATGAAAAAAACAGGGGTCATTGAGGACAAGCTCTATAATCAGTATGTGACCCAGATGAATGAGTGGGGGACCATCGGTATGGATATTATCGATGAGATTGAAGCAGGAAATCAGAAAGATGCAACGGAAAAGATACTGACAAAATGTGCACCGGCATTATCCGAAGCAGTAGATACCGCAAAAGAAATACAAAAGATCACAGATGAACAAGTGGACAAACTGATGTTTGCAAGTAAGCGTGATGCAGTTTCCAATATTATTGGTATTATCATATTCAATTTAATCGGCATCGCATCCGCAGTAGTAGTTGGAAAACGTATTATTGCATCTATTTTGATACCATTAGCTGCATTGGAGGAGACAACGAAAGAATTGTCCCAAGGAAATCTTCACAGCACTTTGGATTATCAGGCAGATGATGAGCTGGGTTCATTAGCAGACAGCTTAAGATCTTCTATAGCAACCTTATCTTCTTATGTAGACGATATCGGTGCTTCAATGCAGGAATTTGAAAAAGGGAACTTTGTTGTCAATCCATCCGTAGAATGGAAGGGAGATTTCAAAGGAATCTTAACATCCTTTAAAGCATTTGAGCACAGTATGGCAGATATGATCACAAACGTTCAAAGCGTTGCAGATCAGGTAACCAACGGAGCAGAACAGGTAGCAGCAGGTTCCATGGATTTAGCAGAAGGTGCAACTGAGCAGGCAGGTGTTACAGAAGAGCTTACGGCAACGATTGACGAAGTCAGCGAGCGCGTATCCGGTAATGCAAAGAATGCAAAAGATATCAGCAAGGAAGTAGAATCTTCCGAAGAAGCTGTTATGATCAGTAACCAGAAGATGCAGGAAATGGTCGAAGCCATGGATGAGATCAGTAATACCTCTCAGGAGATCGGCAACATTATTGCAGCGATCAATGACATTGCTTCACAGACCAATCTGTTAGCACTGAATGCTTCCATCGAGGCAGCAAGAGCAGGAGAAGCAGGAAAAGGATTTGCCGTGGTAGCAGATCAGGTATCCCTTCTTGCAGCACAGAGTGCGGAAGCAGCCAAAGAGTCCCGTGATCTGATCGAGACCTCCGTATCCGCGGTTGAGAGAGGTAAAGTCATTGCAGATGAGACTGCAAAACAGTTAGAGCAGGTTGTAGAAAGCTCTAAAGCAGCGACTGCAGAAGTATACAAGATCGCGGTAGCATTAGAGGCAGATGCAGCAACGATGACACAGATCAATCAGGGAGTTGAGCAGATCAACAGTGTTGTTCAGACAAATTCCGCAACTTCACAGCAGTGTGCGGCAGCAAGTCAGGAAATGAGCGATCAGGCAGGAACGTTAGAGCAGTTGATCAAGAGCTTCAAGATCCGCAAATAGTAACAGGGAAGTATATTACGATAGATAACGTAAAAGAAAGCAGAGAGATCTGCTTTCTTTTTTGTTTTATAGGATCAGGGTGTCAAAAGGCGGTTTGAAGTTTTTTGACACCCTGATCCTTATAAGAAATTTCTCACGCAATTACCGTTCTGTAACGATCCGGGATTTTCGGATATTATGGGAAGGTCTGTCGAAAGGACAGGATGATTCCTGTATTTCGCCACTTTGATTTTGACAAAAAAAGCATCTGATATTTCATATAATAGGTTCGTACCGATCAAAGAGATTTCAAAAGCAGCAATGGAGGTAGCAGGTGCATTATGAGTTTTACATAGATGTATACATCGTGACCAACTTTTTCTTCGACTACCTGACCCTCTTCCTTATTCGGGAAGTCAGAAGAAAACAGACAAAAACAGGACGAATGGCAGTGATGGCATTGTTGGGCGTATTGAGTGCGGCTGCCAGTATGCTTTTATTGAAAAATGCAGGGATTTATAAAATACTTGTACACCTTCTTATCAATCCGCTGATGTTCTATTTTTGCTTTCAGCAGAAAAGTATTCGTGAATTTTTGACAGACTATGCAGCGGGATATCTGATCATGCTGCTGCTTGGCGGTTCGGTAGAGTGGCTTTGCCGGCTCTTAGGACAAAGGAATCTCTTTGGATGGGTTATGGGAGGCATAGCAGGAGTGGTGACTATATTTTTACTCCTGTTTCAGGACCGGAAGGAGGAAGAAAAAATCTATGATATCAGAGTATGCCATAAAGGGAAAGAAGTTTCCACAAAAGGTTTTTTCGATACGGGAAATTTGCTTATGGACCCGTACAGTAATCTTCCGGTCAGCCTTATAGAAAAGAACACGTTAGAGATGCTTACAGGGGAGGAGCCGGTGTTGTACCGCTATATACCATTTGTATCACTTGGAGAAGAGCACGGCATGGTGCAGGCGGTGATACTGGATTCCCTTTATATTAAAAAAGAAAAAAAAGAAATTGCGATACAGCCGGCAGTTTTTGCCATTGTGGAAGAAAAATTTTTAAAAGACAGTACATACAGGATAATTTTAAATGGGCGATTATGGTAAAGGAAAGGAGCAGTAGAAAATGTACATAAAAATGAATCTGCCGGGAAAAATGGGAATTCGGATCATACCGTCTTTCTATTCTATGTTTTTAAAAAAGAAAAATGAAGTGCACTACATCGGAGGAAGTGAAGTTCTGCCACCTCCATTGGATGCGATCGATGAGGCACATTACATACAGGGACTGGTGAATGGAGAAGAGGAGAGCTTAAAAGAGGCGCGTTCCATGTTAATAGAACACAATTTAAGGCTGGTCGTTTATATCGCAAAAAAATTCGACAATACCGGTGTCGGAGTAGAGGATCTGATCTCGATCGGAACGATCGGTCTGATCAAATCAATCAATACCTTTAATCCGGAAAAAAATATCAAGCTGGCAACCTATGCTTCCCGCTGCATCGAAAATGAGATCCTGATGTATCTGCGGCGAAATAATAAGACAAAGTTAGAGGTCAGCATAGACGAACCTTTAAATGTAGACTACGATGGCAATGAACTGCTGCTATCCGATGTATTAGGCACCGAAGAGGACATTATCTATCGTGGGATTGAAAGCGAAGTAGAGGAGCAGCTTTTACGGGAAGCGATCAAAAAACTCTCAGGCAGGGAGCGGACGATCGTAGAACTGCGCTTTGGACTTGGAACAAAAAACGGAGAGGAAATGACCCAGAAAGAAGTGGCGGATCTGCTTGGGATTTCTCAATCCTATATCTCACGGTTAGAAAAGAAGATTATGAAAAGATTAAAAAAAGAAATTGTAAAATTCGAGTAATTGCATATACAATTCCGAAACAAATATGGTATAATAATAAAAATCTCAGATTTTTGAGAGGTACTGCGATAAGTATGATCCTATCAATCATATAATAATCTGCATACAGAGGAAACGTAAAAGGAGAAGTGTATATGAAACTGGAATTTTTGGGGGCAGATCATGAGGTAACAGGAAGCTGTCATTATCTGAAAGTGGGGCAGACGCATGTCCTGATCGACTGTGGAATGGAGCAGGGAGCAGATCTATATGTCAATCAGGAGATACCCGTCAATGCTTCAGAAGTCGATTATGTGTTAGTAACACATGCACACATCGATCATTCCGGCTTGCTGCCGCTGCTTTATAACCATGGATTTCGCGGAAAGATCTATGCGACGAATGCGACCACAGAACTCTGCGAGATCATGTTAAAAGACAGTGCGCACATCCAGCAGTTTGAAGCAGAATGGAAGAACCGGAAGGCAAAGCGTGCCGGAAGACCGGAAGTGGTACCGCTTTATGATATCAATGATGCAATGGGAGTTATGGAGCATTTTGTACCATGTCCATATGCACAAAAAATTGAGATCGAACCGGGACTTACCATCCGTTTTGTGGACGCAGGACACCTGTTAGGCTCTGCATCCATCGAGGTATGGGCAGAGGACGAAGACGGAAAGACCAAGATCGTTTTTTCCGGTGACATTGGCAATGGCAACAAACCATTGATCAAAGATCCGCATTTTATCGAGGATGCCGATTATGTAGTCATGGAATCCACCTATGGAGACCGTCTGCATGAGGTGTCTGTCGACTATGCAAAAGAACTGGCAGAAGTGATCACCGAAACCTTTCACCGGGGCGGAAATGTCGTGATTCCGGCATTTTCTGTAGGAAGGACACAGGAATTACTCTATTTTTTAAGAAGGATCAAGACCGAAAATCTGATGAAAGAGTATCAGGATTTTGAAGTCTATATTGACAGTCCGCTTGCCGTGGAGGCAACCGGAATTTTTCATAAAAATGTAGCAGAATGTTTCGACGAAGAGGCATTAGAATTAGTCGGAAAAGGCATCAATCCAATCCGTTTTGACGGCTTGAAGATGGCGATTACAAGTGATGAATCGAAGATGATCAACTTTAACGAAAAATCCAAGGTAATCATATCTGCTTCCGGTATGTGTGAGGCAGGCCGTATCCGCCATCATTTAAAACATAATTTATGGAGAGCGGACTCCACAATTGTGTTTGTCGGATTCCAGGTGCCGGGAACGTTAGGACATTCACTGCTTAATGGTGTCAAAGAGGTAAAACTGTTTGGCGAGCAGATTGAAGTTCACGCGAAGATCATGAACCTTCCGGGATTGAGCGGTCATGCGGATAAGAGAATGTTGACAGAATGGATCAAAGCCTATAAGACACCGTTAAAACGGGTCTTTATCGTGCATGGTGATGATGAGGTCTGCGATGGCTTTGCTGCATATCTGCGGGAAGAATTAGGACTCGATGCCGTAGCACCATACAGTGGGGATACGTTTGATCTGGTGCTGAACCAGCAGACTGCACAGGGTTCAAGAGATCTTGTGAAGAAAAAGACAAAGAGCAGCAAGGCTTCTTCGAACGTCTTTGCAAGACTGTTAGCAGCCGGTGAGAGACTCTTAGCGGTCATCCAGAAAAATGAAGGAACTGCAAATAAAGATATGGCAAAATTTGCAGACCAGATCAATGCACTGTGTGAAAAATGGGATCGTTAATGGGATCGCTGATCTATATCAAAATCTACACAGAAAGATAATTTTTGCATACTTTTTAGGGCGGATTTTTCCAGACGGGAGACCTGTGCCTGGGAAATATGGATTTCCTCGGCAACTTCCATCTGGGTCTTGCCCTCAAAAAAACGAAGCCGGATAATATAGTTTTCACGCTCATTTAAACGATCCATGGCATCGCCTAAAGAGAGCTCTTCGATCCATTTTTCTTCTTTATTTTTCTTATCACTGATCTGATCCATGACATAGAGCGCATCACCACCATCAGTATAGACCGGATCATAGAGACTTAAAGGACTCTGAATGGCATCGAGTGCAAAGACGATATCCTCTTTTGGGATACCGGTTTCTTTTGCAATATCTTCTAATGTCGGTTCCGTAGAAGCAGTCCTCGTTAAGATTTCTTTCGCATGGATCGCTTTATAGGCAGTGTCACGCAAAGAGCGGCTTACACGGATCGAGTTGTTGTCGCGCAGGTATCTTCGGATCTCCCCGATGATCATTGGAACGGCATATGTGGAAAATTTTACCCCCATATCCGGGTTAAAGTTATCAATGGATTTGATCAGACCGATACATCCGATCTGAAACAGGTCATCTACATTTTCATTGTGATTCGAAAAACGTTTGATGACACTTAAAACGAGCCGCAGATTTCCCTTAATGTAAGTTTCCCTGGCAGCCATGTCTCCCTGTTTGATCTTAGCAAAGAGTTCTTCCTTTTCACTTTCCTTTAAAATAGGGAGTTTTGCAGTGTTTACACCGCAGATTTCAACCTTGTATGCTGCCATGACAGTTCCTCCTGAATGAAAAATATGTAGGGGAAAATGAGGACGATACTAGGATGTGCCTTCTCTTGGAAAGTTATTCAAAATATCTTTATTTTTAAAAAATGATATGCTAAAATAAGACCATAAAGTGGATGGGAAAAGGGATGTCAATGAGAGACTTAATCGATGAACGTAACAGACGTGAGAAGCTGAAAAACAGCATTATAAAAGGATACAATGTTCATTATGTCACACAGGAAGAGCTTGCGCGTCAAAAAGAGGAAGAAGAGCGAAAAAGGCAGCAGGAAGCTGCGGAACGGTTACGCTTAGAAGAAGCCGCAAAAAAAGTCGCATTAGAGTTAGAACGCCGTCGTGAGATGGAACAGCGGGAGCTTTTAGAACAGGCAAAAATGCCGCCTTCTAGCAGATACGGCACGAACGAGACGGACAATCCGGTAACCAAAGAGCAGATCAATGCGATCTTAGCGGAGAAGCGACAGAAATTGGACAAGGTGATCCATGACAGTCAGACAGAGGAGTGATGTGCAATGAGTGATGTTGCAAAGAGACAGGAACGGAGCGAGGAACAAAAAGAGCAGGAAAAGACAAAAAAGGAGTTAAATCCGGAATGGTCACAGGATGCACAGGACGAGCTGCAGGATTTTATAGAATCACAGGGCATTTACATCCGTCAGTAATTCCTTTGGAGAAATATGAAAGTTGCGTTTGAACGCCCTTAAAAAAGTAGAATATTCTTTGAAGCCGCACTCCTGGGCGGCTTTCATGGCTGGGACACCTTCCTTGATCAGTTCGGAGGCGTGTAACAGCCTTTTTTGTTCAATATAGCTGTGTAAGGTGTAACCGGTTTCTTCCTTAAAGCGGTGCATCAGGTAATATTTGCTTAAATACAGCCGGTTCGCAAGCGTTTCATTCGATAAATCTTCCCCTAAATGAGAGTTGATATATTTGAGTAATTCCGTGATCTGCTTGTCATAGGTCAGATCCGTCTCATCGTTTGTAAAAGAAGCATCTAAAAACACGCGGTTAATGTAGACTAAGAGTTGCAAAAAATAAGTGTCACTTAATAACTCACTGCCAAATTCCGTACTGCGCAGACTGTCCTCTAAATTGGCGATGATCGTCTGGATCTCCGATTGCAGGGAAGAGCGGACGCGGATCAGGTTAAAGCTGCGGTCAAGACTTTCCTGAAAACAGGAGGAGAGGTCACAGTTCTTGCGGTGCTGTTTTTCCATAAATTCATTTTTCACCCAGATGACAATACGCTCATAGACACTGCTGCCGTCAATGACCGGCTTGTGGATGTCATGATGCGGCACCAAAAGAATATCCCAGGGCTTTAAGTGGTAAGACTTCCCCTCCACAATGTAAGTAACCTTGCCTGATAAAAAAATCACAATCTTGTCAAAATCGTGGTAGTGAAAGTCAAACTGCTGCTCCTTTTTGTCTTTTAAATGAAACAACCTGAAATTCTGTTGTAAATAACCGCTTCTTAAATTTTCCTCCGGTGGATACATCTGAAAAATTCCTCCCTGCATGGTGATATCTGGTTATTATAATAGTCTGTTTTATCCTGTGTTTTATGATATGAGTACGATAAAAAAAGAATTTGTGTGAGTATAATGAATAAAATATTCTTTTGCTTAGCTGTGCAGTGTTCGTTGGCGATTCAGCATATTTGACTGTGCAGCGGTCCTAGAATCCCTTGGCACTCTGGCAAAAGTCAGAAATTTTCAGACATGGATGTCTGGAAAAGGGGGAGCTGAGCCATGGATGGCGAATCTTCCCCGGTTTCGACCGTATTTCATAGTAAATCCACAGTGTGCTTAGGGAATCTCAGACCGCTACACCGGAAAATAGCAGAATCGTCAACAAACACGCACATATCCCAAAATAAAAAAATTATTTTAATTACACACAAATGCTCTAACACTATCCTACAGCACTTTTTGCATATTTTCAAGCACAAAATACACTGGAAAATGCAAAAAAATAAAATATAATAAAGTATAGATAAAAGATAAAACAAAGGCAGAGCGAAAGGAGTGCAGGTTTATGGAAACGATCACATTAAAGAAATATAGAGGAAGAGGTAATAACTACCTGATCTTAGATCCGAATAAAAATGACATCCACTTACAGGAGCGTAACATCGAAATGCTCTGTAAGAGAAATTTTGGAAGCAATGCAGTCGGTTTACTGTATGGACCGATCTTAGATGACGGCAAGATCGTAGTGCGGATGTATGACAAGAGCGGAAGAGAAGCAGAGCAGTATGAAGGCGGCATCTGCGTATTTGCAAAATACTTATTAGATGACGGTTACATCAAAGACGATGAGTTCGTACTTGCAGATGAGCAGGGTGGTGTCGAAATGCACTTTTTCAATAAAGATATGGCGCATTTTTTAACCGGCGGTATCAAGGAAACAGAGAGCTATACGATTGCTGAGAACTTTTTCTCTTAAGTTTCTGCCAGAACTTGCACGGGATTTCAAAAAGTATTATACTATAATAGATTATGCAGAGGGTAAGTTATCTTACCCTCTTTGATTTGGTGATATAAGGAGATACTTTTATGGAAAAAATGCTGGATTTAATTACAGGGGAAGTGACAAAGGCATTTACTGCCTGCGGTTACGATGAAAAATATGCAAGAGTGACACTTTCAAACCGCCCGGATCTGTGCGAGTACCAGTGCAACGGTGCATTGGCTGCCGCAAAGGAATATCACTGCGCACCGTTTATGATCTCAGATAAGGTGGCAGAGGAATTAAAACAGAGTGAGATGTTTGAGTCGGTAGATTCCGTAAAACCGGGATTTTTAAATCTGATCTTATCAAAAGAATATCTTGCGTCTTATATGCAGTCGATGCAGAAGGATGAAGAAAGACTTGGATGTGAAAAAGCAAAGAACCCAAAGACGATCATCATTGATTACGGCGGACCGAATGTTGCAAAACCGTTGCATGTCGGACACTTACGTTCTGCAATTATCGGTGAGAGTATCAAACGTATTGGAAAATTTATGGGACATAAGGTGATCGGTGATGTGCATTTAGGTGACTGGGGACTACAGATGGGGCTGATCATTACCGAGCTTAGAGAGCGCAAACCGGAGCTGGTATATTATGATGAGAACTATACCGGAGAATATCCGAAAGAAGCACCGTTTACCATTTCAGAGTTAGAGGAGATCTATCCGACTGCAAGTGCGAAATCCAAAGAGGATGAGGCATATAAAGAGGCAGCCATGAAAGCAACCTCTGAATTACAGGCAGGACGGAGAGGATATCAGGCACTTCTTGCCCATATTTTAAATGTTTCCGTGACAGACTTAAAGAAAAATTACGAAAATCTGAATGTATCTTTTGAACTCTGGAAAGGAGAATCCGATGCCCAGCCATACATTCCGGATATGGTAGAGCAGATGAAAAAAGACGGATTTGCCTATATGAGTGACGGCGCACTGGTAGTAGATGTTGCAAAAGAAGAGGATACAAAAGAAATCCCGCCGTGTATTATCCTAAAATCCGATGGCGCATCTTTGTATACAACAACAGACTTAGCAACTTTAATCATGCGTGAGCAGGATTACCATCCTGATGAAGTTGTTTATGTGGTAGACAAGCGTCAGGAGCTGCATTTTGTACAGGTATTCCGTTGTGCAAAGAAGACAGGAATTGTACCGGAGGATACCAAATTAGAGTTCTTAGGATTTGGTACGATGAACGGTAAGGATGGAAAGCCGTTTAAGACCCGTGAGGGTGGTGTCATGCGTTTAGAAATGCTGATGAAAAATATCAACGAGAAGATGTACGAAAAGATTACGGAGAACCATACGGTAGACCCGAACGAAGCAGAAAAAACAGCAAAGATCGTAGCACTTTCTGCAATCAAATATGGAGATTTAAGCAATCAGGCATCTAAAGATTACATTTTTGATATTGATCGTTTCACTTCTTTTGAAGGAAATACAGGACCATATATTTTATATACCATCGTGCGTATCAAGTCGATCTTAGCAAAATATGCCGAGGCAGGGAAGAGTGCAAAAGATGCTGTGATACAGCCTGCACATTCCGACAGTGAAAAAGCATTGATGTTAGAGTTATCAAAGTTTAATGCTGTAATGGAAAATGCATATGAGGAGAAAGCACCGCATAAGATTTGTGCATATATTTATGATCTCTCGAATGCATTTAACCATTTTTACCATGAGACAAAGATCATGGCGGAGGAAGATGCAGCGGTACAGGCAGGATATATCCGTCTGTTAGAACTGACAAAATCTGCATTAGAAATCTGCATCGACCTGCTTGGATTTGAAGCACCGGAGAAGATGTAAGCATTAGAATGGAAACAGGAAAAGAGGGAGAATTTTGAGAGAACAGCTTACGAAGAGCGATGTGAAAAAAATTGAAGAAGAGATTGAATACCGCAGGCTGGTACTTCGCAAGGAATTGATCGAATCCGTAAAGGAAGCCAGAGCGCAGGGCGATCTGAGTGAAAATTTTGAGTACCATGCAGCGAAAAAGGAAAAGAATAAAAATGAGAGCCGTATCCGGTATTTAGAGAGAATGTTAAAGACGGCAAGCGTCATTTCGGATGAGTCAAAGATGGACGAGGTCGGACTGAACAATAGGGTAACCGTTTATTTTGAGGATGATGACGAGGAAGAGGTCTACAAATTAGTGACCAGTGTACGCGGCAATTCCCTGAAAAATTATATCAGCATTGAATCTCCGATCGGCAAAGCCATCCGCGGAGCCAAAGTTGGTGACCGTGTCTATGTAAAGGTCAATGAGAATGCCGGCTACTATCTGGAGATTCGTGCCATTGAGAAGTCTGATGATGAAGCGGAGGATAGTATTCGGAAGTATTAAGTGTGAAAAGCAAAGCAGGAGAGGTATGCGTATCATAGCATCCTCTCCTTTTATCATGTTACCGGTATTTTTTAATACCCAAGTTCCTCCCCGACTAACAGCACTTTAATCCGGTGTGGCGTACCACAGCGTCTGGTAATTACGGTATGGTTACAGATGCACTCAGGAGAAAGACAGTCTGCACAGGTGCCAGTTGTGGCACATGGAGTCTTTTTATTCAAACGGTTGCAGTTTGGTGGAGAGGCGATGTTGCGTACTCTTGCGATAGCAGCGTCTGTATCCGTTGCAACTTTGTTCATGCCACAGACAATAATGACCTGTGCCGGACCAAAGATCAGAGCAGCCACGCGGTTGCCGTTGCCGTCCGTGTTGACAAGCTCGCCGTCTAAGGTAATGGCATTGGTGCTCATGAAATAGGTGTCGCAGGAAAATGCTTTGCGGTAAATATCGCCGACTTCCTCCGGAGTAGAAGCCTTAGAGCGGTCATACAGTGTGATGTCCTCGCGGGCGGTCAAAGCGTCCATGATACCGGATTCGGAAAGTGTCATGGAGCCGCCAAAACTTACACTGTCGCCGGATGCTACAAGTTCCATTGCTTTTTTGACAGCATCCTTGCGGGTAGGACAGTAGAAGCCGTCCATCTGCCGTTTTTTCAGGTTTGCGATGATGGTGTTTGCCTGATGTTCATAAAAGGTCTGTTTTGGATTCATAGGGAAGCCTCCTTCTTTTGAAAAATTGTCTGACAGCATTATAGCATAGCTTGCATTTCATGGCAAAAGAAGGTATGATAAGAAACGTTGACGGAACAAAAGCGTAAAGGAAGTGAATACATGGAGAAGAAAAAGAGTATCTTTTCTTATTATAAACCCTATAAAAAAATCTTTTTTGCAGATATGTTTTTTGCGATTATGGCATCCATCATCACACTGGTGATTCCGCTGGTGGTACGTTATATCACCTCGACTGTGATATATTATGAGACGGATGAGGCATTCCGGGTAATTTTAAAACTGGGTCTGATGATGACCGTTTTGATTTTATTTCAGTGCTATTGCAATTATTTTATAGCAAATTACGGACATGTGATGGGAGCAAAGATTGAGTATGATATGAGAGCAGAGATTTTTGCGCATTATCAGAAGTTGCCGTTTTCCTTTTATGACAATCAGAAGGTCGGACAACTGCTGTCACGCATTACCTCGGATTTGTTCGATATTACGGAGCTTTTGCATCATGGGCCGGAAAATGTGGTCATTTCTGCAATGAAGTTTATCGGAGCCTTTGTGATATTATTCACAATCAGTCCGAAACTGACATTTGCTGCATTTGCACTGATACCGTTCATGTTTTTGTATGCGTGGTTTTTTAACCGTAAAATGAAAAAAGCCTTTGCGAGAAACCGCGTGAAGATTGCCGATATCAATGCCCAGATTGAGGATAATTTATCGGGCATCCGTGTGGTAAAATCTTTTGCAAACGAGAGTGTGGAAGAAGAAAAATTCAAAGTCGGCAACGATGGATTTTTAGCTGCAAAAAAAGACAGTTACCTCTATATGGGAGGTTATCATTCAGGACTGACGGCATTTATCAATATGATTACCGTGATTGTGCTGGTAACAGGCGGAATCCTGATTACAAAAGCACAGGTCAGCGTAACAGATTTAGTTACATTTTTACTCTATATCAGTATTATGACCGATCCGGTCCGCACGATGATCGACTTTGCGGAGATGTTCCAAAACGGATATTCCGGCTATGAGCGTTTTCAGGAGATATTGGCGATCGAGCCGGATATACAGGACAGTCAGGGCAGCGAAGAGCTGACCGATGTCAAAGGAACGATTGATTTTGAAAATGTGTCTTTTCAGTATGAGGAAAATACAGAAAAGGTACTAAGCCACATAGATCTACATGTGGATGCAGGAGAGTATTTGGCACTGGTAGGCTCTTCCGGAGCAGGAAAAACCACACTCTGCAACCTGATCCCGCGTTTTTATGACGTGACGGGTGGCAGTATCAAAGTGGATGGCAAAGATGTCCGGGATCTGACCTTAAAGAGCCTAAGAGACCATATCGGCATTGTACAGCAGGATGTCTATCTTTTTGTCGGAACGGTCTATGACAATATTGCCTACGGCAGACCGGATGCGACAAGGGAGGAAGTCATAGAGGCAGCAAAAAATGCCAATGCCCATGAGTTTATAATGGCACTGCCGGATGGCTATGACACCGACATCGGACAGCGCGGCGTAAAACTTTCCGGGGGACAGAAACAGCGTCTTTCCATTGCCAGGGTATTTTTAAAGAATCCGCCGATCCTGATCTTTGATGAGGCAACCTCCGCACTCGATAACGAGAGTGAGCGGGTCGTACAGGAATCCTTAGAAAAATTAGCAAAGAACCGTACAACCTTTGTCATTGCACACAGACTTTCGACTATCCGCAATGCGAAAAAGATATTGGTGCTGACCGAGAATGGCATCGAAGAAGAGGGAACCCATACGGAACTGATGAAAAAAGATGGAATTTATGCCGGTCTTTACCGGATGCAGTTTGCCGACGAAGAAGTTTGACAGGCTGTGCTACAATAGTATATAGAAAGAAGGAGACGATAGTATGACAAAAATTGATATTATTTCCGGTTTCTTAGGAGCAGGAAAAACAACATTTATTAAAAAAATGATAGACGAGGTATTCAAGGGAGAAAAGATCGTGCTGATCGAAAACGACTTTGGTGAAGTCGGTATTGACGGTGGATTCTTAAAGGATGCCGGAATTGAGATTACCGAGATGAACAGCGGATGTATCTGCTGCTCCTTAGTCGGAGACTTTGGTAAGAATCTGAACGAAGTGATCGAGAAATTCCATCCGGACCGTATTCTGATCGAGCCGTCCGGTGTTGGAAAACTTTCAGATGTCATGAAATCCGTAATGGATATTGAAAAAGAGCAGGATGTCAAATTAAACGGATTAGTAACCGTTGTCAATGCACTCAAAGCCAGCAAACAGATGAAGGCATTTGGTGAATTTTTTAACAATCAGATTGAATATGCAACCACCGTTGTATTGAGCAGAACCCAGAAAGCATCCGAGGCACAGTTAGAACTCTGCGTAAAACAGATACAGGAATTGAATGCAAAAGCAGCAATTATCACAACACCTTGGGATGAAATCAAAGGTGAGCAGATATTAAAAGTCATCGAGGGTCAGGATACCATGGAGGCAGAGCTTTTAGCGGAGGCACATCATCGTGAGGAAGAAGAGCATGAGCATCATCATGACCACGAACATCATCATGAGCACGAGCATCATCACGACCATGAGCATGAGCATCATCATGAGCATGAGCATGAACATGAGCATCATCACGACCATGAACATGAGCATGGCGAGAACTGCACCTGCGGCTGTCATGACCATGACCACGAGCATGGACATCATCATGCCGATGATGTATTTACAAGCTGGGGCAGGGAGACACCTCACAAATACACGAAAGAGGGTATTGAGGACATTTTAAAGAAATTCTGCGATACCGAAGAATATGGTACGATTTTAAGAGCAAAAGGCATGGTTCCGGCAGAGGACGGCACATGGATTTACTTTGATATGGTTCCGGGTGAATATGAGATTCGTGAGGGTGAGCCTGATTATACAGGAAGACTCTGTGTGATCGGAACCGATATTGAGGAGCATCAGTTAGAGCATCTGTTTGAACTGGTATAAAAAAGATAGAGCAAGGGAGGCAGCAGCATGGAGGAAATACCGGTATATCTCTTTACGGGATTTATGGACAGCGGTAAGACATCTTTAATCTTAGAGACATTATTTGAGAACGATTTTACGGAAGAAGACCGTGGACTGATTATTGCCTGCGAGGACGGAGATGTGGAGTATGACGAGGAGAAGTTAGCCGGCATCAATGTAAAACTTGCGACAATCGATGAAGAAGAGGATTTTAATGCAAAGACCTTGCAAACCCTCAATGAGACATATAAACCGCAGGTCATCTTTATCGAATACAACGGAACCTGGGGCATGGATACCTTAAAAGAGACGGAACTGCCAAAGGGCTGGGTGATCGTACAATCTTTAGCGACAGCCGATGCGACCACTTTTGAGATGTATCTGACCAATATGCGGACGATGATTATGGAGCAGTTGTTCGATGCGGATGTAGTTATTTTTAACCGCTGTGATGATGATACACCAAGGGAAAAATTCCGCCGGAGTGTCAAGGCACTGAACCGGAAAGCACAGATTGTATATGAGAGAAAAGATGGAACACTCGATGAGCGTGAGATGGAGGACGTTCCATTTGACACCAGTGCGGATTTTATCGAATTATCCGATGCAGATTACGGACTGTGGTACCTCGATGCCATGGACAATCCCAAAAAATATGACGGAAAGACGATCAAGTTCTTAGCCTTAGTCTATAACCCGGACAAAATGAAAAAAGGAGTCTTTGTACCGGGACGTTTTGCAATGACCTGCTGCGTGGAGGATATCACCTTTATCGGATTTAAGTGCAAATATCCGGATTCCGATAAGATACCTCATAAATCCTGGATCGAGATTACGGCAAAAGTCAAAGTGGAATTTGCAAAAGAGTATCGTGGAAAAGGACCGGTCCTTTATCCGGTAGAAATAAAACCGGCGAAAAAGCCGGAAGATGAGCTGGTATATTTCAGTTAATATAGGAGAAAACAGACATGTTTTATGTACTTGAAGCAGTCAATATAGCAGCGATCTTATTAATGCTGTCTATGCTCGTGGTTGTGATCAGACAACAGCCATCCAGAGCACAGATGGCATTTGTGCTATATGACGTATTTACCGTGATCTTTGTAATAGGGGTCCAGTTAGAGCTGATGCATGCAGATACGGTAGGAGAAGCGTTGAGCGGTCTATGTGTCCAATATGTCGGACAGGCAGGATTTTTAATGGCATTATTGTGGTTCGCTTCCGAATTTGCCTATTTAAAGATACCCGGCTGGATCTATATCATACAGGCAGCGATCAATACGGTGGTATTAGTCGGTGTGTTTACGGCAGAACACCATCCTTATTTTTACAGCTCCATGAAAATCTTAAATGATGGAATGTATCAAAGGATCAATGTCAGTGGCGGGATCATCTGGGAGATACACTATGTCCATATGGCGGCGGTCCTTTTGTACGATCCAGATCTGTTGTGGTGTGCGTTACAGACAAAGTACGGCAACACAGAAAAAAAGAATCCTCTATATAGCGGCAGGAAACGGAATCTTTGCCTTAGAACTGATATTAAAAGGTTTAGGAGTCTTTGGCAGCTATAATCCGGTGGTGTGTGCTATGACCATTACGATGTTCTGCATGATGATGGCAATGGTAAAATACGGCTACTTCG
>OGQK01000677.1_pt1 | contig 21140 bp, 12 predicted proteins | sample 1553221 | NCBI WGS metagenome assembly OGQK01 (sample SAMEA2579996, study PRJEB22360) | human gut metagenome | biome: human gut; feature: human-associated habitat; material: faeces | place: Denmark | collected 2008/2010 | reverse complement strand
CCGCCGCCACAGGAAGTCAGCAGGCATGCGCAGCCCAGAAGAACGGCGGTGCGGATTGAGGTCAATGAGTTCATGAAAAAGAACCTGCAGGGTTAAAAATGGCCTTCCCGGCCGGGTAGCGGGCCGGGAAGGCGGGAACGGGGTTCCGTTAGAACGAGTAGCTGACGGAGCCGTTGATTCCCTGGGCTGTCAGGCCGGCGCGGCTTTCCAGGGAGTACCCGAGACGGGCGCCCCAGCGGCTGCCGAAGGTGGCGCTGACTCCTGCGTTGAGGCGCAGGGCCGTGCGGCCCTTATTGACGCCGCGGGCCGTCCAGGAGCCCAGATCGCTGCCGACCGTTCCCTTGGGATTGATGCGGCTGAGATCCTGCGCCACGGCTACCGTGATGCCGGGCGTCAGCGTAGTTTTGGAACCCACGGCAAAGGTGCGGGACACGCTAATGCCTGCGGGGAGAGTCCAGTTCTGGGCCCGGGCTCCGCTGAAGGTGCGTGCCAGGTCGCCGTGTTCGGTGAAGCTGTCCGTCTTCCCGGTCATGAATTCCAGCCCGGCAAAGGGCGCGATGACCAGCTTGTTCTCCAGTTCTTCCGTCCAGGTGGCGTAAACGGCCGCTCCGAAGGAGTCCGCGTCAAACTCTCCGTGGGCGGAGGTATCCGCTACGCGGGCGTTTCCGTCAAAGGAGGTGGTTCCGAAGGCGGCGTATCCGTCCAGGGCCAGTTTCTTGTTCCGGGAGGGAGTATAGCGGCCGTAGGCCATGGCCATGAAGGAATCCGCATCATAGCTGGAGAATCCTCCCTTGTCCTGGAAGGTGCCGAAGGATTGGCCGAGGGCCACCCCCGCCAGAGCGGAAGAGGAGAACTTGAAGTCCGCGCCGACGGCATAGCCGCCCGCATCGTACTTGTAACCGTCAATGCCGTGGCGCGCATTCTGGTCCGTCCAGGACCCCAGTCCTCCAATCCATACGGAGCCGCGGCCGGAGGCCACGGGGAACCCTTGGCATCCACGGACTGCACCGGCCTGGCGGCCGGGGCGTTCAGTCCCTGGGCTGTGGAAAGGGCTCCCTGCGTCCGGACAAGGGACGCGAAGCCCTTGAGGGCGTCATTGGAGGCCCAGGCCGCGTTGACCACGGTTTCCCCGCTGACGGACTGGATCATGGCTGCCGCCGTATCCGCGCCGGAGGTTCCCAGCAGATTTTCAAAGAACCTGTGGGCTGCGGAGCCGTCGCGCACGTTCATGCGGGTCTGCTCCATGCCTGCCGCCACTCCGGAAACGTTGCCGGAATATCCCTGCATGGGGGAAGCCACGCCCTTCATGTTCTGGGACAGCCGGATGGTGCCGTCCTCATGGACGGCGGCCGTTGTGGAAACGAAGGCGGAGTTGAACAGGGGCAGTTCTTCCGCATCCGCTCCGGTAATGGTGACGTTGTCCACGGAGGAGACGCCGGAGGCCGTGTGGGTAAGATCCCGGCCGTTGCCCGCTTCATCAATGCTCCAGAGCTTGACGGAGGAATTATCGTTGAACGTGATGTCGTTGAGCAGCAGGGAAGCTCCTTCCCCCACCTCAACCACAGCGTTGCCGTTGAGTTCCAGCGTATCGCCGGCCAGGGTGGAATTGTCCGTCAGGATGATGCCCTTGCCGTTGATTTCATAGTCCGTCAGGTCTTCCACGCCCAGTTGGGCTCCTTCCAGGACAAGCTCGTTGTCAATTTCGGCCGCATGGCCCACGATCAGGGAACCGGCTCCGGCCCCCTGGAGGAAGTCGCCGCCGAATCCGTTGTCTTCCTGGTCCCTGCCGCCATAGAGCAGGTTACCGCCTCCCAGTTGCACCAGGTTGGCGGAGCCGCGGATCCGTTCCGGATCGTCATCCAGGGTGAAATAGTCGGCGTCGGAAATGCCGCTGTTGATGACGGTGGTTGCGTCCGCGTCAGTATTGACTACGATGGCAGCTCCGTCTTCGGCAAAAGTGTCGTTGTCTCCCCCCCCCGCCGTGTTGTCGCTGAAGAAGGAACCGGAACCGATGATCAGGAGGCGGTCTTCCATCAGATGAATGGCGCCGCCAAGGCCGCCCGCGGTATTATCCGTGAAAACCGTGTTTTTACCGATCCAGATATTGGCCCCTTCGTTTTCAAAGAGGTCGTCCACGTTGTCGCCTTCCTGCCAGGCAAGGTTGGTCGTCAGCTCGGAGGCGATGGCGCCCCCGTTGGCTCCGGCCTGGTTGCCGGAGAAGACGGAACCGTTGCCTACGACGATGTCCAGAACTTCCGTGGTCAGTTTGGAGGTCCGTTCCCCGTCAACGTAGGTGATCGCCTCGGCGATGTTGTTCTGGGCGAAAACGGCGCCTCCGGAACCAGTGGCCGAGTTGTCGATGAAGCGGTTGTTTTCTCCGATCACGATGTCTCCGTGCGCGTAAAGGGCTCCTCCCCGGGAAATGTCCATGGCGGCGGATCTGCCCGGCGCCTTGCTGTTCATGAACGTATTGTTGCGGCCCGTGGTGATTTTGTTCTCACGTTCCGTAATGGTGACGGTCCCGTTGAGGATGTCCCCGTTTTCATCCGTGTCCCTGATGCTCGCCTGGACCAGGCTGTTATCCGGGTCGCTGAAGGCGCTCATGTGGTAGACGGAGGCATCTTCCGTTCCCTGATAGGTGACGTTGTCTCCCAGCGTGATGGTATTTTCCGCCGCTACGGTGGTCATGGTCAGGGTAACGTTGTTTCCGATGACGATGTTGCCCCCGTAGGTGCCTTCGCTGTATTCTCCGGAGGCCAGAACGTAATCGCCGTCCGCATTCTGCTTGAGCGTTCCTTCAAAGGAAATGATCCCGCGGGTGGAAACGTCTGCATCGTCGATGTCCCCCACCGTATCCGCCGCCCAGATGTCTGCCATCTGGCTGCCGGAAAGGTCGTTGTCCCCCGTGATGGTGGTATTGTCGCCAATGTAGATGTCCCCGCCTTCAGTGTAAATGTCCACGTCATTCAGCGTGGAATTGTCGCCGATGGAAACAGTGGCCTGGTCGCCCACGGAGGTGGTCATGTGCACGGTCCGGGTGCCGTCTTCCCGTTCAAAGATGGAGAGGGAATTCAGTTCCACGGAAATGGCGTCCATCGTGACGGAGGTCAGTTCCGAACCATTTCCTATGAAGATGGAGCCTTCGGCATACAGATCATAATTTTCAATGGAGCTGTTGCCGCCGATGAATATGTCCCCGTACAGGCCCATGGATTCCTGAATGCTGGTTCCGGGCAGGTAGCGGCCCTGGTCGTCCTGCATGGAAATGCCGGACGTGAGAACCAGGGCTCCCGTGGTGATTTCCGCACGGTCCGCGGCGGAAATGTCACTGTTGTCCCCCAGCAGGATGCTGCCCCCGGTGTAGAGGTCTCCGTCTCCGGCCGTGCTCAGGTCGGTATCAGTCATCGTAACGGCGCCGGCGCTGAAATCGATTCCTCCCGTGGCTCCCACGGATTCCGACTTGCCGATCAGGGTAGTGGAATCTTCGTCTTCATAAACGGATGTCGTGTTGACGGCTCCTGTGGATATGAGAGTGGAATCGGCCAGGGAAATATCTCCATGGGAGACAATTTTACCGCGGACGCCGTCGTTCATGGACAAATCCATTTCATTGATCCGGATGTCTTTTCCCAGTTCCATGGCAATTTCTCCCGGAGTGTTGGTGACGACCGTGGAGATGACGGCTCCCGTTTCAGGGTCGATTCTTGTCTCTGTGGAGGTGGAATGTCCGGTGGTAACATCGTTCCGGTTGAGAAGGACGCCGTCTCCCGCCACCAGCTTGTTGCTTTCCAGCACCAGCCATGTGCCGTCCAGGGTGGAGCCGCCTTCTATGGAGAGGATGTTTCCATTTTCATCCGCTCCGCTGAGCATGCCGTCCGTCATGCTGCCGACCCGGACGGTTCCCGTTCCTTCTACATTCACATTCTCCATGGAGACTGCGGACATGTCCCCATAATTGAAATTGGAGACGGTGCCGTGGCCGTCCGATTTAATGGTAATGCGGGCATCTGCGGGCAGGGCTTCCAGGGGCGTTCCCCGGAAGTCAATAGTGCCGGTGATATTGAGCGTGTCTCCATCAGCCAGCTGGTTCCAGGCTTCCTGGAATTCTTCCGGATTGGAAGCAGTGTATTCGGCCGCGAAAGCCTGGCAGCCGAAGGCGCACATGGCTGTCAGGAGAGCCCGGCGCAGAGGTAGTGGTAAACGAGGATTCATGATTTGGTATGTTTGTATTCGTCGGGAAGAAAAGGGATAGAAATGCCTTTTTCTTTCCAACACCTACATACAGGATTGCCAATCCTGTGTTCATGAATGCATTTGATTCGTTTACATTTTGTTAGAAAAATTCACGCTCCTTCTTTCCGGGAGAGGACATTGATAGTTTAAAGTCTAACAAATAGATTGAGATTTGTACATGGTGAATTAATTCTAAAAACGCTATAAAATATGAAATATTGTAGTTTTTTTACTTGCTATCAGGATTGGCAATCCTGTGACGCATAAAACATTATTTTACAATTATATTACTGGAATGAGGGAACATGTGGAAAATCACGCCGAATATTTGGCGGCGGAAATGTTGTTGAAAGGCAGCGGGCTGAACATGGTGGAGGCGGCTACCCTGGCTCTGGAACTGATGCAGCGTTGCGGCGGCTCCCGGTGCAGCATGCGCCGCGCCAGAAAAGCTATTGAGCTGGGAGCGGAGGAGTTGAAAAACGGAGAACAAACGGTATCTTTTAAGGTTGCCGTAGCCGAAACGCTGCGGATGAAATGCGACCGGCGGCCCACCACTCTGCGGGATATCAGGTACTTTACCGGCGCGCTGATGCGCAGATGCCCGGAATTGAAGCACTTTCCGGTCAGGAAACTGACTCCGGAACATTGCTCGCGTTTTCTGGAATCCGCCTTTTCTTCGGGCAGGCAGCGCTACAAGGCGCGGGCTGTGATGAGCGGGGTTATGAGCCTTTCCCTGCGTCGCGGGTGGTGCAGAGAAAATCCCCTGGTCCGGGTGGACGCCCCATCCTTCCGTGAGCAGGTCATTGCCGTGCTGGAGCCAGGGGAGATAAAATGCCTGAGGAGTGTGGCGGAATCTCTCGAATTCCGTGATTGCGCTCCTGCCATCTGGATCATGATGTATGCCGGGATCCGTCCGGGAGAAGTGGCACGCCTCCGGTGGAGCGACGTAGATTTGGAAGAAAGGGTGATTTCCGTAAGACCGTTGGCGAGCAAGACGGGCGGTGTGCGCCATGTTACTGTCCATCCCGTGCTTGAGCGGCTTTTGGCGGGGTACGGTGTTCAGGAGCGCCATAAGCCTTTATGCCCTCCGAACTGGCCGTTGCGATGGAGGCAGTTCAGAAAAAAAGCAGGGTGGGGAAGGGGCGGCAGATTCGGTGCATGGAGGCCGGACGTTTTGCGGCATACATACGCTTCCTACCATGCCAAATGGTTCAGGGATTTTCCTCTTCTCCAGATGGAAATGGGGCACCGTTCCTCCGCCCTGCTGCGGGCACGGTATTTGAATATGGAGGGAGTAAGCCGTGACAGGGCAAGGCTGTTCTGGGAAGTGCCGGAGAAAAAGGAGCCTCATGGATAGGAGAATTTCCTGCCTGCTCCGGGCGTTTTTGCCGTGCCCGGCCTGGGAACGGCGCTGAATGAAACAGGGCGGCAACAACGCACGGCCTTGCGGTAGCCTTGCCGTGATCTCTGTAAATGAAGCCTTTCCTGCCGGGGCGGATCAAGAACAGGTCACTGGTTTTTTCCGGGTGGTGCCGGAAAGTATGGAAGAGGGCCGTGGGCTTATTCCCTGGGCAGGAAATAGCCGCGCTGTTTTTCGGAGATGGGCATGCCCAGGCGTTCCATGACGGCCAGCATGTCTTCCCAGACCTTGCGTTTTTCCCGCGGGCTGTCCGATCTCAGCAGGTAGCTGGGGTGGTAGGTGACGCGCACGGGAATGCCGTTGAGGTCGTGGAACCTGCCGCGCATGGAGCTGACGGAGCCCTGTACACCCAGCAGCCCCACGGCGGCTGTCCCGCCAAGGGCTACGATCATCTTCGGCTGGATGACCTGGATTTCATGCATGATGATGGGCAGGCAGGCTTCAATTTCTTCCGGCGTGGGGGCGCGGTTGTTGGTCCGCTGGTTAGGCAGCGCAGGGCGGAATTTGACGATGTTGGAGATGTAGACCATGTCTCTGGAGAGCCCCATGGCCTTCAATATCTGGTTGAGCTTTTCCCCGGCGCGGCCCACAAAGGGCTCCTGCTGCACTTCTTCATAATAGCCCGGCGCTTCCCCGATGAGCATGAGCTCCGTATGGGGATTGCCCGTCGCAAAGACCATGGTGTCCCGCAGGGAATTGAGCTCCCGCGCCGGCTGCCAGTTCTGCGCCAGGTCCCGCAGGTATTGCAGCTTGTCTTCCATCGTCCCTTCCGGAAGAGCGACGGTGGAGGCCGGTTCCCGGCTCTCCGGAAAGAGCTCCGGCGGTTCCGGTGTCCCGGAAGATACGGGGGCCGGGGCAGCTTGCGGCTGGGGCGGCGGTTCCGGAGAAGCGGAGGGAGGGGGTGGCGCTGCGGGAACGGCAGCGGCGGCGCGGCTTCCCTGTTTGGCGGTCACGTACCACGTCCTGAGAACGTTTCTGGCTTCATCCGTCAGGCTCGTGCGCGTTGTTCCCTGCTGGAGCAGGGAATCGAGATAATGGCGGAAAAGGCTGTTCGGCGTGGCGGTCATGGGAGGATAAGGCCAGATTAGTCCACGGGAGGCCGTCTGTCACGATGATTTGCAAGGGCCCTTCTTTCTTCATGGAACGCTCCGTTCCGGGGAATGACACGGTAAAAGATGGAATCCTTTGTAAAGGAAGAGGCAAATTGGTCCCTCCGGTTCAGGCGTGAAAATGGCCTTGAGGAGCCGGCTCTCTCAAATTTTATTTAGTTTTCCTATGTCTTTTTCTGAAGAATTAAACGGTCTGATGGACCATCCCTCTTCCCTGGTGCGCCGTTTCATGGCGTTGCTGGAACCGGTGGACGACGCCCGCCTGGAGGCGATGGCGCAGGAGAGCCGCCGCCTGACGCGCCTGCATTTCGGCCGGACCATCCGCCTGTTCGCTCCCATTTACCTGTCCAATGAATGCATCAATAATTGCAAGTACTGCGGTTTTTCCCGGGACAATCCCATCATCCGCACCACCCTTACGGTGGATGAAGTGGTGCAGGAGGCCCGCTACCTGCACGGGCTGGGCCTGCGCAGCATTCTGCTGGTGGCCGGGGAGCATCCCAAGTTCGTTTCCGACGGGTACATGCAGGAATGCCTGGACGCGCTGCATTCCTTCATCCCCTCCCTGGGGCTGGAAATAGGACCGCTGCCGGACGACCGCTATGCGGAGATCGTCCACCACGGGGCGGAACAACTGGCCGTGTACCAGGAGACCTACGACCGGGAGGTGTATGAAACGCTGCACACGGCGGGCATGAAGAAGAATTTCAATTGGAGGCTGGATTGCCCGGAACGCGCCTACCAGGGCGGCTTCCGCCGCATCCAGATAGGCGCCCTCTTCGGCCTGTCCCCCTGGCGGCGGGAGGCCATGGCGCTCGCCGCCCATCTGGATTATCTGCAGAAGCATTGCTGGAAGTCCGCGCTTTCCGTGGCGTTCCCGCGCATGCGCCCCTACGCCGGGAATTACGAGTATGAACCCGATCCGGATTTGATGCTGGATGACCGCCATTTTGTCCAGCTCATGGCCGCGCTGCGCATCTGCTTCCCCAAAATAGGGATGTCCGTCAGCACCCGTGAACCCGCGCCGATGAGGGATGCCCTGATGCATTTGGGCATGACCCACATGTCCGCCATCGCCCGTACGGAGCCGGGGGGGTACACGGGGGTGGGAACGGCCACCGCCCATTTGACGGTGCGGGGAAACCAGGTGGACCTTCCCGAGGACCGGAAAGGGCGCTGCAAGGCAACCGAGCAGTTTGAGATTTCCGACCAGCGCACTCCGGAACAGGTGGTCGGCGCCATCCGGAACGCAGGCCTGGAGCCTGTCTGGAAGGACTGGGACGCCGCGCTGGATGTGGTGTAAAGGGTGTCCGGATGCCCGGCGGCCGCGCCGCGGAATGACAGCCATACTTGCGTGATGCTGTGATGGAGCATTGACGGCATGCCCCGTCTGTCATATTTCCGGGGACGATGATTCGTTATTATTGGGGAAGGTTTTGGCCGTTCCTCCTGCTTGCGTTCGGTATTGAGGCGGTGGAAAACCTGTTTACGGTGTTTTTCGAATACCGCAATATGGATTTCGGGGTCATTCCCCTTCTGAAGACGGCATACATTTTCGTGACGGAATTTTCCATCACCATGTGCTACTGGCTCATCCCGTATGCCGTTTATTTGTGGATTCTGCCGCGCGGGAAGGCGGGGGGAAAGGCGGACCGGTGGATCAGCTGCGCATGGTTCTTCCTGTTCGTGCTCGCCAACCTGTTTGAGGACGTGGCGGAAGCCTTTTTCTGGAATGAATTTGAAGCCAGCTTCAATTTCATTGCGGTGGATTACCTGATTTATACCAAGGAGGTGATCGGGAATATTTATGAATCCTACCCCATCATCCCGATTCTGGGCGGCATTCTGGCGGCGTCCGTCCTGGCCGTCTGGGGGATGAAGCGGTTTCTGGTTCCCCGCCATGGAGAAGCTCCCGCGGGGTGGAAGCGGGGCTGCGTTGTCCTGTTCCTGCTGGCCTGCGTCACGGGAGGGTATTGGCTGGTGGACATCAAGGATGCGGATGCCGTGAGCAACCGCTATAACTCGGAGATGGCCAAGGACGGCCTTTACAGCCTGTTCAGCGCCTTTCTCAAGAATGAACTGGACTACCGCGATTATTACAAGACGCTGCCGGACGCGGATGCGGCGGCGTTTCTGGCCCGGGAGTTCACGGCGGATGACACGTCCGTGCCGGATGCCGCGTCCGGCAGCGTGAAGAGGCAGGTGCGCCCCTCCGGGGAAGCCATCCGGCCGAACATCGTGGTCGTGGTCATGGAAAGCATGGGGGCGGAGTTCCTGAACGAGTGCCGGGAGGACGGCGCGAATGTCACGCCGTGCCTGAGCCGCCTGGGAAAGGAAGGCATTTTTTTCCCCAATACGTATGCCACGGGCACCCGCTCCGTGCGCGGGCTGGAGGCGGTCAGCACGTCCATACCTCCGCTGCCCGGCATGTCCATCCTCCGCCAGGAAGGGAATGAGCATTTGCAGACCATCGGGTCCATATTCAGGGACAAGGGGTATGACCTCAAGTGGATCTACGGCGGCTACGGGTATTTTGACAACATGAATTACTTTTTCGGGAACAACGGCTTCCAGGTTCTGGACCGCAATTCCATGGATGATTCCGAGGTGACCCATTCCACCATCTGGGGCGTCTGTGATGAAGATTTGTTCCGCCGTGCCGTGCGGGAGGCGGATGAGTCCTGCGGGCGCGGCAAGCCGTTTTTGCAGGTGGTGTTCACCACGTCCAACCACCGCCCCTATACCTATCCGGAAGGGCGCATAGACATTCCTTCCCATACCGGGCGCATGGGCGCCGTGAAATACGCGGATTATGCGGTAGGCGCCTTTGTAGAGGAGGCCAGGACCAAACCGTGGTTTGACAACACGCTGTTCGTGTTCGTGGGGGACCACGGCGCCGGGAGCGCGGGGAAGCAGACGCTTAATCCGGAAACGCACCGCATTTTCTCCATTTTCTACGCCCCGGCCCTGCTGAAACCGGAACGGAGGGAGACGCCCGTCAGCCAGATTGACGTGCTGCCCACCCTGCTCGGACTGCTGAAATGGCCGTATGATGCGGCGTTTTACGGAAAGGACGCCTTGAAACCCTCCTACCAGTCCCGGTATTTCGTAAGCAATTACCAGTACATCGGCTACTTGAAGGGGAAGGACATGGTGGTGCTCAAACCACAGCGCGGCGCGGAGTTTTTCCGTGATGGGGAACCCGTTGAGCCGGACGACCGGATGAAGGAGCTGGAGAAGGAAGCCGTTTATTACTACCAGCACGCTTCCGGCTGGCGCACCAGTTTGAAGGAGTAAGGGCCGCCCGGAATGCGGACGCCGCCCCTTGGCGGCATCCGTCCGTGAACGGGTGGAAAATGCGTTCAGGATTTGGGTTCGTCCCTGTAGTCCTGAAGGGCATCCCAATGGAACGTGAAATGCTTCTGCATGTGCAGTCCGTTGGCGAGGATGAACATGAGGGAAATTCGGAACTCGTTATTGGTCAATCCATCAAGTTCTTTTTTGTCAATCTTCATGGAGAATTTTCCGTTCTTTTTCCCAAGGCGCTGGGAGAAGGAAACGGCGTCATAATCCTGGTTAACCGCATAGGGCGGATCCTGGAAGTAAACATTCAGCGCCTTGACGGTCTGGGGGCTCTTGTAGTTGCCGGAAACCAGAATCTGGTCTCCCTTGAAGGAGATGGCCACATCCTTGACCTCCACTTCCGGTTTACCCTCGTAAAATTTCTGGGACGGAGTGACGGAGAACACTTCACAGGCGTCCAGCAGGGCGCAGCTGGCGGGAGTCAGGAACGTGGGGCTGGTGCCGAACGTGTAGTTGCCCGCGCCCATCAGGGCCGTGCCGTACTTTTTGCCGTCCGAGGCGGTCTGGTGGTTGTGGGGCAGGTTGAGGCCGTGGCCCAGCTCATGGGCCAGGCCGCCGTACCATTTGGTCAGCAGCTGGCCTTCCCGGGTTTTCTGGCCCAGGTGCTTGATGTCAAAGGCCGGATAATCCAGGGCAAAGCAATTGCGGCCCATGCCGTAGAAGGGAACGCCGCCGGGGTTGTCGGGACCGTTCTTTTCATCGTTCCAGGTGGGCATGATGATCAGCGTGTGCTGGCCTTTTTTCCTGTCCGGATTAGCCTTGAAAAATTCGTCAAGCTCCTGCGCGGCCTTCCAGCCGCCCCCGTTTTCATACGGATAGTGCGCCGCCGGATTCTTGGCCTTGTATTCAATGATGTTCACGCGTCCGGGGGATTTGATGTCCAGGCCGAAGGAGCGCGCGCCGTAGCCGTGCCGCTGCATTTCCCTGCCGTAAAACTGCTGGAGGTGAAGCAGCAGTTCGCTGAGGCGCCGTTCATAGTCCGGAACGGGTTCCGTATCACTGCCCAGAAAGTAGACGACGTTGAGCTGATGGGCCGTTTTTTTCAGGGCAATCCGGTCTTTCAGAACGTCCGGAACGGTGACCTCGGCGGCGGATATGCCGGCTGCCGCCCCCAAAAGGGCGAAGGTAAAAAGTGCGGAGAAGAGGCGTTTAAACATGCTTGCCTACGGTAGGGGCGCTCCTTTCAAAGACAAGGAAAATTACTGTCCACGTTACCATTTGCGCAATACGCCCCTTATCAGGGGGGAAGAGTGTGGAAGAGGGAAGGGCCATGCCATGCAAATAAGTTTGAAAAGGGTGAAAGATAGAGATTGCGGAACCAGTAGTTTTATGACAAAATAACTAAAGCATGCATCTCCAATCTCTTTTTCTATGTGCTGTTTCAGTGAGCGCCATTTCCCTGGGATGGGGCGCGTTGGACAAGCCTTCCGCCTCCAACCTGATCTGGTCCGATCAGCCAGCCGTGATTGTCTATCCCCAGGATGACAAGGGTTCCGGTCCCGATGGCAGTTTTGGTGCGTATAAGAAACCGTCGGCGGTTTGGGAAGCGGAAGGCTACCCCATTGGTAACGGCCGTGTTGGGGCCATGATTTTCAGCGCCCCCAACCGCGAGAGGTTTGCCCTGAATGAGATCAGCCTCTGGTCCGGCGGAGCCAACCCCGGCGGCGGCTACGGTTACGGGCCTGATGCGGGGACGAATCAATTTGGCAATTACATGCCTTTCGGGGATTTGTTCGTGGATTTCAAGGACGGGGACCAGCCGGCCTCCGTGACCGTGGAAGATTTTACGCGGGCTCTGGACTTGCGTGACGGCATCCACAAGGTGAATTACAAGGCCAACGGGGTGACATACGACCGGGAAGCATTCGCCAGCACGCCCGCCAATGTGCTGGTGCTGGATTACAAGGCGAGCAAGCCTGGAAAATTCAGCGCGGAGTTTTCCATGAACAACCAGTTTGGCGCGGAGATTTCCGCCAAGGGGCCGGTGCTCACCTTGAAAGGAACCCTGAAAAACGGCATGAATTTTGAGGGCCGCGTCCTGATCCGTCCGAAAGGAGGTACGATTACCACTGCAGCCGATAAGATTTCCGTGAAGAACGCGGATTCCTGCATGGTGATCATCGCCATGGAGACGGATTACCTGATGGACTATAAAAAGGATTGGAAGGGTGAAGCTCCCGCCAAGAAACTGGACCGTTATGCAGCCAAGGCCGCCTCCGCGGATTACGCCGCTCTGAAACAGGCGCACATTGCCCAGTACAAATCCATGTTTGACCGCGTCAAGGTTGACTTCGGCAAGACGGATCCTGAAGTGGCGAAGCTTCCCATTCCTGAACGGCTGAAGGCTTACAAGAAGAACCCTGCGGACCCGGATTTGGAAGAAACCATTTTCCAGTTCGGGCGCTACCTGCTGTTGTCCAGCTCCCGGCCCGGAACCCTTCCGGCCAACCTCCAGGGGCTCTGGAATGACTATGTCAAGCCGCCGTGGGCCTGTGACTACCATAACAACATCAACGTCCAGATGGCCTACTGGGGCGCGGAACCCGCCAATCTTTCCGAATGCCATGAGGCATTGATCAATTACGTGGAAGCGATGGCGCCCGGCTGCCGTGACGCCTCCCAGGCCAACAAGGGGTTCAATACCAAGGACGGCAAGCCCGTGCGCGGATGGACGGTGAGAACGTCCCAGAACATTTTCGGCGGGAACGGCTGGCAGTGGAACATTCCCGGCGCGGCCTGGTACGCCCTGCATATCTGGGAACATTACGCCTTCACCGGTGACAGGAAGTATCTGGAAAAGCAGGCCTACCCGCTGATGAAGGAGATTTGCCATTTCTGGGAGGACCATTTGAAGGAGCTGGGCGCCAGGGGCGAAGGGTTCAAGACGAACGGCAAGGATCCGAACGAAGAGGAGAAGAAGGATCTGGCCGACGTGAAGGCCGGCACCCTGGTGGCCCCCAACGGCTGGTCTCCCGAGCACGGCCCGCGTGAAGACGGCGTGATGCACGACCAGCAGCTTATTGCGGAACTCTTCACCAACACCATCAAGGCCGCCCGCATCCTGGGCAAGGACGCCGCCTGGTCCAAGAGCCTGGAAGGCAAGCTGAAGAGGCTGGCCGGCAACAAGATAGGCAAGGAAGGGAACCTTCAGGAATGGATGATTGACCGCATCCCCAAGACGGACCACCGCCATACGTCCCACCTGTTTGCCGTTTTCCCCGGCAACCAGATCAGCAAGCTCAAGACGCCCAAGCTGGCGGAAGCCGCCCGCCTCTCCCTGGAATGGCGCGGCACCACCGGAGACAGCCGCCGTTCCTGGACGTGGCCGTGGCGCACGGCCCTGTGGGCCCGCCTGGGAGACGGGAACAAGGCGCATGAAATGGTGCAGGGGCTTCTGAAATTCAACATCCTGCCGAACATGCTGACCACTCATCCGCCCATGCAGATGGACGGCAACTTCGGCATTGTGGGCGGCATTTGTGAAATGCTGGTGCAATCCCATGCCGGCGGCCTGGACATCATGCCCTCCCCCGTGGAGGCGTGGCCTGAAGGCTCCGTGAAGGGGCTGAAAGCCCGCGGCAACGTCACGGTGGACTTCTCCTGGAAAAACGGCAAGGTGAGCAACGTGAAGCTGTATTCCGACCAGCCCAAGGTGCTGCCTGTGCGCGTCAACGGAAAGATGACCCGCATGAAAACCCTGCCGCTGAAATCCGGCGCGGAAGCTCCGCAGGCCGCAGCCAGGTAAAAGGAAGCGATTCCGTCGCCCGGTTTCAACTTCGGCAGGAAAATGATCACGGCTTCCAGCTCCCTCTTTGCGGGGGCTGGAAGTTTTTTATCTTTCCGGCTTCACTGCGGAAAGAAACCGGCTTTTGGTTCAAGAAAGGGAGGAAAGGCCCGGAAATGGGTACTGCCGGGAGAAGGGAATTTTTTTCTTAACGGAAAGACAGCGGGAGGCATTCCGGGGGATATCCGGAAAGATTGGCGTGCCTGCTTATGGAACAAGGCGCAACCCGTTCATTTCTTTTCCATCCGCCCGATCAGCGAGCAGACGGTGCAGGAATGGAGGGAGCACAGGTCTTCGTGAATTTGAAGCAGGGCCTGGTGGTGCCACGCCTTCACAAGAAAGGCTTTCGCGTCCGGCCTGCGGCCCAGCAGGGATTGATGGACGGAGAGCGCTTTTGTGCCCGCCTGTCCGGCCCGGAGGGTGAGGTAATGCTGCCAGGCGTGTTCGTCTCCTTCCGCCGGGAGAAGGTGGTTGACGGTGAAATCCAGAATTCTGTCCCGGCCGATCAGGGCCATGGGGCGGGGGGACGGTGCGGAAGGCAGCGTCACATGGGTGCTCCAGTAGGGGTGCCTGAGGGAGGAAAGATAGTCCGCCAGTTCCGCCGTATGGCCGGAATGGCAAAGACGCTTGAACGTGGCAAAGTCCGCTGCAATGACGGCCAGCGCCCCCGTGCGCCTCTGCGGATGGTTGGCCGGCCTGTTGCCGGAGAGCGTCCAGGGGAAGGTGCGCTCCGGCGCCAGTTCAAACTGATCCCGCAGGGGCCACCATTGGGCCCAGAGTTTTTTGTGGTGCGCCACGGCCTCCGGCGTGCAGGAATCCGGCAGGACGGGAAGAAGGAATCCCGCCGTGCCGAAGAGGAGTGCCTCAGGGCATTCCCGGATGGCGCGCAGTGGAGCGCGCAAGGCCAGGTGGCGCATGGCGGCCTTGTTGGCGTGGTAGCCCAGCGTTTCCGCCAGGTTTTCAAAAAGGGTTTGTTCTTCTCCTGCGTATTTGGCGCGTTCCGCATGGCGGCGGCGCTTGTTCCGGAACCGATAGGCCGCTGCGGACTGAAGGAGGGTTTCCAGAAGCTCCGGAGCCATGGAGGTTAGCAGGTCGGCGTGATGGCAGTGGCGCACCGGGGCATTGCCGGAAGGGGCTGTTCCTGCCCGCGCCAGCGCGGCGGGAGGGATGACGGCTAGGGGGATATGCTCATGCCGGGTGTTGCGGGTGAACCATTTCCCGCGGCCGGGCGTGCAGGCGAGGTGCAGGATGACTCCGTCAAACGCCGGATTGGCGCCATGGCCGTGGCGCTCCCAGTCTTCCGGAGCGGGGTCCAGTTCAATGTCTCCGGTCTGCGGAACGCCGTTTATTTGAATATGGGCGTTCAGAAAATCCGGCCCGGCGGATTTGTTCCAGTCGCCGCAGTCTAGGATGCGGACCTTCCTGCCCAGATCATCCGTAAAGGAGGTTCCGAATGCGCCTTCCAGCAGAAGAAGCTGGAGCGTTCGCTCGTCCGGAAGCCCGGCAGGGAGGGAAAAGGCGTGTTCCCTGACGGCGCCGGGCCCTTCCTCCATTGCTGCGGAACGGGCGTCTCCATACAGGGAGGCCATGGAGCGCATGTCCATGTTGGATGGGGGAAGATTATTTGTCCTTCTGCCGTTCCAGTTCTTCCTTCAGGCAGTCGGTCACGTTGCGGAATTTTTCTTCGTTCTCTTCGCTCAATTCGCTTAGGGTCAGATGGGAGTTGAGAACGTGCAGGGTCTGGTCCTTGGCGTCCAGATGAACGGTGGGGGCGTTCTCCGAGCCCAGGCTGGCGCGTATCCGGTCCACTTTCCCCCGCCAGGGGGCCGTGGGTGGCTCAATGCTGAGCAGGGCGTCCAGCCCCAGGCTTTCCAGCGCGCTCAGGCAGCGTTCGCTGGGGGAGGCGATCTGGACGGAGCCGCCGATGGGCAGCAGCCGGCGCGACAGCCCCGCAAGAGTGCCCATGAAGGTGGAATCAATGCCGGAACAGGTTTCCAGGTCAATGACGATCAGGCGCCCTCCGGAAGCGATGTAGTTATCCCCCAGGGATTTGACGGTCGGGCTGTTGGCGAAACTTCCGCGGCCGGAGCACCGGATCCAAAGAAATTCGTCAAAAAGGCCGAAAAGAATGGAAGAATTGTTATTCACGTCGTTGGAAAATGGAAACCGTATGAATAACAAGAGAAGACGCCGCGGTCAAGTCAGGATTTAACATGCGTGCCGCCGGAAGAAGGCGTATCCCCCGTGTGCGGGTCCCGCCTCCGGCGGTTCTCTTCCCGTTGTGTGGAGGGAGCGCCGTGCGGTTCAGAAATTCCTGGCGCCTTCCCCTGTGCCGGGGAGGAAGCGGTAGTACACCTCCAGCATCAGCGTGGCGAGGCACTGGCGGTAAATTCTATCGTTGGCATGCCGGTTCTGGCTGGTCTGCACCACTCCGCCGGGACCTCCGAAGCCGTTGGGCATAAAGCTTCCGTCGGAGGCCTGGGCGCCGAGGGTGGAATCACGGAAGGCCCTGTTGTAAGCCTTCCAGACGTCCCCGCCGCGGTTCATGGCCGCCTGCACCCCGTAGTAATGCTGGTAGAGGTTGGAGGAAGTGTTGTTGGCCTTCCAGTTGAACGGCTGGTTGGTGTTCTTGAGCATCCAGTCCAGCCCCTTGCGCGCCGTGCTGTCCGAGCCGTTGCCGCACATTTGCAGGGAAAGCACGCCCACGCCTACCAGGGAGGGGCGGGCCGTGGCGTCTTCCCGGCCTTCCTGCATATAGGTGAAGAGGCCGTCGGGCTTGCCGCACTTGCGGCAATAGGAGGCCGCCTTGCGCAGGGCCGTGCGTATTTCCCCCTTGGTGGGGCGGATGCCGCCATGCTCCGCCGCCTTCAGGGCCTGCACGTTCCAGCCGGTGACGGAAAGGTCCGTGTGGGCGCCTGCCTTCGTGTTGTAATTGTAGGCCCAGCCGCCATCGACGTTCTGGTTGTCCAGAATCTTGTCCACGGCCTTGATGACGACTTGTTCCAGGTTGGCGATGGAGGGAATGTCCATCTGCTTGCAGAAGGTATAGGCCTCGCACAGGGCGTAGGTGGCTACGGCGTGGTCATAGCTGACCTCGTTTCTCTGGGGCACCAGGGAAATGACGGGATTCTTCACGCCCTGGTCCACCAGGAAGGAGATGCCTTTCAGAACAGTCTCCCCGAAGTCTTCCGAAAGAGGTGTTTCGCAATGGGCCAGGTAGGAGAGCAGGGCCAAGCCCGTCATGGCGCACTTGTAATTCTGGGGAGTTCCGCCCCAGGAGCCGTCCTTGTTCTGCTGCTTCTGGAGCCATTTGAGGGATTTGACCACGGCTTCCTCGCACTGCGGGGTGCCTCCGTTTTCCGTGATGCGCTTCATGCGGTCGTTCAGGTCGCAGCGCTTGGAAAGGACGTCTGTATCCGGTTTGTCCCATCCCGGGCCTTCTCCGTCGTCGAACGCGATTCCGTCTCCGATTTCAATACCCGTGAAAAACTCTTCCGTGGGAGCATCCTGTTCCAAATCCGGAATGGGCACGGCAATATGCAGGGGGGTGTTGGAGGCAATGACTTTCACCTGCTGGCCGGCAGGTGAATTGGAAGGGCGTGTGGCTTTCCTGACGAGTTCGGGTGTGTCGGGTTCCTCCGGTCCCTGGTTTTCCGACGGATAGGCGATGATGGAAGGCGGGTCCGGAAGGAACGTGATGATGTTTACCAGGTAGAGCAGGAGGCCCGTCATGGCGACGCCGAGGGCGGAAACGGAGACCGCCGCGGCCAGGTTTTTAACGCGTTGTTGTTTCAGTGCCGCAAGGGCTTCTTCTGTACTTTCAATATGCAGGCTCATGGAAAGAATGGGGTTTGATTAGGATTTCACCATCTCCCCAAGAGAGCGCAGGCACAAGTTTAAAATTTATAATATGCTTATATTTAGTGTGTTGTTATCAAAATGTTACTTAAGAAGGCTTGGAAATACCCCTGGCGGATGAAAAGCGGCCTCCCGTTCCGCGCTCAAGGGATATGAAAAGCCCCCTTTCCCGGGAAGGAAAGAGGGCTGCGAAAAAGCCGGTGAATTTCGTCAGGAATTCTTGGTGCCTTCACCCGTACCGGGCAGGAAGCGGTAATAGGTTTCCAGCATCAGGGTGGCCAGGCACTGGCGATAGATGCTCTGAGTCTTGTCATTCATGCCGGAAACGTATCCCACATCATTCTTCCGGAAGCTGCCGTCCGCATTCTGGCCGCTGAGCACAGCGTCCCGGAAGGCCTTGTTGTAGGAGGTCCAGACGTCTCCGCCGCGGTTCATGGCCGCCTGCACGCAGTAGTAGTGCATGTAAAGATTGCTCTTGACGTTTTCCGTGCCGCTGCCCTGGCCCCACTGGAGGGTCTTGACATTGTTCTTGATCCAGTCCAGCCCCTTGCGGGCGGCGCTGTCGGAACCGTTGCCCGTCATTTGCAGGGAAAGCACGCCCACGCCCACCAGGGAGGAGCGGGGCATGTTGCCGTTCTCCTTGTAGGCGAACTTGCCGTCCGGCATCACATTCTTGCGCACGTAGCTTGAGGCCTTGCGCAGCGTGGAGCGGATGTCCCCCTTGGTGGGCTTGATGCCGCCGTGCTCGGCGGCCTTCAGGGCCTGCACGTTCCAGCCGGTGACGGAAAGGTCGATGTCCGGATTGATCTTGTTGTTGTAGCTGTAGGCCCAGCCTCCGTTGGGGCACTGGGCATCAATGATCCTGTCCACGGCCTTGATGACGACTCTTTCCAGATTGGCGATGGAGGGAATGTCCATCTGCTTGCAGAAGGTATAGGCCTCGCACAGGGCGTAGGTGGCTACGGCGTGGTCATAGCAGATTTCTTTCAAGGCGGGCTGTTCCGAGATCACGGGATTTTTCATTCCCAGGTCCACCAGGAAGGAGATGCCCTTCAGGACGTTTTCCCCGAATTCCTCGGAAAGAGGGGTCTCGCAGTGGGCCAGGTAGGCCAGCAGGGAAATGCCGGTCATGGAGGCGCGGAACTGGCCTTCTCCCCAGGAACCATTGCCGTTCTGCTGTTTTTTAAGCCAGCGGAGGGATTTGACTACGGCTTCCTCGCACTGCGGGGTGCCTCCGTTTTCCGCGATGCGCTTCATGCGGTCGTTCAGGTCGCAGCGCTTGGAAAGAATGCCGGGAATGCCGCCCCCGTCCCCGTCGCCCGTTCCGGTCCCGAAGCCGTCGCCGATGTCGATGCCCATGGAAAGCTCTTCCGAGGGGACGTCCACTTCAATGTCCGGGTTGACCACCGCGACGTCCGCCGTGGCTACGGCGGCAATCACCTTCACCTGCGCGGCGGTGGAGGAACTGCTGGGGCGCTGGGTGGTCTGGGTGACTTCCGGAGTGTCGATGTCCGGATTGTCGCCTTCCTGGGTGGCGTAGGCCACCATGGGGGGGTCTTCCGGAATGGCGACGATGATATGCACCAGGTAAAGGAGAAGGCCCATGAGGGCGACGCCGAGGAAGGAGACGGAAATGGCGGCGGTCAGCGTCTTGACTCGCTGTTTCTTCAATTCCGCAAGGGCGTCTTCGGTACTTTCAATGTGGAGGCTCATGCAGTAAGGGAATTTCCTGAAAATAATATAACGTTTTTTCCGGTTGGGGCGAGTACAAAAATTTGAATGTTTCTCTGGTCTGCATGATGACCAGATATGGATAAAGTGGTGTTTTACGGTGAGCGGTTTACGAGTTTTGTGGCAGCCGTCCGGGCTGGAACTGAGTGTTTCCGGGTTCTGTTTGCGGGCCGGAACATGGGGCCGTCCCGGATGCGGACGCGGATGAAAAAGGCTTCTCTGCGCCTGCGGGAATCCGGAGGGAATGTCCCGCATGTTCAGGCGCGCGGTTTCCCTGCACGGGCTGACGATGGAAAAAGCCGGATGCCGCGGATGCCGTTCGTTTGGCGAAAAAAGCCCTGCCATGGGCTGCATGGCAGGGCGGAAAAGGGAATGCCTTTAAGGCAGGAGAGGAAATCAATAGTGGCCGTGGCGCGGACCGGTCATCCACTTCCAGGCGGTTTCCACGATGGCTCCGGCGTCCTTGCACTGGGCTTCCCAGCCGAGGATTTCCTTGGCCTTCTTGGGATTGGCAATCAGGCGGGGCGGGTCGCCTTCGCGGCGCGGGCCGTAGCGGACGGGGATTTTCCTGCCGGTGACTTTTTCAGCCGTTTCCAGGATTTCCCGGACGGAAAGCCCCAGGCCGGTTCCCAGGTTGAAGCATTCCGTGGAGCCTCCCTTCATCAGGTAGTCCACCGCTCTCAGGTGGGCGTCCGCTAGGTCGTTGACGTGGATGTAGTCGCGGATGCAGGTGCCGTCCGGCGTGTCGTAATCCGTGCCGAAAACTTCGATGTATTCCTTTTCTCCGGTCAGCGTGAGCAGGATGTTGGGGATGAGGTGGGTTTCCGGGTCGTGGTCTTCACCGATCAGGCCGTCCTCGCTGCAGCCGGAGGCATTGAAATAGCGCAGGAAAACGCTCTTGAGGCCCCAGGCGCGGTCGCAGTCCTTGCAGACCTTTTCCAGCATGTACTTGGAGCTGCCGTAAGGATTGATGGGATCCTGCTTTTCCGTTTCCGGGATCGGAATCTGGGTGGGGACGCCGTACGTGGCGCAGGTGGAGGAGAAGACGAAGCGCTTGACGCCGGCGGCCTGCATGGCGCCCAGGAGGACGAGGGGACGGGCGATGTTGTTCATGTAATACTTGAGGGGGTCCTGGACGGACTCGCCCACGTTGATGAAGGCGGCAAAGTGAATCACGGCGTCAAAGTTGCCCTTCATCAGGAGAGGATACACCACGGAAGCGTCTCCCAGGTCTCCCTTGACCAGTTTCACCTCCGGGTCCACGAGGGCTCCGATGTGGCCGTACACCATGTTGTCCAGCACAGTCACGTCAGCGCCGATTTTGACGAGCTGGCGCACCGTGTGGGAACCAATATATCCGGCGCCGCCGGTTACAAGTACTTTCATGATCTTATCAAATTGCTGTTGGGCCGGTTCAACCTTTTCTCCGGCAAGGGTGTCCGTACGTTCCGGAACCTGCGGAAACTTCCGGTTCGCGGCAGGCTGCGTCACTGTTCCAGACACCTGTAAAAGTGACATGTTTTCCCCTTTTTGTCAATTTGTGATACGCCTGCCGCCGCGCATGCGCAGGATGCCGGGCGCATGGGGCGGCAACGCTCCCGTTCCGGGGGGCAGGGGGTAAGGCCCCTTTCCCCTGCGGCTG
>OGQK01000674.1_pt1 | contig 21228 bp, 17 predicted proteins | sample 1553221 | NCBI WGS metagenome assembly OGQK01 (sample SAMEA2579996, study PRJEB22360) | human gut metagenome | biome: human gut; feature: human-associated habitat; material: faeces | place: Denmark | collected 2008/2010 | reverse complement strand
CATCGTCTCCTTCCGGTGGCTGTCTCCCGAGGAGGTGTAAAGACAAGGAGAGAAGATAGCAACCGGGTATAGATACCGGATGCACCGTTTCCCCCGCGCTACTCCACGCAGGGCCGTATTTCAGCACGAGTTTTTCACCGGCTCCCACTATGTTATCCTCAAAGGGCAACCACGCCATATATAATACAAGAATATTTCCCTCCGGTTTGAGCATACGCAAAAAACCAGGCATAGCCAGCTCATGATTAAAGTACCGGAAACACTGACAGACGGTGACTACATCAAAGGAATGATCTGGAATACCTATATTTTCAGCGGGCAAAGCGTGGTAGTCAATATTCATGCCAGACGAAATTTTTTTTGCTTGGCGTATCTGGTTTTCCGAGATGTCCATACCTGTCCATTTTGCTCCATAACGGTAGATATGCCTCGGAAGAACTCCCGTTCCCGTGCCTATCTCAAGTACATTCTGGCCGGTTACACATAGGTTGCGGTTAATGATTTTATCATAAAATTCCTGCGATAAATATCGCGGAATATCGCATAGGATGCCGAAGTTCTGCCCAGTCAAATGCTTCGCCTCCGTCTATGTTTTCATCCGCGATCTCCATTATTATATCCCTCCTCTGAATTTGCCTTTTCCTTATCTCACTTTTTCCACCAAGAGGGCCCTTCCCGCAAAACGCACCTTATCCGGCCAAGGCGGACAAACAAGGTTTCATATCCTTTAAATGCAATTATCTTCCTGTGGAGATGCCACATGACTTGTTTTTCATCATCATTCCATGTACCTGCACCTAAGCCATTTTATTCATTCAGATATTATTTTACGCTGTGCAGATGAGGCCATGCGTAACAGAAATGCTGAATCCGCAGGCTTTCCCGGCTGGATAAGGGGTCCAATTACCGCTGGATTTTTCTATTTTTTATCTCCAACATCCCTACTTTGAGCTTGCACGGCCTTCCTCATTCCTGTACTTCACAAGGGATATAAAACCCATCAAGGCTTGCTCCGTACCCTGTTGCACGTCCTGATGGATTCAGCCTGCCGCATTCTCTCCCGCACAGTTGTCCGTCAAGAGTCCATGCGCCGGCCAACAGCCCCTTTTTTATTTTTCACTCCCCCGAATATATGCGCATTTTACCCATCCTCGCCTTTACCTGCCTTCTCGGAAGCGTTTCTTTCGTCCATGGACAGACCCGCACTCCCTCCAGGCCGGAGCCGGCTAAACCGGAAACGAACGCCCCGGCGGCCGATACCGTGGACAAGTCCCTCCCGCCCGCCGCCGTCAACGGCATCCGGTTTGTCCTTAAGACGCCCATGACCCTCCCCTCTCCCATTTACATGCCCATTGATTCCAAGAGGCTGGAGAAAGTGGAAATCCGCGCCGCCCTTCCCGGACGCCGCAGCGTTTATCCCAAGAGCAAGATCATTACCCTGTTCGGAGGCCTGGACCAGAAGGGGATGCCGACCAACAAGCTCGTCAGCAAGCCCCTTCCTACCGATCTTGGCCCCAAAACCCTGGCGCTGGTAGGCAAAAACAGCAGCGGGGAGTTTACCCTGGATTTCATCAATGAAGCGGAGCTTCCGCTTAATTGCGTTTACATTCAGAACCTGACCGGCCGCACCTTCACCCTGGAGCTTCCCAAGCCCCCCGCGGGAGAAAAGAGCGCCATTGAATTGCCCAGCAAGTCCATTTACATTTTCGGCAAGGATTCTACGGACAGCAACGTTTCCCGCACCACTGCCGCCAATTTGACGTACATGACCCGTTTGAAGAACGGCAAAGTCGTGAAGGTGAAGGACAGGGGCATGATGCTGACCACCTACCCCGGACGGAAAGTAGTGATGATCATTTCCCCGGATTCCACAGGACGCACCGTGGTTCTAACGGAGCTGATGATTTTCAAGGAAAAACCGGCGGCAGCCTCTTCGGGCAAGTAAGTTTTCCCCCCTCAGCCTCCGGCAATACGAGGGCGAAAGATATTCAAGAGCCGGAAACCAATCCGGTTCATTCGGAAAAACGGGCATTACTGCCCGTTTTTCTACGCCATCATCTCATCCTGCCGCCATTCCCGGTGAATAAAGTGCTCCGCATTTTCCCGGCAGGAGAAATTGCCGCCGCCATTTAGTTTCCTCATGCGGCAACCCATTTCTCCGGGACAACAACGGCACGATTCCCACAGGAGAAGGAAGTAAAAACAGCAGGTAAGGCAGAAAGTTCCTCCCGGCCAAAACCGGACGGCATGAAGAGCACCAAGACGCCTCCAATACTTCAGGCTCCCGGGCGGTTCATCTCTTCACCCCCCGGAAACCAACCGAGCTTAATAGACCTTCGGCACCAGTCCCTGGCGGCTCATCTTGTCTTCCACCTTGCGGCGGTTTTCCTCCAGGCGCCGGGCGTCATAGGAGTCGTCCACAGGCTGGGCCTCCGGAATGTTTTCTCCGCGTCCGGCCTGGTACTGCTGCACCTGCGGAAGCACCCCTTCCACCAGTTCCCGGCATATCCAGGAGGGGAGAATGTAGGTTTCCGTACGTCCGGCGCGGCTCAGGGCCAGCCCCACAAATTTTCCGTTGACATCAATGACCGGGCATCCGGCGCGTTCCGGGAACAACGTCATGTCCGACTGGATGACCAGCGGGAATTCATCCCGCTTCAAGCTCATCCGGTTGCCCATGGAGTTCATCATGTCCAGGCGCTTCTGGGGGAATTTCATCACTTTGGGTCTGGGGCCCGTGAGGAGCTTCCCTTCAACCACCTGGTCCCGGCGCTTCACTTCCACGGGAACCGTCTCACCGGGGCGCACCCCGACCATGGCGGCACGGATGGAGTACATGCCGTCCACCGGCTTCCCATTCAGCTTCATCAGCACATCGCCGGCCAGCAAACCGCTGCGGTGCGCTCCGCTTCCGGCCTCCACGCCGCCGATCATGACTCCCTCCCCGTCCCAGCGGGGATCGGAAACGATGCCCAGGTAAGGCTGGTCGTCCGCCCGCAGGCTGCGCTGCGCCACGGAAACAACCCCGAAGTCACTGACATGCCCCGTGGGGGACACGGCCGCAATCACGTCCCCTTCCTGCGCCTGCACGTAGGAGTTCAGGTCAATGGGGGGAGCGGGAAGCCCCGGCACGTCCATCATCAGCAGATCGTGTTCCGGCAGGGCAAAGAGCACCTTGGCGTCATACACCCGTCCGGAAGAGTCCACCAGCATGACTGGACGCCGTTCCTTCTGGAGGTCGCTCAATTTGGTGAGCACTTTCCCCTTCCCCACCACCGTTCCCAGGGCCACCTGGGTATTGCCGGCCACCAGCGCCACCACGGACTGACCCACAGGTACAGCCACCTTGTCCCATTCCCGGAAGATTTCCTTGGCCTGGCTATCCAGCACGATTTTGTCCTCCGGGGCTATCATCTGCTCCGGAGGGAGCGGGGATGCTATTTCCTGGGCACACGCGGAAGCCGCCGCGAATGCCGCCCATAAGTATTTCATGCTCATCCTTGAGTTTGTTCCTGGTATTTCAGGCCGGACATCAGATCGCCGCGCCTGCCGAATGTAAGATCCGCCTTGTAGGCCGTACCTTTCCTCACCACTACCACCGGAACGGTTTCCCCGGGACGGTGCCTGCCCAGCTCACGGAGCATGTCCCGCACGGAACGGAGGCTGCGGCTGTCCATGTGGGTGATGACGTCCCCCGGCTTGATGCCCGCGGTATCCGCCGGAGAGTTGACCACCACGTCTTCCACTACCACTCCGTCCACGCCCAGCACGTCCATCATGGCAAATCCCAATACGGGGGATTCCGGGTCAGCCATGGGATGAAGGCCAAGCTGGCCCCAGTGCCGCCCGGAGAGCAGCTTGTCCCAGTCCCTCCGGAAAACGGAGACGGGGACATGGTTGTTGATTTTCAACATGGGGCCAATGGAGGAATGAATACCCACCAGTTTGCCGGACAGGTCAAAGAGAGGGCCGCCGGAGTCTCCGCCGATGAGCGTGCATTCCGAGATGAGAAAGCGCTGCTTTCCGTCCGTGCACAGCCTTCCCATGCGGATGGGCGCGCGGCGTTCCGGGTCAAAGCCCTTGGAATGGCCCAGGGCCACCACGAAGTCCCCCACATGCAGGCCGTCGGATTCCCCCAGTTCCACATGGGGATAGTTCCCGCCGTCCATGATCTGCACCATGGCGGCGTCCCGCGTAAAGTTGGCCCCCAGCACGCGGCCCTTGACCACGCGCCCGTCGGCAAAGACCACGCGCATGATTTCATCGCCGCCCACCACGTGGGCCGCCGTCAGGATGAGCCCCTGCGGAGTGACAATCACGCCGCTGCCCGTCTCCCCCCCGTCGGAAACCAGCGCGACCGTAGCGGCCGTGACCCTAGAAGCCACCTGATGCACATGCTTCTGCAAGTCCGCCATGGAAGAGACATTCCCCGCAAGGCTCATTCCCCCTAAAAACAGGGACATAAGCCCCCCAACGACCAAGTAATAAAAACTCGTCATCCTGAATGCTGATATCATGAAATTATCGATAATCGAATGATAGGACATATCCTACCATATAAACGTTCAAACCGGTACGAATTTGTCTAAGGATTGCGACATAACGCCCCATCTTTTGCTTAGACCATTCCGATTGTTTATGATAAAATTTCCCTACGGATGGGTTTAAACGACAAATCACGGAAACGAAATGCCGGCTCCTGGCGGGAACGCATCCAGGACGGTGAAGCGGCTTCCCGTCCCCAAACGGAACGCAGAAAAAGGCCTGCGCCCCGTCCGTCCTATCCCGGTTTGCCGCAGGAGGATCCGGGTCCGGCAGTCATTCCCGGCCCCACCCGCAGAACGAGAAATTCCCGCAGCGGTTCTTCCCGGTATGACACACCGCCCCCGCGCCAGCGGCGCGCTGCCCGTCCGGCTCCGCAGGAGGAGTATGAGGATTACCCTGAAGCGGAAGGAGAATACCGTTCCGCACGCGCAGGAAGTCCGCGCAAACCGCGCTTCACGATTTTCGGCGCCCTGCTGTTCGTCCTGCTGATGCCGTTCCGCTTCATCGGCTCCCTGACGCGGAATATCCGCTGGTTCATCAGCTGGCCCCTGCGCATCCTGCTGGGGTGCTCCTTCGTAGGCATCGTAATAGGCTCCATCCTGGTGTTCCTTTACGGCACCATTTCCAACCGCTATGACATTTCCGAGGTCAAGAGCAATATTCCGGAACGCACGGTAATCCTGGACCGCAAGAACCGGACCATCGGCACCCTGCACGGGGAAAACCGCAAGCGGGTGTCCCTCCAGGAAGTCCCCCCCATTTTCATCGACGCCCTGATTCTGCGTGAAGACAACCGCTTTTACGACCACGGCGGCGTGGACTGGATAGGCGTGGGACGCGCCTTCGCGCAGGTGCTCAAGCACAAGAGGGCCACGCAGGGAGCTTCCACGCTGACCATGCAGCTCGCCAAGATCACTTACAACCACCGGGAGCGCAACCTGCATTCCAAGCTGACGGAGGTAGCCTTGGCAAAGCGCATTGAAGCCACCTACACGAAGGACGAGATTCTGGAGACCTACATCAACCGCATTTTCTGGGGACACACCTTCCTGGGGATTGCGGCGGCGGCGCGGGGATATTACGACAAGGAGCCCCGCGACCTGTCCCTGGCGGAATGCGCCACACTGGCCGGCATCATTTACGGCCCGAACGATTTTTCCCCCATCAAGCACCCGGAGGAAGCCAAAAAAGTGCGAGACATCGTTCTGGGCCTGCTGAAAAACGAGGGCAAGATCACGGAGGTGCAATATCAGGCGGCCCTGGCGGAGCCCATCGTCACCCGGACGCCCCAGTCCCGGTCTGAGGAGAATTACGCCATGGACCTCGTGCGCCGGGAATTGGACGCCATTCTGGAAGAAGAAGACATCCGCCTGGGCGGACTGGTGGTCCACACCACGCTGGACCTGGATTTGCAGAACGCCACGCTGGACGCCATCAACAAGCATATGAAAGCGCTGGAAGCGCGCAAGGATTTCAAGAAGCACCTGGCGTCCCTGCAAGCCAAACGGGAGAAGAAGGGAATCCTGAAGAACAAGCTGACCACCAAGGCGGAATATGAAGCCGCCCTGGCCGTCTGGAAGGCGCTGCCCGCGGAACGGAAGGAGGGGACGCAGCCTCCCATGCCCAATTACATCCAGTCCGCCGCCGTAGTCATGGACAACGCCACGGGGGCCCTCCTCGCCGTCGTCGGCGGCCGGGACGCGGAGGAATCCAAGCTGAACCGCGCCATCCAGTCCAGAAGACAGACCGGCTCCCTGTTCAAGCCGTTCATTTACGCCACGTTCTTCCAGCAGGGCAATTCCGCGGACACCCGCATTTCAGACGACCGGATCGCCTACGGGGAGGTACGCGGAGCGGCCAGCTGGTCCCCCCGCAATTCGGACGGCACGTACCGGGGCATGAAGCCGGCCTCCTTCGGCCTCATCCTTTCCCGCAACACCATGTCCGTGCGCATCGGCAACCGGGCCGGGTTGTCCAACGTCATCCAGTCCGCCCAGCTGGCGGGCTTCCACGGGAACATTTCCCGCACCCCGGCCCTTTACCTGGGAACCTGGGAGGCCTCCCCGCTGGACATCGCCAGCGCCTACAGCGTCTTCGCCAACGGCGGCGTGCGCCCCACTCCGTACATCATTGACCACATTACGGATTCCCAGGGCCAGCCGCGCTTCGCCATCACCAAGAGCAAGCGCACCGTGTATTCCCAGCGGGCGGCCAATATTACCTCCTCCATCCTCCAGCAGGTCTGCAAGCCCGGAGGCACGGCGGGCAGGATCACTACGCTGGGCTTCAAGTCCCCCTGCGGCGGCAAGACCGGGACCACGAATAATTACACGAACGCGTGGTTCGCCGGATATACTTCCAACCTCACGTGCAGCGTATGGGTGGGGTTTGACACCTCCACCAAGATTCTGGAGAAAGGCTACGGCGGCACGCTGGCCCTTCCCGTCTGGGTGGACATCATGCTGGCCGCCCAGAAGGAGGGCTACCCCGCCAACGCCATCCGCACGCGGCCCGGTTCGGAAGGGCAGGCCGTGCTCGTCTGCCGGGAGTCCAACCAACTGGCCCATTCCGGCTGCCAGTATGCCAAGACGGCGTATTTTGAAACCTCCGCCGGCTACCAGGCCCCTACCAAGATGTGTGAAAAGCACATCCCCATGGCTGAACCGGATACGGAAGAGAATATTCCCTATGCGGAGCCGCTGGACGGCAGCGACGACAATATTCCCCTGGCCGAACCCGTGGAAGAAACGGACGCCATCCCCTACGCCACCCCCATCTGATTGCCCTACCCCTCCTCTTCTTATGATTTCTCCCCTGATTCCCTGGCTTCTTACCCTTCTGCTGCTGGCCGCCTGCGTGGCGCTGCTGATTCTGCTGCTGCGCTACCGGGACCGCTCCGTCCGGCTTGAAGCAGAATCCCGTTCCTGGCGGGAGCGGGCGGAGGACAGAACACAGATGCTCCACCGGGCGGAAGAGGTGCTGAAGGATTCCTTCGCGGGCATCAGCGCGGAAGTTCTCCGGAATTCGGAAAAGCAATTCCTGAACCTGGCGGAAACGCGGCTGCAAAGCCAGCGCCAGCAGGCCAACCATGACCTGGAATCCCGCAAACAGGCCATTGAGTCCATGCTGAAGCCGGTGAGCGAGTCCCTGAAACTCGTGCAGTCGCGGCTGGGAGAGATGGAAAAGGAGCGCGTGGGCGCCTATACAGACCTGAAAACGCAAATCCGCTACATCCTTTCCGGAAATGAAGCCCTGAAGAATGAGACCGCCAGGCTTTCCCAGGCCCTGCACCACAACAGCGCGCGCGGCCAGTGGGGTGAACTCCAATTGCGCCGCGTGGTGGAGCTGGCGGGAATGGTGGAATACTGTGATTTCACGACGCAGGAGACCCGTTCCAGGGAGGAGGACCGGGTGCGTCCGGACATGGTCATCCACCTGCCGGGAGGCCGTTCCATCATCATTGACGCGAAGGCCCCCATGTCCTCCTACCTGAATGCCGGGCAAACGGACAGGCTGGAGGAGCGCAGCCAGTGGATGAGGCGCCACGCCCCCCGCTTCCGAGCCGCCACGCCGCGGACGTAAAGAGGCATTTGCAGCAGTTGAGCGCCAAGAATTACTTTGCCCAGTTTTCCCCGTGTCCCGAATTCGTCATCATGTTCCTGCCGGGAGAAGCCTTTTTCCAGGCGGCCCTGGAAGCGGACCCCTCCCTGATTGAATTCGGCGCGGAGAACAAGGTGATCCTTTCCACGCCGTCCACCCTGATCGCCCTGCTGAAAGCCGTCGCCTACGGCTGGAAACAGGAGCAATTGGCGGACAATGCCAAGAAAATCTCGGAAGCGGGAGCGGACCTGTTCAATACCTGCTCCATCCTCACCGGCCATTTTTCCTCCCTGGGCAAGAGCCTGAACCAGGCGGTGACCCAGTACAACAAGACCGTTTCCTCCTTTGAGCACCGGTTCATTCCCCGGGCGCAGAAGTTGAAGAATCTGGGCGTCACTTCCACCAAGGACCTGCCCGGCTCCCTGGAAGACATCACCGTGCAGGCCAAATCCGCGGACATTCCGGATATTCCGTCCTAAACGCGCAGCAACAACACGGCGGTCATGCTCCTGTCCGGTTCCGGACCGGGATTGCCGCCAGCCCTTGCGTTCACTGAATTTCCTTGCATCCTCAGGATGCACTGGCGTTCAAGACACCGTCCTGTGGGCGGATGCGGGAAACGGCAGGCTGTCTTCATCCCGCAGACGGGCGGACAGTTCCGCCACAGTGGCGCACACCGGGACATGGAAGGCGTCCAGCGCGGCGCGGGAACTGTAGCCCCATCCCACCAGAACAAGCCGCGTTCCGGCGTTCACGGCCGTGTTGCCGTCGTGGGCGGAATCCCCCACCATGCATACCTGGTCCGGCTCCATGCCCCAGGAACGAATGATGGACAGCAGGGAATCAGGCTCCGGCTTGCGCGGGAAGCGTTCGGAAAAGCCCATTACCTCCCGGAAGGGCACCTCGGGCAGGATATGGCGCACCAGCGGTCCCGTGACCACATGCGGCTTGTTGGACAGGACGCCCAGGGGGTGGCCTTCCGCGGCCAGTTCCAGCAGCATTTCACGGATGCCGGGGTACGGCGCCGTGCCGTCCTGCCAGGTATGGGCGTATTCCCTCATGAATCCCCGGTGCACCGCTTCAAAGGCTTCCTCCGGCACTTCTCCGTTGAAACAGCCTTTCAGGGAAGCCACGCAGAGCTCCCGCGCGCCCCTGCCCACCATTCCCCGGATGGCGTCTACGGAATGCTCCGGATACCCCAGGGATTTCAAGGCCAGGTTCAGACCGCGGGCGATGCCGGGAATGGAGTCCACCAGCGTTCCGTCCAGGTCAAAGACAAAACCTGTTTTCATGGAATCAGTGGCAGAAGCCCCGTTCGGAAGTTTCCACGAATTTGACGATTCTTTTCAGGCAGGCATTTTCCGCGTAGTCCGAGTTCCGGAGCTCTTCCAGCGCTTCATGAACGGTCAGCTTTTTGTTGACGAAAAGCTTTTTGTAGCACATCCGGACGGCCCGCAGGTCTTCCTCGGAGAATCCGCGCCTCTGCATGCCGATGGAGTTGACGGAGCGCGTCACGGCCGGATGGCCTTCCACAATGGTGTACGGCAGTACGTCCTGGCTCACGCGGGCCATCGCGCCCACCATGGAGTGCTCCCCGATGCTGACAAACTGGTGCACGGCGCAGCATCCCGCCAGAATGGCGTAATCCCCCACCGTGACGTGGCCCGCGGCGGTGGCGAAGCCGGAGAAAATCACATGATTGCCGATCTGGCAGTCGTGCCCGGCGTGGCAGGACACCAGGAAGAGGTTGTTGTTCCCTATGCGCGTCGTTCCGCCGATGTCCGTTGCCCGGTTGATGGTGGCGTTTTCACGGAAGACGTTGTTGTCCCCCACTTCCAGATAGGTCGGTTCCCCCTGGTATTTCAAATCCTGGCTTTTCAGGCCGAGGACGGAAAACGGGAAAAATTCGTTGCCGCTTCCGAAGGAGGAAGGTCCTTCAATGACCACATGGCTGTGCAGCACGCAGCCCGGGCCCAGCTTTACATGTTCTCCGACAACGCAAAAGGGACCGATTTTAACATCATCCGCGATCTCCGCAGCAGGATGCACTACTGCCGTTGGGTGTATTTCTGGCATGGCTGGAACAAGTATGAAACAAATTCAGGTGATTAAAAGGCTAAATCCCGCGCGGCCGGTCTTTTTGTCACATTTGCCCGGAGGCGCCCATGTACGCCTCCATCTCCGGCAGCCAGGGAACCAGCAGCACATACATGACCTGGAGGCACAGGATGACAAGCACCAGCGTCATCACCACCTTGCGGAGGGTGAGGGAGTCATTCAGCACGTCCGTGGTGCCCAGCTTCCTGTCCCAGGGGGTGAAGCCGAAGCGGCGCACCCACCACCAGGAAAAGAACAGGGCCAGCAGCATCAGGGAGGGGGCAAAGCAGCCCAGTCCCAGCACCATGACGAACAGGGAGCGCCGGAACGCCGTGGAGAAGGAGAGGCGCTTCCCCCGGTAGTCCCTGACGGAGACGCCCAGCATGGCTTTCCCCGGCGTGGTGCCCAGCGTTCCCAGAAAGGCGGTTTCAATGAGCACCATCGGCAGGCAGAGGTAAAGGAGGGCTTCATAGGAGCCGGGAAGAAAATCGGGACTGAAGGGCAGGCCGAATATCCTGAACACGGCCAGATACAGCGTCATGTACATCATCACGTCCGCCATTCTTCCCAGGAAACGGACATAGGGATAGGGAACCACCAGAGGAGTGCCTTCCTCCACCGCCTCTTCCTCTTCTTCCGGCGGGGAACCCGCCTCCGTGGAACCAGGCACGGCATCTTCAGCCGCTTCATCCTCCAGCACCTCTTCCTCCATATTCCTCCGTTCCTCCTCTTCCTTGCGCACGGCGAACATTTCCTTCAGCGCCGGCAGGTCATGGATGCGCACCCATTCCGCGCATCCGGCGTGCCACGCCCGGGCGGTTTCCGGAATGAGGCCCGCCTCCAGCATGGAGATTACTTCCACCTCCGGCAGGGGGCCCTTCTTCTCATGATCCTGAATCCAGTAAATATCCATGGGCGGTTTCCTGTTACATGCTGCGCAGGGAGCGGGCCGGGTCCTGGCGCGCCGTGACCAGGGCCGGAATGATGGAGGCCACCACAACCATGACAAAGGCTTTCACCGCCTGCCACGCCAGCTCCGCCCAGTCAATCACCACCGGAATGTTCGCTGTTCCGTGGAAGGCCACGGGGAACGGGTCAAAGCCTATTCCCGCCAGAAAGCCCTGAATCTGCATGCGGTATTCCAGCACCAGCAGTCCCAGGCCCACGCCCAGGAGCGCCCCCACAAAGCCGATGATGACCCCCTGCCACAGGAAGACGCGCACCACCTGGAACGGCGTGGCGCCCAGTGCCTTCATTACGGCAATCTCCCTCTTCCGCTGGATGGAGACGGTGAACATCACCGCCATGATGCAGAAGGCGGAAATCAGGGAGATGAAGGACAGCACAAAGCTCATCATCATGCGCTCCTTCTGCATCAGTTCAAACCACGCGTTAAAGCGGTCATGCCAGGTTTCCAGCGTCCACGCGGAAGAGGGCTTTTCCTTTTCCAGCGCCTGCATCACGGGGGCCAGCATGGTTTCCACATGGTAGGGATCATTCACGCGCAGGGCCACGGCCTGCACCACGTCATCCTCATAACCCAGCAGTTCCTGGCCGATGACCAGAGGAATGAACAGGTCCGGACTGGGCGTATGCTGGGAGGCCCGGTAAATGCCGATCACTTCCAGATCCTTCGGCATGACCAGCTCCTTGATCTTGCGGAAGCATTCCATGTCCGCTTCATTCCTGTGCCCCGCCTTGAAGCCGCCCAGAATGGTTTCCCATTCCTTCCGCGTGCCTTCCGGGAAGGCCACAGTACCGTTGTCCACGGCTTCCCCGTCATTCAGCACGGCGAGCAAATCCATCAGGCTGGAGCGCTCCGCATCCCTGCGGGGGACGGACAGCAACCCGTTGAGCAGGGTGAATACCTTGTCCACGGAGGCCTTGCCGGCCACTTCACGCTCTCCCTCCCTTTTCAGGGATTTGCCCCACTCCCTCAAATCATTGAGTTCCCGGGCGTTCTTTTCCGCCAGCACCGGCAGTTCCGTCTGCTGGTAGGCGTGGGAAATTTCCTGAAAATTGCGGGTGGTGTACACCCGGACCACATCCCCCACGTTCAGCCCCATGTTTTCCGCCACAATGGAGGAAACCACGGCCTTTTCACCCATGTCCAGCTCCGCATTGCCGGCCACCACCAGGTGCTTCAAATCTTCCAACTGGGAGGCGTTTTCCGTATCAATGGCCCGGAAAAAACAGGGCCTCTGCCGTCCCTGCACGTCCACCAGCGCGTAGTCCTCAATCAGGGCGTAGGTAGACTGGACGCCGGGAACGTGCCGAAGCTTTTCACTCAGGTCCATCCAGTCCGGAATCACCTCCCTCACGCCGAAGTCATTCCGGTAGCATACCTGGACATGCGGGGAGTGAGCAAACAGATTCCCCTGGATTTCCTTCTGGAGACCGCCCATGACGGACAGCACGACGATGAGCACCATCACCCCCAGCGATACGCCCAGCAGGCAGATCAGGGTGATGATGGAAAAGAAAGTCCGCAGCGGGTTCAAATACCGCAGCGCCAGGCTCAGGCTGATGTACCGGCTCAATAGGTTCTTCATGAATAACGCGGCACACCTTGCCTGATAGCGGCCCCCTTTCCAAGCTTAAAACATGTTCCGGGGAAGGCCGTCCGCTACTTGGCGGCGGCAGGCTGCCATTCCGTTGCACAGCCAGCGGGCCATGGAGGCGATCACCTTCTCGCAGGCAGGGGCGGAATCCCTTGAATCCATGACGAACACGGAGACCGCCATTTTCCGGCCATTGGGAAGAACGATGATGCCGACGTCATTGACGGCGGTGATCACGCCTTCCGGAGTGGTGAAGCCCGACCCGGTCTTGTGCGCCACCACATAATCCTGCGGCAGCTTCCCTTTCAGGCGCGTGGCTCCCGTGGAGCAGCCGGCCATCATGTCCCAGAGAAAGCGCTGCGTGTCCTTGTTCAGGATTTTACCCTCGTCAAACGCGCGCAGCAGGGCATTCATGGCTGACGGACGGCTTGAATTGACATACTGCAAGTCATGATTCCGCAGCATCTCGTCTTCCGTAAACCGGACGTTGATGCCGCCGATGCCCCATTCCTTCAAATCCTTCTGCACGGTCTCCGTCCCGCCGATGAGGGCAAACAGGAGGTCGCAGGCGTTGTTGTCGCTCTCCTGAACAGTCACGCGCAGCAGTTCCTTTAAAGAAAAATCACCGCCCTGCGGAAAGCGCTCCCGCAGGGGACTCCACGTGTCCTTTACCAACTGCTCCGGGCGTATATGAATGATCTGCTCCAGATTCAGGGTTCCCTGGTCCACCCGCTTGAGCACGGACAGGGCCAGCACGAATTTGAAGACGCTCTGCATGGGATAGGCAGTTTCATCACCCACCGCCACGGCCTCCCCCGTGTCCAGCATTACTGCGGCCATGCCCACACGGGCTTTCAGGGAATGCGCCAGCTTCTGCACGGCGGCGGAATCAGCCGCGGGAGACGCAGCCAGCGCGGGCATAACACCCAGAGAAAGAGCGCAGGAGCACACCATGCAGCCACGCAGAAAAGAACCGGTAAAAGTCATGGGCGCCATTCCATACCACGCCCGCAAAAACCGCAACAGCAATCCATGCATTCCCCCCCCTTTTTCCGTCATCCGCAAGCCGGGCAGAATCCTTGCTTCCCGCTCCCCTTCCTGATAAGAAGGGAGGCATGCCACCCGTCCTTTCGGAAACCCTCGTCTGGTGCGTCACCCTGCTGCTGTTCGGCATGGGGCTGATCGGCACGCTCATTCCCATGCTCCCTGGCATCATCATCATTGCGGCCGGGTGCATCTGGCAGGGAGTGATGGGAGCCAGGCACCTCGCGTGGTGGGAATGGGCCGTCCTGGCTCTGATGGTTGCGGGCGGCCTGGTTATTGACAAGCTTTCCGGAGGCATGGGAGCCAAAAAATTCGGCAGCACCGCCGCTGGCATCTGGGGAGCCATCATCGGCGCCGTGGTGGGCGGCATCCTTTTCACCCCCATCGTGGGCCTTTTATTCATGCCATTCCTGGGGGCGCTGCTGGCGGAACTCATCTTTGCCGGAAAAGACATTCTGGCCGCCTTCAAGGCCGGCTCCGGCGCGGCGCTGGGAATGCTCACCGGGCTGCTGCTGGAATTTACCTGCGGCCTGCTCATCATCGCCTGGTTCTGCTCCTGCTACTTCCTTTTTTAACATCGTCCATGCGCGCCAGACCAGTCCGGATTCAGAAGAGCGCGACAAAGAAGGAAAATCCTATCATCATGGGGAAATAATAAAAAATGCAAATAATATTCGCACCGCTTTTGGCTATAAGCATTTTTATAATTACATTCCATGAACGCAATGAGGATTTGCCAGCTAATTTGGAAAAACGCTTCAAGTACGTTTCCGAGAAGGAAACAACGTTAAACAACCATCCGGAGCTCCACCGTTTTCCCATGTCCTCCCAAATTTGGATTGATAGGGAACTGACATCTCTTGAAGAACATAACATCCGTTCAAGACGCCTCGGATATTCCATACGGAGCAAACATCCCGAAGTTCAGGAGAAAGTGAGAGGAGTTTTTGCTCATTCCACTATCCGCATCATGCCTCCAAGAAGAGGTATTCAGTTAAAAGCAAATCCACAAGGAGATCAAAACTCCAAAGAACAGATCAGACGTATCCTCAAAAGAATCAATTCCGTCTACCAGTCGTTGAATTATCCCATGATTTATCCGGATGACATAGAGGCGTGGTGGGAAATCACCGATTGGAAAGAAAAAGAGGAAGCGGCGTATGACGGATATCGGATTAGTTCCTTAATTTTAAAGAATGGATATACGTTGTTCATTTTTGACCGCCGGCCTTTATTGTCTGCAGAAGAAGTCCGTTATTTGTGAGCTGTCCTCCGGAAAAAAATCAACCATGAAAGTTAGGACGCCGGCCTGCCCGGCAAAGATGAAGAAAAAATACAAGGTGGTAAAAGCTCTCGATAACAGGGACGGGGCCTGCCCTAGGGCGCCTTCCGGCGGAAAAACAGACGCTTTTTTCTCCTGAAAAAAAACCATTTCCCTAACGTATCTCTTTAAAGACCACTCTATTTACATGCTCGCGCGGCGGAACCGCGGCAGATTTCCCCCATTTTCCGGCTTATGGATGCGCCTATTCTGATACCTATTGCCATGATGGCAGGCTTCATCATTCTTGGAGTCATTCTTTCCATGGGAAAATGTTCCTTCCTGATCGCAGGCTACAATACGATGAGCAAGGAGCAGAAGCAGAAATATGACGAACTTGCGCTGTGCCGGTTCATGGGAAAAATCATGTACTGCCTCGCCTTCGGCATGCTGCTCTGGCTCACCAGCATTCTCCTCCAGAACTCCGTGGTGATGTCCGCCGCCCTGTGCTTCCTGGTAGGCAGCGTAGCGTTTGCCGTCATTTACGCCACTACCGGCAGCCGGTTCAGGAAATAGAGGCTTTCCACCTCCCCCATTCCTTTTCAAAAAACGTTCAATCTCTCTCATGACCCTATCCAAGACCGTAAAACATCTCTCCCTCCTCTGCCTTCTCCTGACTCCCTCCCCTCTCCACGCCGCTCCCGCGCCCATGCAGGTCACATCCACTGACCCTGCTCGGAAATGGACGGAGGGATACGGCACGGGCAACGGGAGACTGGGCATCCTCTCCTTCGGTGTCTTCCCGAAAGAGACCATTGTGCTCAATGAAGGGAGCATTTTCGCGAAAAAGGATTTCCGCATGAAGGAAGGCGCCGCGGAAGCCCTGGACAAGGCGCGCCGGCTTTGCAGGGAAGGAAAATACCGGAGCGCGGACCAGGTGTTCCAGAAGGATATCCTGGTCGGCACCATTGCGGGGGACTACCAGCAGGGAGGGCTTCTCCAGGTGGAATTCCAGGGACTGCCCGCCCAGACCTCCTACCGGCGCACGCTGGACATGCAACGGGGAAAGGCCTCCACGCGCGTGCAATTCGGCACGGGAGAACTGTCCACGGAAATTCTGGCGGCTCCGTCCAGCGATTGCGCTGCGTACCACATCACCTGCACTCTTCCGTCCGGGTGCCGCATCGCCCTGGACTTGCAGCATCCGGACCCGTCGGCCCAAATCACCACACGGCCAAACGGCTGGGTTCTGACGGGACAGGGCAGCAACGGAGGAACCCGGTTTGAAAACGCGGTGATGATCCTGGCTCCCGGAGCATCCGTGACCCTCCAGGGAAAAACGGTCATGCTGGATTCCCCTAAAGAAGTGCTCGTGCTTTCTTCCACATCCACGGATTACAACATCCGGAAACCGGCATCGCCCCTGACTCACCATCTGGCGGATAAAAACACGCAAATTCTGGAGAAGGCCCGAAAGAAAGGCTGGAAGAAACTGGAGGAGGAAACGGAAAACTATTTTTCCCGGCTCATGATGCGCTGCCAGGTGGATCTGGGAGATTCCCCGCCCCAGGTCTCCGCCATGACCACTTCCCAAAGACTGGAACGGGTCAGGCAGGGAGAAACGGACCCGGACCTTCTGGAACAGCTTTTCCAGTTCGGCCGTTTCTGCACGATCGTCCATACCAGACCGGGGCAGCTTCCATGCGGATTGCAGGGATTGTGGAATCCTGAGATGAAGGCGGCGTGGATGGGCTGCTATTTCCTGAACATCAACAGCCAGATGAACCAGTGGCCGTCCCATGTCACCGGGCTGGGGGAATTTCAACAGCCCTATCTTGAATTCGTCCGGAGCCTGCGCCCCTACGGGGAGGAGTTCGCCCGCTTCATCAAACGGGACGGCTTCTGCTTCGGCCATTATACGGACTGCTGGAAACACACCTATTTTTCAGGCAGCAGCCCGGAATTCGGCGCCAGCCTCATGAACGGAGCCTGGGCCTGCGCCCACCTGGTGGACAGCTACCGCTTCACCGGAGACAGGGAAGACTTGAGAAAATCCCTTCCCATCCTGGAATCCAGCGCGCGTTTCATCATGTCCTGGTTTGAGGACGACGGACAGGGCCGCTTTCTTTCCGGACCGGGAGTCTCTCCGGAGACCGGATTCCACGCGCCCGACGGCACAGGCCCCAACGTGCTTTCCTACGTTTCCAACGGCACGGCCCATGACCAGCTCCTTGGCCGGGAGGCGCTCCGCAATTACATCTACGCCTGCCGGGAACTGGGCGTCCGGACTCCCACCCTGATTAAAGCCGTTCAATTTCTCAGGAACATCCCCCAGCCGGCCATAGGCCCTGACGGGCGGGTGCAGGAATGGCGGAGGCCCTTTGAAGAAATGCAGAAAGGGCACCGCCACATCAGCCACCTTTACGGCCTGTTCCCCGGCACGGAATGGGACGTGCTCAACACGCCGGAATACGCCGCGGCCGTCCGGAAGTCAGCCGATTTCCGGCGCAAATACGCGGACATGGGAAACAACGGCATCAGGACCGGATGGAGCACCGCGTGGCTCACCAATCTGTACGCCGCCCTTGGCGATGGAAACGCCGCGGAGGACAGGATGTACACCATGCTGAAACATTACATCAATCCCAATCTTTTTGACCTGCATCCCCCCTTCCAGATTGACGGCAACTTCGGCTTTACCTCCGGGGTGGCCCAGTGCCTGGTCCAGAGCCAGATCACGCAGGACGGCTTCCAGGTCATCCTGCTGGCTCCGGCCCTGGCGGATAACTGGAAGAAAGGCTCCGCCACGGGACTGCGCACACGGGGAGGGCTGAAAGTAGACCTCTTCTGGGAAAACGGCCGGGTAGCGGCCTACCGCCACGGCCAGCCGCCACGGCAAATTCCGGTTCATGCACCAGGGCCGTAAAAAAGACCTTGCCATGAAAAAAGGGGAGACGGTGCGGCTTGATTTCCAGCATCTCTCCCATTAACGTCCACCATGCCTCCAACACCTGCCATGAAACTCTCTTTCATGCCTCTCAAATTAGGGCTGCTCGCGGCGGCTTTCCTCGCCCTGGGCTCCTGTACCAAGCTTTTCTCCCCCTGCGGAAGCGGGGAAATTCCGGAAACGGACCAGACGGAAACGCTCCTGAAAACACACGTGTTCCATCTGGCGGACACCATCGGGGAGCGCAACGCCTATCAACCGGGTACCATGGAACGTTCCGCCCGCTACATTGAAAAAGCGCTGGCGGACATGGGCTACACCGTCACGCGCCAGGCTGTGGAGATTCCTCCTTCCACGGAATTCGGCGCGGTGAAGGACCGGACGGTATATAACGTGATTGCCGTCAAAAAAGGAACTTCCCCCCAGCCTAAAATGCTCATCGTAGGTGCCCATTACGATACCAGGGTGGGCATGGACAACTGGCACGACCACGGTCCCGCCAGGCCGGCCCGCACCGGAACTCCGGGCGCCAATGACAATGCCTCCGGCGTAGCCGCCCTGCTGGAAATAGCCCGTGCCCTGGCAGCCGTACCCACCCTTCACGACGTCTGCCTGGTGGCGTACGCCAACGAGGAGCCGCCCTTCTACCAGACGCCCTCCATGGGAAGCGTGGTGCACGCCAAATCAGCCGCCGCCGGCCTGGGCAGGGAGCGTATCACCGGCATGATCGCTCTGGAAACACTTGGCTGCTATTCCCCTCGGGTGAACAAAAAGCGCAGCTCCGCCGTAGCCGCCGGACTGGCGGGACTGCCGGACCGCTGCGACTACGTGGCCTTCATGTCCACCAACACGGGCCGGAAGCTGGCCCGCTCCTGCGCAAAAGAATTTTCCGCCCTGAACCGCTTCCCGGTGCGCTCCGCCGTGTTCCCCTATTACGCCAGGGGCGTTTCCTGGTCTGATGACTGGGGGTACATGAAGGAGGGCATTCCCTCCTTCGCCGCCACGGATACGGCCTTCCTCCGTTGTGACGACTACCATGAAACCAGCGATACGGCTGAAAAGCTGGACTATCCCCAGTTCGCGGAAGTCGTGCAGGGTCTCGCCAAACTCATCATCTCCCTTTCCAACAAAGGCCATGAACATCCCGTTTCTTTTTTGCGCTGCTGCGCTTATCCTCGTTCCCGCTTCATCCGGGGAGGATTCTTTTTCTTCCGCCATTAAAAAACTGCCCGCGGAATCCGGGGAGGCCTCCTTTTCCACCGGATGGATTCCGCTGGGCCTCAAAGCCGCAGACAGGCAGGAAAAACAGGTTGCCCCCGGCCATATTACGGAGGTGGGTGAAGCGCAGATGCAGTTTCATTTCCCCGCCGGATGGAAGCCGCAGGACAAACGCCCGGCCCTGTGCATCTTTCCGGGCGGAGGATACACGCTCCTGGCCATTGAAAAGGAAGGCACCCGGATCGCCCGGTGGGCGGCGGAGCGCGGGATGGTGGGCATCGCCGTCAAATACCGCGTTTCCCAAGAGAATGATGCCATCGGCAAATTTCCCGGTCCTCTTCTGGACGCCCGGCAGGCCGTGCGCCTGACGCGCAAGCACGTCGCAAAGCTCGGCGTCAATCCCCGGAAAATCGGCGTCATGGGCTTTTCCGCAGGCGGTCATCTGGCCGCCATGGCTGCTACCTTGTGGAACAGGGCGCTCCCGGAGGAAGCGGGCAATCCCCTCAAATCCGTTTCCGCCCGGCCGGACTTCTCCATGCTGATTTATCCCGTCATCACGATGACTCCCAAAGCCGTCCACCATGGTTCGCGCAACAAGATCATCGGGCCAAAACCGGACCCGGCCATGGAAAAACTGTGCTCCCCGGAACAACAGGTTACACCACACACGCCGCCCGTGTTCCTCGTCCACGCGCAGGATGACGGCGTATCCTGCGCCAACAGCCAACTCATGGAGAAGGCCTGCCGGGATAACGGCGTTCCCGTGACCCTGCGCCTTTATTCCAGGGGAGGGCACGGCTACGGCATGGAGAAGCGCGGCAACCCCACGGACGCATGGCCCGCAGCAGCCGGACAATGGCTGAAGGAACAGGGATTTTCCGCTCCCCCGGCGGCACCCCGCGGGAGCGCCTTTCCCGGAGAGGGCGCCTCCTCCGGAACCCGGCGGGAATGAACGCGCTAGGCCCTCTGATTGTGCCGCACCACAGGGTTGACCGGAACGGGGGCGGGTGATACCTTTTCCAGGCATGAGTGCGCCCGAAAAGAATTATAAAGACACCATCCTGTTGCCGGAGACCGGCTTCCCCATGAGAGGGGACCTGACGAAAAACGAACCCGTACGCCTGAAAAAGTGGGAAGACACCGGGCTGTACGAACGAATTTTGTCCCGCAGGATGGAACAGGGCGCACCCCGGTTCCTGCTCCACGACGGCCCCCCCTTCGCCAATGGCGACGTGCACATGGGCACGGCCCTGAACAAGATCCTGAAGGACCTGGTCCTGAAGTCCAAGACCATGGCCGGTTATGCCGCCCCGTACGTTCCCGGCTGGGACACCCACGGTCTGCCCGTGGAGCTGGAGGTGGAAAAGCTGCTGGGCCTGGACGGCAAGCCGCAGATCGAGGCCTACGGCATCGAGCCCTTCATCGCCGAGTGCAAAAAGAGCGTATGGAAGTATCAGCACGAGTGGGAGGAAATGTCCGACCGTGTGGGCTTCTGGGCGGATATGAAGAACCCTTACATCACCTACAAGGACGACTATATCGAGTCCGAGTGGTGGAGCCTGAAGGAGATCTGGAAAAAAGGCCTGCTCTACAAGGGCTTCAAGGTCGTGCCCTACTGCCCCCGCTGCGGCACCGCGCTCTCCAGCCACGAGGTCGCGCAGGGCTACAAGGAGGTCAGCGACGTTTCGGCCACGGTTCGCTTCAAGGTCGTAGGCCGTGAGGATACCTATATCCTCGCCTGGACCACCACGCCCTGGACGCTTCCCTCCAACGTGGCCCTGTGCGTCAACGCGCATGAGGACTACTGCGAGTTCGCCCTCGACGGCCAGACCTACATTCTGGCGCAGGCGCTTTTGCACGCCGTCTTTGGCGAGAAGGCGCACGAGGGCCAGGTGCTTAAGACCATGAAGGGCGCCGAGCTTTGCGGCACGGCCTACGAGCCGCTCTACCGCTTC
>OGQK01000669.1_pt1 | contig 21360 bp, 16 predicted proteins | sample 1553221 | NCBI WGS metagenome assembly OGQK01 (sample SAMEA2579996, study PRJEB22360) | human gut metagenome | biome: human gut; feature: human-associated habitat; material: faeces | place: Denmark | collected 2008/2010 | reverse complement strand
GGCGGCTGGCCGGAAGATATTCCCCTTGCACGCCGCCGCCACGGAGGAAGACGGGCGCGCCTTCCGCGCGGACCTGGTGGTCATTTCTCCCGGCATTGAGACGGACAGCCCCTTCGTCAAATCCTTTGGCCGGGAAGGCGTGGAAACCATCGGTGAAATGGAGCTGGCCTGCCGCTTCTACCATGGCCGCATCATCGCCATCACCGGCACCAACGGAAAAACCACCACCACGTCCCTAGTAGAAAAAATCTTGCTTCGCGCCGGAATGGCGGCCGTCGCCTGCGGCAATTACGGCGTCCCGATGGCGGAAATCCTGCTCCGGGATTCCGTGCCGGACGTGCTGGCGCTGGAGGTCAGCTCCTTCCAATTGGAAACCATCCGCGATTTTCACCCGGACGTGGCCGTATGGCTCAATTTTGCGCCGGACCACATGGACCGCTACAAGTCCGTGGAGGATTACTACCGCGCCAAGCTGCACATCTTCGACAACCAGACGGAAGAAGACCTGGCCGTCGTCCGCGCCGGGGAAAGGCTCCCACGCCTGAAAGCCCCCGTACGCACCTTCAGCGCGGAAGATGCGGCGGCGGACCTTTATTACCGGGAACCGCGGGTCATGGAGGGAGACAAGCCCCTGCTGAACCTGGCGGATACCACCCTGAGCCAGCGCCACAACGCGGAAAACGTCATGGCCGCCCTCCTGGCCTGCCGCCACCTGGGCATTCCCGCGGAAACCGCCGCGGAAGTATTGAAGGAATTCACGCCGCCCGGCCACCGCTGCGAGACCGTCCGCACGCTGGACGGCGTGCTGTGGCTGAACGATTCCAAGGCCACGAACCTGCACGCGCTGGAAGCGGCCCTGAAATCCCAGAATTCCCCGGTCATCCTGATTGCCGGGGGCAAGGACAAGGGGCTGGATTACGTGCCCCTCCAGCCCGCGCTGAAGGGGAAGGTGCACGCCTGCGTGGTATTCGGCCAGATTGCGGACCAGCTCCAGAACGCCTTTTCCTCCGTGGTTCCCACGCAAAAAGCCGCGGACGTGGCGGACTGCGTGGCCAAGGCCCGCGCCCTCGCCAGGCCGGGAGACACCGTCCTGTTCTCCCCCGGCACCTCCTCCTTTGACATGTTCACCGGCTACGCCCAGCGCGGCCAGGCCTTCCGGGACGCGGTGAACGCCCTCTCCCCCCTTTCCTGACAACCCACCAGAAACCCACCATCATGAAAACGACCAAGACCCCCGATCACAATCCGACCGGACGCACGCGTCCGAAACGTAAAATGGGCACCGTGCTCCGTGCCAAGCTCAGCAGATACCGCGCCCGCGTCTCCGAATTTGAAGATGACGCGCCCAGCAGCACCGTCGTACGCTGGCTCGTCGTCCTCCTTCTTCTTCATCTTCTCGTCATCGGCGGCGTCTATGTGCGCAGCACCTGGTTCAGGAATACGACGGAGACCGTGGAAATGGCAACCGCCCTTCCCGCGCCGCCCACCGTTTCCCAGACGCCCGCTCCTGCGGCTCCCCCCGCGGTTCTGCCCCAGGCTCCCCAGGCAGCTCCCGCGGCTCCGGTCACCATCACGCAGCCGGAACAGGTGGTGGACGCGCGCCCGAACAGGCAGCCGGCCCCCGCCGTGCAGGAACACATTCCGGACGCCGCTCCGGTGGCAGGTCCTGCGCGCCACATCGTGCGGACGGGGGATACGTGGGAACGCGTCGCCCGTGATAACCAGGTGGCCGTCAATGACCTGAAAGCCGTCAATCCCAGGGTGCAGCGCCTTGTCAGCGGAAGCACGCTTGTCATTCCCGGCGCGCCCCGGCGACAAGATGGCGCCGGAAAAAACCGCCGCGCCGGAAACGGAACTGGAGGGCGTGGCGCACATCGTGAAGAAGGGTGAAACCCTCTCCGTGATTGCCCGCAAGTACAAGATGAACTGGCGCTCCCTCCAGAAATTCAACAAGATGAACGACCGGGACGTAGCGCGCCTCAAGATCGGGCAAAAGATCATGATTCCCAAGAAGTAAATCTTTCTCTCCTCCCGCCCCTGCCGCCATGTCTTCCAAAGTCTGCATGATTCTGGTCTGGTTCTTCGTCATCTGCCTTCTGGTCGTGGGCCTGGTGATGGTATCCAGCACGGCGGCCTGGGCGGAGGAAACCAAGCACCCGTACGAACCCCTGTTCAAGCAGACCGCCTTTGCCTGCGCGGGCCTGGTGGGGGCCATGATCCTCTCCCGGATAGATTACCGGATATGGCGGAAGTACATCTGGTGGATCCTGGGGTTCGCCTGCTTCCTGCTGGTGCTGTGCTACGTGCCGGGCATCGGGAAGGAGATCAACGGGGAACGCCGCTGGATCACCATCGGCATGCAGTTCCAGCCCAGTGAATGCGCCAAGCTCTGCATGATGATGGCGCTGGCCAACTGGCTGGCCCTGTACCGGGACCGCACTACCTCCTTCTGGTGGGGGTTCGTGATGCCCGGCGTCATCTTCGGCATTCCGCTGGCACTGATTCTTTTTGAAAAGGACATGGGCACCTCCGTAGCGCTGGCCCTGGCCGCGTTCTGCGTGATGTTCGTAGCCGGCACGCGCAAGATTTACCTGGGCGGCGCCCTCGCGCTCGCCGGAGCGGCCCTGTACGTTCTGGTGCAGAGCAACGCCAACCGACTGGAACGCTTCCTGGCCTGGAAGGATCTGGACGCCCACCGCCTGGGTGCAGGGCTCCAGCAGTACCGCGCCTCCATCGCCCTGTCCCGCGGCGGCCTGGACGGGGTGGGCCTGGGCAACAGCGCGGAAAAGCACGGCACGCTTCCCTTCGCCCATACAGATTTCATCTTCGCCCCGCTTGGGGAGGAGTTCGGCTTTTACGGAACCATGTTCGTCCTGCTCTGCTATTTCCTGATGACCTATGCGGGCATCGGCGTGGCCATGCAGTGCCGGGACGCCTACGGCCGGTTCCTGGCCGTGGGGATCGTCGCCATCATCTTCTGCCCCGCCATCCTGAACATTGCCGTGGTGACCAACGCCGTGCCCAACTCCGGGTTGCCGCTGCCCTTCATCAGCTTCGGGGGCACCAACCTGGTCTTCACGCTGGCCGCCCTGGGCATGCTTACCAGCATTCAGAGATTTTCCACCGGTGCACAGCCCAACTGTGAAATCACCCGCAAAGACGAACGCTCCATTGATGTAAGATTATGACTGAACCCTCTCCCTCGCGTCCCACCCTGAACATCGTGATTGCCTGCGGCGGCACGGGGGGGCACCTTTTCCCCGGCATAGCCGTGGCGCAGGAACTTAAAAAGCGCGGCCACAACGTCACCCTCCTCATTTCCCAGAAGAAGGTGGACGCGCAGGCCAGCAAGAATTACGGCGACCTCAATTTCCGCACCATTGAGGCCATTGCGATGCCCAAAATCCCGTCCATGTCCCTGCTGGGCTTCGGGCTCAGGCTGTACAAGGCCATCCGTTTCAGCCGCAGCCTTCTGGACGAGGTGAATGCGGACGTCGTCATCGGCATGGGAGGCTTCACCTCCTTCCCCCCCGTTTACGCCGCCCACCGCAAGGGCATCCGCACCTACGTGCATGATTCCAACGCCCTGCCCGGAAAGGCCAACCGCATGACCGCCAAATGCTGCACGAACGTGCTGCTGGGCATTGAGGAAGCCAGGCATTACTTCAACCCAGCCAAATGCATCGTCACCGGCACCCCGGTACGCCAGGAGATGGTGGCCAGGAAGGACAGGAATGAATCCAGGGCGGAGCTCAACCTGCCCCGGGACCGCCGCATAGCGCTGGTGATGGGCGGCTCCCAGGGAGCCAGGAACCTGAATTCACTGGTCATTGAAGCGGCCCGGCAGTGCGCGGATCTGTGCGATTTTCTCATCATCACGGGTTCCGCGGACTTCGCGCGCGTCAGCCAGCTGACGGCGGACATGCCCCATGTGCACGTCATTGAATTCTGTTCCGCCATGGCGACCGCATACGCCGCGGCGGACGTGGTCATTTCCCGCTCCGGGGCGTCCAGCCTGACGGAGCTGGCCCACATGGGGAAGGCCGCCCTGCTGGTTCCCTACCCCTTCGCCGCGGACGACCACCAGGCGCACAACGCGCGCGTCTTCGCGGCCCACGGGGCGGCGCGCATGATGCGTGAAAATACCCTCACCCCGGACGATATTGCGGCTTTTCTGAATGAAGTCTTCAAGGATTCCTCCCTGCTGGCCTCCATGAATGAATGTGCTTTACGTCTGGATACGCCCGATGCAGTATCCCGCATCGCCAATGTCATTGAAAATACGGACCATGCAGCCATCCATGATTGAGACTCTACGTAAACGCCTGATGGACAGGGAACACCCGGCACGCCTCCACCTTATCGGGGTGGCCGGCTCCGGCATGTCCGGCCTGGCGCTCATGCTGATGGAAATGGGGCACCGGGTGAGCGGCTGCGACCGGGTGACCAGCACGGAAACCGAACGGCTCCAAAGCCTGGGGCTGGCCTTTTCCTGCCCGCATTCAGCGGACGCCGTCTCCGATGCGGAAATCGTCATTTATTCCAGCGCCATCCGGGAGGACAATCCGGCCCTGTCCGCCGCGCGCAAGCTGAACATTCCGTGCATGCGCCGCGCGGAATGCCTGGCGGCCATCCTGAACGGGAAGAAGGGCGTCGTGGTCTCCGGCACGCACGGCAAAACCACCACCTCTGCCCTCTGCGCCCACCTGATGCGGGAAGGCCGCATGCGCCCGTGCCACTACGTGGGGGCGGAAATTCCCGTGCTGGGCACCAACGCCCACTGGAACGAGGACAGCGAATACCTGGTGGCGGAAGGGGACGAGAGCGACGGCACGCTGGTGAACTACATCCCGGAGCACAGCATCGTCCTCAACATTGAGCCGGAACATCTGGACCATTACAAGGACCTGGATGAAATCAAGGCCGTGTTCAACCAGCTTTGCGCCCAGACGCGGGGCAAAATCATTTACTGCCGCGCCCATCCCGGAGCGGCGGACGTATGTGCCAGGTTTCCCAATTCCGTTTCCTACGGCTGGTCTGATGCGGACTATACCGCCACGGACATTCTGGAACGCCGCGGCCGCACCCTGTTCACCGTCCTGAAGGGGGAAGAGGAACTGGGCCGCGTGGAGCTGGGCATCCCCGGCCGCCACAACGTCCTGAATTCCCTGGCGGCCATTGCGCTGGCAACGGAACTGGGCGTGGATTTCCCGGCGGTGACGCGGGGCCTGGCCTCCTTTGCCGGGGCCAAGCGCCGCTTTGAAACCAAATACCTTTCCCCCACCATCCGGATTGTGGACGATTACGGCCACCATCCCACGGAGATAGCCGCCACGCTCCAGACCGCCCGCTCCCTCCAGCCAAACCGCCTGGTGGTTTACTTCCAGCCGCACCGCTACACGCGCACCCAGATGCTGGCGGACGACTTCGGCAAGGTGCTCCAGGCGGCGGACCTCGTCTTTGTAGCGGATGTTTACCCCGCCAGCGAACTGCCCATTGAAGGAGTGAGCGGCCAGACCATCATTGACGCCATGCACAGGCACGGCACGGTGGAAACCCATTACCTTCCCGACCTGGGGACGGCCCACCACGCCGTCGGCAACGCCCTGAAACCCGGAGACCTGTTCCTGACGCTGGGGGCCGGAAACGTCCACGAATGCGGCATGCGCATCGCGCGCGACCTGGCCCTGCTGGAGGACCTGGAACGCACCGCGGGCGAATCCCTGGAAGGCAAGCTGTACGAACCGATGTCACGCCATACTACCATGGGGGTGGGCGGCTGCGCCCAGTACTGGCTGGAGCCCTCCACCTTCTCCGGCATGCAGACGGCCGTCAATTATTGCAGGGATAGGAACATTCCCGTGCACGTCATCGGCCGCGGCTCCAACATCATCGTCAGGGACGGCGGCCTGCGCGGCGCCGTCATCCACCCCTCCGGGGGCGAATTCGACGTGCTGGAAATTGAGGGGAACCGCCTTTCCGCCGGTGCGGGAGTGCGGCTGAAAAAGCTGGTTTCCGCCGCCGTCCAGAACGGACTGGGCGGCCTGGAATGGATGGACGGCATTCCAGGCAACGTGGGAGGAAGCCTCCGCATGAACGCCGGGGCCATGGGCATGGACATGTTTAAAAACCTCGTCTCCGTCGTCTGCCTGGATGAAGACGGGGAAATCCGCAGCCACACGAAGGAGGAACTGAACGCCCAGTACCGCTCCATCCCGGACCTGGCCCACAACTTTGTGCTTCAGGCCGTGTTTGAGGCGCAGCCCGCCCCGGCGGAGGAAATGGAACGGCTCTTGGAGGCGGCCAGGGCCAAGCGCAAGCTTACCCAGCCCGTAGGAGCCAGCGCAGGCTGCATCTTCAAGAACCCGGCGGAAATCCCGGCGGGCAGGCTCATTGACGAGCTCGGCCTGAAAAACGCCTGCGTGGGGGATGCCTGCGTGTCAGACGTGCACGCCAATTTCATCATCAACCGCGGCCATGCCAGGGCGCGGGACATTACCATCCTGATTGACATGATCCGGAAGGAAGCCATGGAAAACCGCGGCATTGACCTGAAATCGGAAGCCCAGGTCATCGGAGACCGGGAACCCCAGTTTTAACCCATTCATTATTTTATTCCAACATGAGCACCCTCAAGCGCGACCTCAAGATCGCCCTTCTCCTCGGCGGCCCCGGAGCGGAACGGGAAGTATCCCTCGTCTCCGGAAAATCCGTTTATGACGCCCTGCGCCAGGCCGGGTTTACCGACGTAACGGAGGTGGACGTACATGGTCCGGACTTCCGGCTGCCGGAAGGCACGGAACTGGCCTACAACATCATTCACGGCACCTTCGGCGAGGACGGAGCCCTTCAAGCCATTCTGGAGGAACGCGGCGTTCCGTATACGGGAGCCGGTTCCCGTTCCAGCGCCTTGTGCTTTGACAAGTCCGAATCCAAGAAGGTGTTTCTGGAAGCCGGGGTTCCCACCCCCCGCGCGGAAATCCTGGACTGCTCCGGCGGCATCGTGATGCCGTCCCTTCCCCTGCCCTTCGTCATCAAGCCCCCCTGCGAGGGTTCCAGCGTGGGCGTCCACATCGTCCACAAGCAGGAAGACGTGCTCCCCGCCATGGAGGAAGCCGTTACCCACGGCACCACCGTGCTGGTGGAGGAATTCATTCAAGGCCGTGAACTTACGGTGGGCGTTCTGGACGGGGAAGCCCTCCCGGTCATCCACATCTGCCCCCGCTCCGGCTTCTATGACCTGAGCAACAAGTACCCGTGGATGAACATGGGCGGAGGCACGGATTACATCTGCCCGGCGGACCTTCCGGAAGAAACCGCCGCCAAGGTGCAGGAGGCCGCGCTGAAGGCCTACCGCGCCGCCGGCGTGGAGGTGTACGGCCGCGTGGATGTGCTGCTGCGCGAGGAAGACGACTCCCCCTTCGTGCTGGAAATTAACACCATTCCCGGCATGACCCCCTCCAGCCTGCTCCCCAAGGCGGCGGCTGCCGCCGGCTGGTCCTACGAGGCCCTTTGCGAAAAAATAGCGGAATTATCGCTAGCCACCCCCCGGAAATAGCGTAATATTTGACAGAGGGCGGGGAGTCGCCCATTCCACACCCCCCGATGTCGCACAAAGCCACAACGCCAGTCCCCCGCTCCGCCAAAAGGCCGGAAATGCTCCTGCTGGAACGGGAGGCCAGAAAAGAAACCATTGAGCGCAAGGGCAGGAACTACCGTTTCTGGCTCTTCCGGCGCAAGCTGTACCACATCGTCACCGTTTACACGCTCATCTTCGGCCTTATCGGGGCCATCGTCTTCCTCTGGACGGATTACATCCTCAAGTACGACTGGCTCTCCATCGACACCGTCACGCTGAAAAGCAACGGCATTTTCAACTCCGAGCAGGCTTTCGCCGTCATGGGGATAGGCCCGAAGGACAACATCTTTTCCATGGATGCCGCGGAACTGGAGCAGCGGCTGGAAAAATGCCCGGCCATCCGCCGGGCGGCCGTCAAGCGCCAGATATCCTCCAATCCCACGCTGCTGGTGGACATTGACGCGCGCATCCCCGTGGCATGGATTGACTGCCCGGAACTGGGCGTCCATCCGGGAGACGCCAAATACGGCGTTCTGGCGGACAAGGAGGGCGTCATCTTCCCCTGTATGGAACAGGTCCACATGCCCTACATCCAGGGCAGGCACATGCCCTCCGTCACGCTCAGGCCGCCCAGCTCCGGCCAGCTCAGCTACGGAGTCGGCATCCGGGAGCTGGAAGCGCCCATGAAGCTGATTGAGCTGCTCTCCGGCACGGTGACGGAATACCTGCCCAGCATCGTCTCCATCACCACGCCCAACGACTGGTCCTTCTGCGTGCGCTTCTCCAACGACTGCCAGGCCACCTTCAGCCATTACGGCCTGGAGCACCAGGTGGAAAAACTGTCCCGCGCTCTCCGGCACGCACGCCAGACGCACCGGAAAATCAGCGCCATCAACCTCATTCCGGAACACAATATCCCCGTCATTTTCGACGATTCCTACGAGGACATCCCCCTGGCGGAACCGATTGAGGAATGACGCCGTGCCGGCGTCCCCTCCCGGAAGCGGTTTTTCCCCGTTCCCGGCCTTCTCCCGGGACCGTTCTCCCATATTTTCCTCAATTCCTCCCGAGCGAAACACCCGGTTTTCACAGGTTTTCCCCCATGTCAGAATTCTATTCTTTCTCAACGGGAAATGAGGCCGCGAAGACCTATTGAACACTTGCCAATAGCGCCGCGCAAGCTATACTTTCCACGATATTATGAGCAACGAAACACCTTTATCACCCGAAGCGGAAAAACTGGCAGCGGCCCGCAAGCGCAACCTTGACCTGGCCCTCTCCCAAATCCAGAAAGACTTCGGAGAAAACGCCATCATGCGCCTTGGCGACAACGTCAAGATGGAAGTGGACGTCATCCCCACCGGCAATCTTCTCATTGACCGCGCGCTGGGCGTGGGCGGCTTCGCCCGCGGCCGCATCGTGGAAATCTACGGGCCGGAATCCTCCGGTAAAACCACCCTGACCCTGACGGCCATCGCCCAGGCCCAGAAAGCCGGCGGCCTGGCCGCGTTCATTGACGTGGAACACGCGCTGGACCCGCAGTACGCCGCCCGCCTGGGCGTCAACCTGGACGACCTGCTGGTCTCCCAGCCGAGCTCCGGGGAAGAAGCCCTGCAAATCTGCGAAGCCCTGGTGCGTTCCAATTCCATTGACGTCATCGTGGTGGACTCCGTGGCCGCGCTGGTCACCAAGCAGGAGCTGGAAGGCGAAATAGGAGACTCCACGGTGGGCGCCCAGGCGCGCCTGATGTCCGCCGCCCTCCGCAAGCTCACCAGCTTCATCTCCAAGGCCCGCACCGTCTGCGTCTTCACCAACCAGATCCGTGAAAAAATCGGCGTCATGTTCGGCAACCCGGAAACCACTCCCGGCGGACGCGCCCTGAAATTCTATGCTTCCGTGCGCGTGGACATCCGCCGCATCGGCCAGATCAAGGCCAGCGACGGCTCCGTAGCCGGAAACCGCACCAAGATCAAGGTGGTCAAGAACAAGGTGGCGCCCCCTTTCACGGAATGCGAGTTCGACATCATGTACAATGAAGGCATCTCCTCCGTGGGAAGCCTGCTGGACCTGGCGATGGAATATGACATCATCCAGAAGCGCGGCTCCTGGATCAGCTACAACGGCAGCCAGATCGCCCAGGGCAGGGACGCCGCGAAGGAAGCCCTCAAGTCCAATCCTGACCTGTACAAGGAAATCGAGGAACTGGTCAAGGCCAAGATGGACGAGAAGGCGGCCAAATAATCCGGCTCCTTCCCTGTTCCCACTCATTCAAGGCGGTTCCCCCCCTTTGGGGAGCCGCCTTTTCCCTTTCCGGAGACGGGCGCAAAAGAATCTTTCACGGAAACTTTTCTCTTGTGCGTCATGAAAAATCCGTTAGTCTGGACGCGATATCGTCCTATGTATCCGACCTCTCGCACATCATTTGCAGCCGTGCTCGGCGTTTTGGGCATGTTTCTGCTGACGCTGTCCACGGCCTTCGGATGGAACCCGGAAACCATCAACGGCGTGCAGTACATTCCGATGTCCGAGGTGCGCACCCATTACAAACTGACACGGGAACGCACGGAAGGACGGCAGAAAGTTTACGAAGTGCCGGAAAAGATCCAGATACGCATGCAGGCGCACAGCCAGGACATGTTCATGAACAACATGAAGTTCGTGCTTTCCTATCCCGTGGCGGACCATCCGTCCAAGGGGCTGATGGTCTCCAACATGGACCTGCACAAAATCATTGACCCGGTCCTGCGCCCCACTTACATCGCCACCCGCCGCAGCTTCAACACGGTGGTCATTGACCCCGGCCACGGCGGCCATGACAGCGGCACGCGCAACCGCATCAGCAGGGAGGCGGACATCAACCTCTCCGTCGCCAAAAAACTGCGGGACCGCCTCAAGGGCATGGGCTACCAGGTGGTGATGACCCGTGACACGGACAACTTCATTACCCTCCAGGACCGCGTCCGCATCGCCAACAGGCACAGCAACGCCATCTTCATCAGCATCCACTTCAATGACGGCGGCCCCTCCGCCCGCGGGGTGGAAACCTTCACGCTGGCCCCTGCGGGCACTTCCTCCTCCATGTCCCGCAACATCCGCCAGGACGCCCTCCAGGGCAACTCCCAGGACAGCATGAACATCGCCCTGGCTACAGCCGTGCAGGGGCACATGCTGAAAGGGCCGCTCGCCATCAAGGAAGGCATCTCCATGGTTGACCGGGGCATCAAGCGCGCGCGCTACTCCGTGCTGTGCACCATCAAGCACCCGGCCATTCTGGTGGAAGGCGGCTTCATGTCCAACCCGCAGGAAGCCCTGCTCATCTCTACGGAGCGCTACCAGAACTTCATGGCCTCCTCCCTGGCCGCCGCCGTGCGCCAGTACCGCACCGCCCTGGGCCAGCAGGTGCGCAGAACGCGTTAAGCCCCGCACTTACCGGGGGTTGCCCCTCCGCAGCATGAACATCATCCGCATTCCCGGCCTGGCAGACTATCAGGAAACCCTGGAACTTCAGGAACAACTGGTCCGGGCCCATCAGGAAGACCCGGAACGGGAGGATGAACTGCTCCTGCTGGAACATGCCGGGGTTTACACCATCGGGCGCACGCGCGACCACGCCAGCCTGCACCCCGGTTCCTCGCTCCCCTTCCCCGTTCATGAAATCAACCGCGGCGGGCAGGCCACCTATCACGGCCCCGGCCAGCTCGTAGGGTACCCCATCACGGACTTGAACCGCTGCGGCAGGGACCTGCACAACTATATCACCGCCCTGGAAAACACCTTGATTGAAGCTTGCTCCAAATTCGGCGTACAGGCCCGCATCCGGGAAGGGCTGGTGGGCGTATGGGTGGAGGACCGCAAAATAGCCTCCATCGGCGTAGGGGTGAAAAAATGGGTCGCCATGCACGGCTTCGCCTTCAACGTGACCCGCGAATCCCTGCCTCCCTTCCAGGCGATCACTCCGTGCGGCATCCAGGGCGTGCAGATGACCTGCCTGGAACAGGAAATGCCGGAATCCGGACAGAAGGACGACCTGCTGAACCGGTTCGGAAACGTTTTTGCAGCACGGTGGAAGGAAAAATTCCACCGGAATTCAGGGGATGCAGAGTGAGCCGGGGAGCATGAAAAAACCTTCTTCCCTTGAAGACGGAAATGCGCCAAAGGCTGGGAAGCGGCCATTTCAGACCATGAATGCAGGGGAAATGTTCAAAAAAACACTTCCTGTAAGACACAGACCGTGTCAGCAATACGTCCTTGCATCTTGACGCGGTTCCCGAACGGACGGATGCTTATACCAGTTATGGGGAAAACACTTTTCCAAAAAATCTGGGACGCTCATTCCGTCGGCATCCTGCCGGACGGAAGAACGCAAATGTTCATCGCTACACATCTGCTGCATGAAGTCACCTCTCCGCAGGCCTTCGGAATGGTCCGGGACCTGGGCCTGACCGTGCGTCACCCGGAACGCACCTTTGCCACCGTGGACCACATCATCCCCACGGACAACCAGGCGGAACCGTTCGCGGACGCCACGGCTGACGCCATGATCAAGGAACTGCGCCGGAACTGCGCGGAAAACGGCATCCGCTTTTTCGACCTCCCCACCGGCCTCCAGGGCATCGTGCACATGGTAGGCCCGGAACTCGGCATCACCCAGCCGGGCATGACCATCGTGTGCGGGGATTCCCACACGGCCACGCACGGCGCGTTCGGCTCCATTGCCATGGGCATCGGCACCACGCAGGTGCGCGACGTGCTGGCTACGCAGACCATGGCCCTCAGCCCGCTCAAGGTGCGCCGCATCAACGTGAACGGGAAACTGGCCCCCGGCGTGCGCGCCAAGGACGTGGCCCTGCACATCATCGGCCTTCTGGGCGCCAAGGGCGGCCTGGGCTTCGCCTATGAATACGGCGGCAACGTAATAGACGCCATGAGCATGGACGAACGCATGACCCTCTGCAACATGTCCATTGAAGGCGCGGCCCGCTGCGGCTACGTGAACCCCGACCAGACCACGGTGGAATACATCAAGGGCCGTCTGTTCGCCCCCACCGGCGCGGACTGGGACAAGGCCGTGGAACGCTGGTTGAGCTTCGCTTCCGATGCGGACGCGGAGTACGACGAGATCGTGGAGATTGACGGAGCCGCCATTGAACCGACGCTGACGTGGGGCATCTCCCCGGACCAGAACACGGGCATCAGCGGCAGCACGCCGAACCCCTCCTCCGCCAGGAACGACGACGAACGGAAGATGATCAATGAGGCGCTGGAATACATGAAATTCCCCGCGGACATGCCTCTCAAGGGATTGCCGGTGCAGGTATGCTTCGTAGGCTCCTGCACCAATGGCCGCATCTCGGACTTCCGGGAGGTGGCCGCCCTCATCAAGGGGCGCCATGTGGCTCCCGGCATCCGGGCCCTGGCCGTTCCCGGCTCCCAGATGACTGCCAGGCAGTGCGAAGAGGAAGGTATTGCGGACATTTTCCGTGAAGCCGGCTTTGAATGGCGCCTGGCGGGCTGCTCCATGTGCCTGGCCATGAATCCGGACAAGCTCCAGGGGGACCAGCTCTGCGCCAGTTCCTCCAACCGGAACTTCAAGGGCCGCCAGGGAAGCCCCACCGGGCGCACCCTGCTGATGAGCCCCGCCATGGTGGCCGCCGCCGCCCTGACCGGGAAGATCTCCGACGCGCGCGACGTGTTTTCCCTGAATTAACTTTTCAACTTTTTCCTTTATGTCTCTGACCAAATTCACCTCCATCACCGGCACCTGCGTTCCCGTTCCCGGACCGGACATGGACACGGACCGCATCATCCCCTCCCGCTTCCTCAAGTGCATCACGTTTGACGAGCTGGCGGGAGTCATGTTCTGGGACGAACGCTTTGACGAAAACGGACAGTCCAAATCCCATCCGGTGGACGATCCCCGCTTCAAGGGGGCTTCCATCATCTTGGGCGGTTCCAACTTCGGCTGCGGTTCCTCCCGCGAACACGCTCCGCAAACCATCAAACGCTCCGGCGTCAAAGCCGTCATCGCGGAATCCTTTGCGGAAATCTTCTTCGGCAACAGCACCGGCATCGGCCTCCCTTGCGTATGCGCGTCCGCGGATGACATTGCCGCACTGACCCGGTACATTTCCGATCATCCGGAAACGGAAGTGACGATCGACCTCCTGAACATGGCAGCCTCCTGGAAGGAAGGTTCCTTCCCCATCCGGATGCCGGCGGAAGCCCGTGAAGCCCTGAGCCGGGGCCGCTGGGATTCCATTGCGGAACTGCTTGTCAACATGGATGCCGTGGAAAAGAAAAATGCGGAACTGCCCCAGGTAACAGCCTCCTGCTGATTCAACATTGACCTCCACCTCTCCCCCCTCTATCCCCCACCTCCCCATATGATTTTCAGAATTACAGACTACGTCCACTACGGCACGCTGGACAATCGTGACCGCGGAACCGTCAAGCTCGCGCTGCAGCTTATGGGGATGCCCCATCCGGTGAATATCACCCTGCAGGGGGACTGCCTCCAGGACCTGGCCGGATGCGTGGTCGATTTCAGGAACCCCTCCCCCCAGATGCTTCCTGCCGAGCTCACCCATCTCCCGGAAAACATCCGGGGCGTGGCGGGGGACATGACGGCCAGCCGCCGCATGCCCGTCAAGGGGAAGAAAACCATGGAAAACGCCCTGTACCTGGAATGGTTCACCAGCCATCACGACATGGTGCTGCTGGAAAGCACGGCCTTTTCCATCAAGGTCTCCCTCCCCGAATGGATCATGGATTCCTGCGAGGAACAGGTGCAGATCATGGCGAACCAGCAGATGTTGCGCACCCAGGTGAAGGAATGGTCCAAAACCTATGCCAACAACCAGGAGGACGGCAACCTGCCCGACCACCACTGGGACAAGCGCCTGCGGGAGGCGGAAGCCATCGCCATCGCCTACCAGGAAGTGTTCCAGAAATACAGGCTGAACCCCACCGGAGACATCCGCCTGGCCTTTGTGATGGGCTGGGACGACGTGCTGGACAACATCGCCCAGTCAGAGGAAACGGGCACTCCATGTTCCTGCAAAAGCACCGGCATGCTCAGCCTGTTTGACATCCTCAACGAACAGGAGGCCCAGGAGGTGCAGTCCTGCATGTTCCACCCCCTCTTCCAGCAGGTCATGGAGCTGACGGACCTGTGCCAGCGCCAGTTCAGCCGGGAGATCAACAAATCCCAGAGGAACCGGACGGAACCGCCGGAACCCCTGAACCAGCTTTTTTACTGCATCCGCTACATCACCCCGCGCATTCTTTCCTGCCTTCTCCAGGAGAAGGAAAACGATGCGGACTACTGCACCATGGCCGCCCGCATGGCCCTGTGCGTGGAACAGACTCGCCAGACGGTAGCCGCGCTGGACAGCCGCCGCAGCCAGGTGGACGACGAGGTGACGGAACGTTTTTCCTCCCTGCTGGAGGAAGTCAACTCCTTCCAGGAAAGCCTGGCAACCCAAAGCCGGAAAAGCAATCTATAACCCCCTTCCTTTCATAACAATTATCTCTTCACCACAGACCACCATGCATTTCCATACCTGCCTCCAAGGGCTGTGTGCAGTCCTGGCCGCCGCCGCTTTTTCCTATGCGGATGAACCGGCCGTTTCCATTTCAGACTTCGGGGTGGACAAGGTCATGTCCGGCCCCGTCGTTTCCATCAATGACCAGTACAAGGGAGTCGTGAAGATCGAAGTGGATTCCCTGACGCCGGATTACGCCACTCCGTGGGATACGGGCCGCTACCAGGGCGGCATCGGCACCGGCTTCCTGATCGGGGAAAATGCCTTCATGACGAACGCCCATGTGGTCAGCAACGCGGAACGCATTTACATCTCCATGTACGGGGATTCCCGCAAGATTCCCGCCAGGGTCAAATTCATCGCCCATGACGCGGACCTGGCCCTGCTGGAAGCGGACGACCCCAAGCCCTTCAAGGGCATCCGGCCTTTTGAATTCAGCAAGAACCTGCCCCACCTGGAAGACGAGGTGAGGGTGATCGGCTACCCCATCGGCGGCAACAGGCTTTCCGTCACGCGCGGCGTAGTCTCCCGCATTGACTTCACTACCTACGCCCACCCCCGCAACACGGAGCACCTGACCATCCAGGTGGACGCCGCCATCAATCCGGGCAACAGCGGGGGCCCCGCCCTGATGGGGGACAAGGTCATCGGCGTGGCCTTCCAGGGTCTGAACAACGCCAACAACACGGGCTACGTAATTCCTACGCCCGTCATCCGCCATTTTCTGGAGGACATCAAGGACGGCGTCTATGACGGCTACGTGGATATGGGCATCCAGGCCGCGCCCATCCTGAACCCCGCCATGCGCAAGGCCTTCGGCCTGCCGGACGACGAAAAGGGCGTCCTGATCGGCAAAGTGCTCAAAGGCTCCTCCGCCGATGGAGTGCTCCGCAACGGGGACCTGCTGATGAAGGTGGACGGCTATGACGTGGACAGCTCCGCCATGATTGAGCTGGACGGCCAGAAAATCAGCATGAAAGAGCTCATTGAGCGCTGTTTCAAGGATGACCGGCTCCCGCTGGATATCATCCGCGACGGCAAGCCCATGAAGGTGGAGATGGTGATGAAGCCCTCCCTATCCAAGGATCTGCTGATGGCGGAATACGACAAGATGCCCCGCTACATCGTCTTCGGCGGCCTGGTATTCCAGCCCATCCAGCGCAACGTGCTTGCGGCGGCGGACATCTCCATGCTGGACGTCGCCCTGGACATCCGGGATTACCAGGAAGACGGCGGCTGCGTGGACCAGGAAGACATGGTGATCATCACCAAGGTGCTGGACGATGAAGTGAACGCGCGCCTGTCCGGCTCCATCTCCAACGCCATCGTGGAAAAAATCAACGGCGTGAAGGTCAAGGGTCTCACCCACGCCTACGAACTCCTTTATCCGAAGAATATGCCGGAATACGTGATCATTGAACTGAAAAACGGGGAACGCCCCCTGATCTTTGAAGGCAAGGCCATGGAGGAGGCCAACAAGCGCATCTCCAAAACCTACAACATCCCGAAAAACGCCCGTCTGGACAGCGCCATTCCCGGCCGCCAGCTTGACCGGAACACCACTCCCGCCCGTTAACCGCCATGAAAATTCTTTCCTTTTTCGCCCTCGGTTCCCTGATTCTGCTCGGCGGCTGCCAGCCGCGCGAAGCTGGACGAACCGCTCCCGAACCCCTGCCCGAACAGCAGCCGGAAACACCGTCCGAACAAGTGGAGGAAACGCCCGCTCCGGCGCAGCTCCCCTCCCCTACCAACTCCATGGTAGGCATTAACGCCACCAACCAAGGCTATGCCATGGTCCAGCCGTGGAGCAAGGAGAACCCGGCATACAGCCAGGGCTTTGGCATTTACCTGGGGGACGGCAACATTCTGACGGCGGCCAACATCGTTTATTCCGCCAGCTTCGTGGAAGTGACCTCCGCGGACGGCTCCCAGACGGTTCCCGTGACCGTGACCGCTTTTGACCCGGAAGCCAATCTTGCCCTGCTGCGCCTGAAAAACGAGACAGACGCCGCTTTTCTGGACAAACTGGTGCCCGTCACGCTGGGGAGCGCCCCCCGCCTGGGCGACAAGGTGACCTTCTGGCAGTTCAATGACGACGGCCTTCCCATCACCACGTCCGGAACCCTTCTGGCGACGGAAAGCGCCTGCCCGTTCACGAATGGGGAACCCTTCGTGCTGTACAACGTCAAATCCTCCGTCACGCCCCTGAAGGGCGGCGCGGGCAATCCCATCATGCGGGGCAATGAACTGGTGGCCCTCAGTGCCAGCTGCGATCCTTCCGCCCAGAAGGCGCTGGCCGTGACCCATACCATGATTTCCCGGTTCCTCGAACAGGCCCGGTCCGGCAATTACACCGGCTTCCCGGCGGACGGCACCCAGGTCACGGAACTGACCGACCCCGTTTTCCGCAAATTCCTGGGCCTTCCGGAAAGCGGCGGCGGCTTTTATGTGGTGAAACTGCCTGTCTACGGTTCCTTCTACAAGGCAGGCGTGCGTCCCGGAGACGTGGTGGAAAGCGTCAACGGCATTCCACTGGACAGCAAGGGGCTGATCAGGGATCCCGCGCTGGGCCCCGTTTCCGCCAACGTCCTGTTCCGTGACTCCGCCATGCCGGGGGACACCATTACGCTGGGCATCCGCCGCAAGGGGAAGGACGGCGTCAGCCAGCCCATGACGCTGGACGTCAAACTGGACCGGAGCGCCCTGGAGGGCGACCTGGTCAACCCTTCCCCCTTCATTTCAAATCCCCCCTACCGCATTTACGGCGGCCTGGTGTTCGTTCCCCTGACGGGCGCCCTGGTGGGGGAAATCAACAAGCTCAGCAAGAACCGCCCCCCCCTCAACCTGGTGGAAGCCATTCAGAAGAAGGAAGACATCCGGAAAAAGGGCGTGGATGAAATCGTGGTCTTCCTGATGGCGCTGCCCACCCAGGCCACGCTGGGGTACGCCCAGATGAGCCCCTCCATTGTGGAAAAAGTAAACGGCGTACAGGTGAAAAGCTTCAAGCATCTCAACCAGCTCCTGGACCTTCCCGCCCCCGGCGGCACGCACCGCATTGAGGTGACCCAGCAGCCGTACACCATGTACATGTCCCAGAAGGAGGCCGCCAAGGCGGACCGCTTCATCCAGATGAGGGCTGTTCCCGTGCTCCGCAGGGATTAGGAAAGCCGCAAGCAATTCCATTGCATTCCTGCTGAAATGTCCCTTCATACGCTGAATATCCGGCTGGATTTTCCCTATAGAACGGGCTTTACCCACGGAGCCTTCCATCCGGAAAACGACGCGCTGGCCAGCCTGATGGAGCAGAGGCCCGGAGGCCGCGTCCTCGTCCTCATGGAGGAAGGGCTGGAATGGTTTTATCCGCAGCTCCCAGCGGACATCAACCGTTATTTTGAAAAAAACGCCGGAGAACTGGCCTATGCCGGCTGCCGTTCCGTTCCGGGCGGCGAGGCGGCCAAAACCGGCTTTGCCGCGTGGGAAACGGCGCTCCGCCACATTGTGGAAGCGGGCATCGACCGCCATTCCTACATCATTGCCGTGGGCGGCGGGGCGTTTCTGGACGTAGCGGGCTTTGCCGCCGCCACCGCCCACCGCGGCATCCGGCTGCTGCGCGTGCCCACCACCACCCTTTCCCAGGCGGATTCCGGCGTGGGCGTCAAAAACGGAATCAACTTCATGGGGCAGAAAAACTACCTGGGCACCTTCGCCGTAGCCTGGGCCACGCTTAACGACTTCCTGTTCCTTCATTCCCAGCCCCTCTCCCTTAAAAGGGCCGGACTGGCGGAAGTGGTGAAGGTGGCCGTGGTAAAAGACGCCTCCTTCTTTAACTGGCTGGAAACGAATGACGCCGCGCTGGCCGCCTGCGAGCGGGACGCGCTGGAATATGCCGTGGAGCATTCCGCCCTGCTGCACGCCTCACACATCGCGCACGGGGGAGACGCCTTTGAATTGGGCTCCAGCCGTCCCCTGGACTTCGGGCACTGGGCCGCCCATTACATGGAAACCATGTCCGGCTACACGCTGGGCCATGCGGAAGCCGTATCCGTGGGCATGTGTCTGGACATCCTTTACTCCGTCAGGAAGGGATGGCTGTCTGCCGGGGAAGCGGAAAGAATCATCTCCGTACTGAAAGCCCTGGAGCTGCCCGTGTTCCACCCCTTGCTCTCCCGCAAGACGGAGGATGGCGCATGCGAAGTGCTGAAGGGCCTGGAAGCCTTCCGTGAGCACCTTGGCGGCCATTTGACGGTGCTGATGCTCACCGGGATAGGCCGGGGGAAGGACGTCCATGAAATAGACGCCGTGCTGATGGAGGAATGCATCCGTGAAATGCAGGAGGCGGCCTGCTGCTCCGGCCAGGAATAAGGGCCTTTCCCTTGTTGCCTTCCCCCTTTTACTTGAAGTTCAGGTAATCCAGGATAATCCGGACCTCCGTCTTGATTCCGTTGAGAATCGCTCCGTCGGCCGCCTTGAATCCGGGATTGTGATTCGCAGGACCGTCCCCGGAACTGATGGTCATGAAATAAGTGGGCGCTACCTGCGCATAATAGGAGAAATCCTCGCTGGCCGGTATTCTGGAAGAATCAAAAACGTTCTTCTCACCCACGGCCTTAATGGCCGCCTTCTTCGCCAGTTCCCGCAGGGTGGCGTTATTCTGGATGGACGGATAGCCCAGAACGTAATCCAGCTTGTACTGCGCCCCGTTTGCCTTGCATACATGGTCGATGACGGACCGGGTACGTTCTTCCAGCAGTTTGCGGGTTTCCGTCGTCACGGAACGGATGGAGGCACCCAGCTCCGCCTTGCCCGGAATGACGTTGGGAGCGTTGCCGGACTGGAATTTCCCCACCGTGATCACGGCCATGTCTCCAGGCGTGGCATTGCGGGAGACGACCGTTTGCAGCGCCATCACGATTTCAGAGCCCGTGACGATGGGGTCCACGCCCAGCTGCGGCATGGAACCATGGGATCCCTTCCCCTGAATGGTGAGAGAAAAGCCGTCCGACGAGGAAGAGGCGGCTCCGCCGGCAGAATGCCGATGGACCCGACAGGTTCATTGGGCATCACATGTGCGCCGAAGATGGCATCCACGCCTTTGAGAACCCCGCTCTTGATAATTGGAAGAGCCCCCCCGGGCGATTTTTCCTCCCCGGGCTGGAAAATGAAATACACCGTGCCGGGCAATTCCTTCTGCATGGAGGCAAGAACCTTGGCCGTTCCCAGCAGCATGGCCGTGTGCATGTCATGCCCGCAGGCATGGCTTACACCCGGTGTTTTGCTGGCAAAGGAAAATCCTGTCTCCTCCTGCACGGGAAGCGCATCCATGTCCGCCCGGAAGCCGACGGTTTTCCCGGGCTTTCCGCCGCGCAGGATGCCGACCACGGAGGTCTTAGTAGGCCGCAGGACTTCAATATGACCGAACGAAGAGAGCAAGCCGGCCACGTAGTCGCTCGTCTTGTATTCTTCAAAAGACAATTCCGGATTCTCATGGATATGGTGTCGCCACTCCACGGCGGCCCTGGCGGAGCTCTGCACCTCCGGCTGCTGAGCCATGGCTGAAAAAGCCTGGAGAAAAAGGACCAGCAAGATCAACAATGATATTTGCATGTTTTCAAAACTAGAAGGACTGTTCTTTATTCAGACAACGCACAACGGCTTTCATTCCATAAAACTGTGCCATCATTTCAGAATTTTCAAAGATAAAACATAAATCCTGCCAATAACCTCCGTAAAATCGAGCCAATCACTCCCGCCCTCAGTAACAAGAAATAACTACAAATCCATATTATTCGAATTCTAGAGTGGACTTGTAACAACAAAAAATCGGCAAAAGAAACCATCACCGTTTTCGTCCAATCTAACAATACCTCAGGAGTTGAAATCATGTTCACTCTAAACACGGATTCCATCTATACCCTATTCAAGATTTCTGGAAATTAATCAGAAGCGGTCTGGTATTAATCAAGCTCGGGGCGGCGGCTCTGGAAGATTTCCCTTATATGGCTGTACCCAGTAATTATAGAAATAAATCAAAGGAAACAACTGTTCCATGAAGCTTTTCATCTTTTTCCATAACGTAACAGGCGTATTTCATCGGCAGGAAATGTTCCCCATTTTGGTTGTGTTTGTTTGGCAACTTCAATTTCAAGATCATGAACAACACTTTCAACATCACGGCCATGGATACCGTCTACCCCTTCATTCCCATGTACCCCAACGGGCAGCCACAGGGCGACTTCC
>OGQK01000666.1_pt1 | contig 21407 bp, 19 predicted proteins | sample 1553221 | NCBI WGS metagenome assembly OGQK01 (sample SAMEA2579996, study PRJEB22360) | human gut metagenome | biome: human gut; feature: human-associated habitat; material: faeces | place: Denmark | collected 2008/2010 | reverse complement strand
GGCTGGAACGCGCGTTTGGGCGGGGCCAACGCCAGCCGCCATCACGTCCATGCCTTCCCGGTAGAATTCCTTGGCCACTTCCACAATCAGGATGGCATTCTTGGCGGAAAGGCCGATGGTCGTAATCAGGCCCACCTTGAAGTAGATGTCGTTGGGCATGTCGCGCAGGAAGACGGCCAGCAGGGCCCCGAGCAGGCCCAGGGGCACCACCAGGATGACCGCCAGCGGAATGGACCAGCTTTCATACAGGGCCGCCAGCACCAGGAAGACGATCAGGATGGACAGGCCGAAGAGCAGCGTGGCCTGGGAGCCGGCAAGTTTTTCTTCATAGGATTGTCCCGTCCATTCAAATCCCACGCCCTGCGGCAGGGTGGCGGTAATCTGCTCCAGGGCGTTCATGGCGTCCCCGCTGCTCTTGCCGGGCGCGGAGGAACCGTTGATGGTGAAGGAGGGATAGTTGTTGTAGCGCGTGAGCTGCGGGGGGCCCGCCGTCCAGTCCAGCCGGACGAAGGAGGAGAGGGGCAGAAGCTTCCCCTGGTCATTGCGGACATGCAGGTCTTCAATATCGTTGCCGTTCAGGCGGCTTTTTCCGTCCGCCTGCACAATGATGCGGCGCACCTGGCTGCCATGCATGAAGTCCCCCACATAGCTGGACCCGAACATGACCGCCAGCGAGTTGCTGATTTCCGTGATGGGCACGCCCATGGAGAAGGCTTTTTCCCGGTCAATGGAGACGTGCAGACGCGGCGTGTCCGCCTGTCCGGAGAAGTAGACGCCCGTCAGGTTGGGGTCCGCATTGGCGCGGGCCAGGAGTTCGTCCCGGGCTTCCACCATGCGGGCATACCCCAGGCCGCCCTTGTCCTGGAGCCGGAAGTCGAATCCGGACGTGCTGCCCAGCTCCGGCAGGGACGGCATGTTCAGGGCCATGACCATCATCTGGTGGTCCCCGCCAAAACGGGCGTTGACCCGGTCAATGATTGCCTGGGCGGAGTTGTCCTCTCCGGAACGCTCGTCCCAGTTTTTCAGGCCGACAAACAGCATCGCCATGTTGGTGCCGGTGCCCATGAAGCTGAAGCCGCCCACGGAGTAGGCGTATTCCACCGGTTCATGCTGCATCAGGTAGTCCTCCACCTCCCGCAGCCGGGTACTGGTTTCCTCCTGCAAGGTCCCGGCAGGCAGGGCAACCATCGCCATGAAGTTGCCCTGGTCTTCTTCCGGAAGGAAGGAGGTGGGAAGCGTGAGGTACAGGTAGCCGGCCCCCGCAATAATGAGCACATACAGGAACAGGGAGCGTACGGGGCGGCGGATGATTCCGGATACGGCATTGCCGTACCGGTCCGTGGACCGGTGGATTGTCCTGTTGAACCAGCCGAAGAATCCTTTCTTTTCCTGATGCTCCACGGAGGAGGCTTTCAGCATGGCGGCGCACAGAGCCGGGGTCAGGGAAAGGGCCAGAAACGCGGAGAAGGAGATGGATACAATGAGGGTCACGGCAAACTGCCGGTAGATGTTCCCCACCGCTCCGCTGAAAAAGGCCATGGGCACGAAGACGGCCACGAGCACGGCGGTGATGCCCACGATGGCGCCCCCGATCTGCTTCATGGCTTTTACCGTAGCGCGCCGGGCGTCCAACCCCTCCTCCATCATGATGCGTTCCACGTTTTCCACCACCACAATGGCGTCGTCCACCAGAATGCCGATGCTGAGCACCATGGCGAACATGGTGAGCATGTTGATGGAGAACCCGGAGAGCCACATCACCGCAAAGGTGCCCAGCAGGGCCACGGGGACCACGAGCGTGGGAATCAGGGTGGCCCGGAAGTTCTGGAGGAAGAGGAACATGACCAGGAACACCAGCAGAATGGCTTCCAGCAGGGTGGAGATGACCTTCTGGATGGAGATTTCCACGAAATGGGTGGTTTCATAAGGAATCTGGTAGGAGACTCCGGCGGGGAAGTCCCTGGCCAGTTCATCCATCTTGGCCTTGAGCAGACCCATGGTTTCCACGGCGTTGGAGCCGGGAGCCATCTTGATGGCCATGCCGGTGGCCGTCTGCCCGTTGCAGCGGGAGAAGAACGCGTAGCTGTTGGAGCCCAGCTCCACCCGCGCCACGTCCCCCAGCTTGACGGAGGAACCGTCTGAGAGCGTCCTCAGCGCAATGGAGGCGAATTCCTCCGGCGTGCGGAAGGCTTCCTCCGCCACCACGCTGGCGTTGATGGGGGCGGATTTGGAAACGGCCGCCCCCCCGATGTCGCCGATGATGATGCGCTCGCTCTGGGCGGCCACGGCATTCACGATGTCCGTGGGCGTCAGTCCCAGCGCTTCCAGCTTTTCCGGATCGGGCCAGATGCGCATGGACGTTTCCGCGCCGAAGAGCTCCACGCGCCCGACGCCTTTCACGCGCTTCAATTCCGGGATGATGCGCGCGGAGGCCCATTCCCCCAGTTCCGTATCATTCAGGTTCCCCGTGGAGGAAAGGGAAATCATCGCCTGAATGTTGTTGGAGGATTTTTCCACGAACACCCCTTCCTTCCGGACGGATTCCGGCAGGCGGGATTCCACGATTTTCAGCCTGTTCTGCACTTCCACGGCGGCAATGTCCGGATCCGTGCCCTGCGTGAACGTGGCGGCGATTTCCACCGCGCCGTCGGAACTGCTGGTGGCGGACATGTACATCAGGCCGGGCGCGCCGTTGATTTCCTTTTCAATCACGGCGGTGACGGCTTCCTCCGTATCCTGGGCGGAGGCCCCCGGATACGTGGTGCGCAGGGTGATGACCGGCGGAGCGATGTCCGGGTACTGGGCAATCGGCAGGCTGGGAATGGCCAGCAGCCCGATCAGGGAAATCAGGAGGGCGACTACCCAGGCAAAAATGGGGCGGCGTATAAAGAAATCAGGCATAATGGTTTATTGCTGGGCGTTGGATTGCGGCTGGGGCGCGGCGCTGCGGACCTTCATGCCGGGCCGGAGGGACATGATGTGGCTGACGGCCACCTTGTCCCCGTCCTTGAGGCCTTCCGAAACCAGCCATTCCCGGCCGTTCAGCGTATCAGCCTTCACGGGGCGCATTTCCAGCACGCCCTCCGGGCCCACGATAAAGACGGAAGCCCCCTGCGCGGTGCGGATGACGGCGTCCCGGGGAATGACGAAGACGTTGTCCCGCACCGCCTTCTCAAATACCACGCGCACATAGGCGCCGGGCAGAAGCTCATAGTCCGGATTGGGGAACTGGGCCCGCATTTCAATGGTGTCCGTATTCGGGTCCACCGCCATGTCGGAAAAGATGATCTTGCCGGAATGGGGGTATTCCTCCCCATTGGAGAGCAGCAGGCGCACCTTGATTTCGCCCAGCGGCACTCCCTTCCACAGTCCGGACACCACGGCACGGCGCAGGCTGCTGTACTGGGAGGCCGGCTGGCAGAAACGGACATAAATGGGGTCTATCTGCTCAATGGTGGTCAGGTGCGTGAATTCGTTCTGGTTGGCAAACGCCCCTTCCGTCACCAGCGCACGGCGCACGCGGCCGGAGATGGGCGCTTCCACCCTGGTGTATTCCAGATTCAGGCGCGCCTGCTCCAGAGACGCGGCGGCGGCGGCATATTCCGCCCTGGCCCGGTCCTCCTCCGCTTTGGCCTGCTTGTGCTCCCGCACGCTGACGGCGCCCTTGGCCACCAGGGAGGAATAGCGGGCGGCCTTGTCCTCCGCGTCCGCCAGCACGGCCTTGGCGCGCGCTACCGTGGCCTTGCATTCATCCAGCACGGCCTGGAGCGGAGCCGGATCTATCTTGAAGAGAAGGTCGCCCGGCCGGACCGTCTGCCCTTCCTGGTAGCAGCGTTCCTGAATGATTCCCGTCACGCGGGCGCGCACTTCCGCCTGAAGATAGGCCTCCATGCGGCCGGGAAGGTTGGCGGTTACGGGAACCTGGGTGCCGTGCACCGTGAGAACGGCCACTTCCGGCACGATTTCTCCGGGAGAACCGGCGGCCGGATTTTCATCCCCCTGCCGGCAGGAAAAGAGAGTTGCCAAAAGGATGGTGCAGAGAAGAAGGAGACTAGTTGTTTTCATAAGTAATCATACTGTATAATACCTCAAGAAACCCCGGAACCACGCTTCCGACAAGACCGGGGATTTTTCAATTGCCATATGATGTAAAGTATCCCATAATGGGAGAGTCAAGAGGCAATGAAAAAATTAAGTGGAGCGGTTTTTTATCATTTGTTGTAAGCTGTTGACAACAAGAATCAAATGAATGACGCAAAGATTTCGTCTTCAGGAAGATTTCTCTTGCATGCAGCAGCCGTTTCCGCCGGGCGCGCATCCGGCGGGAAAAAATCAGTTTCCACGCCAACCGCAATACAGGATGGACAAGCAGAATTTACTAACCATAGGCAATCTGTCCAAACAGACCGGCGTACATATTAAATCCCTCCGGTATTACGAGCAGCTGGGGATTCTGCGCCCGGCCCATACGGACCCGGATACAGGCTACCGTTATTACACTCTTTCCCAGATTCCCGTGGTGGACGCCATCCGCGCCTGCACCTTTCTGGACATTCCCCTGAAGGAGTTCACCTCCTTTCTGACCGAGGACCAGCAGAGAATCCATTACAAGAAGCTGATTTCCCACGGAACCATGCTGGCGCACCAGAAGATCAGGGACATTCAGGAGAAACTGCACCTGCTGGAAAAATTCCAGAAGCAGATGGACCGGATGGAAGGCCTCCGGCTCCATGAGGGGCAGACCGTCCACGCCCTGCCGGAAAAATATTGCTGGACGGCCCCCTATGCCGGAAAACAGCACAGCACGGATTACAATGTCCTCATCACAAATATGTTTGATGACATCAACCGCAATGAACTGCGGTTGGGCGCGGAAGCCGGCCTCCTTTCCTTCCACCGGAGCGCCGGGACGGAACAGTTCCTGTATGTGGAGGTGGAAGCGACCAAAAGGGACGCCCGGAAGCTGAAGGAAATCGTGCGCCTGCCTGCCGCCTCCTTCCTTTGCGCCATCAGGAAGGAAAGCGATATGGGGAAGGCCCCCCTCGTCTTTCCTGAACTTTTTGCGCAGGAGTATGATAAAATCATCATGGAAACGGAATTGTTCTCCGGATATTACGATGTGGTGCATCCCAAATTCGAACTGAGATGCTCCCTGCCGCCGGAAAGAAAGTGAACCGGGGGATTTTTCCGGAACAGGCAACGGATGAAGAGGATGTGAAAAGCGCCCGTCGCGAACCGGAGTTCCCCGTCCGCGCCCCCGCCGCCCTGCGGAGCAGATGAAAGAGGCGTTCAAGCTCCTGGTCACGGACTCTCCGGAAGTTTCATGAAATGGCATTGCATTTCCCCATGCAGCATATAAAATAATGGGGTGGCACATTGCGACACTACACAACCGGACTTGAAGGAAAGCGCCGTCAAGGCTTACAAGGCCATGTTGCTGGCGCGGGCCTTTGACACCAAAATTTCCAGCCTGTACAAAGCGGGCAAAATCACGGGCGGCGTTTACCTGGGCCGCGGGCATGAAGCGATCGCCGCCTGCGGCGGCGTTTTCCTGACCGCCGGGTATGACGTGATCGCCCCGTTCATCCGGGAACAGGCGGCGCGCATCACCTGGGGGGAACCGATCATTGAAGCGGCCCGCTCCTACCTGGGGTCCGCCCTGGGTTATATGAAGGGACGGGACGGGAACGTCCACCGCGGGCTGCCGGCGGAAGGCTACATGGCGCCCATCAGCCACCTGGGCAGCACGGTGGCCTTCGTCATCGGCTGCCTCTTTGCCAAGCGGCTGGACGGCAAGCTTCCCGGCCCCGTAGGCGTGGCCTTCTGCGGAGACGGCACCACGTCCACAGGCGCCTTTCACGAAGCCGCCAACATGGCGAACGTGGAACAACTGCCGCTGGTGCTCGTGGTGACCAACAATCAATTCGCCTATTCCACTCCAAACGTCCGTGAATTCGGGGAAGCATCCCTGGCGGACAGAGGCCGCGGCTACGGCTTCACCGTGCATGAAACGGACGGCACGGATTTCATGGCTACGCTGGAAAACTTCCGCACCGCCGTCAACAACGCGAGGGAAGGCAGAGGCCCCCAGTGGGTGCTGGCCAAAACCCTGCGCATGTGCGGCCACGGGGAACACGACGACGCCTCCTACATCCCCAGGGAATTGAAGGAGGAGTACGGCAAAAAAGACCCCGTCACCGTCGCGGAACGGCAATTGCTGGAAGCCGGCTGGCTGACGCCGGAAGAAGTGGAGGACCTGAAAAAGCAGTATGCCGATGAAGTCCAGCTGGCCGTGGCTACCGCGCAGCGGGAACCGGAGCCGGACCCCTTCCGGGAGGACTGGAACGCCACGGTATGGAGACCTTATTAAGCCTGCAAACGGAATATTCCCATGAGCGTAACATACATTGATGCCATTCACGACGCCCAGAAAGACCTTCTTACGGAAGACAAGGACGTCTTCCTGTACGGGCAGGACATAGGCGTTTTCGGCGGCGCTTTCAAAGCGACCAAGGGCCTCAAGGAGCTGTTCCCGGACCGGGTGATTGACGCCCCCATCAGTGAGGACGCCATGGCCGGCATGGTCACCGGAGCCGCCGTCATGGGCAAGAAGCCCATCATGGAAGTCCAGTTTGCCGACTTCAGCACCATCGCTTTCAACCAGATCGTCAACATGGCGGCCACCCATTATTACCGCACGGGCATTCCCGCCAATATCACGGTGCGGCTGCCCTGCGGGGGAACGCCCGGCACGGGCCCCTTCCACAGCCAGAGCCTGGAAGCCCTGTTCGCCCATTATCCGGGCCTGCACGTCATGACCCCGGCCACCGTGGCGGACGCCTACTGGATGCTGCGCCAGGCGGTGGAGGTGCCCGATCCCGTCATTTTCCTGGAGCACAAGTTCCTGTACCGCTGGCTGAAGGCGGAGGACAACTACCGGGAAGCCCCGGTGATTCCCTTCGGCATGGCCCGGATCGCCCGCACCGGAAAGCACGCCACCGTAGTGGCGTACAGCGCCATGGTGCCGGAAGCCGTGCGGGCGGCGGACCTGCTGGCGAAGGAGAGCGGTTATGAAGTGGAAGTAGTGGACCTCCGCACGGTGCGTCCGCTGGACATGGATACCGTCATCGCCTCCGTAGCGCGCACCGGCCGCGTCCTGGTCGTCGGGGAAGACTTCCCGTGGGGAGGCGTCACGGCGGAAGTCGTTTCCCGCATCGTGGCGGAAGGCTTCCATCTGCTGGACGCTCCGCCCCAGCGGCTCAACGCCAGGGACACCCCCATTCCCCAGCATCCCAACCTCTGGAAGGCGCACCGCCCCACGCTGGAATCCATCGCCGCCTCCATCCGCCATCTTTTATCCATCTGATTCAATCCAGTTTCCACCATGCCTAAAGTACCCATTCTGATGCCCCAGCTCGGGGATTCCATTGCGGAAGCCACCGTGCTGCGCCTGCTGGCGGCCCCGGGCGACACCGTAGAAGCCGACCAGGAAATCTTTGAGGTAGAGACCAACAAGGCCACCATGGGCGTCACCACCATGTGCGGCGGCGTCCTGAGCGATGTGTTTATCAAGGAAGGGGAATCCATCGTGGTCGGCGCCTGCATGGCCATGATTGACGCCACGGAGGAGGAAATTGAACGTTCCGGGGCCACCCCGGCCGGAGATTCCACCCAGCCTTCCCTTCCGGCCAGCCCGGAAGCCGTGCCCCAGCGCGTCCCGGACGCTTCCGCCCGGGAGGAAAAACCCGCCGGGGTCCACTTTGGCCTGACGGGGGAATCCTACCAGGAAAACGGCACGGACCTGAAAGTCCAGCCCAGCGTGCGCGGCCTGCCGGTGCCCGCCGGCATGAAAGGCGCGCACTACATGTCCCCCCGGATGAAGGCGCGCATGGATGAACTGGGCATGAGCGCCTCGGACATCGCTTTCATCTCCGGCTCCGGAGCCGGCGGACGAGTCACCATTGACGACCTGGAGGAATTTCTGGAATACGTGAGCCAGTGGCCGCACCGCAAGGCCTCCTCCATGAGGCTGGCCGTGGCGGACGCCATGCGCCGGAGCTGGACGCGCCCGCTGGCCTCCGCCGGGCGCCCCGTGTTCATGGACCCCCTCATCAAGCACAGGCAGCATTCCCCGCTGCGGCCCGGCATCACCCTGTACTTTGCCCGCGCCCTGGCCCTGGCCCTGGCGGAAAGCCCGGAATGCGCCGGCTACCTGGTGGGGGAAAACATCCTTTCACCCAAGACCATTGACATCGGCATCGCCGCCCAGGTAGCGGACGGAGTGATGGTTCCCGTGCTGCGCCGCGTGAACGAACGGACGATGGAAGAACTGCTGGAAGACTACAACAGGCTGATCGCCCAGGCGCGCCGCCGCAGGCTGGCCCCGGAAGACAGCACGGGCGGCATCGCCACGGTCACCAACTTCGGCGGCTTCGGGCTCACCTTTGCCGCGCCCATGCCCATGCCCAGTGAATCCATCATCCTGGGGGTGGGGGCCGTCACCAAGACCCCGGTCTGGAGCGACGAGGTGGAGGCGTTCATTCCCATCTCCAAGGCCAACATCGTAGCTACGGGGGACCACCGCGTGGTGGACGGCGCGGACATCGGCCGCCTGCTCAAGCGCGTGGCGGAACTGCTCCAGCGCCCGGAATACCTGTAACCCGCTCCGTTCCCGCACGCTTCACGCCGCATGACGACAGACCCACCTGTACTAGGACTGGTAGCCGGAGACGGTGTCTACCCGGAATACATCGTCCGGGGGGCGCGCCGCCGGACGCCGGAGATGCGCATCGTGGCCGTGGGCTTCAAGGGGGAGACCAATCCCGCCGTCATCCCCCTGTGCGACGCCTACCAGGAATTCAGCGTGGGCCAGATCAGCAAGCCGTTCTCCTTCCTGAAAAAACACGGCGTGCGGAACGTCATCATGGCAGGGGGCATCAATCCGAAAAACATTCTCTCCCTGCGCCCGGACCTCCGCGCCCTTTCCGTGCTGATGCGCATGCCGGAGAAAAACGCGGACTCCCTGCTGGGGGCCGTCATCACGGAGGCGGAAAAAGAGGGCTTCACCATCCTCCCCGCCTTCACCTACATGGAAGAGCACATGCCGCAGCCGGGCCACATCGCCGGACCGCGGCCCACGACCGAACAATGGGAGGACGCCGTTTTCGGCATGCAGACGGCCAAGGAAATCAGCCGCCTTCACATCGGGCAGTCCGTCGTCGTGCACGGAGGCACCGTAGTTGCCGTGGAAGCCATTGAAGGCACCAACAACTGCATACGCCGCAGCGGCGAGCTGGGCAACGGCAAACCCGCCACACTGGCAAAAGTGGCGCGCCTGGGGCATGACATGCGCTTTGACATTCCCACCATCGGCCCCGTCACCATTGAGACGTGCGCGGAATGCGGCGTCACGCAAATCGCCCTGGAAGCGGGCAAAACCATTCTGCTGGAGCGCGACCGGGTGGCGGAACTGTGCAAAAGGCACAAAATCAGCCTGCATGCCATGGACGCTCCCGGTGAGGACTTCCCTCAGCCGGAAAATCCCGCCCAATAAAAATCCCCTCGTCCGGAAACCCGGACAAGGGGAAATAATGCCGCATACGGGATGCAGAATAGAAAAACGGCTTATTCAACCGCCGGAATTAAGCGTTTTTGTCCTTGTCCATCATGGACTTGGCCTTGTCACTTACCCCGGAAGCCATATCCTTGACGCCTTCCTTGCTCTTTTCGTAGGCGTCTTTCATTGCCTTCTTGCCTTCTTCCATCTTTCCGGAAGCGGCATCTTTCGAGCATCCACAGCCTTCATGCATATGGTTCATATGATCTTTGGAGTCACACATAATAAATAAATGGTTTGTATTTTAATCGTTTGAGTTAACCGTTTTTCGCAGCGTCGCCGATGGCTTCGGCCTTATCGGCAGCCCTGTCCGCCGCATGGTCCACGGCTTCCTTGCTGTCCTGGTAAGTATCCTTGACGGCTTCCTTGCTCTTTTCGTAGGCGTCCTTCGCCGCTTGTTTGCCTTCCTTCATTTTTTCTGAAGCGGCATCCTTGGCGGCTTTGGCGCCCTTTTTCATGTGTTCCTTGGCTTCAGCCATGTCCTTGTCACCCTTGGTGCAGGAACCGCTGTTGCAGGCGCTCTGCGCCAGGGCCACTACCGGAACTGCAACGGCTACCGCTGCTATAGCATATATCAATTTTTTCATGACGTTGTTCTATTTGGATTCATTCCAATAGACTCTTTCTTCATGAAAAACTATGAATACAGTCGTGTCATTCTGCGTTCACACCCGCAAATCAAAAGCCATAAAAGCCGCGGAGGCAACGCAGTCCCGGCACGGAACGCAGCCTTCTTTTTTCAGCTCCCTGCAATGGGAATAACCCAGCTTCTCCACAAACCGCCGCCTCAGCTCCTCCCTTGACTGCACGGGCGTGCACAGCAGCGCTCCATACAAGGCGCCGCATATCCCGTCAGGAGCTCTTCCCGTACCGCACGCGGAGACGGCTTCCAGCAAATCCTCCCTTCCCAGGGCCGCGCAAACGGCCTGGGCGCAATTGTGGCGCCAGGGGTCCGTGCGGAAGGTGGACAGCGCCTTTTCTCCAATGTTCATGCCCCCACTGTAGGCCCGGCCCCCTTCCGGGTCAAGAGTCTCGTCCCGCCTCCCTGCCTGCAAACTCCGCCGCGTCCGCAGGAGCCCTTTTCCGGCCGGATTCCGCGTGCGGAAAATACAAGCCGTCCGGAAAACCGCCGGCAGCGGCGTTTACTTCCCGGCAAGCCGGCGGCTGGTCTCCAGGCGCGCGGCCAGCTCCTCAAAGGGGACGGTCCCGTCCAGGCAAAGGCTCACCCAGCTTTTCTTATTCATGTGGTAGGCCGGAAAACGGCTGTGATGGTCCACAAGGCCCTCGAGCTCCCCGGGACGGACCCGCAGGTTCAGCACCTCCACCCTTTCCCTGGAACTGCCGCCCAGTTTCAACCGCGGCACAGCCAGAAAAACGGCGTACCACTTTTCCGTGTCCTTCCGCCGCACGACGGCGCTTCCCGGCGACTTCCTCCACAGGAATTCCAATTCATCCCCGTAAGCCTCCCGGACGTGAGCGACGAGGCTCCGGGCAGGATCGCCCTTGAAGAAATCAGGTTCAAAGCAGCACTCCGCCACATGCCAAAGTTCTTCCTCATATTCCCTGCGGAGCGCCCTCTCCCGCAACCTGTCCGCCGCTCCCTGAGCAAGAAGAGGGATACTTTTCCCGTCCGCATCACGCACCGTTACGCTGACGGAACCCTCCGCATATATTTCAAATTCCATGCAGAGCTGCCCGTTCAGCAGCTTTGTCCGGTACAGAAAACCATTTTCTCCGCGAACGCAGCCGAAGGGAAGCAATTTTTCCTCACACAACCTCCTGTCCCTGAAAACGCGTTCCACGGCTTTTTCATACCAGCTTTTCCGGGGAATGCGGCGAAAGAACATAGGGAAAAATGAAGTTAAAGGAGATGGAGGGATGGAGAACGCCAGCTGCACCCCTGCGGGCGTGCAGAACCCGGCAAGACCATGATAAATCCGCACGGAAACGGTACAAGGTCAAAATAACCTGCTCCCCATGTCCGGGCCGCCTGCATCGGGAAAAGGTTTTACCTCCCCGTCAGCACATACCACACGAACAGGCTGTTATGCTTCACGTACCGCTTGAGCAGCCTCCCCGGCTCCCGGTAAATGCGGTACAGCCATTCCAGGCCGTTTTTCTGCATCCACCGGGGCGCGCGCTTCACCGTTCCGGCATGGAAGGCGAAGGCCGCTCCCACGCCCACATAAACCGCGGGGGGCAGAAGTTCCTTCTGCTCCGCCATCCACCGCTCCTGCTTCGGGCAGCCCAGCCCCACCCACACCACATTGGCCCCGCTTGAGGCAACCGCCTCCCGCATGGCCCTCCGGTCTTCCTCCGTCCAGGATCGGAATGGCGGGGAATGCACGCCGGCCAGACGAAAAGCCGGGTACTTCTCCTTCAATACGGACGCCAGAGTCCCAAGCGTCCCTTCATCTCCGCCCAGCAAAAAATGGCGCAGCCCCGGATACTCCGCATTCGCCCGCACCAGGGCTTCCATCAGGTCCGGGCCGCTCACGCGTTCAGCGCTCCTTTCCCCTGCGGCAAGGCCCCTGTTCAGCTTCCACACTACTGGCATCCCGTCCGGGCAAACCACGTCCATCCGTTCCAGCACGGCCCCATAATCCCGGTCATGAACGCCGAGGGTCATCACGTGCACGTCCGCAGCGGCCACCAGGCACGGGGCCTGCGCTTCCAGGGCACGTTCCGCCAGGGCGGAGCTCATCTCCTCCACGGAGCTGACGGCCACGGAAAAGCCGAACACCTTTCTCGTCTCGCACGGAATCCGCGCGCCGGGCTGGTCAGGGTTGTGTGCAGCAGTCATGGCCGATGGGAAGGAAGGGTGAAAATCACGGCAGGGACAGCCTCAGCCCGTCATAGGCCGGCATGACGTTCTCCGGCAGCTTGCCGGAAAGAATCCCGTAATCCATGTCGTGGGACATGTGGGTCAGCACGGCGCGCCGGGGCCGGATGGCGGCAATGGCGGCCAGGGTCTCCTCCAGGCACATGTGCGTGGGGTGCAGATGGTAACGCAGCCCGTCAATAACCAGCAGGGCCACCCCTTTCATCTTCTCCAGGGACGGCTCCGGAATGCTTTTCACGTCCGGCATGTACGCCAGGCTCTGCCCATCCGCCTCCAGAACGTAGGCATAGGTTTCCACTCCGGCATGAAGCACCGGAAGAGGCGTGACCAGCACGCTCCCCACGCAGAACGGTTCCCTCACCTCGTGGGGTTCCGGCCTGACGTAGCCGCTCCGGCCCGGTTTCGGTTCAAACGCCCAGCCGTACATGGTCCGCAGGGCTTCCATCGTCCGGGGGGAGGCATACATGGGCAGGCCGCCGGACCTGCGCCAGCAGAAGGCGCGCAAATCGTCAAAGCCGCCCACGTGGTCCACATGGGCATGCGTGTACAGCACGGCGTCCACGTCCGTGATGTTTTCCCGCAGGGCCTGCTGACGCAGATCCGGGGAGGAATCCAGCAGAATGCGGGTGCCCGCGGCCTCCACGTAAACCGAAGAACGCAACCGCTTGTTTCTGGGGTCCGCCGATGTGCAGACCGCACAGGAACAGCCTATCTGCGGAACTCCGGTGGACGTTCCGGTGCCCAGAAAGAGAATGTTCATCACAGAGGTCATGATTGCGTTTAGAGCAAATGATGCCATAATGCATTCAAAATCCAAAGCCCGAATGCTTACATTGCTGAAAATTAGAAACCTGGCCCTCGTGGACCAGCTGCTCTGGGAACCCAGCTCCGGTTTCATCTGCATCACGGGGGAAACGGGGGCGGGGAAATCCGTCATCATCGGCGCCATACGCCTGGCGCTGGGGGAGCGCGCGGATAAAACGCTCATCCGCTCCGGAGAACAGCAATGCAGCGTGGAAGCCGTCTTCCATCTGCCGGAATCCTCCCCCGTCCACGCCATCCTGAACGAACACGGCGTTCCGCCCTGCGAAGACGGCAACCTGATTATCAAGCGCATCATTTCCTCCGCGGCCAACCGCCAGTTCCTGAACGACAGCCCGTGCACCCTCAACCTTCTGCGGGAGGCGGGCGCCTGCCTGGTGGACATGCACGGCCCCAGCGACCACCGCTCCCTGATCTCCCAGGAGAGGCAGCTTTCCCTGCTGGACGCCTTTGGGGAGCACGCCCCCCTGCTGCACGCCTACGCGGACGCGTGGCGGCAATGGCAGGACGCGCGCCGGGCTTATGACGACCTGGAGCATGCGGAAGCGGCCACCGCGCGGGAAATAGAGCTGCTGCGCCACCAGGTGGACGAGATAGACGCCGCCGCTTTCACGCCGGAGGAAGTGCTCACGCTGGAAGAACGCTGGCAGCGCGCCCGCAACGGCACCAGGCTTCAGGAACAGGTTTCCAGAATGCTTGCCATGCTGGAGGAAACGGACGTGCCCGGCCTGGGTTCCCAGTTGAGGGAACTGACCCGGGCGGCGCACGAGCTGGAACGCATGGACGCCTCCACCGCCGCCTGGCTGGCCCCGCTGGCGGAAGTGAATCTGGAGCTCAAGGAAATTGAAGGACGCCTGGCGGATTATTCCTCCGAACTGGACTGTGATCCACGGGAGCTCTTCCAACTGGAGGAACGCATCAACCTGCTGGAATCCCTGAAAATGAAATACGGCCCTTCCTTTGAAGACGTCTGCGCCCGGAGGGAGGAGGCGGCCCACCGCCTGGACCGCATCGAACACCGCACGGAACGCCTGGAAGAGCTGCGGGCCTCCATCGCCGTTCTGCGCAAGCAGGTGGACGCCGCCGGACAGGCCCTGACCAAAGCGCGCCAGGCCTCCGCTCCCAGGCTGGCTTCCTCCATCGTCAGGCACTCCCGGGAACTGGGCTTCCGCCAGGCCGTCTTTGAAGTGGGGCTCTCCCCCCTCCAGGAACCCGGCTCCCAGGGAATGGAAACGGTGGAATTCCTGTTCGGACCCAATCCGGGCGAACCCTCCAAGCCTCTCCGGCTGATTGCCTCCAGCGGGGAGCTGGCGCGCATCATGCTGGCGATTAAAAGCGCCCTGGCGCACAAGGACTCCACCCCCCTGCTCGTGTTTGACGAAATAGACGCCAACGTGGGCGGGGAAGTGGCGCGGGCCGTCGGCTTCAAGATGCAGCAGCTCGGGAACAGGCACCAGGTCATCTCCATCACGCACTTTCCGCAGGTGGCGGCTCTGGCCTCCCATCACTACCTGGTTCAGAAGGCTTCCGTAGGCAACCGCACCATCTCCTGCCTGCGGGAGGTGAGCCATGAAGACCGGATAGACGAGCTGGTCCGCATGCTGGGCGGCGGCGGGGACCACGCCCGCACGCTGGCCCAGGCCCTGCTGCAGCCCTCCTGAACGGAGGGCGCCAAAAAGGAAGAGGCCGCCCTATTTTTCCAGCCGGGGCCTGAAGCCGCGCAGCCGCAGGGAATTGAACACCACGCACAGGGAGCTTAAGCTCATGGCTCCGGCGGCAATCATGGGATTCAGCGTCAGGCCGAAGGCCGGATACAGGCACCCGGCGGCCAGCGGAATGCCGATGATGTTGTAAAAGAAGGCCCAGAAGAGGTTCTGCCTGATGATGTGCAGGGTGGTGCGCCCCAGTTGAAGGGCTTCCGCCACGCCCACGGGATTGCTCTTCATCAGCACGATGTCGGAGGATTCCATCGCCAGCTCCGTTCCGGACTTCATGGAGATGCCCACCCGGGCGCAGGCCAGCGCCGGGGCATCGTTCACGCCGTCCCCCACCATTGCCACCTTGTCCCCGCGTTCCTCCATCTTCATCACATGGGAGGCCTTCTCATCCGGGAGCACGTCGGAAATCACTTCATCAATGTGCAGTTCCCCGGCCATATGCCGCGCTGTGGCGGCGTTGTCCCCCGTCAGCATGACCACGCGCAGATTCATCCGCTTCAGATTATCTATCGCCGCACGGCTGTCCGGTTTCAGGGAATCCGCCACCATGATCACTCCGGCAGCGTTGCCTTCCCTGCCTACATACAGCGGGGACGCGCCCTGCCGCATGAATTCCCGGAGGCGGCCTTCCTCCTCCTTCCAGGAGATGCCCTTGTCCTGCATGAAGCCGGGATTGCCCACCGCATAGGGCACGCCGTCCACTACGCCGGAAATGCCGCGGCCCGGCACAACGGACAAATCCGCCACCGCGCGGATGGGGAGCTCCAGCAGCCTGGCGTGTTCATAAATGGCTTTCCCTACCGGATGCTCCGACCCCTGCTCCAAAGCCGCCGCCATTTCCACCAGTTCATCCGCATTCACGCCCTGCTCCGGCAGGACGGCCACCACGCGGGGCTCCCCTTCCGTCAGGGTGCCCGTCTTGTCAAAAACGACGGTATCCACGCGGCTCAAAGCCTCCAAAGCTCCGGCGGACTTGCACAGGATGCCCAGCCGCGCGCCCCTGCCCGTCCCTACCATGATGGCAATGGGCGTGGCAAGCCCCAGAACGCAGGGGCAGGAAATCACCAGCACCGCAATCGCCCTGGCCAGGGCGAAAGAAAATCCCTCCCCGGCGGCCAGCCACGCAATCAACGATACCAGGGCAACGGCAATCACCGCAGGGACAAAGAAATAACACACCCGGTCCGCCAGCCGTGCAATGGGAGCCTTGGACTGGCTGGCCTGCTCCACCAGGCGGATCATGCGGGCCAGCGTGGAGTCCCTGCCCACGCGTTCCGCACGGACCTTGAGATACCCGGCCCGGTTGAACGTGCCGCTGATCACCCGGTCCCCGGCCGTCTTGTCCACCGGCATGCTTTCTCCCGTCAGGTCCGATTCATCCAGCGCGGCCTGTCCTTCTTCAATGACGCCGTCCACCGGAATCCTCTGCCCGGTTTTCACCACCACCAGATCCCCGTTATGAAGTTCATCCAGCGGAACGGCGCGTTCCGCGCCGTCATGCCACACCAGGGCCTCCTGGGGGACCAGCTTCACCAGTCCTTTCACGGCGGCGTTCGTCTTGCGGTAGGAGCGGCGTTCCAGATATTTCCCCAGGGAAATCAGGGTGACGATCATGGCCGCGGATTCAAAATACAGTTCCATTCCGTCCACGTTGGCGCCCTCCCACAGCGCCGCGATCAACAGATACAGCCCGTACAGGAAGGCGGACCCGGAGCCGATGGCGATCAGGGAATCCATATTGGGAGACAGCGCGGCAAGCTGGCGCACGCCGTTGATTAAATAATGCCGGTTCAGCCACAGAATCGCGGCAGCCAGAAGGCACTGCGCCCACAAATTCATCCAGAGCCCCCAGCCCCCTCCCGGAACGGGCCAGTGCCACATGGGCCCCATGGACAGATACATCAGGGGCACCAGCAGCAGAACGGACCAAACGAGGCGGGAGCCTCCCGTTTCCTCCTTCCCCTGGCTTTCCTCCCCATCCGCCCCGGAAAACGGTTCCTCCCGCCAGTCCGCCAGGTGGAAGCCGGCTTTCTCCACTACGGACGCAATGCGCCCCCTGGCGGGAGAATCGGGCTTTTCAAACAGAACGGTCATCCGCCCCGTCAGCAAATTCAATTCTACGCGCTCCACCCCCTCCAATCCCTCCACGGCGCGCTCCACCTTGGCAGCACAACCGGCGCAATGCATGCCGGAAACAAGATAGTTCTTTTCTTCCATTGTCGTTAAAACGGAGTGTTTGATTTTCCGGAACCAAAGAAGGCTCCCATGTTGTTAGGTGAAACTAATCCCATCAATCCCGTTTCTCAAGCCGCTTTCGCGGCTTCACCTTTTTCCGATAAAAAATGACAAAAAAACGCCCGCTCCCTCGTAACAGTAACAAACACCTTTATCCTTTCGTCATGAGCGCTCCCTCCCTGTTCCAAGTCCTGGCCTGCACGGTCCTGTTGTCCACCCCCCTCCACGCCCAGCTTTACACCCTGCACGGGGACGGCGTCAAAAAAACCGAGAGGGTGGTGGAAAAAGCGGATTATTCCGATTACGAACTCGTCTGGCACGACGAGTTCGACAAGGACGGCCGCCCGGACCACGCCAAGTGGAATTACGAACACGGATTCGTCCGCAACAAGGAGGAGCAGTGGTACCAGCCGGAAAACGCCCGGTGCAAGGACGGCATGCTGATTATTGAAGGCAAAAAGGAAAAACATGCCAATCCCCATTACGATCCGGCGGGAAAGAATTGGCAGACAACGCGCAAGGAAGCGGAGTACACCTCCGCCTCCCTGACCACGCGCGGCAAGTTTTCCTGGCTGTACGGGCGGTTTGAAATCAGGGCCAGATTCAGCCCGCGGGAGGGCATGTGGCCCGCCTTCTGGACCATGGGCGTCAAGGAAGGGTGGCCCATGTGCGGGGAAATAGACATCATGGAGTACTACCAGTCCACCTACCTGGCCAACCTCTGCTGGGCCTCCCCCAAAAAACACGTGGGCAAATGGAGCACCACCTACACGCCGCTCAAATGGCTCCTGGAAAGGCATGCGGACTGGGCGGACAGCTTCCATGTCTTCCGCATGGATTGGGATGAAAAGGAAGTGCGCCTGTACGCGGACGACATCCTGCTGAACAGGACGTCCCTGGACAACACCGTCAACGCCGTTTACAAGGAAGTCGCCAACCCCTTCCGCCAGCCCCATTTCATCATCCTGAACCTGGCCTTGGGCGCCACCGGCGGCGATCTGAGCAAACTGCCCCTTCCGCAGAAGTATGAAATAGACTACGTCCGCATTTACCAGAAAAAGGATTCCCCCCACAAAGGAACCATCCCGTACCAGCCGGAAAAGAAGCTTGAACCCCGCGGAAAACAGTAACAGGGCAGGAAAAATTCTTCCTCCCTCGGAGGGCTATGACCTATCATGCCGTTTTCCGGCAATAGCATGGAAGGGATGAGGGAAAGCCTCTCCTTGCAGCCGCCTTTTATTCAGCGGCTTTCCCCTTGAGCACCAGGAGAACGTGTTCCGCCATGAGGGCGTGCCCTTCCGCGTTGGGATGCACGCCGTCCACCAGCAGGCTGCCCTTGCCCTTCATCACCTTGTTAAGGTCGATCACCCTGGATTTGGTGCTCTTGGCCGCCTGCCGGATGAGTGGAATGACTTCCTTTTCAAGGCATTCCCTGCTGATACCCCCTTCCCTGGCTTCCTGGGACGGGATAGGCAGCAGGCAGTATACCTTCAGTTTGGGATTCTGCTTGCGGAATTCCGTGATGATCTCCTTGTAATTGTTTACAAAATCATCCTTGTGGCTCCAATTCACCTTTTTGCTGTCATTGGTGCCCAGGCCGATCAACAGCATGTCAGGCTTGAACGCCAGCGCGTCCTGATAGGCCTTCTCCCGCGTGATGGGGCGGTCCCCCTTGAACAGCAGGCAGCGCGCCGATACGCCGAAGTTTCCTACTTCCGCCTTCCCGTCCAGAGCCTTCGCAATCCGGGACACCCAGCAGTCTTCCTTCTTAACCCCCATCCCGGCGGTGATGCTGTCCCCCAGGCAGGCCAGCTTCACTGCGGCGGCGCAATCCGCCGGCAGAAAAGCTGCCAGCAGCCCTATCCACAACAAGACAATAAACTTTTTCATGGAGTAAAATATTACAATGAAAATGGCTTACAGGAAGCGGCCTCAAATGTAAAGCCCGTACTCCCGCCCGTTTTCTGGACTTTTCCCACGCCGCCCCGTCATGAAAAAGTCCCGGCCGGATAAAACCGGACGGGACTTTTCAAATAACAGGAAAAGGGAACGCTTAGTTCACGCGGCCCAGGTAGGAACCGTCTTCCGTCTTTACGGAAATCTTTTCACCGGGCTTGATGAAGAGGGGCACCTGCACCACCAGGCCGGTGGTCATCGTGGCGGACTTGTAAACGTTGTTCGCGCTGTCGCCCTTGACGCCTTCCGGAGCTTCCGCCACTTCCATGGTGATGGCGGCGGGGAGTTCCACGGAAACAACCGTCTCATCCGTGAAAAGCAGGATGTAGATGTTGCCTTCCATCAGGTAATCCTTGACGGGTTCCACGATGTCCGGAGACACGGTAATGTCTTCGTACGTATCGGGGTTCATGAAATGGTAGCCCATGCCGTCAATGTAGCTGAACTCATATTCCTCACGGGCGAGGTTCACGCCTTCCAGGGATTCATTGGAAGTCAGGCGAAGGTTATATACCTTCTTGGTGGAAATGCTGCGGATGCTCATTTGCACGTAGGAGGCCATGCGGGGGGGGCATTTGTGCTCCATGCTGACCACGACGCAAACGTCATTGTTATGATTAACCGCGTGTCCCTTGCGAAGATTGATTACGGGTACTTTTGCCATGCGGCCCGTACCATACCATGTTTTCCCCTCCCGTCAAGCCGAAAAAACGCGCCAAACCCTTGATGCGCTTGGAGAAAACGCCTTTGGACGGGTGGCCAGAAAGGCTGGAAAAACCATCGTTCCTACCGGCTGAGATCCTGCTGGAACAGGACCTTGATGCCGCTGGAATTCAGCACGGTGCGCCCGAAGCTGAGGTCGTCCACATGAAGGGCGACCAGAGAGCCCCGCGCCACGCAGGGCATCAGGGGATACAGGAAGTTGACGTTCATTTCCGCGGCATACAGCGCATCCAGGCATTTCTTGAGGTCCGCGGGGCCATGGCGGAGAACCGCCACCAGAACCTCGGATTCCGTGTAGCAGATGCCCTTTTCCAGAAAGATTTCCGACGTCCGTTCCGGATCGCTGACAATCAGGCGCGCAATGGTCGCCTCATGGCAGTCGTGCATGCTGAACCCCAGGCAGAAGATGCCGTGCATGTCCAGCAGGCCGAGGAGGGCGGACAGCGCCCCCACCCGGTTCTGGAGCATGATGGAATATTGCTTTATCGTACTGCCGGGGGCTTTGATGGCTTCTTCCTTCATAACAATAAAGCAAACGGGGGTGATGTTCTATTTAACGTATGTCTTAAGCACGCGCTTGATGATGGCAAGCGCCTGCTGGACTTCTTCTTCACTCACGTTCAGCGGAGGCAGCAGGCGGACGGTTTCCGGCCCGGCGGGAACGGAAAGCAGGCCCTCCTGCCGCAGGGCTTCCACCACCACGGCGGCAATCGTCTTGCCTTCCGGCGCTTCCACCATTTCCGGATTAAGGCCGATGCCCAGCAACAGGCCCAGTCCGCGCACGCCCTGAACCACGGGCAGGTTCCAGGATTCTATTTCCGCGCGGATTTCCGCGCCCAGGCGCCGCGCCCGTTCCGGGAGCCCCTGGGAGACGATTTCCCGCAGCACGGCCAGACCGACTGTGGTGCCGAGCGGATTGCCGCCATACGTGGAGCCATGGGAGCCGGGGTCCATGATGGAGGCAAGCTCCGTGCCCCGGTCGTCAATGGCGCGGTCGGAAATCCAGAAGCCGCCGATGGGAAAACCGCCGCCAAGAGCCTTGGCCCAGGAAACGCCGTCCGGCTCCACGTCCGGAGCCACGGCGCGCCATCCCATGATGTCGCCGCAGCGGCCAAAGCCGCACTGCACTTCATCCATCAGCAGCAGCAGATCGTGCTCCCTGCACAATTGTGCCAGGCCGCGCAGGAATTCCGGAGTCACGCAGTTGACGCCGCCTTCCCCCTGGATGGTCTCCAGCATGAAGGCTACCGTTTCCGGCCTGATGGCCTCGCGGGCCGTTTCCAGATCATTGAAAGGCAGATGGCGGAATCCCGGCAGCATGGGGTCAAAGCCTATCTTGATTTTATCCTGCCCCGTGGCGGACATGCTGCCCAGCGTTCTTCCGTGGAAGGATTTGTTGAACGTAAGCACTTCATAACGGGGCTTGCCGTCCGCCTGGGGCTTCCGGTGGCCGTAGCGGCGCGCCCCCTTGATCCAGCCGGCATTGAAGGCTCCC
>OGQK01000655.1_pt1 | contig 21528 bp, 14 predicted proteins | sample 1553221 | NCBI WGS metagenome assembly OGQK01 (sample SAMEA2579996, study PRJEB22360) | human gut metagenome | biome: human gut; feature: human-associated habitat; material: faeces | place: Denmark | collected 2008/2010 | reverse complement strand
TAGCCATATAATAGGAACCTTGCGTATAGTAATCCGCATAGCTAACGATGAATTTCCCGGATTCTTTGAACTGCAACAACGCATCGCGGATCTCCTCCAGCGTAGCCATTCCCATTCCCATATTTGGGCTGACATTCAGGTAAATCCCGCTGATCCGGTCGTCGGTCGCAGCCGTCTCGATAGCTTTCAGCACGTCTATCAAAGCGTAATTGCGGGCGACCCGCATCGACATCAGGTCGTTGAATCCCATCTCCGACAACGGGTTGCGCGACGGATCGTCGCTGATCGGCTCGGCAAAATCGAGCCGCAGCACCGTTTTCTGCTGCACGTCGGGAACCGTTTCCGAAAAAAGCGTCCCGATACCGGCCAGCACCATCACTAAAAAGACGCCGATCACCACATTGGCCACCACCAGTGCAAGCAGGCAGGCCAGGAACGTACTCCAAAAATTTTTCATTCTATCTCCTGTTTTTCGCTTTGCGGTTCATCCGAACCGTTTACTGCGCGTAAAATTACGAATTTATTCTTCATTTACACACACATATCGTTCCATAACGCAGTCCCGGCCGGTTTTCGGTCGGCCCGAAAAGATTCGGACCGAAAAAATTTCGCTCCGAACCGAACCGCATTGCCATCCGGTGGTCTTCATTCCGGGAAAAGATATAATTATTTAGATGCAAAATATCCCTGTAACAGCCTTTTTCCCGTTTAAAACGAAAGCGGCTGTCCGAAATGATTGATTTATCCGCAGGATACCGTAAATTTGTATCGAACACAAAAAAACAATCGAATGACTCAGGAAGAACTGTTCGGACTGCTGCACGAGGTCGCGCATCCCGAACTGCATAACGACATCGTCACGCTGGGCATGGTCGAAAATCCGGTGGTGACCGACGATAAAATCCAGCTCACGCTGCTTTTCCCGCGCAGCCGCGATCCGTTTGCGCTATCGATCAAGAAGCGCTGCGAAGAACTGATCGCCGCGCGGTTCCCGGATTATTCCGGGAAAGTCAGCATCTTTATCAAGGAAGCCGCGCCGAAAAAAGCCGCCGAAAAAAAGGAACAGAAACCGTTCGGCGGCGAGGACGGCGTCCGTCGCATCCTTGCCGTCAGTTCCGCAAAAGGCGGAGTGGGCAAAAGCACCGTTACGGCGAACCTGGCGGTCGCCCTGTCTCGTTTGGGATATAAAGTAGGCATTCTGGACGCCGATATTTACGGGCCTTCCCAGCCGATGCTGTTCGGCGTCGAAGACTACCGGCCGGAAGGGGAAAAAAAAGACGGCAAGGATTGGATTCTTCCGGCCGAACGGTTCGGAATCCGGATCATGTCGATCGGATTTTTCATCGACCCGGCCGACGCGCTGATGTGGCGCGGCCCGATGGCGACCAACGCGTTGCGGCAAATGATCCGCCAAACGCTGTGGGGACCGCTCGATTTCCTGCTGATCGACCTGCCTCCCGGAACCGGCGACGTACACTTGTCGATCATCTCCGAAATGTCGATTACGGGAGCCATTGTCGTCAGCACGCCGCAGAAAGTGGCGCTGGCGGACGTCGTCCGCGGCATCGCGATGTTCCGAAACGACAAAATCGACATCCCCGTCCTGGGACTCGTCGAAAACATGGCCTGGTTCACTCCGGCCGAACTGCCCGAAAACCGTTATTACCTGTTCGGAAAAGAGGGTGTAAAAATGTTGGCGGAACGGCAAAAACTGCCGCTGCTGGCGCAAATTCCATTGATCCAGAGCGTTCGGGAATCCGGCGACGCGGGCCGTCCGGTCTCTGCAAAGACCGACGCTGCGAGCGAATACTACGACTTGCTGGCAAATAATATCGTCCGCGAACTGCCCTAATCCGGCCATTGATGATAATTTTTCGGCTTTTTATTTGCATTCGTTTGTTTTCCAATACTATGAATGCATTTCAAAAATGTTAATAATCTGTTAAACCGACCCGCATGAAACTGTTCGTTAAAAATATCCGATTTCGGAAAAAACGGCTTGCATTTTCGACTTCCGGATCGGTATATCAAAAAACCGTACAAACGCAAGGAAAAAATACCGGATTTTACAGAATCTTACGGACAATGAAATGAACAGAAAAAAACGGAAAAATACCGGAAACTTATTTTGTCGATTAACCCCGAAAAGTTTTTCAATATATGTTTACAACAAAACATGAATAACTTTAAATCAAAAAGATGAATCGACAGGATTCGTTTACTCATTGTTCAAAAAGTATTCGTAACACGGCATAAAAAAAGTGCGGAAAATTTACCAACAGAATGAACAGGTATTATTATTACTCTTTTTTCCTTATTTATTAATTTTAAGAAATTAAAAAGAAAAGAACTGTGGAAAACGAGCGTCAACTGATCGATAAGATCCTTCGTCTGAAAAAAGAGAAGCGCGCCGTGATTCTGGCGCATTACTATACGATTCCCGAAGTGCAACAGGTGGCCGACTTCACCGGCGATAGCCTGGCGCTGTCGGCCCGGGCGGCCGAAACCGATGCGGAAATCATCCTCTTCGCCGGCGTGCATTTCATGGCGGAGACGGCGAAAATCCTTTCGCCGGACAAAAAAGTGCTGTTGCCGGAACCCGAGGCGGGATGTTCGCTGGCGGATTCCTGCAGCGCGCCGGATTTCGAGCGTTTTTTGAGGGATTATAACGGATATACGGTCGTTTCGTACGTCAATACGTCGGTCGGGGTCAAAGCGCTGACCGATATCTGCTGCACGTCGGGCAACGCGGTGCAGGTGATCGAAAGCCTGCCGGCCGACGCGAAGATCGTATTCGCTCCCGATCGGAATTTGGGAAATTACATCAAACAACTGACCGGCCGGCAGGATATGGTCGTATGGGACGGCGCATGCGGTGTCCACGAAGAATTTTCGGTCGAAAAGATCTTGGAACTGAAAAAGGAGTATCCCGAAGCGAAGGTGCTGGCGCATCCCGAATGCAAACGGGCGGTGTTGCTGACGGCCGATTACATCGGGAGTACGGCGGCTCTGCTGAAGTACGCTTCGACGGATCCGGCCGATACGTTCATCGTAGTGACCGAAGCGGGAATCCTGTACCAGATGCAGCGTGAGAATCCGCAGAAACGGTTTATTCCGGCGCCTCCGGTCGATTCCACCTGCGGGTGCAACAACTGCGCTTTCATGAAAATGGTGACCCTGGAGAAGATATGCAGCGCGTTGGAGCGGGAGGCTCCCGAGGTGGTTATCGACGAGGAGGTGCGCCGGCGTGCGGAAGGTTCGATCCGCCGCATGTTGCAGATCGGCCGAAGCAAATAATTCGAATAACGAAAAAAAACGAACGCGAAGAAGATATGAAACGGTTTATCGTGCTGTGCCTGGCTTTGTGGGCGGGCGTGTCGGGAGTCCGGGCCGACGAGGGGATGTGGCTGCTTCCCTACTTACAGAAGTTGAATATAAAAGATATGAAGGCCCGCGGGTTCCGATTGTCCGCGGAGGATATTTACGATGTCAACCGGTATGCGATCAAGGATGCCGTCGTGATTTTCGGCGGCGGGTGTACCGGAGAGGTGGTTTCCGACCGGGGATTGGTGCTGACCAATCACCACTGCGGTTTCGGTGCGATTCAGCAGCACAGCACCGTCGAGCGCGACTACCTGAAAAACGGTTTCTGGGCGATGTCCGACCGGGAGGAGATCCCTACGCCGGGGCTGACCGTGACGTTCATCCGCCGGATCGAAGATGTTTCGGATCGCATCCTGTCGCAACTGGACGATTCGTTGTCGGAGCAGGACCGCACCGTGAAGGTGGTACAGGCCATTGCGATGGTCAAGAGCCAGACGAAACTCGACCGGCCGGGACAGGAGGTGGAAATCAAGGATTTTTTCGGCGGGAACCAATACTTGCTGTTCGTGAAAGAAGTTTATACGGACGTTCGCCTGGTGGGGGCTCCGCCTTCGTCGATCGGTAAGTTCGGCGGCGATACCGACAACTGGATGTGGCCGCGGCATACCGGCGATTTTTCGATTTTCCGGATTTATGCTTCTCCGGACGGCGCTCCGGCCGATTATTCGGAAGAGAATGTTCCCTATCGGCCTCCCGTACATTTGCCGCTATCGGTAAAGGGGTATAAGCCGGGCGACTTTACGATGATTATCGGTTTTCCGGGATCGACCGAGCGGTACAAAACTTCTTACGAAATCGACTATACGCTGGACGTGGCCAATCCGAACCGGATTTTTATCCGCGGGGAGCGGCAGAAGTTGATGATGGAGGACATGCTCGCGAGCGACCGGGTGCGTATCCAGTACGCTTCGAAATATAGCTCTTCGTCGAATTACTGGAAAAATTCGATCGGGGAAAACCGCGGGTTGAAGCGGCAGCGCGTTCGGGAGCGGAAACTCGCCGAAGAAGAAAAATTCACCGAATGGGCGAATGCCGATCCGGAACGGCGGGCGAAATACGGGGAGGCGCTTCCGCTGATCCGCAAAGCGGTCGAGGGGTCGGCGCCGCTGCGGGATAGGTTGCAGTACTTTTCGGAAGCGCTGATACGGGGTACCGAGATCATCGGCGCGGTCGGTGCGGCGATACCGCTTATCAACGCCGAAAAGCAGGTCGATACGTCGAGAATCGGTGAAATCGCCGGCAAATTGCAGGCTTTTTATAAAGATTACAACCCTCCCACCGACCGGAAAATCGCCAAACGGATGTTCGGGCTGTTGCTCGACAGTCTTTCCGCGGAGGAACTGCCTTCGTGTTTTGCGGTGATCCGTGAAAATTTCGGCGGTGATGCGGACGCTTATATCGATTATGTCTACGACAATTCGCTGTTCGCATCGCCCGAAAAGGCCGAGGAATTCCTACGGCGTCCGGATGCGAATGCGTTTCTGAACGATCCGGCGTATAAAATGCGGCGGGAGGTGGTGAAAACCTATAACGCGCTGGTGGATTCGATCCGGGCGTTCGATTCGGTATTTTACCGGGGGCATCGGCTGTACGTGGCGGGCCTGATGGCGATGAATCCGGACAAGAAGTACTACCCGGATGCGAACTTTACGATGCGGCTTTCGTACGGTCAGGTATTGCCGTACGAACCGCAGGATGCCGTTTATTACGATTACTTTACGACGCTGGACGGAGTGATCGCCAAGGAGGATCCGCAGAACGCTTACGAATTTGCCGTGCCTGACAAACTGAAAGAACTTTACCGCGAACGCGATTACGGGCCTTATGCCGAAAAGGGAGTGCTGCCCGTAAATTTCATCACGACGAACGATATTACCGGCGGAAATTCGGGCAGTCCGGTGATGAACCGTAAAGGAGAGTTGATCGGGCTGGCGTTCGACGGGAACTGGGAGGCGATGAGCGGGGATACCGTTTTCGAACCCCGGCTGCAGCGGACCATCTGCGTGGATATCCGTTACGTGTTGTTTATTATCGACCGGTTTGCGGGCGACACCCGGTTGATCGACGAGATGACGATCGTCCAGTGACGGCCGTCCCGGATATTATAATGTCTGTAAAATTTGCAGATATTATCAAAATAGAATTAATTTTGTGCAAAATTGGTATTTTATGAGCGATTTGCACGAAGAATCAGCATCGGTTGAAGGAAAATCCTTGAATTTTCTGGAAGAAATTGTAGAGGAAAGCATCGCCGGGGGCGAGAAACGGGTGCAGACCCGGTTTCCGCCCGAACCGAACGGTTATCTGCATATCGGGCATGCGAAGAGCATCTGCCTGAATTTCGGTTTAGCCCGCAAATACGGAGGAAAGTGTAACTTGCGTTTCGACGATACGAACCCGGTTAAGGAGGATGTCGAGTACGTCGATTCGATCCAGCAGGACGTTCGTTGGCTCGGTTTCGAGTGGGCCGGCGTGCACTATGCGTCCGATTATTTCGACCAGTTGTACGCTTGGGCCGTTGAATTGATCCGTAAAGGGCTGGCTTATGTGGACGATCAGTCGCAGGAGGAGATTCGTCAGAGCCGGGGTACGGTGACCGTGCCGGGCAAGGAGAGCCCGTGGCGCAACCGGTCGGCGGAAGAGAACCTCGACCTGTTCGAACGGATGAAAAACGGCGAGTTCGGAGACGGCGAAAAGGTGCTGCGTGCGAAAATCGATATGGCTCATCCGAATATGCTGCTGCGCGACCCGATCATGTACCGGATCCTGCATGCCGAGCATCATCGCACCGGCAACAAATGGTGCATCTATCCGATGTACGATTATGCGCACGGGCAGAGCGATTCGATCGAGAAGGTTACGCATTCGATCTGTACGCTCGAATTCGACGTGCACCGGCCGCTGTACGACTGGTTTATCGAGAAGTTGGATATCTATCCGAGCCATCAGTACGAGTTTGCGCGTTTGAACCTGACCTATACGATGATGAGCAAGCGGAAACTGTTGCAGTTGGTGCGGCAGGGCACCGTGATGGGTTGGGACGATCCGCGTATGCCGACGATCTGCGCGTTGCGGCGTCGGGGTTATACGCCGGAGAGCGTGCGAATGTTCGCCGATAAGGTGGGCGTGGCTAAGCGGGATAACGTGATCGACCTCGGACTGCTCGAATTCTGCGTCCGGGAAGACTTGAATAAACGGGCCCGGCGGCGCATGGCCGTGTTGGACCCGATCCGCGTGGTGATTACCAATTATCCGGAAGAGAAAACCGAAACGGTCGATTGTATCAATAATCCGGAGGACGAAACGGCCGGGAAACGGGAAGTTCCGTTCGGGCGGGAGATCTATATTGAGCGCGACGATTTTATGGAAAATCCTCCCAAGAAATATTACCGTCTCTCTCCGGGCGGCGAAGTGCGGCTCAGGTACGCCTATTTGATCCGGTGCGACGAAGTGATCAAGGATGCCGACGGCAAGGTGGTCGAACTGCGTTGTACGTACGATCCGATGTCCAAGGGGGGACGCTCTTCCGACGGGCGTAAGGTGAAGGGGGTGATCCACTGGGTTTCGGCGCGGCATGCGGTTCCGGCCGAAGTGCGACTGTTCGACCGCTTGTTCGTCAAAGAGGATATGAACGACATCGAGGAGGGGAAGACGTTCGAGGATTACCTGAATCCCGATTCGCTGAAGACCGTAACCGGATATCTCGAACCTTCGCTGAACGAAGCTGCGGAAGGAGATACTTTCCAGTTCGAACGGTTGGGTTATTTCTGCGTGGACAGAGATTCCACGGCGGCTAGGAAGGTATTCAACCGTACCGTTACGTTGAAAGACAGTTGGGCTAAAATGGCTGCCAAATAAGAAACGGTCTCCGTTTTCCGTTTCCATAATAATTGAAGACTTGTGTAAGTTGAAAAAGTTGCTTTTATTACTGGTTTTTGCGGGGATTTCTGCCGTTTGCTTCGCACAGGCGGATAGTTGCCGCATCATCATTACTACGCCCGGTTATACGTCGATTTACCGCTATTCGGATCGGGAATTCGCCAAACAGATGGCCTGTGATTTCAAGGTGGCCGACGCTTCGGTGACCGAAGAGCCGAAAGGAGACGGCTGTTCGCTGGTGAAGCTGCGGATCGGCCAGCGGGAATACAGTTTTGCCGTATCGCCGGATGCGCCGGTCGTGCGTCTGCAGTACGACCGCAATAGAAGGCTGTTTAAAGGCATGGGATTTAATTATATCGAGCAAACCGAGGCCAAGTACGAGGCGCCCTCTTTTAATGGCGTATCGCTGCTGAAATTACCGGAGCTTTGGCGGCCGCAGATCGAAAAGCTGATTGACGACCGCAGCCTGCTCGATCCGGACAGGCCGGACGTGTTTTTACTCGAAGTCGATATCGACGAAGACGGGATCGTGCACCGGATCGTGGAGCTGGGCGGGGCGTTGAAGCAGTATTCGCAGGTGTTTATCGATAAGATTTACGATATTGCGGTGCGCGGATGGAATCCGGCTAAACGTAACGGAGTGCCTTTCAGGACGGTAGCCCAGATTCGGTTCGTAATAGACGAAAATTGACCGATCGCTTTTTTGCGCGGACAACCGGTAGAAATTTTTATAAATAACGTTATTTCGGATCGAAAGCGGAACATACTGCGGATTCCGAAGGCGTAAAAAAAGAGAGACAGATCGTCTCTCTTTTTTATATAATTGATTATTAATGTTTTATAAAATAGACTTCGTAATTTTCATGGCGCAGAAGTGCGGCCCGCACATCGAGCAGTGGTCGGATCCTTCGCGAATCATTTCGAAGTGCATCCGGCGGGCCCGTTCCGGGTCGAGCGACAGGTTGAACTGGTCGTTCCAGCGCATTTCATACCGGGCATGGCTCATTTGCAGGTCGCGTTCGGCCGCTCCGGGATGTCCTTTCGCGATGTCCGCCGCATGGGCGGCCAGTTTGTAAGTTACGACGCCTTCGCGGACATCGTCCTTGTTCGGCAGGGCCAGGTGCTCCTTGGTGGTTACGTAGCACAGCATGGCGGTTCCCATCCATCCGATCATCGCCGCGCCGATCGCGGAGGTAATGTGGTCGTATCCGGCTCCGATGTCGCTGACCAGCGGTCCCAACGTGTAGAACGGGGCCCCGTGGCAGTATTTGATTTGCTTGTCCATATTTTCACGGATTTTTTGCATCGGAACGTGTCCCGGCCCTTCGATAATGACCTGTACGTCGTGTTTCCATGCGATTTTAGCCAGTTCTCCGAGTACTTCCAGCTCTCCGAACTGGGCTGCGTCGTTTGCATCGGCAATGCTTCCCGGACGCAATCCATCGCCGAGCGAGAAAGCGATGTCGTATTTTTTAAGCAGCTTGCAAATGTCTTCGAAATGGGTATACAAAAAGTTTTCCTGTTTGTTGATGCTCATCCATTTTGCAAGAATCGACCCGCCGCGCGAAACGATTCCGGTCACGCGTTTCAGTGCGGCGGGCAGGTGGCGCTGTAAGATACCGGCATGGATGGTGAAGTAATCCACCCCTTGTTCGCACTGTTCGACCAGCGTATCGTAATACACTTCCCAGGTCAGATCGGCAATTTCGCCGCCTACTTTTTCCAACGCCTGGTACATCGGTACGGTACCGATCGGTACGGGAACGTTGCGCAGGATAGCTTCGCGGGTTTGGTGGATCTCCTTGCCCGTCGACAGATCCATCACGGTGTCGGCTCCCCATTTGACGGCCCACATGGCTTTTTCGACCTCTTCCTCGATCGACGAGCCCAGCGCCGAATTACCGATGTTGGCGTTGATTTTGACCAAGAATTTACTGCCGATAATCATCGGTTCCGCTTCCGGATGCCGGTAATTGGACGGCAGTACGGCGCGTCCTTCGGCAATCTCTTCCCGTACCATTTCGGGTGTGATGCGGTCTTCCCGTTCGTTGTTCTGATTCTCCCGGATGGCGACGTATTCCATTTCGGGCGTGATGATCCCGTGCCGGGCATACCACAACTGGGTATGGAATTCTCCCTCTTTCTCCCTCTCCTTGATCCACGGTTCCCTGACTTTCGGCATTCCCTTCCGGATGTCGATTTGATAATTGTCGTCGGTATAGGCGCCGGTCGTATCGTAAACGCAGACTTTTTTCCCGTTTTGCAGCGATATTTCCCGCATACCGACTTTGATCGGATGTAGCGTCCCGTCTATATAAATCTTTTTAGCTCCGTTTTTTGATAGGTCGAAAATGTTTTTCATTTCTTTTAAATTTGTTCCACGTGGAACATTCTCCACGATGGATGTTTTAAATAAAGATTTGTTCCACGTGGAACAATTAACGTCCGAAATAAACCAACAGTACGTTGATGTCGGCCGGGCTGACTCCCGGTATCCGCGAAGCCTGTCCGATGGTAGACGGGCGGATTCTCGTCAGTTTCTGTCGGGATTCGATCGAAAGCGAAGTCAGTTCGCTGTAATTGAAATCCGGTCGGATCCGGATATTTTCGAGTCGCGTCATTTTGTCGGCGATGTGCCTTTCGCGCTCGATGTATCCGTGATATTTGATCTGGATTTCGGCTTCTTCGATCACTTCCTGCGAACACCCGTTTTCAAAAATGAAATCGGCCAGTTCGGGCAGGTATTCCGCCAGTCCGTTCAACGTGATTTTATTGCGTAAAATGATATCGTAAAGTTTTCGTCCCTGGGTCAGCGGCGTCGATTCGATCGATTTTAAATACTCCTCCAAATCGGCCGGAGTGACACTCAGTTGACGAACGAATGAAATAAGCGATTCTACGGACGATTTTTTTTGCATCGTTTTTCGATACCTTTTTTCATCCGCAAGCCCTATTTTATACGAAATCGGCGTAAGCCGGATATCCGCATTGTCCTGCCGGAGCAAAATCCGGTATTCGGCGCGGCTGGTGAACATCCGATAAGGTTCGTCAACGCCTTTGGTGACCAGGTCGTCGATCAATACCCCGATGTACGATTCGTCGCGCCGCAGTACGAGCGGTTCGTCGTCCCGCAGTTTCAGTACGGCGTTGATTCCGGCCATCAGTCCCTGTGCAGCGGCTTCTTCGTATCCTGTCGTTCCGTTCACCTGACCGGCAAAAAACAATCCGCCGATCAGTTTCGTCTCCAGCGAATGGTAGAGCTGGGTCGGCGGAAAATAGTCGTATTCGATCGCATAACCGGGCCGGTAAAGTTGTACATTTTCGAATCCTTTGATTTTTTGCAGCGCCGCCACCTGAATATCCCATGGCAACGACGACGAAAAACCGTTCAGGTAGTATTCGTGGGTGTCGGCTCCTTCGGGTTCGAGAAAAAGTTGATGGGAATCCTTGCCGGCGAAAGTCCGCAACTTATCTTCGATACTCGGACAGTAGCGTGGTCCGATCCCCTTGATAGTGCCGTTGAACAACGGCGAATCGGCGAATCCGCTCCTCAAAATATCGTGCACTTCTTTCGATGTGTAAACGAGATAACAAGGAATTTGTTTTTTAATACACTCTGTATCAGTAGAATATGAAAATTTACCGGGTGTTTCGTCTCCTTGTTGCTCTTCGAGTCGGCTGAAGTCGATCGAACGGGCGTCGAGCCGGGCCGGAGTGCCGGTTTTCATGCGTCCGACTTCGAAACCGAGTCCGGCCAGTTGGGCGCTCAGCCCGTGCGAAGCGGGATCTCCGGCGCGACCGCCCGGAACATGCGTCCGGCCGATGTGCATCAACCCTTCGAGGAAGGTTCCTGCGGTCAAAATAACGGCTTTCGAGCGGAATTGCACTCCCATCCGAGTCGTGACCCCGGCGACCGTATTTTGTTCGATCTGAAGGGCGGTTACGGCGTCTTGCCACAGGTAGAGATTTTGCGTGTTTTCGAGCATTTCGCGCCACAGCAGCGAGAAGCGCGCCTTGTCGCACTGCGCGCGCGGACTCCACATCGCCGGCCCTTTCGAACGGTTCAGCATACGGAATTGCAGCGTCGTACGGTCGGTGACGATGCCCGTATAACCGCCCATCGCATCGATCTCCCGGACGATCTGTCCTTTGGCTACGCCCCCGATGGCCGGATTGCACGACATCTGGGCGAATTTGCCCATGTCCATTGTGATTAACAGCGTCCGGCAGCCCATATTGGCCGCCGCCGCCGCCGCGAAATGCTGGCCGGCTCGCCAATTGGGCCCCCCCCCGCCGCCGCTTCGCATCCGGCATGTCCTCCTCCGACGACGATGATATCGTATTCGAATTTCATTTTTTTTGTTTTTCCGGCTCCCCTTTCCGCTTCTTGTCTACCCGACGCGGCGCGGACCCGGGGATTTCGTTGTAAAACAGGTCCAGGTATTTGTTTTCCAGACTTTTCATCCGTGCGGCTTCTTCGGGCGTTTTGTCGCCGTAGCCGCACAAATGCAGAATACCGTGAATGATCACGCGCTGCAGTTCGTTTTCGAACGTCGTTCCGAAAGCGGTCGCGTTATCGCGCACGGTACCGATTCCGATCATCAGGTCTCCGGCGATCTTTTTCTTCTCCGGATCGCTGTAATCGAACGTAATAATATCCGTAAAGTAATTGTGGTTCAGGTATTTGTTATTTATTTCCAGCAGCCGTTCGTCCGAACAGAAGACGACCGATACGGCTCCCGTGTCCCACCCCTCCGTCCGGGCCGTTCGCCTGATCCATGCGGAGGTTTTTCTTTTGCCCCTGAATATGAAGTCGCACGCTTCGGTGCAGTAATTTACCGGCATTGTTCGTATCGTAGTTTAATTCGTTTTCGGGTTACCGTCTCAGCCATTTTTCCGGATTCAGGTTGACGGGATTGTTCTGCGCGTCGAGTTTCCACACTTCGAAATGCAGCGTGCAATCGTTACTGTCTTCGGACGAAGCGATCCGCCCGATCGGCTGGTTCAGCGTGACCCGGTCGCCCACCTTGACGTTGACCGAAGCGAGGTTGCTGTAAAGGGTCAGGTAGTTTCCGTGACGCAGCAGGACGACCTTGTTCGTCCATTGGTTCAACAGCACCTGGCTGACTTCTCCCTCGAACACGGCGCGCACTTCGGCTCCCGGTTCGGCCGCGATGTCGACACCCTGGTTCTTTTCGACGACGCCTTTGATCGCAGTGTGCGAGTGGAGTCCGTAGTTATTTACGATGACTCCCCGCACCGGGTAGGGCAACTTGCCGGTATTCTGTTCGAATTGCCCGGAGAGCTTGACGTCGAATTCCCGTTGTTCGGACGTTTGCGGTTTCGCTTTGTTTTTGCGCGATTCTTCGGCGATGATCTGCCGTATCTGTTTCTGCATCTGTTCGATCCGCTTCCTGTTCGCCTTGATGATCGAGTTCAGTTTGCCCGCTTCCTGCTGCAGTTTCTGCGACGAGGTGCGGTACTGCGTTTCGTCCTTGTCCAGCGAGGTCAGCTCTTCGTTGCGGCTGCGGCGCACTTTGTCGAGTTCCTCCTTCTGACTTTGCAGGCTGGATATTTCGCGTCCGACCGAGGCCGATACCGAATCGATTTCGGCGGCTTTCTGTTCCCGCATCCGGTTGTAGCGGTGCATATAGGCGATCCGCAGCGTAGCGTCGTTGAAATCCCGCGATGCGAACAGAAAGAGCATGAAGTTGTTCAGCTTGTAATTCTTATAGGAATCGTAAACCATCGCGGCGTATTCCTGCCGCAGCCGATTCAGATCCTGTTCCAGCGACCGGATCGTCGTGTTTTTCGCACCGATGTTGTTTTCGATCAATCCCGACTGTTTTTCGAGGTTCGAGATGATGTTCTTCCGGTTGCGGATCTTATTGCGGATCAGGTTTAGCTGCCGGTCGGTCGTTTGCTGGTTTTTCTGCGTTTTCGACAGCAACTGGTTGGTCATTTTGATCTCCTCTTCGGCTTGCCGGATCTCTTCGCGCAACGATTCCAACTGCTGGGCCGGCACGCTCAGCGTCGCAAGGGCAAACAAAAGGGTCAGCAACAGTCTTGTCCGGGTCATCGTTATTCGATTTGTTTAAGCCGTTGTTCGATCTGCTCCGGATCGTAACCGCTTTCCAGCGCCTTTTTCCAGTAAATCGAAGCCATGAAGTTGTCTTTCAGTTTATAGAGGATGTCGCCGTAGTGCAGGAACAGTTCCTTGTTGCCGGTACGATCGAGCGATACGGCCTGCCGCATCGGCGTCCGTGCTTCTTCGTACCGGCCCAACTGGTAGAGCACCCATGCGTAGGTATCCAGGTAGGTCGGGTTGTTCGGCGACAGCCGGATCGCCTTTTCCGCCATCGCGAGCGCCTTGTCGAGCCGCTCGTTGCGCAGGCTCAGGAAATAAGCGTAGTTGTTGTATATGACCGCATTGGTCGTATCGAGCTTCATGCCTTTTTCATACGATTTGAAGCAGTTTTTGTAGTCGCCGAGCGTTTGGTAATTGTCTCCCAGCACGCCGTAGATCACACTGCGCAGCGAGTCGGTTTTAGCGTATTTGAGCGCTTCGCGGTAGGCCGGTTCGGCTTCTTTCGGGTTGTTCAGCATGTAGGCCGAAATAGATCCCTTGCGCAGGTAGAGCTCCGGGTCGGACGGGAAGCGCTGTAAGGCCATTGCCGTGTATTTGGCCACCGAATCGGGCCGTTTCTGATATGCTTCGATCTCGATGACGGTGTTGAACGGCTCTTTGCGGTCGGTCGAATCGTTCAGGTGGGATTTGTACAGACTGAGCGCGTCTTCCAGAAATCCTCCGGCGATCAGGTGTTTGGCATACAGTTCGACCGTCCGGTAGTCTTCGGGATAAGTGATCGCCAGCGACGAAGCCAGTTCTCCGAGTTGGACGTAATAGTCGCGGTAATAATTCGGCGTTTGGGTGAGTTCTTCGAAAAATTTCAGTTTTGTTTCGAGCGGGAACTCTTTCGACCGGAAAAGTTGCGCAGCCGTCGACAGGAAGCGGACATTGTCGTTCGTGCGCTTGTAAAAATCATTCAGTGACGCGATGACGCGCAGACTGTTCAGATTGATTTCCTGCGCTTTCCGATAAGCTTCCTGCGCCTGCGCGAGCTGTCCGAGCGTGGTGTAGAGTTCCGCCAGTTCGACGTAGTTGTCTTCGTCGTAAGGGAAATTTTCCACCATGGCTTTCGCCTCGACCAAGGCCCGGTCGTACTGTTTCATGTTCAGCAGCAGTTGCCGCTTATACCCCGCCAGCATTTCGACGGCGCCGAGTTGGCGTTCGGCCGAATCGAGGATGATCAGCGCTTTCTCGGGATCGCCTTTCTGTTCGTACAGCATGGCGATCAGCCGGTAGTTGTCCGGATTGTTCGGAGCGGCCTTCAGCAGCGAATTGTAAACCGTCATCGCCGAGTCGTAGCGCTGCGTGGCGATCAGCAGCCGTCCGAGCTGGGTTCGGTACCAGATGTTGCCCGTGTCGGCGGCATTGGCCCGCAGACTGTACCGGAGGGCGGTTTCGGGCTCGGATATCGTGAGCGTGGCCAACTCGAAAAGGGTCGGCGCATGCGTCGAATCGATCTCCAGCACCTTTTTGAAAAGGTCTACCGACTGTTGCGGATCGCCGTTCATGATGTTGTTCTTGATCCCTTCGGTGTAATAATAAGAAGCCGTCTGCTCCGGCGAATATCCCCGGTCTGTCCGCGCTTCCGGTTTCGAAGCATAGGCCGGACGGGACGGGCCGCAAAACAGCAGCGCCGCAGCGGCGGCACCCACGCAAAGAGATTTTGTCAGTTTCGTCATAAACAGCCCCTCCGGGTTTTTTAGAAAACAGAATCGAACTGGCGCAAGAAACGCGCGTCGTTTTCGAAGTAGAGCCTCAGATCCTTGACGCCGTATTTCAACATGGCGATCCGTTCAACTCCCATGCCGAATGCGAAGCCCGAATACCGTTGCGGGTCGATGCCCGACGCTTCGAGCACGTTCGGATCGACCATCCCGCAGCCCATGATTTCGAGCCAGCCGGTATGTTTGCATACGTTGCATCCTTTGCCTCCGCACAAATTGCACGACACGTCCACTTCGGCCGACGGCTCGGTGAACGGGAAGTACGACGGGCGCATCCGGATCTGCGCCTTTTCGCCGAACATCTCCTTGGCGAAATACAGAATGCTCTGTTTCAGGTCGGCGAACGATACGTTTTCGTCGATATAAAGTCCTTCGACCTGGTGAAAAATGCAGTGCGCCCGGTACGAAATGGCCTCGTTGCGGAATACCCTCCCCGGGCAAACCACGCGGATCGGCGGTTTCTGACGCTCCATCGTGCGCACCTGGATCGAACTGGTGTGCGTCCGCAGCAGGATATCCGGGTTTTTGCGGATGAAAAACGTGTCCTGCATATCGCGGGCCGGATGCTCCGGCGGAAAATTCAGCGCCGAGAATACGTGCCAGTCGTCTTCGATTTCGGGCCCTTCGGCGACCGTATAGCCGAGCCGCGCGAAGATGTCGACGATTTCGTTCCTTACCAGCGAGATCGGATGCCGATCGGGTCGTTCGATCCCGGACGGGTCATGTCGATGGCCGCGTCCGAGTCGGTTTCGGTATTTTCCAGAGCGGATTTCATCTCCGCGATTTTGTCGTTGATGCGTGTTTTCAGCGCGTTGATCTTCTGGCCGAGCTCTTTTTTCAACTCCGGCGCCACTTTCTTGAACTCTTCGAACACGTCGTTCATTTCCCCTTTGCGTCCGAGCATTCGCACCCGGAACTCTTCGACCTCGGCGGCGGCCTGCGGTTTGAACGCTTCGACCCGCTTCAGCAAATCGTTTATTTTGTCGATCATCGTTGGTGGTTTATGTTTTTATCGCTATTTTTACCCGATAGATTTAACGAACAAAGTTAAGAATATTTTATAAATGACGCGCATAAAAAGCATAATTACCGGTTTGTCGGTATGGATCGCAATATCGGCGTCAGCGCAAAAAGTGGGTGTGGTGATGAGCGGCGGCGGGGCTAAGGGATTGTACCACATCGGAGTAATGAAGGCTTTGGAAGAGAACGGGATTCCGGTCGACTACGTTTCGGGCACGTCGATGGGATCGATTATCGCGGGGCTTTACGCGATCGGGTACACGCCCGACGAAATGGCCGAAGTTTTCAAATCGGATCAGATCAAATACTGGATGAGCGGCAAGATCAAGCCGCAGTATATCTATTATTTCCGGCAGAAACAACCCAATGCGGCGATGGTGTCGTTGCGGCTCGATCTGCGTAATCGCAACAAAAAGATGGTGGCCCAGTTGCCCACCAACTTGATCCCGTCCGACCAGATCGACATGTCGTTCGTGGAGTTCTTCGCAGCGCCGAACGCGCAGTGCGGAGGCGATTTCGATAAGCTTTTCGTCCCGTTTCGTTGCGTGGCAACCGATGCGGCCGCGCAGAAGGAGGTGGTGTACCGCAACGGAGACCTGGGTAAGGCGATCCGGGCTTCGATGACCATTCCGCTCGTTTTCAAACCGCTGAAACAGGATTCGACGCTGCTCTACGACGGCGGCATGTACAATAATTTCCCATGGCAGGTGCTGAAAGAGGATTTCGGTCCGGAGGTGCTGATCGGAAGCAAGTGCACGGCCGGCAATACCAAGCCCAGCGAGGACAACGTGGTGGACCAGATCCTGGCGCTGACGATGATGCATACCGACTACAAATTGCCGTCGGACAGCGACATTCTGATCGAACACGCTTTCGAGGATGTGTCGACGCTCGATTTCGGCAAGGTGGAGTATGTGATCAACCGCGGTTACAGCGACGCCATCGACGCGATGCCGCTGATCAAGGAGCGCATTACCCGCCGCGTGGACCCCGATTCGCTGTCGGCGGCTCGGAAGGCTTACCGGGCTTCGTTGCCGAACCTGTTTTTCGACAAGTACGAGATTTCCGGGCTGAACGATAACCAGACGATGTATGTTAAGGAGTTGCTGCAACTGGACGGGCCGAAAAACGCTAAAAAGAAGAAGGACCGAGCATTCGACCTCGAAAAATTCCGTTCCGGTTATTTCAAGATTTTGTCGGACGGGGATATCGAAGGAAATTATCCGGACGTGACCTACGACGATTCCTCGAAATTTTTCAAGCTCGACATCGAGATGAAGACCAAACCGAGCTTCAAAGTGATGTTCGGCGGCAACGTGTCGTCGACGTCGATGAACCAGGCCTACGTCGGACTCGAATACCGGCGGATCGGCCTCAGTTCGCAGACCTACAATTTCGACGGTTATTTCAGTCCGCTCTACTCCTCGTTGTCGCTGCGGGGACGTACCGATTTTTTCATGAAGGCGCTGTTTTCGCTCGATTACGGGTATAACTTCAACTATTACAACTATTTTAAAAGCAATTTCGGCGGGATCGCCAAAAAGACCGACCTGACCTACTCGAAGTATATCGACACGTATGCGACGGCCGCGCTGACCGTACCGGTCGATCGTTATTCGGTGCTGTCGCTGCGCATGAACGGAGGTTACGACCGTTACAGTTATTTCCAGACGACCGATTATACGGACGACGACGTGATGGACCGGACGCAGTTCCCGTTCTTCGGCCTGAAGCTGGAACTCGACCGCAACGGCTTGAACTACCTGCTCTACCCGACGCGGGGGATCCGCCAGACGATATCGGCCATTTTCGTTACCGGCAACGAAATGTACGCTCCCGGAACCCGGTCGCCCGATCAGGTTCCGAGGCGCAGCGGCGATTCGCGGCACTGGTTCGGGGCGCAGTTCGTCCGCGAGCACTACTATCCGGTGTGCAAATGGTTCTCGGTCGGATACCTGGCGCAGTTGGTCGTGACGAATCATCCTTCGTTCACAAACGAGTACGCGACCAACATCTCTTCGCCGGCTTTCACGCCGACTCCGCACAGCCGGTTCGTGTATATCAAGGAGTTCCGCAGCAATTCGTTCATCGGACTCGGCATTATGCCGACGTTCGAGTTCGCCCCGAAGTTCTACCTGAAAAACAGCGCCTACGCCTTCCTGCCCGGCGACAACAACAAGGTGAAAGAGAATATCCACAAGCGCGTGCGCTACATGTTCAATTCGTCGCTGGTCTATCAGACGGCTTTCGGCCCGGTCAGCTTGACCCTGTCGAAATACGACGTCACCAACAAAAACAACTGGTTCCTGACGTTCAATTTCGGGTTCACGATTTTCAATCGTAATGGATTATTTTATTGATTTTCAGTGTTGTAGTGGGCGATGGATCTTCGGTTTTCATTTTTCGGAAAAAAAAACTACTTTTGCAACCTAAAACAATTCAATGCAATGGCAACGACAGCAGATATCAAAAACGGAATGTGCATCGAACTGGACGGTAAAACGTTTTCGATCGTCGAATTCCTGCACGTAAAACCCGGCAAAGGCCCGGCCTTCGTCCGCACCAAACTGAGAAACCTCGAAAACGGGCGCGTGCTCGACAAAACGTTCTCGGCCGGCGAGAAGATCGAACCGGTTCGCGTGGAACGTCGTCCCTACCAGTACCTTTACGAAGACGATCTGGGCTGCAATTTCATGCATACCGAAACGTTCGAGCAGATCCATATCGACCGCAATCTGATCAATAATTCCGACCTGATGCGCGAAGGACAGGTCGTGGAGGTGATGTTCCATACCGAAAAGGAAACCGTCCTTTCGGCCGAACTTCCTCCGGTAGTGGACATGGAAGTGACTTACACCGAACCCGGCGTGAAAGGCGACACCGCTTCGACCAATTCGCTGAAGCCGGCTACGGTCGATACGGGAGCTACTGTGAAGGTGCCGTTGTTTATCAATACCGGCGACAAAATCCGCGTGGATACCCGTACCCGCGAGTACAACGAACGGATCAAAGAATAGGTCTCGAACTTACGATCGGCAAGCCGCATTTGTAAAAATGCGGCTTTTTTGTGCCGTTTCGGAATAATTTCGGTATCTTTGGAAACGTGCACGGCGATTGTTTCGGATAAGAGGGCCGTTTTTTGGAATGTGTATGGGGTGCCGTCGCCCGTTTTGTCACCGCGGACGGAGGTATGCGTCGTTTATGGAAATTTTCCGTGCGGTACGGATTCTTTTTTAACGTTCAATAAAATAGATTTATGTTCAGAAAACGCGTTTTTCTTATTTTACTCGCATCGTGCGGTCTGGCCGTTTCGCTTTCCGCGAAAAAGGCGGAAGCGTCCGTTGCCGTTCCGCAGTCACAGATCGATGCTTGCCGCGCATGGGTCGATCGGCAGTTTGCCGTCGGCGGACCGCTGCCGTTCAGTTTCGTTTACGACGGGAAATCTTCCGGCGAATTTTTAAGCGGCTGCAAATTGAAAGTGAAAACCGGTTCGGCGGATGCCGCCCGCAAACGGGAGGCGCGGACTTATACCGATCCCGCTTCCGGCCTGGAGGTGCGCTGCGAGATCGTTCGTTATGCCGATTACCCGGCCGTAGAGTGGGTCGTCTATTTCAAAAATAACGGCAGGGCGAAAACCGGAATCCTCGAAAACCTGTTGCCTTTGGACGTTCCGTTCGGATTGGACGGGAAAGACGACGTTTACCTGAACTACAACGAGGGAGGGCACTCCGGAGCGAAGGATTTCCAGCCGAACCGGATGAAGCTCGGTCGGCAGGAGGCCAAAGAGGTCGGCGCTTTCTGGTACGGTTTCCCGACGGCCGAGAACCTGCCGTTCTTCAATGCGGAGTGGAACGGCGGAACCCGGGGCGTGATGACCGCCGTAGGTTGGCCTGCGCAGTGGAAAGCTTCGTTCGACAGGAAGGCCGACACGACGCTGAACGTTCGCATCGGACAGATTAAAACGCGCTTGTACCTTGAACCGGGCGAGGAGATTCGCACGCCGCTGGTCGTAGTGATGTTCTGGAACGGGACGCGCGACGCGGCGCAAAACATGTGGCGCGGCTGGATGTACGACCATAACCTGCCGCGTCCGGGAGGCCGTTTGCCCGAACCGATCCTCGAAGCGGCCAGTTCGGCCTATTTCGCCGAGATGTTCCATGCTACGGATAAAGACCAGATGGAGTTTATCGACCGTTACCTCGAAGAGGGTGTGAAGTTGGATTACTGGTGGATGGACGCCGGCTGGTATCCGAACCGGGGTGGTTCGTGGCAAGATCTGCTCGGAACGTGGTATCCCGACCCGAAACGTTATCCGAACGGACTGCGGGCGATCAGCGACCACGCCCATGCGAAAGGGGTCAGGTCGTTGCTTTGGTTCGAGCCGGAGCGCGTGACGGCCGGCAGCTGGATTTACGAAAACCATCCGGAGTGGACGCTCGGCGACGGCACTACCCGCTTTTTCAACTACGGAAATCCCGAAGCGCTGGCATGGATGACCGATCATGTGGACAGTCTGCTCAAAAGCGAGGATATCGACCTGTACCGTCAGGATTTCGCCGTCATGTCGTCCGATTACTGGAACGAGGAAGACCGCAAAAATCCCGACCGGCAGGGGATCGCCGAAATCAAGCACGTAATCGGTTACCTGAAATACATGGACGAGCTGCAACGCCGCCATCCGGGGATGCTGATCGACATCTGCGCCGCCGGCGGCAAGCGGGCTCGAACTCGAAAACTTGCGGCGCGCCGTACCGCTGTGGCGCAGCGACTACGCGTTCGAACCGGTCGGCGTGCAGGGACAGACTTACGGACTTTCGGCCTGGATTCCGTTCTCCGGCGCCGGGGTCAACCGGATCACGGCTTACGATTTCCGCAGCAACATGAGCCCGTCGATCGTGCTGAATCTCGACTCGCGGGTCAAGGACGCCGATTACCCGTTGCTGCGCAGATTGCTGGCGCAGTGGGAGGAGGTGCGCGGCGACTATCGCGGCGACTTCTATCCGCTGACTGCGTACAGCTTGCAGGACGACGTGTGGATCGGCTGGATGTTCTTCCGTCCCGAGACGGGTACGGGCTTCGTGCAGATGTTCAACCGGGCCGGGTCGATCTACGATTCGGGCGTATGCCGGCTGAAAGGGCTCGATCCGCAGAAACGGTACCGGGTTACCGATATGGATACGCAGCAAAGCGTATTGCTCGGCGGCGAGGAGCTGCTAGGCCAGGGGCTGCGGTTCACTTTTACGCAGGCTCCGGAGTCGAAATTGATCCGGATCTCCGAAGTCGACCGGCCGTAATGCGTCGGCCGGAAGGAGCGCTCCCGAAAACGAAAACGGAAAAGATTCCGCCCCGCCGGGCGGAATCTTTTTTATTCGGGGTCCCGTACGGGTTGCC
>OGQK01000653.1_pt1 | contig 21547 bp, 18 predicted proteins | sample 1553221 | NCBI WGS metagenome assembly OGQK01 (sample SAMEA2579996, study PRJEB22360) | human gut metagenome | biome: human gut; feature: human-associated habitat; material: faeces | place: Denmark | collected 2008/2010 | reverse complement strand
CGCCAGCCCCGGCGGCACGGCGGGCGGCATGAGAACCACCACTTGCGCCATTGCAGGCGCGGAAATCCTGCGCATCCTCCGCGGCCGGGACCACGTGGAATTTTTCCACCGCCGCATTGACCAGCGCACCGTGGCGCGGTGCGTCATCACGGTGGTGGTCTCCTGCGCCTGGATCGGCTGCTTCACCATTCTTATTTGCAGCCTGGAACCCGCCATGAGCTCACTGGATATCTTCTTTGAAAACTGCAGCGCTTTTGCTACGGTAGGCGTGTCACGGGGAATTACGCCCAATCTGAGCGACCCTTCCAAATACCTTCTCATCATCAACATGCTCGCCGGTCGCGTGGGGCTTTTCGCCTTCCTCATCGCGCTGGCCGGCACCCCTACCCCGCGGCATTACCGCTATCCATCCGTCAAAATCCCGTTAACCTGAACATACCATCATGAGATATACCGTTATCGGCCTGGGCCAGTTTGGACAGGAGCTCTGCACGGAGCTCTCCGCCCGCAACATTGAAGTAGTGGCCGTCGCCTCCACGGATGAAGAACTGGAGCAGATCAAGGACCTGGTGACCTATGCCGTCGTGACGGATTACACCAATCCGGCCGCCCTGCGGGAACTGGAGCTGGACGACCAGTCCGCCGTCATCGTCGCCATCGGGGACAGTTTTGAAGAAAACCTTCTCGTCGTCACGCACCTCCAGAAGATGGGCGTGCGCTACATTTACGCCCGCGTGATGAGCCCGGTGCACGAGCACATTTTAAGCCAGATGAACGTGTACGCGCTCATCAACCTGTCCCGCGTGGCCTCCAAGCAGCTCGCCAGCCAGCTGGAATCCCCGGAATTCCTGCGCGTCTCCCCCATGGACGAAAACCACAGCATTGTGGAAATAGCCGTGCCGCGCATCTGGGTGGGCAAGCGCCTCCGGGACGTGGGCCTGCGCACGGAGCACCACCTCAACCTGCTCACCATCCGCCGCGGAGAAGCCCAGACCCCGCAGGGCCGCCGGGAAATCCTCTCCATCCCCCGCATTCCCGTCATCGGCACTCCTTCTCCGGACCTCGTTTTTGAAGACCACGACATTCTGGTCCTGTTCGGCAAGGAAACGAACCTGATCGAATTCGCCCAGTTGTCCAAGGGTCTGTAAGCCCGGACCAGCTCCATTTCGAAAACCGGGATTTCAGGCCAGTTCTTCAAAAGCGGTCATTAGGCGCTTTTCAGAGATGCGGCCCTTGACGGGGATGGCGGGAGCGAAAACGGCCAGGCGGTATTCTTCCAGCAGGTAGCCGTACCGCGTCCAGCGCGGGTCCCCGGCATGGTCCGGCAGAGCCTGCCGCCAGGGAAGATACACGCGTTCAAAAAGGTCCAGACGTTCCAGCTCCCTGGCAAGGGGCTGCTGGCCGATGCGCCTGATGCGTTCCGCGATTCCCTGCATGTACCGTTTCAGGTCCGGAAGGCGTTCCGCTCCATGCGCCCACAGGAAGCGGGGGCAGAGCAGCCAGTCAAGCTGGCGCCGGAGATCAGCCGTGATGCGCTCCGTATGGCGCACGCCCTGCTGCGCGGCCATAAAGTCCCTGGCGGCGTGTTCCGTGGCCGCCACCAGTTCCCAGACGTCCGCCACGCTGTGCGCGGCGTCAAAGAGGTTCTGGCGCAGGTCCATTTCCGCAGCGGCGAATTGTTCCGCCGTGCGCGGCAGGGGGCGGCCCATGGCTATTTCTGCGGAGACATCCACCAGGTCGTCCGCGTTGGTGGACGGATCCCGGCCAAGCATGCGCAGGGAGAGCTTCCCTTCCAGCTTCAGCGGAAATTTCTTGCGGAGGTGGTTGAGCTGTTCCGCCTGGCGCAGGCGCATGAAGCGCAGGCACCCTCCCCGGTGGGATTCCGCCGCGCGCAGTTCATCCTCAAAAACGCGGACGCCTACAGACGGGCCTTCATCCACCAGGGCCACGTAACCCGGCCTTCCAGCCACGTCCACCGTGCGTTCCAAATCTCCGCAGGTCCATTCTTTCATCCCGGTTACGGATACGATGTCCGCCGCCGTTTCCCGGAACCGACGGGAAAGTTTTTTACCCAGCCGCGCATTCAGCTCCGCGACGTCCGTACCCATGGCAAGCTCTTCCCCCTCGTCGTCACACACCCATATTTTCGTCACCAGCTCCGCCGGAATGCGGCTCATGTCAAAGAAGGAGGGAGCGCAGAAACGCGCGGTTTCCGCTTCCACGAATTCCGCCAGCTTCTGTCCCAGCGGGCCGTCCGGCTCCAGACCGTGCCGCAGCTCTGCAAAGTATGCGGCCTTCTGGGTGATGGGCTGGAGAAAGACGCGCAGGTCCTTGGGAAGGGTGCGCAGCAGGCATTCCGCCCGCTGAGCCAAATGGCCCGGAACGCCCCATTCCGGCAGCCATTCCGGCACGTCCGGAAGCTGGTCGATATGGACGCCCAGCGTCACGCCGTCATCTTCCGCGCCGGGATCATTCTGGTAATAGACGGCGTATTCCGCGCCGCCGCAGGAAATTTCATCCGGAAAGCCTTCCAGCAGGTCTTTTCCCCAGAAGTCATACATGGCTTCCTGCGCCGGAACGTGCAAGGCTTCCGGGTTGTCTTTTTCCATGCTTCCGGCCCAGCGCAGAAAGGCCCTGGCCGTGCAGCAATCCTGCGGAACAAGCTTGTCAAAGAATTCAAAAACGCCTTCCTCGCACCAGACCTGGTCCGGGCGGCGCAGCTTCAGTTCTATCTGCCGCACCTCCTCCCGGAGCGTTTCCAGGTGCCTGATGCAGCCGGGTTTCGTACGGAAGCCGCCGCCCAGCAGTCCTTCACGGATCATGATTTCCCGCGCATGGGCGGGATTGATGCGGCCATAGTGGACGCGCCTGTTGTCAATGATGCGCAGGCCTCCGCACACCACGCGCTCCACGGCGTAAACCGCGCCCTGCTCCCTGTCCCACCGCGCTCCGGAATAATGGGATTCACATAGATGGGAAGCTACCTGCTCCACCCACTCCGGTTCCAGCCTGGCGGCGCGGCGCATCCAAAGGCGCGTGGTGTCCACCAGCTCCACGCCCATCACCCATTCGCTCCGCTTCTTGCGGCGGAACAGGCCGGAGCCGGGAAAGATGCCGAAGGAGCGTCCCCCCGCGCCGCGGTATTCCCGGTTGTCCGCATCCCAGAGGCCGAACTGGCGCGGAACACCCGCCAGGACGCTCCGGTGAATCATGGCAAAGGAAGCCTGCCGTTCAGCTTCCGCTTCCAGAGGGGGAATCCTGCATTTCAAGGTCTCCTTCAGCAGCCGGGAAAGGTCTTCCCACAGGTTGAACCATTCCATCATGCGGTTGAAATTGAGGAAGTTTTTCCCGCACCATTTCCGGAGCTGGTTTTTGTGCCAGCGCCGGCCTTCCCGAAATTGCCACGCAGCCTTCCACAGCTTGAGCAGGGACAGGAAATCGCTGTCTTCATCCTTCCACTGCGCGTGAGCCTGGTCCGCCTTCTGCGCGGCATCCGCCGGACGTTCCCGGGGGTCCATGATGCCCAGGCCGGCTACAATCACCAGCATCTCCGGCAGGGCCTGTTCATGCTGCGCTTCCAGCAGCATGCGGCCCAGCCGCGGGTCAATGGGCAGCCGCGCCAGCTTCCTGCCTACGGGCGTGAGCTGCCGGGCCTTGTCCAGGGCGCCGATTTCCCGCAGGGTGCGGTAGCCCTCCGTGACCAGCTTGGAGGAAGGCGGGTCCGGAAGCGGAAATTCCGGCATTTCAGGCAGCCCCAGGTCTTTCATCCGGAGAAGCGCCCCGGCCAGGGCGCTGCGCCTGATTTCCGGGTCCGTGAAGTCCGGCCTGTCCTCCCAGTCCTCCTCGCTGTACAGGCGGATGCAGACGCCCTCGCACACGCGGCCGCAGCGGCCCGCACGCTGGCGCGCGCTGGCTTTGGAGACGGGTTCTATCTGGAGCCGCTGCACCTGGCGCGCCGGGCTGTAGCGGCTGACGCGCGCCAGGCCGGAGTCAATGACGTAAATGATGCCGGGAATGGTCAGGGACGTTTCCGCCACGTTTGTCGCCAGCACGATGCGGCGGAAGCCACGTTCCGGATGAAAAATCCTCTGCTGGTCCCCAAGGCCCAGCCTGGCAAAGAGGGGGAGGATGCGCGTGTTCCTCAAATTCCGGCCTTCCAGCTTTTCCGCCACTTCACGTATTTCACGCTCTCCGGGGAGGAAGACGAGCACGTCCCCGTGGTCGTCCAGGGTGTCCAGCCAATCCACGGCGCGCGCTACATGGGAGGGGAGCTCTTCATCGTCACGCAGCGGCGGCAGGTAATAAAGGTCCACCGGGTAGGTACGGCCTTCCACCTGGACGATGGGTGCGCCTCCGAAGAATTCGGAAAATCCCCCGGCATCCAGCGTAGCGGAACTGATGACCAGCCGCAGGTCCTTCCGCCTGTCCAGCAGAAGCTTCAGGTAGCCCAGCAGAAAGTCGATGTTGAGGCTGCGTTCATGGGCTTCATCCAGAATCAGGGTATGGTACTGGCGCAGGTCCGGATCATGCTGCGTTTCCGCCAGCAGGATGCCGTCCGTCATGAACTTCAGCCGCGTATCAGGTCCGGCTTTTTCCTCAAAGCGCACCTGGTAGCCCACCAGGCCGCCCAGTTCGCAATTCAGTTCCTCCGCTACACGGCGGGAACCGGAAGCCGCGGCCAGCCTTCTGGGCTGGGTGCACCCCACCCTGCCCCGTGCCTCTCCGGCAAGCTCCATGGCCATCTTGGGAAGCTGGGTGGTCTTGCCGGACCCGGTTTCACCCACCACTACAATGACCTGATGCTCCCGCATCGCCGCCAGAATGTCGTCCCGGCGGCGGGAAATGGGGAGGTCCGGATAAGTGATGTTCATGATGGAGGGGAGAAAAAAACCCTGCAAGAACGTCCTGCAGGGTTGAATGGAAAAACCGGAAAGGGATTCTTTACTGCCTGGGTTTGGGAAGGGCGATGCGGCCGCTCCGGGTCAGCATCTGCACGTCGTAATCCTCAATGAGGGACAGGAAGCGGTCAATCTTGTGTTCGCCGCCCGTCACTTCAATGGTCAGGGCATCCCGCGTGACGTCCACGATGCTGGCGCCCAGGATCTGGCAGAATTCAATGACTTCATGCCGCGAAGCGGAATCCACGCCGATGCGGGTCAATACCGTCTCCCGGTACACGTTGTCCGTGTTGCGGAAATCCACTACTTCCACCGTGTTGACGAGTTTTTCCAGATGCTTGATGATCTGGTCCAGAACATCCTCCTTTTCGCGTACGACGATGGTCATCCGTGAAAAGCGCGGGTCCTGGCTAGGGGCAACGTTCAACGAATGAATATTGTAGCCCCGTCCACTGAACAAACCGGCAATGCGGGCAAGCACGCCAAATTTGTTTTCAACAAGTACGGAGATAGTATGACGAGTCATAATTTTAATTTCTTAAAGGTGATGCATTATAGGCGCTTTTGACTGCCAGTCAAGCCCGCGGCATAAGGATGCCGGAAAACGCTTCTCCGGATGCGGTTTTCCGCAGGGGCCGCACAGGCAGAATTCAAAGCTCGCGCGGCATGATGGCATTGCTCTTCGTCGCCGTGGGAATGCGGGGCAGCAGCGTCTTTTCGGAAACCGGGCGGGCATCCACCTTCACGTTGAACTGCTGCCCGTCACGGGAAACGGTCAGCAGGGCCGGCCCCTCCCTCAAAGCCCTGACCAGTGCATCCATGGTGCTGACGCTTTGATGATTCACGGCAAAGACCATGTCACCGGCCTGGAGGATCTGTCCCACGGATTTTTTCGGATTCACCTGGATGACCAGCAGTCCCCGCGCGCCGATGGACTGTTCCTCCGCGGTGAGTTCACGCAGGTGCATGCCCACTCCTTCCATGAAATCTTCCCACGGAGAGGGAACGTTCTTTAAAATACTGTCCCCCACTTTCAGGGTGACGTTCATTTTTTGTCCCTTGCGCCAGATTTTCAACCGGAATTTGTCACCGATGGAAAGATTTTCAATGTGGTCCTTCACATCCTTGTCGGTCTGGATGGGAACTTCATTGAAGCTCAGTATCACGTCTCCCGTCTGGAGGCCCGCCTGCTCCGCCGGGGAACCGGGCTTCACGATGTTGACTACTGCGCCGCCCGCTTCATGGTAGTCCAGGAAACTGCGGAGCGGGGGAGTATTGCGCACAATGTCCAGCCCCAGGTATCCCCTCATGGGGCGTCCATGCCTGCAAATCTGCTCAAAGCTGTGCACCACCAGATTGGAGGGAATGGCAAAGCCGATGCCAGCGTAGTTTTTCTCCACATTGGGAAGCACCGATTTGTTGATGCCGATGATTTCACCGCGGATGTTGATGAGAGGCCCTCCGGAATTGCCGGGAAAGATGCTGGCATCCGTCTGGATCAGGTCCAGGCCGGAATCCACCAGCTTGCGTTCACGGGCACTGATGATGCCGCGGGAAACCGTCGTTCCCAGTCCATAGGGGTTGCCGCAGGCCAGGACGATCATGCCGGGTGCAATCTCGTCACTGTTGCCGAACGGAAGAGGGACGAAGGTCATCGGGTTTTCCACCTGCAGCACGGCGATGTCCAGCTCCGGGTCCACCCCCACCAGGCGCACGGAAACGCTTTTCCCGTTGCTCAGCGTGACGCGCAGCGCATGTTTGTTCTGAATGACATGGTAGGCGGTAATGATATGCCCTTCCTCCGTGACGATGACGCCGGAACCCAGTCCGTGGACCGCCAGCCTTTTTTCAATCATGGATTCGCCGTCGTCTGAAGGCTGCGGAACGCTGGTCACGCCCGTGGTGTCTATGCTGACCAGCACCCGTTCCACCAGCCGGGCGACGCGTGAATATTCTTCATTGAGCTGGTGCAGGATGGGAACGTCCTCCTCCTTGAGTTCGGACTGCTGCGCCATCGTAAACACCTCCGACCGGAAGGAAACGTTCTTCTCCGTAACGCGGCTGTTCCACCTCCAATAGGCAACGGCGACGACGGTCATCATAACCGTCATCATGATGACAAGTAAAGCCCGTGTCCATATAGTCGATCTCATGGAAATGCCCTGCCGTAGTAACGATCAAACGGTTTGCGGCTTGATCAGGAGGAGATGCCTGAAAAATGGATCTGGAAGCCTCCAGCCGCTTTTTGACATTCCGGTTCTATTGATACTATTTAAGCCTATCCTCTTCAAATGAAAAAACTTTCAAATGACAAATACGTCTTTTAACGAGGTATATTTTATGATACCGTACGTGTACGGTTTTATGGGTACCAGCACTTTACAACAACAAGCCATTCACCTCGTTTTCGGTACGGATGAAGGGATGGTGCGTGAAAAGGCTTCCGGCATCTTTGCCGCCCTGACGGAAGGCACGAATGAATTTTCCCATGAAATCCTGGAAGCGGCCTGCGGCGATTCCGATGAAGCGGACCAGGTGACGCGCCAGGTCATGGAAGCCCTGCGCACGCTCCCGTTTTTCCCGGGCCGCAAGGTGGTCTGGATGAAGAACTGCAATTTTCTGGGGGATTCCGTCACGGGACGTTCCTCCACCACGGAAGCGGCTCTGGACTCTCTCAGGCACCTGCTGGAAGGGGGGCTGGGAGCGGACGTCCTGCTGCTCATCTCCGCCTCCGAATTTGACAAGCGCCGCTCCTTTAATAAATTCCTGCTCCAATCCGCAGCGGCGGAGGAACTGAACAAGCCGGACATCACCAAGGCCGGCTGGGAAGGCAGCCTGATGCCGCTCATCAACAAGGAGGCAGGCGCGCGGGGCATGAACTTTGATTCCGCCGCTCTGGAATTGTTCATTCACCGCGTCAGCGAATCCTCCCGCCAGATTATTTCCGAAATTGAAAAACTGGACCTCTATCTGGGCGCGGACAGGCGCACCGTAATGCCGGAGGATGTGGAGCGCATGGTTCCGCTGACGCGCACGGGCGTTATTTTTGAAATTTCACGTGCGCTGGAAAACAAGAAGAGTGATGCGGCCATCTCCCTGATTGACTTTCAACTGGAACGCGGTGAAAACGCCGTCACGATCATGCGCGCCGCGTTCATTCCCACGCTGAGAAATCTGCTGGCCGCCAGGCTTTTATGTGACGCGTTTAACCTGAAGCCCACCAACTTTAAGGAATTTACGGCCCGCCTCTCTTCCCTGCCCTCCTATGCAGCCGCGCTGATTCCCCTGAAAAAAGACGGCGCTCCCAATGCGTACCCGCTTTTCCTGGCGGCTCAGAACGCTTCCAAATTCAAGACGGAACGGTTGAAGCAGACCTTGAAGGAATGCATGAAGGCGGACAAGGCCCTGGTATCTTCTTCGCTTGATCCGCGGCTGATTCTGCACCGTCTTGCCATTTGCTCCGCATCCTGATGAATTCCTCTCCTTCCCCCGCCTCCCCTCTGTTCGACGTCCTCGTCGTCGGCGCCGGGCACGCAGGCATTGAGGCGGCGTTGGCGGCCTCCCGCCTGGGGTGCTCCGTCGCCGTTCTGACCCACAACCTGGATACCATCGGGCAAATGTCCTGCAACCCGGCCATCGGGGGTCTTGCCAAAGGCCACATTGTCCGGGAAATAGACGCCCTGGGAGGGGCCATGGGACTGAATACGGACGCCACCGCCATCCAGTTCCGGATGCTGAACGCCTCCAAGGGGCCCAGCGTGCGCGCACCCCGCGCTCAATGCGACAAAACGGCCTACCGCGCACGAATGAAAATGGTTCTGGAAACCGCTCCGGGCATACGCCTGTTCCAGGGAGACGTGGTCAAACTGCTCGTCAACGGGGAGCGGCAGGTGACGGGAGCCGTCACTTCCCTGGACTACACCATCTGCGCGCGCAGCGTGGTCATCTGCTCCGGAACGTTCATGCAGGGGCTGCTGCACGTGGGCCTTCAGCACATAACGGGCGGCCGCATGGGCTGCGCTCCTTCCAGCCTTTCCACCGACCTCGCCGCGCTTGGCTTTCAAGTGGAACGGCTTAAAACGGGCACTTCCCCGCGCGTCAATGGAAGATCCATTGACTTTTCCGTTTGTGAAATGCAGCCCGGAGACGCGCCGGAGGCTCTGTTCAGTTACCGTTCCCGCGACGTACTGAAACGTGCTTCCGAACCTTTCTGCACCCTGAACACATGGGGAGACGAAGACTTCCGCATGAAGCAAATGCCGTGCTGGATCACCTACACCAATCAGACCACCCACGACATCATCCGGGACAATTTAAAATTCAGCCCTCTCTATAGCGGCATCATTGAGGGCATAGGCCCCCGGTACTGTCCTTCCATTGAAGACAAAATCGTGCGCTTTGCGGAAAAAAACAGCCACCAGGTCTTCCTGGAGCCGGAAGGCCGCAATACGGAGGAATTCTACCTTAACGGCGTTTCCACCTCCCTGCCCTACTCCGCGCAATGCGATTTCATCCACACCATCCCCGGCCTGGAAAACGCCCAACTGATTCGTCCGGGATACGCGGTGGAATATGATTTCTGCCCTCCCACGCAACTGCACCCTACTCTGGAAACCAAGCTGGTGGAAAACCTGTACTTTGCAGGACAAATCAACGGCACCTCCGGCTATGAAGAAGCCGCCGCGCAAGGCCTGATGGCGGGAACAAACGCCGCTCTGAAAACTCTGGGCAAGCCCTCCCTGGTGCTGCGCCGCGACCAGGCCTACATCGGCGTCATGATAGACGACCTTGTCACCAAGGGAACGGACGAACCGTACCGCATGTTCACCAGCCGGGCGGAATTCCGGCTGCTGTTGCGCCAGGACAACGCGGACCTGCGCCTGGCCCCCCTGGCTTTTGAAACGGGCCTCATCACCCGCGAAACGTTCCGGAAAACGGAAGACAGGCAAAACGCCATTGAGGAAGGAATAGCAAAAGCGGCTGTGCTTAAACATGAAGGAGTCTCCCTTTCCACCTGGCTCAAGAGGCCGGGCAACGACTGGACCCTGCTGCCTGAAGAACTGAAAAAAATGTTCCACGTGGAACATTTGGATGCCATTGCCACGGATATCCAGTACGAAGGGCACATTGAAAGACAGAAAAAACAGGCGGAAAAAATCACTCGGATGGAAAGTAAAATCATTCCTGCCGATATTGATTACGAACGCGTTCACGCCCTGAAAAAAGAAGCGGTCATCAAGCTGGGCAGCATACGTCCCGCTACCATCGGGCAGGCTTCCCGCATTCCGGGCATTACTCCTGCAGATATTGCCCTGCTGCTTGTGCATTTGCAAAAGCGCGGCAGGCAGCAGGCATGAAAGCCTGCGCTGTTTTCATGCCGGGGCTCTGAATTTGAATATGGCCCGGCTCCTGAATGCTGAAAACCTGCGTGCACGGTAAAAGCCTCATGCGCTCCCTGTGACCCGTTTTTCACTCCCTGCAGGCTAAGAGAGGGAATCTTTTTCCTGAACATTTTTCCCTGTATGACCGATGCACTTCCGGCGCGGTTCATGCCATCCGCCTTGCCTTAAAAAAGGGACACGAACAGAGAGGACGCACAATGATGAGAAAAACCGCCGAATGGCAGGCTCACCGGTAATTAAAGACGCTTTCCCGGTTTAAAAGCATCCGGAAGGCGAATGAACAATTGACTGTGTCCGTTACCGGTAGCGCACGTCGCCCCGGATGCACACATCGTTTCCAAAGATGCTCACAACCGGCTGTTCAAGAAAGGCTTCACGTTCCAGAAATGAGCCGCCCGTCACGCCGTCTGCGCCGCCCCCCGTTATGATGGGCGCGTAAAACCCCACCCATTCATCCACCAGGCCGGCTTTCAGGAATTCCCGGACCAGGCAGCCTCCCGCTTCCAGCAGAACAATCCCTGTTTTTCTTTCATTATATAGATTTTTTAATAATTCCAAATAACTTGAAACATTCTCTACGATCAGGGTCCGGTCACGGAATTCATCCGTCAGGCAAATGGAATCCGCGGGAATGGATGCGGCGTTGTGAGTCAGGATAATGCGCCAGGGCTGTTCCTTAAGGGAAGAAACGGGACGGTCCGGTTTTCTGATGGTCAGGGACGGATTGTCCAGGCGCATGGTATTTCCTCCGGTAAGAATCGCATCGCACTCGGCCCGCAGGGTATGTACGAAAGACCTGGATTTTTCATTCGTCAGCCACTGGGACCGTTCCGGACTGCGTGAAATGCGGCCGTCCAGGGACATGGCGCTCTTTGCGATCACCCACGGTCGCCCTTCCAGCATGTTCAGCCTGAATCCCCGGATTAAATGATCGCATTCCTTTTCCAGAATTCCGCGGGTGACCTGGATGCCTGCTCTCCCAAGAATGCCAGCCGCGGCGCCGCGGTGTCTGGGGTTGGGGTCTTGAGAACCGTAAACCACCCGTTTGAAATGGTGTTCCAGGATAGCTTCCGTACAGGGCGGCGTTTTTCCGGTGGTGCTGCACGGTTCCAGAGTGACGTACAGAGTGGAATCCGCAAACAGGGCGGCGTTGCCTCTGGCCGTTCCATCAGCAATAGCCTTCCTTTCCGCATGGGGCAGGCCGGCTTTTTCATGAAAGCCGGAGCCGATCACCCGGTTTTCATGCACAATGACCGCTCCCACGCAGGGATTCGGACTTGTCAGCCCGATCCCTTTTCCGGCCAGTTTTATGGCCATGTTCATCCAGCGCGCGTCCTGGTCCTCCGTGTTCATGCCGTCCTTGTAGCACGAATGCGTGAAGAAGGACAATCACGTTGTGTGATTGAAGAATATTAGATTTAACAATATTAAATTCCTTCTTCTTCTACCCTGTGTCCAATGTGAACAACGTTTTTACCAACTGGGAATGAATGGATTGAAATCATCCGCGAATGTGAATAAATTCGGTTTATAAAAATGTGGATAACATCTGAATAACTTATTCACATCATACTCACAGTTAATTGACTTACCCTTTCACAGGGTTATTGGCAGGCGGAACCGTGAAACGGGGCCGCACGTTCCGTCTTGCAGAAGCGCCGGAAGAAAGCATACCATTCCTTCATGAGGGTTGCCAGATTGATTTACATCCCGGAAAGGGACCATACCTTTCCCGCAACGAGCCCTGAGAGGCCCTTCCGCGGCTTTTCCGTGGCCGGGGTGAGCATAGCCGCCTATTGTGCTTCCCGGCTCCGGGAAGCGGGCTTTGAGGCGGTTTTTAATCCGGAAGCCGCCGTTATGGAAAATGCGGCGGAAGTGGTAGAGGTGTCCATGCATGATTTTTCCCCGGAAGCTGCCGCGTGGCTTGCTTCCCGCGGGGCGGGGGAAGCGCGGAATGAAGAAGGGCGGCTGCTGGCCCGGAAAGGGCGGGGGAATGGGCAGGCACGGGTTTTTTCAGGACGGGAGGCGGCTGTGGAGCGTCTCGTCTATCCCTGGGACCTGCTGGATTGGCAGGAGAGAGTGATGGAGGGAATGGAAGGAGACGATTTTTCCGGCCGGGAGGGCGTTTGCGTCCTGGGCAGGCTCCGGGTGGGAAAAGGCACCGTAGTGATGCCCGGCGTGGTGGTGGAGGGCTCCGTATGGGTGGTATAGCGGGGCAGGGGGTGGAACTGAAGAACTGCATCATCGGAGACGGCACGTTTATTCCCCATCTGAGCTATGCGGGTGATTCCATCATTGGCGGCGATGTCAATTTCGGGGCTGGAACGGTGTGTTCCAATTTCCGCCATGACGGAGGGGAGCACAGGATGATGGCGGGCGGGAGGCTGGAAACTACCGGAAGGAACAAGCTGGGAGCCGTCATCGGAGATCATGTGCGCCTGGGCGCCAATACCGTTGTTTTGCCGGGCAGGGTGGTTCCGCCCGGCGCCTGGACCATGCCGGGGGAAACATTCACGGGAGCGTGAATCGCGGGACGGAGGTCACTGAATACGGAAAAGGCCGCATGCGGGGGAACCCTTCCCGGCATGCGGCCTCTTGCTGGATAACGGCAAACGCTTAGCAACCCCGGCGGCGGCGCATCAGCAGGGCGGCCAGGCCCAGCAGCCCCAGGGAAGTGGTGGCCGCTTCCGGAACAGGAAGCACAACGCCGTCGTAAAATTTGATGTTGTTGACATCCATGGTACCGTTCATGGGACGGGTGTTTCCGAAGGAAGCTCCGAATTGGGAGCCTGTCAGGGCAGGGGAGGACGGATTCCAGCCGGTGATCGTGCCTGCCAGGGCACCGTTGACGTACACGGAGAGCGTCTGGGAGGAAAGATCGGAAACGATGCTCAGATTATTCCAGTTGTCCTGCTGGAGGTCCGTCCAGGTCAGGCCCGTATTGATGTTTCCGCCGGATTGGCCTCCAAATCCCTTGTTGTAAAAATAAAGTTCCCCGGAGGCATTGAATTCCAGCACCATGCTGTTGGATTCCCCGGAAACCGTTCCATTGGAATACAGGCTGAAAACGTCTTTCCACGCGTTACTGGTGGAACTCAGGTTTTTCAGGTCGAAGCTGACGGTGAAACTGCCTGAAATTCCCGCTATGCCTGAGTTATAAGGCGTGCCCCCGCCGGAGCCGCTGCCGAAAGTGGCATAATCGTTGCCGGCTGTATAGTTGAATGAACCGTTCCAGCCGGGAGCGGTTATTTGCGTCCCTTCCGTAGTCCACTCCCAGGAATAAATGGGAGAAGCCGCATGGGCCATGCCTGCCGCAACCAGTAAAGCCAAAATAATGAATGAACGTTTCACAGAAATTCTAAAAGTCTTTGTTGTTTAAAATCGCCGGAGCTTGGCTGAAAATTAGCGGATTTCGAATCCGGATATTGTTCCTTTTGCTTCGGAAAGCGGCAAATTCATTGAACATATACACGATCCGGAAGAAGCGCTGTTTATGCTTCCTTTCATGCTTTTATTTTTCCGTGATCTTTCTTTTTGTTAACCGGCTTGTTCTTAAAAAAATAATTTGACCCCGGATTCGAAATCCGCGTGGAGCGTCAACCGGGAGTTGGTCGCCGGGGAACGGACTTTTAAGAATACTTAAATAATTTGAAAAACCGTTTCATGCAAGATATGCCCGGCGAAATAGCATATTACTATATATGGTATGCTTTTAAAAAAATACTGCCAAATATTAGGGTCTGACGGAGAAATGGCTTGAATCACAGGAGGCACTCATGAGAGGATGCGAGGCAGATAAAAGCACAGACACATGAAGTTTACCATTTCCAAGCAAGTATTTCTCGACGGTCTGAGACAGGTTGCCAGCGTGGTGTCTTCCAAGACGACGCTGCCCATTCTTTCCAACGTCAAGATTGAAGCCGAAAACGGCCAGGTACGTTTTACGGCTACGGATCTTGACGTATGCATCACCGGCGTAGTTCCCGCGAACGTGCTGCGCGAGGGCACCGTGACTCTCCCCGCCAAAAAGCTGGTGAGCATCATCAGCGAGCTTCCTGAAGCCGAAGTCCAGGTGGACGTCAACCAGCGCAACCAGGCGACTGTGGAATGCGGCCGTTCCCAGTTCAAACTGAACGGCCTTCCGGCGGACGAATTCCCCGAACTGCCTTCCTTTGAACAGGCGACCGTGTACCAGGTGGACCAGAATTTGCTGCGCGACTGCATCCGCCGCACGGAATACGCCATCTCCACGGATACGACCCGCTACGTGCTGAACGGCATTTCCCTTTCCTTCCGCAACGGCAAGATGACCCTGGTGGCTACGGACGGGCGCCGCCTGGCCCTGGCGGAAACCGCCCTGGAATTCCCGGAAGAACAGCAGCTGGACGCCATTCTGCCAACCAAGGCCGTTGGTGAACTCCGTCGCCTGCTGGATGAAGTGGGGACCGTCACCATCCGTTTCACCCGCAACCAGGCCGCTTTTGAAATCAATGATACGCTGCTGATCAGCAAGCTGATTGACGGCAATTACCCGAATTACCGCCAGGTAATCCCGACGGACTGCAAGGAAAGCATTGAATTGCCCTGCGGGGAACTGCTGGAAACGGTGCGCCGCGTGTCCCTCCTTTCCGTGGACAAGAGCACGAACATCAAGCTGAATTTCCGTGAAAACGAACTGGAAGTGGCTTCCAGTGCGGAAGGCGTGGGTGAAGCCCATGAATCCATGACAATCACTTATGGCGGAAGGCCGCTTTCCATTTCCTTCAACCCGGATTTCTTCATGGCTCCCCTGAAGACGATGGCCGGGGATACGATCATTACGCTAAACCTCATTGATGAAATGAGCCCGGGCGTATTGAAGATTGGTGATGAGTTCCTGTACGTGCTCATGCCGATGAGATCTCCCAACTGATTTTGATGGTACAAAATCATTCATACGAGAAACAGGCGCCGTGGCAACATGGTGCCTGTTTTTTATTGGTTGAAAATGAAAGCGATAGCTTGGTTATTCACACGAATGTTCTACGTGGAACATTTTTCATTTTACACCGTCGGCAATAAACCGGACGGCTGGTTCTCCGCGGATGAAAATAATAGATGTGCCGGCATGGCACCGGAAAAAACGCGCATAAAACCTCTCGGCGCCGGAAACGTGCCTGTTCAGGCGCAAGGGGGAGCACGGAACGCCGCAGCAGGCCTGAGGAGGCCTCTCCGCGTCATTCGCTCAACAACCCCGGATCGGCGAACAAATCCGGAGCAAGATGGAAAGGATAGGAACCGGAGGCTTGCAGAATGGCTTCCCTTACGGGTGACAGAGAGCTGAAGCAGGCGGATTCCACATCCAGAATACGACCGTCTTTCAGTTCAATCATCAGTCCGGGTTCCGCTTCATGATCGGGCGTGCATCCTATGCGCTCAATCAGTTCCCATGGAATTTCCTGGCGTGAAATGCTGTTGCCCCAGGAAATGGAGAAGGAAGTGATTGTGAGAAAATAAGGTCTGCCCAGGATGACGGGAAGCCACAGGAACAAGAAAAGAGAGCCGAGGAGAAAGCTCCACCATCCGGACCCGAAGAAAGCCCAGGCCAGGCCGCACCCCAAGGTGCCGAGGAGTCTCCCTCCCAGCCGGTAGCTACGGTAGGAATAATAAGTGTTCATGAGTTGCGAAGTCAATGAAGCGTCAGGCCCGCCAGGGAACGCGAAGCCCCCAGCCGTACTCTGCACGATACTTCTTCATTCCTGCAAAGACAAGATGATAAGTCAGGAAATCCACTCCAGCATGTCCGGCGGTACGGAACCGCGGGAGCGGATCAGGGAAAGGAAAGCTTCCTCCATTTCCGGCGGCGGCGGAAAAATGCCCGGCCTGGCGCGGCCTGCGGCAAGCTCCGCGGCTCCCTGGTTATGAAGCGCCAGAGGAGGGTCTATGTAGCACATTTGCGTAGGGTCCGGCAGAATGAAATTAAGAGGGCGGCCGCCGTTCAGCAGGCGGTCCTTCGGAATTTCCGGCCCCCATTCGTCCTCCACGCCCATGTTGGCAAGCAGAACGCCGGAAGAAGAGGGCATGGCCGGGTCAATAAGCCCTGAAAGGGCATGGCGCCGCCCTGTGGCCGTGACGGCGCAGAAGGCATGCCTGACCGCATTGGTGAGGACTTCTCCGTCCGTTGCGCGTACGAAGGAGACGGAAGGCAGAGGAAGAGGTTTTTCCTCCACATCCGCCACGATAACGTTCAAGCCGCGCCTGAGCGCGTGCAGGACGATTCCGCGGCCCACTTTTCCGTACCCGATGACTACCAGGGTCCGTCCAGGGCCGCTCTCCATTCCCAGCGCTTCCAGCGCACGGAAAAAGCTTTCCCCGGTTCCCAGGCAGGTTTTTATCTGCTTGATTTTCCCGGCGTCCACCATCCATACGGGCTGCGGACATGCCGCGTAATGCTGTGCGCCTGACCGGGTCAGTTCCACATACCCGCAGCGGCTGTGAACGTGGCTGAGCGCTCCGGCGCAGTCCATCACCACGTCATAGGGTTCGCCGGCACGTTCCGCTTCCACCACGGGGATTCCATACCGGCGCAGCAGCGCGGCCGTCTCCGGATCATGGGGCATCACCGGAGAGACCGCTACCGTCAAATCCGCTCCTGCAGCCATCAGGGCGGCGTATTTGGCGCAGGTGTTCCGGAATACGGGGGAGGCGTCAATTACCCGGCATCCCTCCAACGGGCGGCTTTCCGACCATGTTTCATACTGGTGCAGAAGCACGGGAAATTCCTCCTGCCGGTAGAAGGGGGACAACTCTTCCAGAATACGCGCCGGAGATACAGGCATGGCGGAATTGTACGGGGTGGGAGGAAAAGAGGCAAATCTTTCTCTTCCCGCGTTCCGGTACCTTCCGCCATTCCGGGCGTTCGTTTGAAGACCTGGTTTTTAATGGACGCCATGCATGAGGAGGAATTTGCTGTATTTCACTTCAGGGAAGGAAAAATCAAACTCCGGAAAGGGATAAAGCCGCAAATGAATAAAACGTCGGTAAAATCATGAATTTTACGGAAGCAGGCCCAGGGATGGTAAGGGGGAAAATGCGTTTGAACAGTTTTTTATCGGAAAAGTATCGTGATAAATAACTTGTATGGGTGAGGAAAAGCTGGATTATTCTATCAGGCGACAGGATTTTACCTCATTGTTTGATTAAAGATGAAGAAACTAGCCATGAACTGCCTGGAAGGCATCATTTTATGCAGTATGGTTTTTATGAACCTGTCTCAGGCGCAGGAGGATATGGAGAAGCTCAAACAGGCTGCTGGAGTAGTGGAACAGGCACTGGATGACGGCTTTGGCGCGGGCTTGCGGGAGATTGTGGAAAAAAATCAGAATATCAGTGAGGATGAAGCCGCGGGCATCATGCAGATGCCCTATTACAGGGACAGGGCCGCTATGCGGGACAGCAGCCTTAAAACGCTGGGGGAAACAGAATTCAGACAAAATGGCCTGGAGGGGCACGCCTGCGGGGCCGTTCAGTTTAATCCGCGGACAGGCGTCGTCCTGCCCGGGTTTGTCATTGGAGGAGGTCGTGACGCAGCCATTTTTACCCATCAAACGCTGAAAATTGGACAAATCATGTTTTCATGCTTTCAGTGGCGGGATGAACAATGGAGCCCTGCCGATAATGAATGGGAAGTGGCGGGAGTGGTGGTCAGACAGGCGGTCGGTTCCCGTGAAGCGGTCATGTTTTTCCTGAATAAGGAAGGAGGGCGGTGCAGCCTGCCGTGTGGAGTAGCCGGTATTCTTTATCAAAAGGAGCCGGGAAAAGTAGTCGCTTCCTTTTTTGACCGGAACGGCCAACCGGCCGAGTTGAATCAGGCCGGATACCGCGTTTCGCGGGTGAAAGAGCCGGTGGATGGGTCTCCGCCTTCCTTTTATCTGGGAAGCCACTTGCTGGATATGGACTGGATGCGCCTGGGGCATTGGAGGGAAGGAATGATTTATATCTTGTGGAGTTATGGAGGCGTGGCAGATTGACGGGAAAGGCGGAAGCATTGACTGGGATTTCCGTCAGCGGGTAAGGAATCCGGATGGGGGTTTACCAAGTACCTTGGCCAGCAGACGATCATTCACAGGGCTTTTTTATTTCCTGAAATTTGTCCTGCCGATGCATTTGGAAGGAGGGGATGGCATAGAAAAAGGACTGCCTGAAAGGCAGTCCTTTTTGAAATGGGTGGCGAAGAAAACAGAGTGTTTTCCGGCGGGTTGTTGTGAGTCCCGGTTCCCTGTTACTGTACGGCAGGGGCTTTCTGAGCTTCCGGCACGGGCAGGGGCGTTCTCTGGATGGTGACGGGCGTTCCTACGCTGGTTTGCTTGTAGAGAATTTCCGCAACGTTCCGCGGCAGGCGCACGCAGCCATGGGAGATGGGGTGGCGCCGCACCTTCCCCACGTGCAGGCCCAGGCCCGCGTTGGTAAGCCGCTGCCAGTAGGGCATGGGAGAGCCGTCAAAGCGGCCGCCTTCCGGAACGGGGTCCGTGGATTCCGCGTTGTAGTTGATGCATTTGCCTTCGGCGTCATACATCTTGCCGTAAAGGTTGGAGGCGTGGTCTTCCTTTTTGGAGATGACGGTGTAGTCTCCCGTCTTGGTCGGGTAGGCCTTGACGCCGGAAGAGAGGGGAAAGTCCATGGCAACCAGGCCGTCCACCAGGTACTGGCCGCGCTGCTCGTCCAGGCAGACGAAGATTTTGCGGGATTTCTTAGGCTTGCGGTTCAGCAGGGCGTCATCCTTGTAGACGTCATACGTTTTCCGGTAGTCCTTGCGGGCTACAAAGTGGGCATACGTGGAGGGATGGAAGGGGTTTTTGTATTCCGGGACGGATTTGTCCACGGCCCGTGGATCCGGCAGGGCCGGGTGGCTCTTTCCGGAGTGGGAACAGGACGTCCACCCCATGAGAACCACGGGGAGGACGGCCAGAAGAAAAAGATGCTTCATAAGCGGTGAAGCCGGGGCGCGGGCCCCGGATTACTTGGAACGCGGAATCGTGAGCTTCTGGTTGATGTGAATCATGTCGGACTTGAGGCCGTTGGCTCTTTTGAGGGCCTTGACCGAGGTGCCGTTCCTGCGGGCGATGGCTCCCAGCGTATCGCCTTTCTTCACGGTGTAGGTGCGTGCCTTGGGAGCGGGCTTGCGCGTGGTGCTCTTTCTGGCGCTCGTGCTGCGGGAGGATTTGCTGCTGGCCGTGGTCTTCCGCGTGGGTGATTTTTTAGTGACGGAAGGTTTAGCGGGGGGATTGTAGGCGTAGCTGGAAGAGCTCTTCACCGGACTGTAATGGCCGGATTCGTAAGCGGGATCGGAGCTTTCCGCGATCCACGGCGGGATTTCGCCGCTGGCCGGTTCCGCAGTGTCATAACCGGCCGTGGAGGAATTCTGGGTGGAGCAGGAAGAGAAGGGGAGCACCAGCGCGGCAGCGCAGGCGCAGGTTAAAATGAATGGCGCTTTCATGTGTGCCCTGTTCATACTAATTTATGATTTCGGATTCAAGGCGCTAGCGCGGATTGTGGGGATTTTTTTTCAGCCCTTGCCCAGATTATAAAAGGTTTCCGCATTTTGCGTCGTCACGCGTGCCAGCTCGTCCAGTTCCATGCCTCTGGAAGCGGCGATGAAACGGGCCGTATGGATGAGGTGGGCGGGTTCGTTCATGCGGCCCCGAAGGGGTTCGGGGCTGAGGTAGGGTGAGTCCGTTTCCAGCATGATGCGGTCTTCCGGGCACCATCGCGCGGTTTCCGCCACCACGGGAGCGTTTTTAAAGGTGGCCACCCCGGTGAAGGAGACCATGCCGTCCAGTTCGTCAAAAATTCGCGCGGCCTGGGCCGTGTCTCCGATGAAGCAGTGGAACACGGGGCGCACGCGGCCCGCGTGGTTCCGGGCAATCGCCAGGGCGTCTTCAAAGCTTCCGGACCCTTTCCGGTCCCGCGTGTGCAGGACGATGTTGAGGCCCAGGCGCGCCGCCAGGTCAAAGTGCTGTTCCAGCAGGTCCTGCTGAAGGCGCCGGAAGTTTTCAGCCTCCCAGCCCTGCGGGGCTCCGTGGAAGTAGTCCAGCCCCGTTTCCCCGATAGCGGCCAGCGGGACGTCCTGCGCCATCCGGAAAAGGCGATCCGCCCAGCCCTCCGGCGCGTCATGGGCGTCGTCCGGATGAATGCCCAGCGCGCAAAAGACCACGCCAGGAAACTGGCGCGCCCATGCCGCATTCGCTTCCCAGTCGTCCGGGCGGGCTCCAAGCGTAATCATGCGGTCAATTCCTTCCCGGAGGGCATGCTCCACATAGGCCTCCCGGCGGGACTGGTCGAATTGCGCGGAAGCCAGATGGCAGTGCGTGTCAATAATCATGGCGTAAAAACCCTGGCAGGGCAGCGGAAGTCTGTGGATATTTCCCGGTTTTGAAAAGTGCAAACGCAGAGCATGCCTGATTTTTCCTTGCCACGCGGAAGTGAAACGCACAAACTGCCGCGCATGAAATGTACGGCTTTGTGCATGTGCGCCGGCCTGTTGCCGGCGGTTTCCCTTCAGGCAGGAACCCAGCAGATAGAGGCGCCGCAGGAGGGTCCCGTCATCAGTTTCCATCTGGAAAACGACATGTTCGTGGGGGATGACGATAATTATACCAATGGCGTCCGCTTTGCCTGGATGTCCGGCACCACATCCAGGAGCCACACTTTTTCCGGCATGCTGGGAACGGTGCTGGGGGGCACGAACGCTTCGGATTCCTGGCGGCGGTTCATGGGCATGAACGGTTCCCCCAACCTCCGCCAGCAGTGGGGGCTTGACCTGACCCAGCTTATGTATACTCCGGAGCAGAAGGCCACCTATCCCCTTTATAACCAGCATCCCTACGTGGGCAACCTGACGCTGGGCCTGACCTCCCTGGTGAAGAATGAAGACAGGGCCAATTCCCTGGAGCTGCAGTTGGGCACCACGGGCACGAATTCCCTGGCGAAAGGCTCCCAGCATTTCATTCATAAGTTGTGGGGAACAATGGCCCGGCTGGTCCAACCAGCTTCCCGGAGAAATGACCGCCAACCTGTTTTTCAAGCGGTATTACCGCCTGCGCGGGCTGGAGAAGCGCTACAGCTCGGGTTTTGAAACGGACGCCCTGGCCTACTGGCACGCGGATGCCGGCACGGTGAAGGTGCAGGCGGGCGGCGGCATGTCCTTCCGCTTCGGCTACAATCTGGGCCATACGTCCCCGGAAAACAGCATCCGCGGCGCGACCAGCG
>OGQK01000647.1_pt1 | contig 21612 bp, 19 predicted proteins | sample 1553221 | NCBI WGS metagenome assembly OGQK01 (sample SAMEA2579996, study PRJEB22360) | human gut metagenome | biome: human gut; feature: human-associated habitat; material: faeces | place: Denmark | collected 2008/2010 | reverse complement strand
CCCATGCCGAGGGCAGCGACAGGGCGCCCTTGGTACCGCCGATAAAGTAGGCGTCGGCGTCGAAGGGACGGTACTGCGGGTCCTCGCGAGCGGTGGCCTCCCAGTTCCAGGGGCTGGCGGTGGCGTCGGAGATGGTCATGCTCGCAAGCGCGCCATCGGCAAAACGGACGTTGACCACGGCGGAGTCCTCGGTCTCAAAACCGCGGGCGGCGCTGGACTGCATGCCCTGGACAGCGACGGGCTCGCCCAGCAGGTAACGCAGCAGGTCGACGTCGTGAACCAGGTTGACCAGGATCGGGCCGGCACCCTTCTTGCGGCGCCACTCGACATCGAAGTACTCGTCGTTCTTATAGATCATGTAGTGGAAGCTCGACACGGTGAGCTTGCCCAGCTCGCCGGACTCGATGATCTCCTTGGCTTTGTTGACGAAGGGGTTGTGGCGACGGTGCTGGCCCACGAGCACGGGCACGCCGGCGGTCTCGGCCTCGGCGGCGAAGGCCTGGGCATCCTCGAGGTCGTTGGAGATCGGCTTTTCGACCAGCGGCACGATGTTGCGCTTCACAGCCTCGCGAGCAACGCCCAGATGCAGGTCGTTGGGGGTGGCGATAATGACGGCCTCGGGCTTGACCTCGTCCATCATCTGGGCGGGATTGGTATAAAACGGTACGCCGGCGGTCTCGGCCGTGGCGCGGGCGCCCTCAAAGGCGTCGGCGATGGCGACGAGCTCGGCCTCGGGCTCCTCGGTGACAAAGCGGATGTGGTTGCGGCCCATGGCGCCGGCGCCGATAACGGCAATGCGGACGGGGTTGAGCTCAGACATTTCGACTCCTTAATATTGGTGACCGGTGGAATGCGACAAAGGGGCTGTCCCTTTGCCGCATCGGTAAAACTAGGCGGACTTCTTCTTGCTGTCGGAGACCATCATGTAGACGGTGAGCACGACGGCGATGGCGGCGATCACAATGGCGCCGTAGAAGGACTGCTGGTAGGCGGCGCTGCCGGCCTCGGCGTGATACAGCACGGCGGTGATGGGCTGGCTGATCCAGGTGGAAGCGGCATAGCCCAAAAACATGATGCCGTAGTTGACACCGATGTTGCTGGTACCAAAGGCGCCACCGGTGAGCGGCGGGTAGATGACGAGCAGGGCGCCAAAGCTAAAGCCGAGCAGGGCGAGCGCCACAAAGAACATGCCCTGCGTAAAGCTCATCGACATGATGACGAGTGCGACGATGGTGACGACAAGGCTGATGAGCAGTGACTTATAGGCGCCGAGCTTGTCGATGATCTGGCCAAAGGACAGGCGGCCGACCAGGTTGGCGCAGGTGTTGACGGAGACCACCACACCGCCGAGCGCGACGGCCGCGGCGCTCGTGGGGTCGGCGAAGAGCTGAACGGCGGCGATGGAGGCAACCTTGCCCACGAGCAGGGTGCCCGCGGTGGCGGCAAAGGCGAAGGTGACGATGAGGACCCAGAAGCGCGGGGTCTTGACCATCTCGCCCGGGGTGAGGTCGCCGAAGGTGCCAGCGTGCGCGCCGCCCTTGGGGGCCTCGAAGCCCTCGGGCAGCCAACCGGCCTCGGGGGCCTTCAGGAACAGGGCGGAGGCGGCGATCGTCACAAAGAAGATGACGCCGAGCGCCTTAAGGGCGCCAAAGATGCCCAGGCTCGGGATGAGCAACGAGGCGAGCACCGGGGACAGCACGGCGGGACCGGCGGTCGAAGCGGCCAGGGTGATGCCGGAGGCGAGACCCTTCTTGTCGATGAACCACTTTTGGCCGGTGGTGAGCGCGGGGTTGTAGCCCAGGCCGTTGCCGATGGCGGCGACGAGCGAGAACCACAGGTAGAACTGCCACGGCTCGGTGACGGTGCCGGACATGAACCAGCCCAGGCCGTAGCACGCGGCGGCGGCGATCACGACGTTGCGCGGGCCGATCTTATCGGAGATGCGGCCGGCGAAGATGCCCGTCACGGCCATGATGGTCTGAAAGACCGGGAAGGCCCAGGTAAGAGCGCTGGACCACTCGGGGTAGACGGCGAGCAGGTTCTTGCTCACGACGGAATACAGCGCGATGGAGCTGATGAAGAACATGGTGACGCACGCGGCGGAAAGCACGACGGCGCGACCCTTGTTGGAGTTGGTGGAAGCCATTGGACTCTTTCTAATCGATACGGGGGAGGAACAGGCGTGTCTGCGGGTCCTCCCTGTCGGGTTGGTTTACTGGTCAGTCGGCTTGGCGACGCCGGACTCATCGGACCAGAGCTCGACACCCTTGTTCTTAAGGTAGTTGTCGGCATAGGCGCGACGGCCGCCGGGCTTGGCGGTGAGGTCGCCCATCATGTTGGAGAAGCCGCCGTCGACCTTGATGGCGTCGCCGGTGGTAAAGTCCGAGCGCTTGGACGCCAGGAACATGACGGCGTTGGCGATATCGCTGACCTCGCCGATGCGACGCGTGGCGATCAGACGGCTGCGGCTCTTTTCGACCTCGGGATCGGCGTAGAAGTTGGCTGACATCGGGGTCTTAACGAAGCAAGGCTCGACGCAGTTGGAGCGCACGCCGTAGGGGCCCCACTCGGCAGCCAGCATCTTGGACATCATGTTGACGCCCGCCTTGGTGGAGCTGTACACGCCCGAGAACGTCTCGGGGGAGTGGCTGGCAACGGTCGAGATGTGCACTAGGCGGCCCTGGCCGGCCTTGATCATCTCGCGACCAAAGCGCTGCGAGGTGATGAAGTAGCCGGTGAGATTGACGTTGAGCACCTGCTCCCAGTCGCTCAGCGGCAGGTCTTCCATGGCGGCGAAGCGCAGGATGCCGGCGGTGTTGACGAGAACGTCGACGCGGCCGAAGTCGGCGATGGTGGCATCGACGGCGGCCTGAACCTCGGCCTCGTCGGTGGCGTTCATCTTGTAACCCTCGGCGTGGATGCCAAACTCGGCGGCGAGGTCGGCGGCTGCGGCCTTGACCTTCTCTTCGTCCAGGTCGAGCAGAACGACGTTGGCGCCATTGCGGGCGAACTCGCGGCAAATCTCGACGCCCATACCGCCGAGCGCGCCAGTCACGGCGCAGACATCGCCCTCGAGCTTAAGCCAGTTGCTCATAGGAACTTCCCTTCTTGTCTTCTTGTGCCTCCCTGTGGGTCGCTCCCATTAACCGACCCACGTGGTTTTCGCTGGTTATCGTATGCTTTGCATTTGCGCAGGTGAATTGCATATTTGTTAGAATGGCGTTAACCGTAGGTTTATAGCTTGCAAGACGATGCGCCTTTAATTGAGTGTGTGACCTGCCAAAACAACCCCCTTCGGCAGTTCATTGCCATGCGTCTGGAAACAGGAGATTGACGTGTACGATCGACGACTCGAGGCCATATCGGCCGCCGCGGAGCTGGGAAGCTTCTCGCGCGCGGCGGCAAAATTGCGCGTGTCGACTCCGGCGCTCGTCAAGCAGGTGTCGGGCTTCGAGGCCGAGTTCGGCATCACACTGTTCGAACGCTCGCACTCGGGCGTCAAGGTGACGCCGGCCGGCGCACTGCTGGTGGACGACGCGCGCTCGATCATGCGGCAGTCCGAGGACGCGCTGCGCCGCGCCCGACGCGCGGCGGGCGAGGGCGGTGCCGTGCGTCTGGGTGTGTCGATGATGTGCCCGGGGCGCCAAACGCTGTCGATGTGGTCGGGCATTCACGATCTGGAACCGTCGCTGCGATTTGAGATCGTGCCGGTAAGCGACCTCTACGACGAGTGCGAGACCGTCATGCGCAGCTTGGGCCGCGAGGTCGATGTGGTGCAGTCGAGCTTTTCGACCCCACGCTGGGGCGACGCATGCCAAAGGCTCCGCATCGTCAACGTGCCGTTTTATATCGACGTGCCGCGCACGAGCCCGCTTGCGCGCAAGACGCGTATCACGGTTGCTGACCTGGAGGGCATGCGCCTGCGCGTGCTCCGTCACGGCAACGACGCTATGGACAGTCTGCGTATCGATCTTTTGGCAGACGGCGGCGTAGACGTGATCGACGTGGACAGCTTTGACTTTGCGCTCTTTAACGAAGCCGAGGAAAAGGGCGACGCGGTGCTCACCTGCGGCGCATGGTCGGGGGTACACCCGGCCTTTGTGGGCGTGCCGTTTCTATGCGGGCGAGAGGTGCCGGTCTTTCTGCACTACCCGCTCGAGCCCACCCTCCAAGTCCAAAAATTCGTCAACGCCATGGCCCAACTCCTCAACTAGCTCATTTGGGACGGGTTTAGCGGTCCTCGCGTTGCGGGTCGGCTGTCTCGGCTGCCTTTACGCGGTTCTTATCGACGTACATGTTTTTGTCGGCCTGAGAAAAGAGCTCACGCATCGTAGGCGGTTCATCAAAATCACTGGAAAGCGCATAGCCCACCGCATAGCTGATAGGCATGTCGGGATGAGTCTCGGAATACTCGTTCACGTTCGCGCGAACCCGAGCGAGACAGGACTCCACGGCAGCTCGATCGGTATCTCGCAGCACCGCGATAAACTCATCGCCGCCGTCGCGGCCCACAAAGCAGGTCTCCGACGCCACGCGCCCCAGCTGCTGGGCAAAAGAACGGATGTATTCGTCGCCCTTCTCGTGGCCGAAGCTGTTATTGACCGTATGCAGATTGTTAAGGTCGAAGACGCACACCGCAACGGGCGCCTCCGCGGAGACAGGCTGCTCCTGCCCCAAGACCTCCTCGCACTTGTTCTTGTTGGGCAGTCCTGTGGCTTCGTCGAGATAGACTTTGTTCTGCAGTTCGCGATTGAGCGCGGCAGTTCGCACCGCGCGAACAAGTTCGACCGCAAAGGTCGCCACCAAGCCCATGATGTCGATGATCACCAGGCCCTCGAGATAGTTGAGCGCCGACGCCTTCTCCTGAGAGTAGTCCTCTGCGAGTCGCGTAGCATCGTCGCAAATGCCAAAGAACTCCTCGCTCATGGAGATGATGTCGGTGTTCTCATAGCCGACTTCGCGCACGCGGCTGATCTCGGCGCAAAGCTCATCATAATAATTTGCAAGCTCGGTCATTTTTACCTGATACTCATCGTCGTCGAGATGGGCGAGGTTGAGGTCGTCACTTCCGTAACGCAAACCGTTGATGTATGAATCCACGGCTTTGAGCAGGTCATCTTGAGGCTGGCCCGCATCCTCGAGCTTAACGATTCGCTGCGTGGTACCGCGCACCAGACCGGCGTAGTTGACCACACGCGCCGTGCCCTGGATATCGGAGACGAGCAGCATAACATTGATGAAGAAGAAGATGAGAACTGCCGTGAGCACCATCATGAGCAGGCGCACCGCCTGGCCGGCCTTCTTGGCGACAGAAGTATTCACAAGTTCACTCCCCTAAATGACAAAAGAACAGGTAGCACGCAGTGTGCTGAAATTCATGGGTGGTTAACTCTACCATATGGGCCAGCAGCCTCAAACTGCAGCAGACGCTCGTCCAAATTGGCGTGACGCTTGCCTTGTTGTTCTTGACCTGGCCGCGCTATCGGACATGCTTCTGGTCTTGGATCACCATGGGAAAGCTCATCCCGTTTTGTGCGTCTAGAGTGGGATGTGGTTTCCCAAAGGTGCCGTTAGGGGAAACCACATCCCGGTTTATGCCCTTGAAATGGGATGTCGTTTCCCGGAGGGGGCCCAGCGGGAAACGGCATCCCATTTTGGGCCCGAAAAGTGGGATACGGTTTCCGGCCGGCATGAAAAAGCCTCCGCAGCTCGTGTGGCTGCGGAGGCTTTATTCGTTGCGGCGCATTGTGTTTGGGTCGCTGAGATGAGTCGATTTGCCCCGAAAGAGGAGGGCATTGACCTTAGGGTCATGCCCGACGAATGAGCGGCAAATCGGCCATCTCGGCGAGCCGAACTACTCCAGCTCAAACGCTCCGGTATAGAGCTGGTAGTAATACCCGCGCTTGGCAATCAGCTCGTCGTGGTTGCCGCGCTCGATGATGCGGCCGTGGTCCAGACAGATGATCGCGTCGGAGTTGCGCACGGTGGACAGGCGGTGCGCGATGACAAACGTCGTGCGGCCTTCCATGAGCTTGTCCATGCCGGCTTGCACGATGGCCTCGGTGCGGGTGTCGATGGAGCTCGTGGCCTCGTCCAGAATCATTGCCGGCGGATCGGCGACGGCGGCACGCGCAATCGAGATCAGCTGGCGCTGGCCCTGCGACAGCTGTGCGCCGTTGCCGGTGAGCATCGTGTCGTAGCCGTCGGGTAGGCGGGTGATAAAGTCGTCCGCGCCGGCGAGCTTGGCCGCCGCGATGCACTCCTCGTCGGTGGCGTCCAGGTTGCCGTAGCGGATGTTATCCATCACGGTGCCGGTGAACAGGTTCACGTCCTGTAGCACGACGCCCAGCGAGCGGCGCAGATCGGCCTTGCGGATCTTGTTGACGTTGATGCCGTCGTAGCGGATCTTGCCGTCGGCGATGTCATAGAAGCGGTTGATGAGGTTGGTGATGGTCGTCTTGCCGGCACCGGTGGCGCCGACAAACGCGACCTTCTGACCCGGCTTGGCAAACACGGACACGCCGTGCAGCACCTCGTGGTCGGGCGTGTAGCCAAAGTCGACGTTGTCCATGACCAGGTCGCCGCGCAGCGGCACGTATTCGATCTCGCCGGTCGCGCGGTGCGGATGTTTCCACGCCCACATGCCGGTGTGGTGGTCGGCCTCCTCGAGCTGCCAGGTGTCGGGGTTCACCTGCGCGTTGACGAGCGTCACGTAGCCCTCGTCGGCCTCGGGCTTCTCGTCGATGAGCTCAAAGATGCGGTCGGCGCCGGCGAGGCCCATGACCACGGCGTTGATCTGCTGCGAGATCTGGCCGATCTGTCCGCAGAACTGCTTTGTCATGTTGAGGAACGGCACCACGACGGCGATGGACAGCGCCATGCCCGAGATGCTCAGGTTGGGCACGCCCAGCGCCAGGAAAATGCCGCCTGCCAGTGCGACCAGCACGTAGAGCAGGTTTCCCAGGTTCATAAGGATGGGCATGAGGATGTTGGCGTACATGTTGGCCTTCTGCGAGACCTCGAAGAGCTTTTCGTTGCGCTCGTCAAAATCGGCCTCGGCGGCAGACTCGTGGCAGAATGCCTTGACGACCTTCTGGCCGTTCATGACTTCCTCGATATGGCCCTCGACCACGCCGAGCTCGGTCTGCTGCGCAATGAAGAAGCGCGCGGAGTTGGAGCCGAGCAGCTTGGTCATAAAGGTCATAAAGGCGACGCCTGCCACAATGACCAGGCACATCCAAACGCTGTAGTACAGCATGATAAAGAACACCGTGACGATGACGATGGCCGTCATGAGCAGGTTGGGCAGCGACTGGCTGATCATCTGGCGCAGCGTGTCGATGTCGTTGGTGTAGTGGCTCATGATGTCGCCGCGCTGGTGCGTGTCGAAGTAGCGGATCGGCAGGTCCTGCATGCGGTTGAACATCTTCTCGCGCAGCTTCTCCAGCGAGCCCTGCGTGACGATGGCCATGGCGCGGTTCCAGAAGAGCGAGGACAGGATGCCGACGCCGTAGATGCAGGCGAGGGTGGTCACAAGCTGCAGAATCTTGGGCTGCGCGGTCGTCCAGTCGCCCGACTGCCACGATTCACCAATAATCTGCAGGGCGCTCTGAAGGAAGGTCGCGCCGATGGAGTTGATGATGGCGCAGAGCACCACGCCGACGACGACGAGGGGCAAAAGCACGGGGTAGAAGCCAAAGAGCGTCTTGATGAGGCGCGACATGGTGCCGCCCTTGCGGTTGAGTGCGCGCTCGGCGGTCGTTGCCTTACTCATGTGCCTCGCCTCCTTCCTGGGTCTGAGCTTGCGTTACGGATGCCTCGGTGTCGGCTTCGACGGCCTCTTCGCCCTCGGCAGACATCTTGTTCTGCGAGGTGAAGGTCTCGCGGTAGATCTCGCTCGTCTTGAGCAGCTCGTCGTGGTTACCGATCTGCGCGATACGGCCGCCCTCCATGACGATGATGCGGTCTGCATCCTGCACGGAGCTAATGCGCTGGGCGATGATGAGCTTGGTCGTGTTGGGCAGATAGCTTGCCAGCCCTGCGCGAATCTTGGCGTCGGTCTTGGTGTCGACGGCGCTGGTGGAGTCGTCCAGGATCAAGATCTTGGGGCGACGCAGCAGGGCGCGCGCAATGCACAGGCGCTGCTTCTGACCGCCCGAGACATTGGAGCCGCCCTGTTCGATCCAGGTGTCATAGCCCTTGGGGAAGCCGTCGACAAACTCGTCGGCGCAGGCCAGATGTGCCGCCTCGCGGACCTCCTCGTCGGTGGCGTTCGGGTCGCCCCAGCGCAGATTCTCGGCGATGGTGCCGCTAAACAGCACGTTTTTCTGTAGCACCATGGCCACTTGGTGGCGCAAGGCGTCCAAGTCGTAGTCGCGCACGTCCATGCCGCCCACGCGCACGGTGCCCTCGGTGGCGTCGTACAGGCGGGCGATGAGGTTTACAAGCGTGGACTTGGCCGAGCCGGTGCCGCCGATGATGCCGATGGTCTCGCCGCTCTTAATGTGCAGGTCGATATTGTCGAGCGCCTGGCGTTTTGCGTGCTCGGAATACTTAAAGCTCACGTGGTCAAAGTCGATGGAACCGTCGGCAACCTCGAGCACGGGCTCGGCGGGATCGGCGATCGTGGGCTCGGCGGCCAGCACCTCGGTGATGCGGTGTGCCGATTCGTCGGCCATGGTCACCATGACAAAGATCATCGACAACTGCATCAGACTCATGAGGATTTGGAAGCCATAGGTAAAGATCGAGGAGAGCTGGCCCACGTCGAACAGCGTGCCCTGGCTCGTGATGATGAGCTTGGAGCCCAGGTAGATGATGACGACAAACGCGCCGTTGACGCAGATGTTCATCATGGGGTTGTTAAAGGCGAGCAGCTTCTCGGCGCGGGTGAAGTCCATCTGGACGTCGCGTGCGGCGGTCGCGAACTTCTCCTTCTCAAAGTCTTCGCGCACGTAGCTCTTGACCACGCGCATGCCGGTGACGTTTTCCTCGACGGACTCGTTAAGGGCGTCGTACTTGTGGAACACGCGCGAGAAGATGGGACGCACCTTAAAGATGATAAAGAACAGCCCAAAGCCCAGCAGCGGAATGATGACCAGGTAGACCATGGCGACGCTGCCGCCCATGATAAATGCCATGGTAAAGGCGAAGATCAATACCAGCGGCGCGCGCACGGCGATACGGATGATCATCATAAAGGCCTGCTGCACGTTGTTGATATCGGTGGTCAGGCGCGTGACGAGCGAGGAGCTCGAGAACTCATCGATGTTGGCAAAGCTGAACGTCTGGATCTTGTAGAACAGGTCGTGACGCAGGTTCTTAGCGAAGCCGCAACTCGCATGGCTGCAGGTGACGCCGGCGGCGGCACCAAAAGCAAGCGACGTCAGCGCGATGAGCACCAAAAAGCCCGCGGTGGGAAGCATCTCGGCTACGGTGGCGCCATCTTTGATGGCGTCGATCAGGTTGGCGGTGATAAATGGAATCAGCATCTCGCAGAGTACCTCGCCAAGCACGAGCAATGGCGTGGCAACGGTGACTTTCATATAGTCGCGGATGCTGCCCATGAGGGTTTTAATCATCCAGTTCCTCCCAGGTTACACGGATTTTTTCGAGCATTTCGGCGAGCTGCTCGCGCTCGTCGTGGGTGAGGGCACCAAAGGCCTGCTCTCTAAAGCGAATGCGGGCTGCCTGGTCGATGCGGGCGTTTTCCCGGCCGGTTTCGGTCAGGCGAATGGTGAGCTGCCGTCGATCCTTGGGGTTACGGCTGCGCTCGATGAGGCCGTTGAGCTCGAGCTTGGACAGGATCTCGGAAAGCGACCCCGGCTTGAGGTCAAAGTGCATGCCGAGTTCCTGCTGCGACATCTCGCCGCCGGGTTGCTTGGCCAGCAGGCAGATGATGGGCGCCTTGCCGGACACGCCTCCGCCATGAAAATGCATGTAATGGCCGCAAAAGCCCAGGCCATTGAGGATGCGCTTGGCAAGCTTGTCTTCTGAGCTAACCGCTTCGGGTGCATCCGCCGACTGTGACGGGTCGCCGTCGGGCTCGTGCGAACAAAGGTTAAGAGGTTCATCGCACATGAATTAGTGTTGCTCCTTTCTTTAGTTAGGTAGTGGAATTGTTTTGTGCCTAACCAATCTAGGAGCATGAGAAATGAATGTCAAGGTACCAAACTTATTAAGTTACGGCGCTTTACCAAACGCCGTAACCGCTCGACGCTGCAAGCGTTCCTAAGCGGCAATCTGACGTTCAATCGTCGGGCATGGCCGCAAGGCCTATGCCCCCCATTTCCGAAACCTTTCCGCAACAATGCGCTCTTCGCGACCCTGGCGCCCGCTCACAACGTCCCCTGCGCTACACTTAGTCGCACTGTGGCGCTGCTGCGCCGTGCCCGAACCAAGGGAGACCCTCATGAAGAACACTCAGCTGCTGCTGATCAACGATATGTGCGGCTACGGCAAGGTCGCACTTTCCGCCATGCTGCCGGTGCTGTCGCACATGGGCTACCGTATCCATAATCTGCCGACGGCGCTCGTTTCCGACACGCTCAACTACCCCAAGTTCTACATCCACGACACCACCGAGTACGTGCGTCAAAGCCTCGCTATCTGGGAGGAGCTCGGCTTTGAGTTCGACGCCATCTCGACCGGCTTTATCGTGACCGAGGAAGAGACGCGCATCATCTCGGACTTTTGCCACCGCCGTGCGCAAAAGGGCACCAAGGTGTTCGTCGACCCCATCATGGGCGACAACGGTAAGCTCTACGCCGGCGTGCCCGAGTCCACGATCGGTCTCATGAGGCACTTGCTCGAGTGCGCCGACTATGCGGTTCCCAACTACACCGAGGCCTGTCTGCTCACCGATACACCTATTGCAGAGCAAATTACGCCCGATGAGGCCCGCGACCTTGTGGACGCCGTGCGCGAGCTGGGTGCCAAATCTGTGGTCATTACGAGCGCCGTAGTCAATGGCACGAACGCGGTTATCGGTTACGACCATGTGGCGGGGGAGTACTTTACGATTCCCTTTGAGCTCATTCCGGTTTATTTCCCGGGCACGGGCGACACGTTCTCGGCGGTGCTCGTCGGCCGCGTGATGGCCGGTTGGAGTCTGCAGCGCGCGACGGCCGATGCCATGCGTGTGGTGGCTGAGCTTATCGAGCGCAATGCCGACCAGGAGGATAAGTCGGCTGGCCTTCCCATCGAGGCCTGCCTGGATGTGATCGACCATGAGTAATGCTGGCGAGGGCGGCGCCAAGCCTGCGGGCGAGAACAAGCCGCTCGGCGCGCCGCGTGGCAAGCGTCCGCGTATCCGCGTGAGTTGCGTGGACCAGCTGGGTGCGTGCCGCTGCCACCATGGTCACAAGCCGGGCGATGTCTTCGACTTCGATCGCGATCGCGGCAAGATGTGCGCCATGGCCTGCCACGTGGGCTTTCCCTATATCGATATCCTGCGCTATGGCGGAACCGTGCCTGGCAACGAGCCTGGTACGGCAAAGTTCTGCTGCCCCGAGGTCGATACGCTGAACGTTTGGCTCGTCGAGATCATCGACGAGTAGTCGAGCGTGGATTTTCTCCCGTTTAGAGCGTATTTGAGCGCTCAAAGTGGGAGATTGTCCATGCTCAATTTGTATGCGGGAGATTATCCACGCTCATTTCGCGCCGAAGACGTGGCCCGCGACCTCGCTTGCCTACAGTTGCTCGAGCATAGCGGTGCAACCGTCAAGCACGTCGTGGTAGGTGGCGTCGAAATTGCCGGTGTACCAGGGGTCGGCCACGTCGCCGGGGCGATCGGTCCAATCGAGCAGGCGCGAGATCTTGCCATCGGGGTCCTTCCCAAAAATTCGGTACAGGGCGCGGGCGTTCTCGTCGTCCATATAGACAATGTGGTCCCAGTCGCCATACTCCGCGCGACGCACCTGACGTGCGCGATGTGCGACGACGGGAATCCCGACCTTGCGTAGCTTGGCAACGGTACCGTGGTGTGGCGGGTTGCCGATCTCCTCGGTCGAGGTCGCCGCGGAATCGATGGCAAACTCCGCCTCGCGCCCAGCGCGGCGCACGAGCTCGGTAAACACCGACTCGGCCATCGTCGAGCGGCAGATGTTTCCATAGCAGATAAACAGTACACGTTGCATATGCGGTTTCCTTTCGATCGCCATCATCGAGCTCGAGTATAGCATCTACGCCTGCGCCCTCGCCCGCTTGCGCTCCCAGCGAGCCAACTTAATCGTCACCAGCGTAAGCACCCAGGCCACAAGCGAGAACACGGCACCCACTGCGCCCACGTACGCAATGCCAATGCTGCTTACCACGGCGCCGCCCACTGCGGTGCCAAACGAAATGCCGACGTTAAACGCCATGGGCTCAACCGAACTTGCGAGTACCATCGACTTGGGATGGCGGCTGCGCGCCACGTCCATAAAGTGCGTGATGCACGACACCGAGAACAGGTACATGAGCATCGCCAGGCTAAAGACAAAGACAAGTGCGAGCGGCATGGCAGCGCCCACGGCAAACAGCTCAAACAATGCCGCTGCCTGCAGCACAAACGTCACGAGTAGCGCCTTCATGCCAAAGCGCGCATCGATCCATCCGCCCAGGATGTTCGAGATCAGGCAGAACACGCCGTAGGCCATGAGCGTGGTACTGGCTTCGACCGTGCCCATACCCAACACCTGCTCCAGATAGGGCGTCACGTAGCCGTAGAACACATAGACCGACCCCACGCCAAACAAGAAGATGAGCATACCGGTGATGATGCTCGGCTCGCGTAGCAGACCCGCCTGCTCGCGAAAGGTGGCGGGCTCGTCGGTTTGCCCAGCGCGCGGCATAAACGCCACGAGCGCTCCGCAGATCAGAACGGCAAAGGTTAGCGTGCCGTACATGGCCACGTGCCAGTCGAGCGTGTCGGCCACAAACTTGCCGATCGAAGTGACAAAGACCATTGCCACGGAAAACGCGCCGTACACCACCGAGATGGCGAGTGAGGTCTGCTGCGGGGACAGCAGCTCGGGGATATACGTCACGCCCACGGCGAGCAGTGCGCCCGAGACGGAGCCCAAGATGATGCGCGAGGCGAACAGCACTTGAAAGTTGGGTGCCAGCGCCATGACCAGATTGCCGAGCACAAAGACGATGCTATAGCACACGAGCAGTTGGTAACGACGGAAGCGCCCCGTGCTGAGCGCGAGCACCGGCGTCGCGATAGCGTAGATCAGTGCGAACACGCTAATAAGTTGGCCTGTGGTGGCAAGCGATACGCCGAGTTCCGTCGCCAAGTCACTCTCGATGCCGATGACCACGAACTCCGAACAGCCGAGCGAAAAGCCTAACAACACGAGCAGCGCCAGGCAAAGATTGGTGCGCGCAGGGGAGAGCGCGGCGGCGGTTGACTTACTTTTTGGCGTGGTTGCGGCGGTCAAGGTTGTCACTCCAATGTCGCATGAATAAGTGGGATTCAATCCCTGCAACTCTAACAGAATGTGACAAAGGGACAGTCCCTTTGTCACATTCGCGGCGTGGCTGCCGCCCAAACCGTCACAACATTCGATGAAAATCTCGAAAACGAGGAAAAGCGTCGAATGTTGTGACGGTTTTCGTGTCCGGCGCGGGTGAGCTTCGGTGCCGTCTGGGGGTATAAGACTAGCGAGTGTTTATTTGCGAGGCCTAAGGGGCGCCCCGTATGGATATCGATAACTTTGAATGGTGGTATAGCGAGGGCGAGGCTCCGGACGAGGAGTGGGACGAGCCCGCGTCGCGTGACGTGTCGAGCGACGAGGACGAGACCGGCAACGATGCCGCTGTCGAGCCTGATGCCGCCTCCGATGCCGCCGAGCCCCTGACCTTTGGAGCGGGCTGGGCCCAAGGCCGAGGCCGATGAGGCTAAGGCCGATGCCACGGCCACACTCGGTGAGCCGGCGGACATGTCCATCTCGCCGGCAAAGATCCCGCAGCCGCGTCACACCATCGACCCCGACAGCACGGCATCCTTCAGCATTCTCGACGTGCCCGCGCAAGGCGCCCAGGCGCCTGCGCCCACACATCGCCCCGACCTGGCTCGTGAGGAAGACGCGGGCCGCCGTTCTCCGCTCGGCCCCATCCTCATCGCCTTCATGGCCGGCGTTATCGCCTGCTCGGCAATCGGTAGCGTTTGGAGCCATGTCGAGCAGCAGCGTCAAGACGCCGCCAAGGTCGAGATGTCTGTCGAGCAATCGCTCGGCCGCACGCGCTCGGTACATGTGTCGGTCGAGGTCAAGGACGGCGCGACGTGGGACACCGCGCGCGGCGACAGCCAAATGCTCATCCACATCGTGGGGCGCACGCTCAAAGGGCAGACGATTGACGAGTATCAATACGTCAATTCCGCTGGTGACGGCATCGAACTTAAGCCCGGCGACTACGAGCTCACCGTCGATGAACCGCCCGTCGCCACCGACGGCACGCGCTTCCGTGCCTCAAAGCGCATGGTCCCCGTGAGCTTTAACTCACAGGCGCCCGACACGGTCGACACCACACCGCAGGGCGGGTTCGACCTTTACGTGGATACCCAGTAGGTGCTCGCCGCTCATTCCGCTATGGCTACTCAATAATCGCCTGCTGTCCCGTCCCGCCGCCAAGAGTGGCACAATAGCCCTCGACACTATTGTTTACTTTTGGAGGAAGTAGCATGTCCACCGTCACCACTATCAAGCGCGGCGGCCTCACCGCGGCCATCGATTCCATGGGCGCCCAGCTCACGAGCCTTGCCCTCAACGGCAACGAGTATCTGTGGCAGGGCGACCCCGCCTTTTGGGGCAAGCATGCGCCCATCCTGTTCCCCATTGTGGGCTCGCTGCGCAACAACACGGCGACGTCTGCGGCTGGCACCTGCGAGATGCCGCGCCACGGACTCGCGCGCATTGTCGAGCACAAGCTGGTCGAGGTTTCGGAGGACGGCTCCTCGGTAACTTACGAGATCACCGACACGCCCGAGTCGCTCAAGGCCTTTCCGTTCCACTTTAAGCTCAACATGACCTATGCCCTGACCGGCGACGCCACCCTCACGCAGACCTTTGCCGTCACCAACACCGGCGACGTGGACCTGCCGTTCTCGGTGGGCGGCCACCCCGCATTTAACGTGCCCGCCCCCGGTGCCGAGGACGAGGCGTTCGAGGATTACGAGCTGGCGTTTACCGAGGCTTGGACTAACGAGGCTCCTATCATCACGCCCGACGGTCTTATGACGTTTGAGGGCAGCTACAAGGCGCCCGATAACTCTGACGTGCTGCCCATCACGCACCGTAGCTTCGATAACGATGCCATCATGTTCACCGATACTCCGGGCTCCACGCTCACGCTGCGCGGCCGCAAGTCGGGCCACGGCGTCAAGATCGACTTTGAGGGCTTTAAGTACATCGGCGTGTGGTCTGCCGCCAACGACGCCCCGTTTGTGGCGCTCGAGCCCTGGACCGGTCATACCACCACGGACACCGAGGACGACGTCTTTGAGCACAAGGTCAACACCATCACCTTGGCTCCCGGCGAGACGGACAAGCGCAGCTTTAGCGTTACCTTGCTCTAGAGGTTCCGCCGCTCGGTCGATGCTGCGCGCCGTCCAGAGCGATAATTTGTCATTCAAAAGGCAAGGCATGACCAGAAGGTTTATGCCTTGCCTTTTTCATGCCTAGTCGTTGGGGACGTTCTTGTTTGACTAGTCGTTTAAGAACGTCCCCAACGACTACCAATCGTTTTCAGTTCGTAAATTTGTATATATGCATTTATATATGCATTTGCTGGAGGTAGCGCTGAGCGGTATCCTGTTAAGTCGTCAGCATACGATTCAACAGGGAAGGCAGATTATGCATTCTCCCCATCAACGCGACGCGCATCCGCAGCCGATATGCAGTCGTCGCATCTTTTTGGGTAGCGCTCTCGCTGCGAGCGCTTCTGTCGTCGCCGGCGCACTTGCCGGTTGCCAGCGCCCGTCCACGCTCAAGGTGGTTCAGCCCACGACGGGCGGCGGTCGCGACGACCTGTCCGATTCCGTTATCGGCAAGGACAAGATCCGCATTGGCATGGAGGCGGCCTACGCCCCGTACAACTGGCAGGTCTCCGAAGCCAGCGAGTACACCATCCCCATCGACAACGTGCAGGGCGCCTACGCCGATGGCTATGACGTGCAGATCGCCAAGATCGTCTGCAAGGCCCTCGGTGGCGAGCCCGTTGCCGTCAAGCAGAGCTTCTCGGGCCTTATCGATTCGCTCAACAACGGCCAGATCGACCTCATTATCGCCGGTATGAGCTCCACGCCCGAGCGTGAGGAGTCGGTCGGCTTCTCCGATCCGTATTTCATTGGCTACTTTGGCCTGTTCGTAAAAGAGGGCTCGCCCTACCAAAACGCGACCAAGCTCAGCGACTTTAGCGGCGCTACGGTCCTCGGCCAAAAGGACACCATGCTCGATACCGTCATCGACGAGATCCCGGGCGTTGTGCACAAGAACCCGGTCGATTCGGTTCCCACAGTGTTCTCGAACCTGCTGCAGGGCACCTGCGACGCCGTGACCTACAACACCGAGAACGAGAAGGGCTATATGGCCCAAAATCCGGGTATTGTCCCCATTCATTTTGCCGAGGGCGAGGGCTTTAAGCAGGAGGTCGCGGCAAACGTCGGTTGTCGCAAGGGCTCGGACAAGCTGCTTAAGCTCATCGACAAGACACTCAAGGGCATCAGCCAAGAGGAGCGCGACCAAATGTGGGACGCGTGCCTCGACCGTCAGCCGGCATAGGGAGGCAGCATGAAAACCATCAATCGCCTGGCCTCCTTTATCAAGGCAGACCACCGTTATGTGTACCTGGGCACGAGCGTTATCGCGGCGCTCGGCCTGGCGTTTAGCCAACGCAACCCCACGCCGCTGAGCTTCTTGGCGCCTACGGGCGTGTTCCAAGACTGCCTCTGGGCAATCCTTTGGGCCTGGCTCGTCGTGTCGGCGGCGGCGCTGGTCACCAAACTCATGCACTGGAATGACTATCGCGAAAAGTCGTCGTTCGCATCCGAGCGTTTCCGTCGTGGCGCACGCTTAGGCAGTTACGTCGTGGTCGCCATCGCGGCGGTCTTTTTCGTGGACCGTTGCGTCATGTCGTTTATCGACCTGGTGCAGGTGAGCATTGTCTCGGATTCCAACCCCAGCGACTTTTTGTCGAGCCTGGTCTACATGACCTACAAGAGCGGTGACTTCTTCATCCGCGGCATCGAGATCACCATCGCACTTGCGACCTTCGGCACCATCATCGCCTTCTTCCTGGCGCTGTTGCTGGTGTTCCTGCGTATCCAGACGTTCGACCGCGTGGACAATGACCTCACGCGCTTCTTTCAGAGCATCGGCCGAGGCTTTGCGACCGTCTACTCCACCATCGTACGCGGCACGCCCATGATGGTGCAGGGCCTGCTCATCTACTACGCGGGCTTTACCGTTCTGCGCGGCATGGGCTTCGAGACGGCGCAGGCCAACCAGATCTGGAGCACCTTTACCGCGGGCCTCGTCACCATTTCGCTCAACTCCACCGCCTATATGATGGAGGTCCTGCGCGGCGGCATCGAGTCCATCGACCCCGGCCAGGCCGAGGCGGCGCGATCGCTGGGCCTGTCGCAGTGGCAGGCCATGCGCAAAGTCGTGTTCCCCCAGGGCATTAAAAATGCGATTCCGGCGCTCACCAACGAGCTCATCATCAACATCAAGGATTCGTCGGTGCTCTCGGTCATCGGCGTGTTCGACCTTATGTACGCTACTACCACGGTCGCCGGCGTGTACTACCGCCAGATGGAGGTCTACTGCGTGGCGCTCGTGGTCTACCTGATCCTGACGCTCGTGGCGAGCCGCCTGCTCGAAGCCTTTGGCAAAAAGCTCGGTGCCGAGGCTCCGGCCACGCTGCCCAGCTCTAACTAGGCTTAAGACGAGGAGAATCATCATGGCAGATACCGCCACTACCGGCGTTGCGGCCGCCGCACAGACCAATGAGCCGCTCATCCGCGTCGAGGGCCTGCGCAAGAGCTTCGGCTCGCTCGAGGTGCTCAAGGGCATCGACCTGTCCGTTAACCCCGGCGAGGTCGTCACCATTATCGGCGCCTCGGGCTCGGGCAAGTCGACCTTCCTGCGCTGCCTCAATCTGCTCGAGACCCCGGACGCGGGCCACATCTGGTTCCACGGCCAGGACCTTACGGCCGAGCGCTGCAATATCAATAAACTCCGCGAGGACATCGGCATGGTGTTCCAGGGCTTTAACTTGTTCAACAACATGGATGTGCTCGACAACTGCACGCTCGCGCCCGTCACGCTCAAATAGATGAGCAAGGCCGAGGCCGAGAAGGTCGCGATGGAGCACCTGACCAGCGTGGGACTCGAGAAGTTCGCGCACGCCGCCGTGGGCCGCCTGTCCGGTGGTCAAAAACAGCGCGTGGCCATCGCTCGTGCCCTATGCATGAATCCGCAGATCATGCTGTTCGACGAGCCGACCTCCGCGCTCGACCCCGAGATCGTGGGAGAAGTGCTCGAGGTCATGCGCAAGCTCGCTACCGCAGGCATGACCATGGTCGTCGTCACGCACGAGATGGCTTTTGCCCGCACGGTGTCCGACCGCGTGGTCTTTATGGACAAGGGCGTGGTGCTCGAGGACGCCGCGCCGGCCGAGCTCTTCGGCAACCCCAAGCACCAGCGCACTCGCGAGTTCCTCTCGCGTTATCTCGAGGACAAATAACCGACCGCAAACGCTTATGTGGCAGGGCCGCTCCGGTGGGGCGGCCCTCGTCATCACAATCGAAAGGATGTCATGGCCGAGGTTTGGCGCTTCTTTGCGCATGAGGATGATTTTGCCGATATAGACGAGGCTGGCGCGTGCGAGCGCTTGGGTCGCGTGCTGTCGTTTCCGACCATCTCGAGTATGGATGCCGAGGCGGTGGACTGGCAGCCGTTCGACGACCTGCGCGCGTATATGCAGCAGGCTTGGCCGCACGTATTTACGGCGGGTAAGGTCGAGCTTATCGACCATTCGCTATTGGTGACGCTTGGCGGTTCCGACCCTGCCCTCAAGCCCATTATGCTCATGGGCCACATGGACGTGGTTCCCGTGGTACCCGGCACCGAGGCTGACTGGACGCATGCCCCCTTTAGCGGACATGTGGACGACACCTACATTTGGGGTCGCGGCGCCATCGATATGAAAGACCAGGTCGCAGGCATTCTCGAGGCGGTTGAGTATGCGCTCGCGCACGGCTGGGAGCACAAGCGTACCCTGCTGCTCGCCTTTGGCCAGGACGAGGAAACCACGCAGTACGGCGCGGGGGCGATCGGTCGTGTGCTCGAGGAGCGTGGCGTTGAACTTGAATATCTGATCGACGAGGGTGACTACCGTATTGTTTCGGCTGCCGAGTATGGCGCGGGCGAGGGCTGGCTTATGCATGCCGACCTCGCGGAGAAGGGTTACGCCGATATCATACTCAAGACGAAGAGTGAGGGCGGGCATTCGTCCAACCCCTACGGCGGCACATCGCTCGAGGTGCTCAGCCGTGCCATCACCGTAATCTGCGATATCGAGTGGCCGACGCGCGTGACCGACTTGCTTGCCGCTCAACTCGTCGAGTTGGGGCTCTACACGGCCGATGAAATTGCCGCCAACGGGGATGCCATTGTCCGCGATTGCCTCGCCAGCAAAAAGCTCTATCCGCTGGTGACGACCACCTGCGCGCCCACGCAGATCGAGGGTGGCAGCACCGGCGCCAACGTAATGCCGCAGGATATGTGGGCCAACATTAACTTCCGCATGCTCGAGGGTACGAGCGTGGTCGACGTTGTGGCGCGCTGCCGTGAGGCGGTTGCCGGGGCGGACCTTGCCGGTTGTGTCGAAGTGGAGCTGGGCCCCGGCAGCTCCGAGCCTTCGCCGTCTCCGCGTGTCGGTGGACCGGGGCTCGAGGCCGTTCGCGCCATCGCCGCCCGCTATTTCCGTGATCCAAAGGGGACGGAGGAAAACGGACCGAGTGCGACGGGCGGGGCTCCTGTCAGCATCGTCCCCTCGACCGTGATCGGCGCGACCGACGCTGCCAACTATCAGCGCATTTGCCCTGAGTGCATTCGTTTCTCGGCCTTTGTGGTCGACGATGACGAGTGCGACCGAGGCGTCCACGGCACCAACGAGCGCATCACTCGCCGCGTCTACCTCCAGGGTGTCCGCTTCCTCATCGCCCTGCTCCACACGCTCTAGAATCCGACAAAGGGACTGTCCCTTTGTCGGATTCCGTGCGGGTTATATGCAGGTTTGCCTGCGCACGCTATCATATATGGGTTAGACCGCAACTATGTACCCCATACGCGAAGGGATGCGCATGTATCTGAAGATCGACATGTTCTAGCTGGGCTTACCCCCGCAGCGGCGCCCCGCGTCCCATCAATTCTGCCGATTTTCACCTTCACGCATATAAAGGAGTCCGTCATGCGCGACAAGCTCGAAAAGATCATCAAGGCCTACGAGGAGCTCGAGAAGAAGCTTTCCGACCCGGCCGTCGCCTCTGATATTAAGGAGTTCACGCGTCTCAACAAGGAGTACGCGCACCAGTCCGACCTCATCGCCGCCTCGCGCGAGTACATCGGCGCGCTCGATGACATCGAGGCTGCCAAGGAAATGCTCCACGATACCACCGATGCCGATGAGAAGGAGATGCTCCAGATGGACATCTCCGAAAACGAGGCCAAGCTCCCCCAGCTCGAGGAAGACATCAAGTACATGCTCATCCCGAGCGACCCCAACGACGACAAGAACACCATCGTCGAGATCCGCTCCGCCGCCGGTGGCGACGAGGCGGCCATCTTCGCCGGCGACCTGTACAAGATGTATCAGCGCTTTTGCGAGTCGCGCGGCTGGAAGACTACCGTGCTCGACTCCAGCCCCAGCGAGGCCGGTGGCTTTAAGTCCATTGAGTTCAAGGTCGAGGGCGACCGCGTCTACTCCGTCATGAAGTACGAGTCCGGCGTGCACCGCGTCCAGCGCGTCCCCAAGACCGAGTCCCAGGGCCGCATTCAGACCTCCACGGCTACCGTCGCCGTGCTTCCCGAGGCCGAGGAGATCGACGTCCAGATCAACCAGTCCGACCTGCGCATCGACACCTACTGCGCCTCCGGCCCTGGCGGTCAGTGCGTTAACACCACCTACTCCGCCGTGCGCATTACCCACCTGCCCACCAACACCGTGGTGCAGTCGCAGGAGCAGCGCTCCCAGATCCAGAACCGCGAGGTCTGCATGCAGATGCTGCGTGCCCGTCTGTACGAGATGGAGCTCGAGAAGCAGCAGGCCGAGCTCGGTGCCGAGCGCCAGAGCCAGATCGGCCATGGCAACCGTTCCGAGAAGATCCGTACCTACAACCAGCCCCAGGACCGCGTGACCGATCACCGCATCGGCTTCAACTCCACCTACAACGGCGTCCTTCTGGGCGATCAGCTCGGCACCGTGATCGAGGCACTCGCCGCCGCCGAGCGTGCCGAGAAGCTGGCACAGGCGGTTTAAGTTACGGCGTTTTACCAAACGCCGTAACTGCTCGACGCTGCAAACGCCCCTAAGCGGCAATCTGACGTTCAATCGTCGGTCGCG
>OGQK01000643.1_pt1 | contig 21748 bp, 27 predicted proteins | sample 1553221 | NCBI WGS metagenome assembly OGQK01 (sample SAMEA2579996, study PRJEB22360) | human gut metagenome | biome: human gut; feature: human-associated habitat; material: faeces | place: Denmark | collected 2008/2010 | reverse complement strand
GGCCGGGCAGATATGGTTCTGCCGCTGGTGGCTGGAGCAGCACCGCTACGGGGTGCTGGAAGGGCTGTGGCACCGGGCAACCTGGATGGGCTCCGGAAAGGCGGCCAAGCCGGAAGCCCGGTAGAAAAGGGATTTTCGCGGCGCGGCTATTTTGCCGGCACCTGGTCGTAAAAGACGAGGGACGCTTTTTCCAGCGTGTGCTGCCAGAGCTGGAAGCCTGCCTGGGCGGCCGGGGTATCCGGAGTCACGGGCAGGGAGGCCGTGTCCAGCGCATAAACGGTGACCAGGTACAGGTGCCACCCGTGGCCCGGGGGCGGGAAGCTGCCGCTGTAGCCCGTGAATCCGGCATCATTGCGAATTTGGACAACCTGTTCCGGCATCAGGCGGGTGGCCGGATTCCCGGCATCCGCGTGCAGTTCCCTCACGGAGGCGGGAATGTTGACGGCCAGCCAGTGCCAGAAACCGCTTCCGGTGGGCGCGTCCCGGTCATGGATGGTAACGGCAAAACTCTTTGTTCCTTCCGGCGGATTGGTCCAGAAGAGCTGGGGTGACTGGTTGCCGCCGCCTATGCTGGTGTGCCGGTGGACAGGCGTGGCAACGCCGCCCAGGTCCTTGCTGTGGAGTGTAAATGATGAAGGCATAAGGTCAGGATTTTATTTCAACGTTGTTCGTTCAAAATGCGGGGGAGGATTCAGGAGATTGTGTGGAGGAGGCTTGCTGCCGGAGCTGTCCGGCGGTTTTCTCCCGGACGCTCCTCCCTCCATTCCTTTTTGATTTTTTCCTCCCAGTCGCGTTCGGCCAGTTCTCTGATGCGGGAAAGGGCGCCGTTCCAGATGGCGCTTTCCTTTGAAAGGGAGATGTAGTATTGCGTGGGGCATGGAAGGGCGGACGGACATCGGCGGTTTTTTCGGCCTGGAACTGCCGGAATACGGCAATTTCCCGCAATGGCATCCCGGCCGGAGCGTGGCCGTGAATTCCGGCAGGCGCGCTTTGGAGTATATCCTGCGCCGCCTGGAAGGCGTGCGTCGTGTCCACGTTCCCTTCTATACGTGCCGGACGGTGCTGGAACCGATGGAACGGCTTCACCTTCCCGTTATTCCTTACCGCATTGACGAACGTCTGGAACCGGAGGAACTGCCGGAGCTGAAGGAAGGAGAATTCCTGCTGTATACAAACTACTTCGGCATCAAGGAGAAGTACGTGGACCGTCTGGCCTTCCTGTATGGCGGCAGGCTGATTGTGGACAATGCGCTTGCCTTGTATTCTCCCGCCCGTTCCGGAGTGGCCTCCCTGTACAGTCCGCGCAAGTTTTCCGGCCTTCCGGACGGGGGAGTCGCCGTCATGGATGCGGAGCAGCCGTTGCCGGAACCGGAGGAACGGGATGAGCCCCTGCCGGATGCCGCTTTTCTGCTGGAATGCCTGGAGCATGGGACGGAAAGGGCCTCCGCCGCCTGCGAACGGAACGAACGGAGGCTGGGAAACGCCCCCCTGCGGAAGATGTCCCGGCTGACGGAGCAGTTGATGCGCGGAATTGATTACGAGCAGGCGCGATTGCGCCGCATGGACAATTTCCTGTTTCTGCATGAAAGGCTGGGCCATTTGAACCGCCTTTCCGTGGAGCCGGATTCCTTGTCAGCTCCGTTTTGTTATCCGTTTTGGACGGCTTTTCCCGAGCTGAGGAATGTGCTGGTTGATGAACGCATCCTGGTTCCCCTGCTGTGGCCGGAGGTGCTGGAACAGGCCCCGGCGGACAGCCTGGAACGGAAGCTGGCGCTGCGTCTTCTGCCGCTTCCCGTGGACCAGCGCTGCGGGCCGCAGGACATGGAGCGCATCGTCCGGACCGTGGAGAATTTTTATTCCTGAAACAAAGGGAACTATTTTGTTAGAGCGGGAATAAGGCGTTGACGGTGTGGGTTGACTGCTCTAACATTTTTGAATGTCCGACTATCTCTCTTCTCTGGGCTATCCTTTTCGTGGGCGTCCCATGGTTTTTGCCTTTGCCGTCCTCATTGTATGGGCCATGTTCCTGGCGGCCTGGGCGCCCCTCATCGGCTGGATTGCCATTTTTTGTTTCCTGCAACCGTTCATGTGCGCCTTTTTCATGAAGATGGTGCAGCGGTCCGCCATGGGGGAGGAGGAAATCTGCCTCTTTCCGGAGTTGGAGGAATGGCTGGACGATCTGATGATGCCTTACATCCGGCTGGTGATGTGCATGGCGGTCTCCTTCCTGCCTCTGGTCATTTATCTGGGAGTGATGGACTGGGACATGGACAGCCCCCTTATCTGGCTGTTCATTGCGGCGGGTGCAATTTATTTCCCGGGCGTTTTCATGAGGACTTCCGTGCTGGAAAGTTTTTCCGGGCTTTCTCCCGCGGGCTGGTGGGGGCTTGTCAGAAAGGCGCCTCTTCCCTATGCCGGGCTGCTCGGCGCCCTGTGCGCGGGGGGATGGGTGATTCTGAGCCTTCCTTCCGGGTTTCTGATGGATTTTGCCATGGCGCCCGTGAAGCTGTATGTCACCTGCGTGCTGATGAACATGTGCGGCCTGTTCATGCTCAAGCATGAATTTGCCGGGGAAGAGGAGGAGGGCGGTTTTTCCATCTCCGGTCCCGCCGCTTCATGACTGCCGCCGTTCCGGCAGCGCCGGGAAAAGTGAGGCTTATTTGGCGGACTCCCTGTCCAGATTGAGGATGCCCAGCACGGACATGTTCCCTTCCGCATCCTTGCCGGAGGGAAGGTAGACCTTGGCATTGTTCAGCATGTTTTCAAAGGCCTTGGCGCGGAGCACGTTCGGCCCCATGGCCTTTTCCTTCAGCGCCAGCCCCTCCGCTTCCGCCCTGGCGGCTTCCAGGGAAGCTTCCGCGCGCGCTTTCCCCTGCATGACGATGACTTTGGCTTCCGCCTCGCCGCGTGCCAGATTGGCGTTCGCTTCCTGGCGCGCTATTTCCATTTTCATGGCTCCTTCCGCCTCCCCGCGTGCGCGCTGGATGGCGATGTCCTTCCGGGCGATTTGCAGCTCCGTCTCCTTCCGTTCATTTTCCTGGGTGGTCTGCACTTTCTTCACGACGGATTCAATGATGGCCTGCGGGGGATTGGTTTCTCCCACGGCCACGGAATCCACGATGAAGGGGGTGCCGTCCAGCCGCTTGCTCAACTGCGTGTAAACGTTGTCGGAAATCTTTTGCAGGCTGCCGGAGGCGTCCAGGGCGTTGTACTGGCTCAATTCCGCCCGTACGGCGGTGCGGAAGGGCTGCTGGATGAAATTCTTGTAGGCAAAGAGCATGATCTCGTCCGCCACTTCGTCGTCATTGCGGCCGGAGCTCTGCGCGATGCCGCCGTAATCCTCCATGAATTCCTTCACTCGGGACGGGTCCAGGCGGTAAACCAGGGAGGCCTTGCAGGAGATGGGCAGTTTGTCCTTGCCCAGGATGGCGCCGCCGTTGCAGGCATCGAATTCCTCCACCGTGGTATCCGGCGTGATGGAAACCTTGCTGACTTCCCTCCGCCATACCCATCCCGTGGAGGATGGCCCGATCAGGATGCCCTCAAACTTGTTCTGGCCGAAAATGGGCTTGGAATAGACGTAGCCGGCAAAACCGGACAGCACGCGCTTGTTGCTGAAATTGTAAAAGGAGAAGGCCGCCGCACCCGCAGCAATGATGACAATGGCGGGAATGAGCAGGGAAAGGAAAGTTCTGGGAGTTTTATTCATGAGAGAGTAGTGGTTGTGACGGTTTCCAACATAAAAGGCACCCGGTGAAAATCAAGTTCTCTTTTTCCGTCCGGCCGCAGGGGAAATTCCGGTGAAGAGCGCGTTTCAGGAAAAGGAAGGCGGCAAAGTATGTCCTCCGCTGAACGGAGGAGAGAGGTGGAAATGTCTTATCCGGTAAAGGTTGTCCGTTCCCGTGCGGGATATTTCCGGCAGTGTTCCGGAGCGCCCTCCGCGGAGACGGGCCGCCATCTGATTTACAGTCATGAATGTAGCCATTACGGGTTCCAGCGGATTTATAGGCAGCCACTTGTCCAGCCGTCTTGCGGTGTTCGGGCATCAGGTGACGCCTTTGTGGCGCTATCTGTTCACGCAGGACAGCGTGGATTGCCTGGCGGAAGCTCTGGCGGGATGCCACGCCGTCATCAATCTGGCCGGGGCGCCCATCGACCGGCGGTGGACGGACGCCTACAAACAGGAACTCGTGGAGAGCCGCATTATGACTACCCGCAGGCTGGTGGAGGCGGTCAATCGTCTGCATGAGCCTCCGGAAGTGATGATCTCCACCTCCGCCGTCGGTTATTACAGCCCGGCCGGCGGCTGCCATGGCGAACAGGACGATCCGGCGGCGGATTCCTTTCTGGCGGAATTGTGCGTGGCCTGGGAAAAGGAGGCGGAACTGGTGAACGACTCCGTGCGGCTGGGCCGCACCCGGGTTGGCGTGGTTCTTTCCCCGGATGGGGGCGCGCTGCCCAGAATGGTGCGCCCGGCCCGGTTCGGCATCACGGCGGCCGTAGGGAACCCGGACCATCCCTTTTCCTGGGTGGCGCTGGAGGACCTGGTGGATGCCCTGATTTTCATCATGGGGAAGGAGGACATTTCCGGACCGGTCAATGTAACGGCTCCGGAACGCACCACCAACCGGGAATTTTACAAAGCCGCCGCGGATCACTTCCATACCCGTCTGTCTATTCATGTTCCGGACGCCGTCCTGCGCCTGCTGATGGGGGAAGCCTCCCAGGTGATTACCAACGGGCAGTGCGCCGTTCCGGAGACGCTGATGCGGGAGGGGTTTGAATTTCAATATCCGGATATCCGCACCTTTTTTAACAAAGCATTTCCTGTCAAATCATGAGTATCATACAGACCATCGTTACTTCCCTGTTTCACGGCCATTCCGTCAAAACCGACCCCATGCCGGATTTCAACCTGGAACGTTATCTGGGGGAATGGCACGAAATCGCGCGCCTGGAAAACTGGTTTGAGCGCGGGCTTCGCAAGGTGCTTGCCCGGTATGATCACGGGGAGAACGGTACCATTTCCGTTACTAACAGCGGTTATGACGTCCGTACCGGAGAGCGGAAGGAGGCCCATGCGAAGGCAGTGGTGGGAGATGCCCCCAATCATTTGAAGGTGTACTTCGTGCCGCTGGTATACGGCCGGTATGAAGTGGCCTTTCTTGATGAGGATTACAGCCGCGCCGTGGTTTCCGGCGGTTCCCTGAATTACCTGTGGCTGCTGGCCCGGACGCCGCAGCTGAGGGACGAAGATCTTCAGCCGATGCTCCATTGCGCGGAGGAACTGGGGTATGATACCTCCCAGCTGATTTACTCCAATTCCCTGGCTTCCACGGATAATGGCGTTGGGCGGGATTTGTGAGGGATGCCGTTCGTGAAATGGGGAGTGGGGGGGCCGGGACGGCGGTTTTTATGGAAAAGCCATGTGCCTTTGTGGAAGAATGCCTTTGCCGCCCCCCCATTGGTTCCTTCCTTCTTTCACTCTTCTGCTTCCACCCTCTGCCCCAGCCGGGTTATTTTCTTTCTCCTAATTTAAAAAATGCGGCCATCCGTTGAAAAGCGCTTGCAATCGGGCGGCTGATGGCTATGTTGTCATTCATCCAAACATTGGATGTTTGGATGAATTACTTAAAGAAGGAGTAACAATGGATATTATTCATGACAACGCCGCTGATCTCAGCGCATTGAACGGCAAGACCGTTGCCGTGATCGGATATGGCGCCCAGGGCCGCGCCCAGGCACTTTGCATGCGTGACTCCGGTGTGAACGTGATTATCGGCGTTCGCCCCGGCAAGTCTTTTGACGCCGCCACCCACGACGGGTTCCAGGTGATGACCGTAGCCGAAGCCGCCGAGAAGGCGGACATCATCCACATTCTGCTGCCGGATGAAAGCCACGGTTCCGTGTATGAAGCTGAAATCAAGCCCCACCTGAAGGCCGGCAAGACGCTTTGCTGCTCCCACGGCTTTGCCTACGTGTTCAACACCATCGTTCCCCCCGCGGACGTGGACGTGATCATGGTGGCTCCCAAGGGACCGGGCACGGAAGTGCGCCGCGTGTTTGAAGAAGGCTTCGGCTGCCCCGGCCTCATCGCCGTGCACCAGAATCCCTCCGGCAAGGCCCGCGACGTGGCTCTTGCCATGGCCAAGGCTGAGGGCCTGACCCGCGGCGGCGTGCTGGAATGCACCATGGCCCAGGAAACGTATGAAGACCTGTTCGGCGAACAGAACGTGCTGTGCGGGGGCATTGTGGACCTGATGAAGTACGGCTTTGAAACCCTGACGGAAGCCGGTTATCCGCCGGAAATGGCCTACTTTGAATGCGTGCATGAAGCCAAACTGATCGTGGACCTGATTTATACGGGCGGCATCCAGAAGATGAACTCCGTGATTTCCAACACCGCTGAATTCGGCGAGTACTACAACGGCCCGCAGATTCTGCCCGCCGACGTGAAGGAACGCATGAAGGAATCCCTCAAGCGCATTGAATCCGGCAAGTTCGCCAAGGACTGGCTGGAAGAAGCCGCCAAGGGCGCTCCCAACCTCAAGGCCAAGCGCGAAGCCCTGGGCCAGCACCCGGTGGAAATCGTGGGCGCCAAGATTCGCAGCCTGTTTGAAAGAAACTAGGGTTTCTTTTACTTTAATCACGGGCCGTTCCGCCGTATCCCGGAGGAACGGCCCGGACACTCCCGGGTTTTCCGAGGAAACCCGCTATTTTTTCAGTTTATGGACAATTCCTTGCCGGCCGTTAATGTGGAAAATGCCAGGGTATACCTGGGCGGCCACGAAATCCTGCATAATATTTCCTGGAGGGTGCAGCGCGGAGAACGCTGCTTCATCCTGGGCGCGAACGGCGCCGGAAAGACGACGCTGGTCAAGGTGCTGATGGGGTTCGCGTGGCCTCTCTTCGGCGCCAAAGTGCAGGTGCTGGGCAAGACCTTCGGGCACGTGAACCTGCTGGAACTGCGCAAGTCCATTGCGTGGGTGAGCCCGTTCATGCACAAGTGGCTGGAGGACGGCGCCTGGAATGGGCGCGACATGGTGCTTTCCGGCCCCGACGGCACCATCGGCCTTCTGCGGGAGCCGACGCCGGAAGAGGAAGAGAAAGCCGCCGGGATCATGAAATCCCTGAAGGCGGAGCATTTGATGGACAGGCCCGTGGTGGCCATGTCTTCCGGGGAGCAGGTCAAGGTGCTCATTGCACGGGCGCTGATGACGAACCCGGAGCTGATGATCCTGGACGAACCCAGCGTTTACCTGGACCTGGCGGGACGCGAATTTTTACTGAAAACCATTGAGGAACTGGCGGAGACGCGGCCTGACCTGACCATCGTGTTCATTACCCAGCGCATTGAAGATATTCTGCCCGTATTCAACCGCGGCATGATTTTAAAGTCCGGTGAGATCGTGGCCCACGGAAGCCGGGACGAGGTGCTGACGGAGGAAAACCTGAAGGACGCCTTTGAACTGGATATTCAGTTGATCAAGACGGAGAAGGGGCGCCTCTGGACCGTCATTCGCTAACTTTTCATGAAGAAACCCAAGACAATGGATTTGAAGAAGCCTGGTAAGAGTGTCCCTGTCCCGCCAGGTGCTCACCGCCATGGAATCCATGATACGGTCCGGCAAGTGGAAGGTGGGGGACCGCATTCCCGCGGAGGCGGAACTGGCCCGGGCTTTTTCCGTCAGCCACAATACCATCCGCGAGGCCCTTCAATCCCTGATTCACATGGGGATGCTGGAGGCCCGGCCCGGAGACGGCACGTATGTGATGGCGTCAGACCGCTTTGCCGTTGCGGTGAGCAACCGCCTCAAGGAATCCGAACTGCCCCAGATTCTGGAAGCGCGCCTGGCTTTGGAAAAGGAAATTGCGCGGCTGGCCGCCGTTAAAAGGACGGAGGAGGATTTGAAGGTGCTGGAAAGCGCCCTGAAGGACTGCCACGCCAGGGTAAGGCCGGGTATTGAGGATGACATGCTGTTTCACGCCGCCGTGGCCCGCGCCACGCATAATCCGGTGCTTGCGGAATTGTACAATGTGGTGATCCGCCATGTTCAGGAGAATCTGGAAGGCCTCTTGCAGGAGAAGCAGTATGACGCCGGGGCCATGAAGCTGCACGACGACTTGCTGGATGCCATCCGGAGGAGGGAGGCGGACACGGCGGAAAACATTATTGTGAAGATCGTGGAGTTTGATACGGTCAGCATAGGCGGCCAGTTCAGTGCCTGATATTCGGGTGTTTTGCCGATTGAACCGGCAGTTTGTCCGGTAACCGGAACGTTCCGGCGTCCTCCGCATGGCGGAAGCCGCCGTTTTTGCAAAAAAGAGGATGGAGCTCCGGGAAAATAGGGAAAGAGAGCTTGGCAATTCATGGAGTATGATTAGTATTTTCAACTTTTTCTTTACATTCTCAAACAAATAAATGCTCCTGATAAAGCAATAATATTCCAACTTTCCCTCCTTACCATGTTGTCTCTATTTCAAATACGTTCTATCGGCCTGATATTGATGGTCCAATGGTTTGGCGCTTTTGCCCAGGCCGTAGAAGATGTTCCTGATGAAGTACAGGCGCTGGAAATAAAATCGGAAACGACGTTGTGTTCTGCCGATTTCTATATTGCCCAAGAGCAGGGAAAGGATGTGGATGAGAAGACGGACAAGGAGCGCAAAAAACTGGGCATGGGTGAAGATGTTTTGTTGACTTTGACCGGAAAGCCCAAGGGGGATGTTTCTCAGTTGCAGTGGAAGATTACCAAAGGGGAAGCTCTTGCCTCTCTTCCCGAAAAAACCGAGGGGCTCGAAGAGGTTACATTGACGGTTAGTAAGCGGATACAAGAGAAGGGGGAAGTGGAAGTCACCGTCACGACGAGTGAAGGGCTGAAAAAAACATTACCTTTGAGATTCTTGTACCGACAAAGCTGACGGCAGTCGTTCCCGTCAAGGCCGATCTTCCCAGTGATCACAATATCATTATTGTAGCTGCTGATGTTAAATTGACGGTAGAACCTACGGAGGTGAATTTTGGAAATATCCAACTGATTGAACGCGATGGAGGATTGACCTATGTCATGCCGACCCCTCCTCCCGATCCGCAAAAACATGAAATAAAATTGGGCGTCCCGCATACGGAGCATGGATGCGATGAACCCAGGAGCATTGAACAAAATAATTCATTCATTGACCGGGTAATATATATGGCCAATTATAACGCCATACATGGAGCTAAGTTGCCGCAGGAATGGTTTTGGACTTGCGATTGGAAAGTCCATGATGGGAAAGGCGGTAAAGAGTCGACCAGTGACGATATCCTCAAAGTGGAAACCGTGGAGCAGAGGTTCAAGGTTGAGTATGTGAAATTCGAAGGAACGGATGGAGAATTTGAAGAAATCCAAATTGCCATCAGGAAATTCGGTCGCGCCATATCCTATGATTTATGCTAGCATCTAATGAATTATGAATATGTTTGGAAATAATCCAATGAAAGTGTTTACCTTTCTCGCCATGCTATGCTGTATGGTAGGGCTGGGACATGCCCTACCTTCCCCGGCGTGCCTGGAACCGTTTAAATCTCTCCCTGCGGAGCTGTCCGGCTTGCGGGAGAAGCTGGCGCAAGGGCGGCTGGTGGAGTTTTATACAGAGGCACGCTCCGTGCTGGGCCGATGCGCTTCTGTTAACAATAAGCAGAGCACGCGGGAGGAGCTGGCGTTGCAGCTCTGGCTGTTCTATTATATCGCGGAAACGCCCCTTTATCCCGCCGACTACGACAAGGCGACGCCGGAGAGCATTTTTGACAATAATGATCATACCGTCAAACATGACATGTTTTCCTTCCTCTACGTGATGAGCCGTGACGCCTCTCCGATGGCGCGCCGCCTCCATCTCCGGGGCAAGACGCTGTCCGACTTGCTGGCCACTTATGCGGCTTCCATCTATGCGCAGTTCCGGAACCGTTATGATCCGGATTTGGAGGAGAAGCACGAGGCCCTGAAAAGGTCGTTCGTTCCGTTAAACCGGAAGTATTTGGAAGAAGAACTCAAGAAACGTGATATCGTTTGCAATGTCAATCCCCAGTATTACGTCTTTCTCAACAAGCTGGCAGTAAACAATATCAGGAATAAAAGGTTAAAAAATTACGGAATTATCTAGAATAATCTTGTTCCCCTCCTACTTCGTAGGGGGAAACAAAAAAGGCTCCCTTTTTTGAAAGGAGCCTTTTTGCAAATAAATTTGGGGCCTATATACTTACGTAGCCAAAATTTTCAATGGCCTACTATCCGTTCCGTTTTGCACTGTCACGGGCATCTTGAGAGGCGTTTGTTTCAATCACCTGAGCAATCCAGTCTTCTATCTTCATATTCGCTCTAACGGCTTCCTTCATTGCCAGATTGAGAACATGGCTACTTAAAGGAACCACCAATTGAGACTTCATCTCTGTGGGAGAAAGTCGCTCACCCGCCATAATACGGTGCAAAATAGCATGGAAATGGCTAGGGATGGAATTTCTTTTGCTGGAAAACCAGTTATCAATAGTGGACCTTTGTATATCAAGAGCTTTTGCCAAAGCACTCCGGGAAACGGCGTTTTCTTTCATCCATTTCCTTAGTTGTTCAAGAGATACCAGAGGCGTGTTCTCCATACCGTCATTTTCTCCTCTTTGAGCGATTTTGTCGAAAAATAATCTATTGCATCCTGCAATTCTTCTGGACAATCTGTCATATAATATACTATACAGCTCATAGGAGCGCACATGACGAATATTGTAGCCAAAGAAAAACAGGGCAATTTGATAGTTTTGCCGGATTTGTCCGCGCAGGCTTATGAATGGCTTTGCAAGAAGAGCGTTAAGGAACAGATTTCTATTCCCGCTTTGATTGAGCAATTGATATTGGTCAAGTTGGTCCGTACTGAACTATTGAGAAATACAACGCCGGAATAATTCATATTCACCATAATCACTATGAAGAGAAACTTATTTATAACGTGTGCATTAGGTCTATTGACCTGTGCTTTTTCGGTCCAAGCGTCCGACCCTTGGAATTATTATAGAGTAGGCAGTTCTTACAGTTCCCCATCCTATACTCAGAAATACGATTCTACCTTTGGGATGAGTATCAAGGGCGTTTATGGAATCGCTGGAGATAGCGACATGCCCAACCTTGGAGGAGGCTTACTTGGCCTAAATTCCTATACTGAAACAGGAGACATCGTACATGAATTGTCTTTGACGGCAGGATTGATGTCTTCTGATGCTAAACATTTCAATGCTTTTGATATTGGCCGCGAATGGGGATATTCCGACGCTCAAATTCAACATTTTCTAAATGAGAAAAATATTACGAATGTTGACCTGAAAATCAAATACCAAACATCTATTCCATTACTGGCGGGATATACATTGAACCTTCCATTAGTACAGGAGAAGGCATATTTCTTCTTAGGCGGTAAAATTGGCGTAACTTTCAATTCTTTGAGAGCCACAGCTACGATTGATAGAAAAGTCTGGCTGAGTGATTCCACTTATCGAATAGAGAGAGGTAGAGCTAGTGCAACTGAGGTCAATGCCGATTTTACATTCTCTGCTACGTTAGGATTCCGCTTTGCCATTGGTAATACAACAGATTTGATTTTAGGGTACGAACTCCTCAAATTCCACGATACTGACCCTTACCATGTCATCCAAGCAGGCATTAGCTGGTCATTCTAACCCCTTTGGCGGTGAATTAACTGGCGTCCCTCTCTTCGGAGGGGGGCGCATTATAATCCTTAAACCACTTTAATAGCTATGAAATCTCTCTGTTCTATCTGTGCTCTTTTAGCTCCACTGTTGATAATTTCTTGTGGTTCTATTGTTAATGGAAGAAAACAAAGAGTCGGTTTTTCAAGTTCTCCAGATGGAGCTACCGTTTCCATTGATGGTATGCCACGGGGAAGGACTCCGATAACTATAGAATTGGAAAGGGATGAAGACCATACAGTTAGAATAACTCTTCCGGGCTATTATCCCTATTCAGCAACTCTAACTCATAGTGTTTCTGGCTGGGTATGGGGCAATCTTCTTTTAGGAGGCATCATTGGATTAGCCGTTGATGCCAGTACAGGAGGCTTATATGTCTTAAGCCCCGACCAAGTACAAGCTCAACTCGTACCTGGCCGTCGTTTAGTCCAAAACAAGAACAAACAAAAGCATCAAGCCCATTTGTTTGTAGTATTGAATCCTAAGCCAGAATGGAGGAAAATTGATAATTTTAAAAAAATCTGAATAATTTTTATTGGAATCGCATGACCGGCCGTCACCTTGTTCGCAGGGTGGCGGCTTTTTATTTCCAGCACAACCCCATCAAAACCTCAAATGCCTCATTCTCGTTCCTGTAGCATTGCCTGAAACAGAATTCATCTACATATTTCTGTAGGTGTTTAAGAGAGACATGGTGAAATATCCCATGAATCCCTCTCTTCAATAAGGCCCAGAAGCTTTCAATTCCATTAGTATGAACCCCATTTCCCGCGCTGAACATAACATTATGGTCAATCATAATGCGGGTAAGGTTCTTATTATTAGGATAATCTAGAATATTGTAGCCCTTGAACTGGTCCGTCATGACTTTGGTATTAGCCTTGCAAACCTTACTAAGGACATTGAACAATTGTTTGCCCGTCAATTGCTTACCATCTTCATTCCGATTGGCAACGACGGCATGAACTTTCCCGGTTCCCCTTTCTCTGACTCCAATGACAGGGACTTTAGCGGTCTCTCTTCCTCTAGGATTTTTCGGCAAATCGTCATCATCCCCATGTTCATTCTTCTTCCGGGGTTTTCCTCCAACATAAGTTTCATCAATCTCAACAATCGCCTCAAAAGTTTCTCCTACCTCTCTTTTTGCCATTGCCCCTCTAATCTTGTGCATCATCCTCCAAGCTGTTTGATAAGAAACGCCCAATTCTCTTTTCAATTGCATAGCTGAAATCCCTTTTTTAGATAAACAAACCATATTGATAGCATACAGCCAATGTTTCAAAGGCATTCTTGTTTCCTCAAAAATGGTTCCCTTGAAAATAGAGAATTCCATCTTACAGTTGTTGCAATAGGCATTGCGGCAGTTATAGTGCGCATGATAAACTTTCTCCGTTTTCCCGCAAAGCGGGCATTTTATCTTGCCGCTAAACTGTTTTTCAATGAGATATTTTGCAAAGCTCTCATCATTAGGAAATTTTTCAATAAATTCGCCGTATGTCATGTTCTACTCCTTTCTTTTTCTGGGAGTTGTGCAATGGATTTATGGGGGAGTTACAAGACTATTCTAGATAGTTCCGAAAAATTATATTTCCGTTCCCAGAATGAAGTATTTTGTGGAAATGCTGGTGAACCTGTTTCCGGGCCAGAGTGGGGCAGTAAAGAACTACCTCCGGATGGCGGGCTATGCGGACAGGGAAATTCCGGACTTGATCAACCGGACGGTGGGGCGTACTCCGGCCACGGAATTTTTGTACAAGGGCATGCCTAAGGATGCGCAGAAGGTAAAGCCGTGAAGCAGGACAAACGCTTAAGAACAGCAGTTTCCCAAGGCAGACGGAATTTCCTTTCCGGACAACTTAAAGCCGTCTGTCCCTTGTTCCCGGAAAAACGGTATTTTTGTGGAGGATGAAGAGGTTGGTAACGCTGTGATTTTTATGCTTTTCTGAATATAAAAGTTTGTTAGAGTTCCGGGCATGACTATCCCTGTTGAATTGAGGTGCCCGATGTGCGGCGCGCTGCTGGCGATGGAAGATGTGAATATGGCCACGGATATGGCTTTATGCCGAGCCTGCAACAAGATAAGCAGGTTTTCAGAGCTTGTTCAGGAGGAAAGGGATGAGGAAATCCTTGATTCCATCCCCCGGCGCATGAACGTGACAAAAACGGCACGGGGATTGGAAGTAACGTACAGGAAGCCCAAGGGCTCCGGATTTTTCCTGTTGCTGTTTGCATTGATTTGGAATGCTATTACTTATGTGACCATGTTTGCGATGATGGGGAAAATGGCCCATGAGAGTCTATTCGGGCAATTGTTCCTGATTCCTTTCGTTCTGGTCGGGTTCGGTACGTTTCTGGGTGCTGTTTATGTGTTGTTCGGCCGTATGACGCTGACCCTGTCGCCCGGAACGGGAGAGCTGTTCCGCGGGGTTGGGGGCCTGGGCCGCCGCCAGCAGTTTCTTCTGGCGAAGGATTCCCGCATTTCCATTGAGGCGAGTAATATACAGCAGAATAATAAGGTGCTGAACAAGATTGTAGTGGAACAACCGGACGGCAAGCCGTTCGAGTTCGGTACAGGTATTGCGGAGAAGGAAGCCCAGCAGTATGTGGCGGCCCTTCTGCGGCAGATGAGAGGGTAGGGCTGCTGTTCCGGCATTCCAGGGAAGGTGAAGGAATGCCAGGGAGAGCCGGCCTTTATTGCCGCAGGATTGGAAACGCCTTGGTGGAGCTGTTTCTCCGGCAGCAGGGGGGCGTCTGCCCGTGGGAGCGGCGCGGAAGGAAAAGCGGCGTATCCATTTCCGGGAAATAATTGGGTGGGCAAATCGTCCTGTTTTTATCAAATCCGTTGCTAAAGAGTCATGGATGCCGCTTGCAGGATTGCCCCGGAAATTTCAGAAATAATATTTTGATTGATATGGCAGGCAAGCCGCGTAAATTAACGTATGATGAAGAGAGCGCATCTATTGTTGATTCTGTGCAGTTTGCTTTGCGGGGCGGCGGGGGCGCAGAGCCGCCCGGCCACTCCGCCGAACATGGTGGTCATTCTGGCGGACGACCTGGGTTACGGGGATTTGGGCTGCACGGGGTCCAGGCAGATTAAAACGCCTTCCCTTGACCGGCTGGCGAAGGAGGGCGTGTTCTGCTCCCGGGCGTATGTGACGGCGCCGATGTGCTCCCCCTCCCGCATGGGGTTGCTGACGGGCCGTTTCCCCAAACGCTACGGCATCACTACGAATCCCAATATCCAGGTGGATTACCTCCCGGAGTCCCATTACGGGCTGCCCCTGACGGAAAAACTGGTTCCGGAGTATTTGAACCCCTGCGGCTACCGGAGCGCGGTGTTCGGCAAGTGGCATCTGGGCCACACGAAAGGACACACGCCGCCGGAACGCGGCTTCACGCGCTGGTGGGGGTTCCTGGGCGGTTCCCGGTCTTATTTTCCCGTGAAGAAGGAGGCTGAAGGCCTGAATCCCTCCATGATTGTGTCCAATTTTACGGATAAGACGGATATTACCTACCTGACGGATGATATTACGGACAGGGCGGTTGAGTTCCTCCAGGAGTCCAAAAAGGATAAAAAGCCGTTTTTCATGTTCGTTTCCTACAATGCTCCCCATTGGCCCAACGAAGCCAAACCGGAGGACATCGCCAAATTCAAGAACGTGCAGGACAAGGAACGCCGGATTTATTGCGCCATGGTGTATGCGATGGACAAGGGAATAGGCCGTATTCTGGATGCCTTGAAGAAGGACGGTCTGGAAAAGGACACGATTGTCGTGTTCCTGTCGGACAACGGCGGCGCTCCGGAAGCGTCTTCCTGCAACGCTCCTTTCCGGGGAGCCAAGAGGCAGCATTTTGAGGGGGGCGTACGCGTGCCTTTCATCATCAGGTATCCGGCGGACAAGCGGCTGATTCCCGGAAGCGTCTGCAAGCAGCCCGTTTCCACCGTGGACCTGCTTCCGGCCCTGCTGAAGGCAAACGGACGTCAAATCCCCAAGAAACTGGACGGCATGGATATTCTGGAGCTGGTGGCGAACAGGGGAACGCCTGTTCCGCGCACGTTGTTCTGGTGCACGGATTATACGTCCGCCGTGCTGGACGGGGATATGAAGTACCTGCTTGTGCCGGACCGTGCTCCGCAGTTTTACAGCGTTACGGATGACCCCCAGGAGCAGAAGGATTTATATTTTTCCAGGCACCAGGATGCGGATTCCTTGGCCAGGAAGCTGGGAACGTACCTGACCACGACGCCCGCGTGCCGTTTTCCGGACAGCATCAGCTGGTCTGCGAAGCTGATGAGGGAGTACGACAAGGCCACGCCGGACAAACAGCCTGAATGAGGCCGCATTGGATCTCGCCGGGGGCTCTGCGCTGCGGGTCAATACGCAGTGGCGCCTGTCGGCGGGATGGCAGGGCCGCGGGAATGCGGAGCCGTCCCTTTCTCCCGCGGGGCATGGTTGCCATTCCGGTGGCTGCTCCTCCCCTCCGTTGCGGATAGCCGGGCTATATGGTGGCCGGGCGGAATAAAATGCCTTGGTTTGGATTGGAACGTTCCGTTGACCGGTACGGAATCATGGTTTTCATGGTTCTGTTTTTCCGTTAAAAAAGCGCCTTATTTCAGGCGCTTGGGTTCCGCGATGCGGAGGATGCGTTCTCCGGGAAGGGCCAGGTTGCCCTTGTCCCGAGCGATCATTTCAAAGTAATGGGGATCCTGGGAAATCCAGATGAATTCGTTCTTGGCCTGTTCCATCTGCTCCCTGGATTTTTCCAGATGCGCCTGGAGGAAGGAACGCTCATGCTCCAGGGAGCGCAGGTCTTTCCATGGCTTGAAGCACACCAGGGAGAGCAGCATGGTCAGGCAAAGGGCCAGGACGATGGCAAAGAGGCGCAGAGCCCTCTGGACGATCAGGGCACGTTTCTCCCGGCGGATTTCAAGCTCCGCCAAGGTAAAACGATGGTAATAGCGGCGTCTCCAGAGCATTCTTTGCAGTTAAACAAAGCATTTTTGATCATAAAATGTGGATTTTGCCACCATAAACTGCGTCATCCCCCAGTTCCTCTTCAATTCTAAGCAGCTGGTTGTATTTGGCCATGCGGTCGGAACGGCTCAGGGAGCCGGTTTTGATTTGTCCGGCATTGGTCGCTACGGCAATGTCCGCAATGGTGGCGTCTTCCGTTTCCCCGGAACGGTGGGAGATGATGGCGGAGTATTTGTTGTCCTTGGCCAGTTCCACCGTGTCCAGCGTTTCCGTCAGGGAACCGATCTGGTTGACTTTCACCAGAACGGCGTTCGCCACGTGGCGGGAAATGCCCTGGTTCAGGAATTCCACGTTCGTGACGAAGAGGTCGTCTCCCACCAATTGGGTGTTGTGGCCCATGGCCCTGGTGAGCTGTTCCCAGCCCAGCCAGTCGTTTTCCGCGCAGCCGTCTTCAATGGAGATGATGGGGTATTTTTTCTGGAGCTCCTGGTAGTAGGCCGTCAGTTCCTCCGCCGTTCTGCCGCGGCCGTCCGATTTCTTGAAGACGTACAGGTTCTGGGAAGGGTCGTAGAATTCGGAGGAAGCCACGTCCAGGGCAATGAAGATGTCCGTGCCCAGCGTGTAGCCGGCGCGTTTCACGGCCTGGGCGATGCATTCCAGGGCGTCGTCCGCGGATTTCAGGGAAGGGGCAAAGCCGCCTTCATCCCCCACGGCGGTGGACAGGCCGCGGTCGTGCAGCACGTCCTTGAGCGCATGAAAGACTTCCGCGCCGTAGCGCAGGGCTTCCCGGAAGGTGGGCGCGCCCTTGGGCATGATCATGAATTCCTGGAAGTCAATGGGGGAGTCCGAATGAGCGCCTCCGTTGATGATGTTCATCATCGGGACGGGCAGTACCTTGGCGTTCGGGCCGCCCAGGTATTTGAAGAGGGGAAGATTGAGCTGGATGGCGGCGGCCTTCGCCACGGCCAGGGAGACGCCCAGGATGGCGTTGGCCCCCAGGCGGGATTTGTTGGGCGTGCCGTCCAGGTCGATCATGATTTTGTCAATGGCCGGCTGGAGGGTGGCATCGTGCCCGGAGACTTCCGGCGCGATGATCTTATTGATGTTTTCCACGGCCTTGAGAACGCCCTTGCCGCCGTAGCGCTTGGCGTCCCCGTCCCTGAGTTCCCAGGCTTCATGCTCCCCGGTGGAGGCTCCGCTGGGGACGGATGCGCGTCCGATGGCTCCGCCGGCCAGGGCCACGTCCACTTCCACGGTGGGATTGCCCCGCGAATCGATAATTTCACGGCCGCGGACGTCGATGATTTCCAGTTCGTTCATGATCATAAGATTTTTTATTGTCTTTTTTGGACCATGGAACGGCTTTTTTCGTTCCAGGGAACCATGTCATGACCGTGAAAATTCCGGGTTCAAGCGCGAAACTGACGCAGAACGGAGGCGATGTACTGAAGCACCTCCGGGTCCGTGATGCCGCCGCAGAATTGGAAGGGCTTGCCTTCCGGCTGGGGAACTAGGATGTGGCGGGGGGCGGAATTCCGGGTCCCGGTGCCGCCTTCGGATGTGGCGGTAGTCGAATTCCGGATCCCGGATGGTTTTCATCACGATTTCCGATTGGGCGGGCAGCAGGAAAGTCCAGGTGCGGCCCATTGGACCGATGCCTCGGAACAGGGCCGCTTTCCCCGGTTGCGCGGTAATCGTGGTTTTCCCCAGCAGCATTTCCAGGCAGGTAAAGAGGTAAATGCCTTCCAGAACGGTAAAAAGGACGGCAAAGATACGGAGGGAGAATTCCTCTTTGCCGGGACCGAAGGACAGCCAGATGACGACCAGCGTAAGCGCCCCGAAGGCGGCGGCTCCCATGCATCTGAGCAATCCTCTGAACAGGGGATGCCTGTACGTGAGCGTGATTTTTCCATTGGCGGTTTTCACCGCCAGATGCCTGGGAGGGGGAACCCGGAATCCGGGTTCCGGAGCCGGGAAGGGCAGCTCCGTGGAAGTTCCGCAATTGCCGCAGGTGACCGTCTCCCGGCGGTCGTCCGTGTCCGCCGCGGAGAAGGGCGCGCCGCATCCGGGACATTTGAATTGTTCAGGGCTGGGAAGCATGGGGAGAGGGGTGCTGCCGGTTGGGAGGTTACCACAGGGGGCCGGGAGCCGCCATTCATTTTTGGGCGGCCTTCCGGGAAAGGGGAAAAGGGCGGGAGAAGCCCGGAACGGGATGAGGATTCCCGCGTCCGGGAGTTCCCCCTTGTACGGCGCATGGCCTCCATGTAGGATGGCGCCCATGATTGAGAGCAGGCGGCAGTTGAGGGAAAGGATTGAGGCGTTGGCGGAACCGGAATTCCGGAAGTTTTCCGCTTCCCTTATTCCCGGCGTCAACCGCCTGCTGGGCGTCCGTCTCCCCGTTCTCCGGAACCTTGCCCGTGAGGTGGCGCAGGGGAATTGGCGGGAGCTGCTGGAAAATCCCGCCGCTGCTCCGTATGCGGAGGAAGTGATGCTGGACGGCATGCTGATAGCGCTGGCGCGCATGGAGACGGAAGAGCGCCTGGAACAGGTCGCGCGCTTCGTGCCCCGCATGGATAACTGGGCTGTCTGCGATACTTTCTGCACCAGTTTGAAGTTCTGTAAAAAGCATCCTGCCCTGGTCTGGGAGTTCATCCAGCCGTATTTAACGTCCGCCCGGGTTTATGAGGTCCGCTTTGCCGTGGTGATGATGCTGGCCCATTTCATCACGGAGGATTACGTGGAACAGGTGCTGGTCCTGCTGGATGGCGTGCGGCATGAGGATTATTACGTGAGCATGGCGGTGGCGTGGGCGGTTTCCGTCTGTTATGTGAAGTTTCCGGCGCTGACGCTGGAGTATTTGAGGAATTCGTCCCTGTCCGATTTCACTTATAACAAGGCCTTGCAAAAAATTATTGAATCCCTGCGGGTTAGCCGGGAAGACAAGAATTTGATGCGGAGCATGAAACGCAAATAGGCGGCGGCTCCATGTCCGCGCGGCGGGAATCGCAGGAAAAGGGATGCGCGAAGATAGTGACGCAGGGAAGGGGGCCCATGCCGGAACGGGGCCTTGATTCCTTCCCGTGCAGGGTATGGAATGAGACGCTTACTATTAAAACCATGCCTAATATTAACGATAACTTCCTCAAGCTGCAGGCGGGATATTTGTTCCCGGAAATAGGGCGCCGCGTGAATGCGTTTGCCGAGTCCCATCCGGAGGCGGCCAAAAGGCTGATCCGCTGCGGCATCGGAGACGTGACGGAACCGTTGCCTATGGCGGCCATTGAAGCCATGCACCAGGCGGTGGACGATTTGTCCACCCATGAGCGCTTTCACGGCTACGGTCCGGAGCAGGGCTATTTCTGGCTGAGGGAGGCTATCGCAAAAAAGGCCTACCAGGTCCACGGCGTGCATGTGGAAGTGGATGAGATTTACGTGTCTGACGGCGCCAAGTGCGATACGGGCAACATTCTGGACATTTTCGGGCCGGGCAACAGGATCGCCGTGCCGGATCCGGTTTATCCCGTCTATGTGGATACCAATGTGATGGCCGGGAATACCGGGGATTCCAGCGCGGACGGTTCGTATGAAGGGCTGGTGTACCTCCCCTGCACGCCGGAGAACAATTTTGTGCCGCAATTGCCGGATGAACATGTGGATTTGATTTACCTGTGCTTCCCGAACAACCCCACCGGGGCCGTGGCTTCCCGGAATGAACTGCTGAAATGGGTGGAGTATGCCCGGGCTAACCACGCCATTATTTTGTACGATTCCGCGTATGAGGCATTTATACAGGATTCCGCCGTGCCCAAGTCCATTTTTGAAATTCCCGGCGCGCGGGACTGCGCCATTGAGTTCCGCTCCTTCTCCAAGCAGGGGGGCTTCACGGGGGTGCGCTGCGGCTACGTGGTGATTCCCAGGGAATTGCACGGCCATGATTCCAAGGGGAACAAGGTTCCCATCAGCCAGCTCTGGAGCCGCCGCACCAGCACGAAGTTCAACGGAGCTTCCTACATCGTCCAGCGGGGCGCCGCGGCCCTGTTTACGCTGGAAGGCATGGCGCAGACCGCCGTGCTGATCAGCCATTACCTGGGGAACGCCGCGCTACTGCTGAATGCCTGCCGCCAGGCGGGCATGCGCGTGTGGGGCGGGGAAAACGCCCCGTATGTCTGGGTGCAGTGTCCGGACGGCCTGGATAGCTGGGAGATGTTTGACAAGATGCTGTATGAGGCGAATGTGGTCATTACGCCCGGTTCCGGCTTTGGTTCCAGAGGGGAAGGGTTCTTCCGCATTTCCGCGTTCAATTCACGGGAAAACGTGGAAGAAGTCTGCCGCCGCATCCATGCCCTGTTTGCCAGATAAAGAGGCGTTCCCAGGCAGAGTTCGTCAGGCCGCAGTGCGGGAAGCACTGCGGCTGCGCGCATGGTTGGGATGGGGAAAGCGAGTAGGATGGAGTATCCGTCAACGCGGCGGAGGTGGAGAGTGCCGTATGGATTCCCCTGCCGGAACGCTTTTGTTCATGGAAAAAGGATAAGTTAATTAACGGTCAATGGCCCGGATAGACCTGTTTCCAGGTTTTGCCTTCGTCCGTGCTTTCATAGATGCCTTTTTCCGCGTACAGGGTGATGTGCCTGTTGTTCGCGGTGTCAATCAGCAGGTTGAAGGCGGCTCCCCAGTCTTCCTTGTCGGAACGCTTCTGCCAGTTTCTGGCGTTGCGTTCGCTGGAGTATACTCCCTTGCCGTCCAGCGGGACGGCGAGCATGAAGGTATCGTCCAGGCGGCGCCTGTCAATGGCCAGCGTAGGCTGCGCGACGGGCAGCCCCTGAAGCACGCGGTTCATGGTGCGGCAGTCATTGAAGGAGGTGTAGACGCCCTGGGTGGAGAAGACGTAGAGCTGGTCTGCGGCGCGGGTGTCGTAAACCAGCCTCAGGAAGCCCGCTCCCTGCACTTCGTTTTTCTGCTCCCATTTCTTTCCGTTGTTGGTGGAGATGAAGATTTTACTCGTGTTGGCCTTGCGGTCCGCCGTCACGGCTCCAATCCT
>OGQK01000630.1_pt1 | contig 22055 bp, 27 predicted proteins | sample 1553221 | NCBI WGS metagenome assembly OGQK01 (sample SAMEA2579996, study PRJEB22360) | human gut metagenome | biome: human gut; feature: human-associated habitat; material: faeces | place: Denmark | collected 2008/2010 | reverse complement strand
CCGTCTACTGCCGGTGGGTCAACAAAGGGACTTTCGGCAATAAGGCGTGGACTGGAGTGGCTTTGGCACGCATGGACGTGCGGTCCGGCGGCGAAAGCTTCAACATGTTCGTAGACAATTCCCCTGAAGACCGGATGCAGAATCGTTTTCTGTACGTCGTGGGAAACACGGTTTCCTTCCGCACATCGTATGATGCGACCATTCCAGCAAACACATGGCATGCCGGCAGCGTATCGTTTCCGGTGACGACGGTTTAGGCCGTGATGTACGAGGCGGATGTGACGAAACCTTCTCCGTTCTGGCTGCCACCAAGATTCCTGTAGGTGAATTTGCCGTCCGGCAGTATGGTGAAATCTCGTTGGCTGCTACCGTCACGCCCACTGTACGCCCACCTCGTCGTAATCAATGGACGCCAGCCAGCCGGCAGGACGCCGAAATTGCCGGTATCCCATGATGCCGTGACAGCGCTCTTCCATTCCACGAGGATTTGCACCACATTCCCGGCTTTCACGCCCGTCACCTTGCCATACTGGCAGGTGATAAGCGTCTGGGTTACGGAAAACTATTCCGTCATCCAACAGCCGTGCGCCGTGGAGTAGGCGGATTTCGGGTCGCCAAGCATCTGCACCTTCCCGCTACGAGCAACAAGCAAGCTGAAACCGCAGGACGGGAACGCGATGATGCTCATGTCGGCGAGCGGACGGAACGCTTCAGGGATGGTCTCATTCGCCGTCGAGTAGTTCTGCTGTCCACTGCCGGTGAACTTGACGTTGCCGTTGATCGTGACGACGCGTCCGACGCGACACAGAGTGAGGCTGTCGAATGTATATGGCGGTTTCCATTGCTGGGTTACGGAATCCCACAGCTTCGACATGGGAGGCAGCTGTTTGATGAGCATGACCGGCGTGCCGGGCGTGATCCCGCTGATCGGGATGCGGGCGATCGGGATCCACACCGTGCCGGAGGCCGAGTGGATGCTGCCCGACGGGACGGTCGGATCGGCGGCCGTTCCGGTGTTTGGCGTGCCTTTGAGCACGGCGATGGCAGCGGTCTCGATGTTCTGACCGTTCCGCGTGTATTTGAGACAGACGAGGTCGTTGCGGTTCCGGCCGCTCACTCCGCTTTCGATGGTCGCGGTCTCGGCCTCGGTGACTCGCGCGTATCGTCCTTCGACCACGAGATTGAGGACGGGGATCAGCGCATGGTTGGCGTCCTGCATGGTGACCGCGGGGAATTTCCCGTCAGCCCCCTGCAGCAGGTAGCTGCCGTTGCCGATGATTCCGGCTTGCATGGCGCCCATGTCGCCGCTGGTGATGTGCGGTGTGCCGCCCTTGCCTGTGATGAGCGTGGTGGTCATGTCAGTCCTTTCCCTCGGTAAGCCATGCCGTGTAGGCCGCGTCCTGCGTGGCGGCGAGTTTCTTGAATTCCTGCTGGCATGAGGTGCATGCCAGCGCCTCCTGCGTCACTCCGTCCGCGGTGGTGTGTTTGATCTGGTGCCAGTCGCTCGACGTGCGCGGATCTCCGTCGGTGAGGTATGCGCTGTCGTGGCAGCGGTCGCATGTGTATTTGGTGATGTTCGTGGTTTTTGCCATGATGTTCCTTTCAGGCGAGTCTTTGCCAGACGTGTCCGCCGATGATGGTGTGGATTTCCTTCCATGTGCCGCCATGGTCGTTGGGGTCTCCGGCGACGCACCAGTAGAGCGAGCCGATTGGGTGTGCGGCGAGGAAGGATGCCGCTGTCGCGCTGGATTGCGCGGTGATGGTGCCGTCCGGGCCGATGGTGATGGTCGTGCCATCGGGTTTGACGCCGCCGAGGGTGACGGTGGATGCCACTGGCAGCGCGTACTTGTTCGCGCCGGACTGGATGCCGTCGAGCTTCTTCTTGTCTGCGGCGGCGAGGAGCCCGTCCGGCACATGGCGCCGATGATGTGGCCTGTGCGACGGTGATGGCAGCCGTCTCGTCGGTGCGGGTCACTGTGACGGGAGCCGATGCAGTGATGTCCAAGATTCGCGCCTGCGCCGCGGCCAACGCGTTCTGCGCCGTGGTGGTGGCCGTGTCGGCTTTTACGCCGGCCTGTTTGGCGAGGTCTCTGGCGCCTCCGATTTCGGACGAGGCGTCGGATGCGGCCTTGTTGGCTTCGGTGGCGGTTTTGCGGACCGTTTCGAGGTCGGCGGCGGTCACATCGGCGCTGAACGTCCAGTTGGAGAGGGTGAGGCCGCTGCCGGCGTAGTAGGCGTGGCCGTCTCCGGAGCTTGATCCACCGCCGCCGGTCTCGCCGGTCGATTCCGTGGATGCGGTGGTCGCCTCGTAGGTTACGGTCGGGATGCCGTCTTCGATTTTGATGATTTTTTTGGTGATTTCGGCGGTGACCTTGATGCCGGTGGTGTTGTCGCGGCCGGTCACGGTGTCGCCCACGTCGAGGTCGATGCCGTCGGATTCCACATCCACGTCGATGCTGCCTGTATCTCGCAGCTCCTGGAGCTTTGTCTTGCCTTTGGTCTCGAGTTCGGCGGCGTCGGCGTTGCTGAGCTCGTAGACGCTTGTGCGCTCGTCCGCGCCTTTGATGGTCTGCGTGTGGCTGAGCGTGCCTTTCTGGTCGGCGTACCAGTGGACGACGATCCTGTCCTTGAGTTCGCCCTTGCCGAGGCAGATCAGGTGGTTGATCGGATGCGAGGCGAGGGTCGCGTCGAAGTCGATGAGGTCGGAGTCGATGAGGTCGCCGGCGGCCGTGATCGGCGGCGCGTCGACTGTCACGCCGTTCTGCGCTGCGGTGATGCGCAGCCGCAGTCCTGATGCGCGCAGCATCTTGGACAGGCCGCTCCACGCGTCGCAGTACCGGTCGAACTGCCAGTTTGCGGTTTTGGATGTGCCTTCCGTGACGGTGAGGATGTCCTGCAGTCCGATACGGGAGATGACGGTGCGCAGGAGCGTGCCGATCGTGCCGCTCATGGTCAGGTAGTCCTTGCCCTTGTCGGGTTCGAGGATCTTCGAGGCGAGCAGGCCGTGCCAGTCGCGACCGTGGTAGTTGAGCTCGCCCTCGCCGCCGGTGACGCTGGTCTTCACGTCGTCGACGATGCCGCCCCAGCCGGTGCCGTCGACCCACCATCGGCAGCCTGGTTCCAGACATGCCGGGCATTGGAGGTCGAAGTCGTTCTCCCCCGACCCGTATGCCAGGTCGAGCGTCCATGAGGCGTACGAGCCGGACGGCGTGCCGTTCGTGTCGGTGACGATCAGGTCCATGGCGGTTCGCTCCTCTCCTCGATCGCGGTCAAGTCGAATTTGAATCCGCCAGCCCAGCTGATCGTGCTCATGCCGGGCGGCAGCGGTTCGAAGATGTAGGTTCCGGATCCGCGTCCGGTGCCTCGCACGGCTTTGCCGAAGAGGTTGGTGCGCAGGCCGGTGTCCGAGATCATCGTGACGGTTCTGCTATCGGAGGCCGCGTCGATTTCGAGTCTGCTGCCAGCCGGTATGGTCGCGTCGACCTCGTACCGGTTCGTGCCGATGATGATGTACGGGTTGACGCACGGGCCGAAGATCGTGAGCTTCACCGGCTGCGGCATGCCGGTCGCGTTGGTCACGGTGTCGAGGATGCTCATGCCGGCGTAGTCGTGCGGGTAGTCGTACGGGTAGTCGAGGTCGCCGCCGGCCTTGTCGGCTCGCGGGTCGTGGTGTTCGGTGGTCCCGCGCCGCCACACGCCGTCTGCAAGCACGATGGTCAGCTGCGTCTCGACCATCGTGGGCGTGATGGACTGCGGTTCGCTCTTCGCGATCCACGCCCTGGTCTCCCATTCGCCGTCGGCCACGAGGGTGCCTGGCGTGCCGGCGGCCATGTCGGCGTCGGCGAGGCGGCGCAGCAGGTCGAGCGTGGCGGTCGAGTCGTGGATCTTCACGGCGACGGTCTCCTCGCGCGCGCCGCGGGTGATGCCGGTCAGGCCGCGTGCGCCGATGCTGTAGTCCCAGACGCGGCCGCGTAGTCCGGCGAGCGTTTCGCCGTACAGAGGCCCTTCGAAGCCGATTCGCTCACCTGTGGCGGCGCACGCGTATTCAAGCGATTGCACTTCTCACCTTCCTTGCGAAGTCGCGGTCCCCTATCGTCGGCGTACACCTGGCGATGATCGATCCGAGGTCGTCGTGCAGCGATTCGACGGCCGCGATGAGTTCCCGCAGATCGCCGTCGCCGGCATTGGCACCGGTGCCGGCCGTGACGTTCAGCCTGCCGGTCTTCGACCAGTCCGCGTCGGAGAGGCTCATCGTGGAGACGAGCGAATCCATGGAACGGCTGACCACATGCGCGGAATCGTCGATGCCCAATGCCATGCCACGTCCGACCATCACGCCGACCTCGTCGCGGAACACACGCGACGGGGAATGGATGCCCAAAGCGTTCTTGGCCTTGTCCACCAAGCCCGACAACGCGTTGGTGATGCTGGAATACAACGAGCCGACCATTCCTGTGATGCCGTTGATCAATCCCTGGATGATGTTGCGTCCCGCGCTGACGAGCCAGCTTCCCGCGCCGGACACCGCGCTCCGGACGGTTCCGCCGATCCCGCTCACGACGCTCCCGACACGGCCAACCATGTTGCTTACGGTGCCGACGATGCCGCCCCAGACGCTCGACACAATGCTTCCGACGCCATTCCACAACGCGGCCCACACGCTCCGGATTGTCGAGCATGCGGCGGATACCACTCCGCTGACCATGCCGATGCCGGCGGAGACGACGCCTTGGATGCCGCCCCACACTGCCGACGCGATGCCCTGGATGGCCGACCACGCGGCGCTCCAGTTCCCGTTGACGACCGCGAGCGCCAGTTGGATGATGCCTTGGATGACGGTGAGTGCGGTGCTGATGATTGTGGTGATGATGGTCCATGCGCCTTGTGCGACGGTGGTTATGGTGTTCCATAGTCCGTTCCAGACCGTGCTGATGATGGTGGCGGTGGTTTGGAAGATGGTTTGGATGTTCTGTATTTCGGCTTGCAGGAGTGGTGTGATGGTGGTGATGAATGTTTGGATGCCGGTGATGATCGCGGTGAGTGCGGTCATGATGATGGGGCCGATTGCGTTCCAGACGTTTTGGAGGACGGTGGTGATGAGTGTCCATCCGGTTTGCCAGATTTGCTGGATTTGGCTCATGGTCTGGGTGATGAATGTGGCGATGGTTTGCAGGATTGGTTGGCATGCGGTGCTGATCTGGTTCCAGATTCCCGTGAACCATGTGGCGAAGCTGTTCCAGAGTCGTTTGCCCGTTTCGGTTTGGGTGAAGAACCAGGTTAGTGCGGCGACGACCGCGCCGATGGCGGCGACAAGCATGCCGATCGGATTCGCATCCAAGGCAGCGCTGAATGCCAATTGCACGGCGGTAGCAGCCTTGGTCACCGAGCTCCACGCCGATTGGGCGGCCTTGACGATATTGAACGAGCTGGCGAGTTGCTTCAGGCCGCCCGCCGCGCTTCCCACGTCGGATAATTTGCCGATCAGATCGAATGCGGCCGTGGCGGTCTTCTCCACGCCGGAGGCGGTCGCGGAGATGGCCTTCAGTCCGCCGGAAACCGTTTTCAGCCCGGCCGATACGATGTCCCAGCCCTTGACGGCGAGCAATGCGACGGCGATGGCTTTCAGGGCGCCGGACACCAGCGCGCCGTTCTGCTGCGCCCACTGCCCGACCGACTGCAGCCAGCCGCCCACGGTCATGAGCGCGCCGGTGAGCGTGTCGAGGACCGCCGCGAACCGCTGTGCCGCCAATCCCGCCGTCTGCCCGGAGTTGTCGAAGCCGAGCGCCTGCGATGCGGCCGAGACGAGCGCCGTGGCCACCGATGCAAGTCCGGTGGCGAGGTTCGCCAGCGCATGCAGGAAGGGCTGGAGAGCACCTGTCTCGATGAACGTGTTGACGAACGTCTTCGCCCATCCCGCGGCGTTGGCCAGGGACTGCGCGGCCGATGCGAGCAGATTCCCGAGCGCGGAGACGATGCCGCCGAATTTCGAGGAGGCCTCGCCGCCGAGGTTCAGTTTGGAGGTCAGCGAGACCATCGCGGCAGCCAGGCCTGACAGCTGCGCCCTGAGGCTCGTGACCGATGCCATGAGCATCTGGATCCCCGGCAGGTTCCGGACGAACGTGGAGAATGAGGCGAGCTTCGCCTGCGCTGTGGGGATTGCCTGCTCCAATCCCTTCTGCAATCCGGCGCCGACTTTCTCCAGCGTCGGTTTCACGGCGGCGGTGAACGAGTCGATGAGCGGTATGGCCTGGTTGAACAGGCCTCGCAGGCCGTTGAGGACCGGCGTGGCCGCGGTCTCGCCGAGTCGGCTCAACGCGGCCTTCACGTTGGCCAGGGCGCCGGCGAACGTGGTGCCGGCGCTTTGTGCGGCTCCGCCCAATCCTTCCTGCATGGCGTCGGCGAAGGTCTGGAAGTCGATCTTGCCGTCCGAGACCATGTCGGACACTTCGGCGCTGGTCTTGTTCAGGTGCTTGCCGAGCATCTGGAGGACCGGGATGCCGCTCGACATGAGCTGGAGCATGTCGTCGCCCTGGAGCTTGCCTCGGGCGGCGACCGATCCGAAGATCATGCCGATGTCGGTGAGGCTTCTGCCGCTGATCTGCGCGGTGTCGGCGACGGTCTTGAGGACCTGGGTGAGCTCGCCGCCCTCCTTGACGCCGGAGGCGGAGAGGCTGGCCGCGACGGTGGCGGCGTCGCCCAGTCCGAATGCGGTGCCCTTGACGGATGCGAGCGCGTCGTTCATGATTTCGGTGACGCTTGCGCTGTCGTGGCCGAGGCCTTTGAGCTTGGCCTGCGCGTTCTCGATGTTGAGCGCTCGGGTGAAGCCGCCCTTGGCGGCCAGGGCGGTGATGCCGCCTGCGATGGTGGCGATCGCGCCTGTGCCGACCTTGCCGATCTTGCCGAACGCGCCGCCGATTTTCGAGATGAGGGTGTTGGAGCCTTTCCTGGAGGCTTTGCTGACGGCGTCGCCGATGTCGCCTTCGATGCTTTTGCCGAATCCTTTGCCGGATGGTTCGACGTGGACGTAGGCGACGCCGATGTCCTGTGCTGCCATCGTGCTCCTTACTGTGTGTCGGGATTCCGATGGCGGTCGGGATCAGAGGTCGTCGTTGATGTGGAAGTAGGCTTTGAGCCGTTCCCTGTCCTCGCGTTGACGGCGGGTGAGGTTGTGCGTCGGGGTTGGCGGGTGGAGTGGGTCGCGGTCGTGGTCGAACCATGGGCGTTTGCGTTGTCCGGACAGCGTCCAGACCGCCTGTTCGGCTCCGTCGGGCGCGTAGACGGCGTTCTGCAACGCCATCCACGAGTGGCTTGTGTGGTCTTTGAGGATTTCGCGGGTCAATGCCCAGGCGAGTCCCCAGTCGGTTCGCGGGCGGGCTCCCTCAATCCATTCCTGGAAGCGTACGGGCCCGTATACCTGCCCGTACGCGCGGATCCAGTCGTAGGCTAACGCCGCGCGGTGGTTGTTCCAGAGGTGGGCGAGGTAAACGCTTTTGGGTCCAGTCCGGATTCGTCGGCCCACGCCTTCACCGTGGCGATGAGGTAGGCGATCGGACGTTCCGTCTTGCGCAGCACGTTCCAGAAGTTCGGCTTCATCGCCTGGAAGTACGCGAGGAACGCGGCCATGCACGCGCTGGTCTCCTCGTCGGAGAGCGTCGGCCTGCTCTTGACCAGGAGGATGGTCTGCACGAGTTCGATGGGCAGTTCCGCGTTGTTGAGGTTCGGCAGGTCGAGTTTCACGCCGGCGACCTCGAGGTGCACGTCGGGCTTGAGCTCCTCGGCGTCGGAAAGGTCGACTTCGACCATGTGGTAGGTGTTGTCGCTCATGTTGGCTCCGTTCTGATGTTGGCGGTTGGTAAAAGGATCCCGTGCCGTCGACCGCCATCGGCGGCACGGGAAGAATCAATGGGTCACTCGGCGTCTTCGGTGACAAGGCCCCACGCGTGGAACTGCTCGCCCTTGTCTCCCTTGAGCATCTTGAACGTCATGCTGAAGTTCATGATCTCGCTGGACTTCAGGCTCACGTCGTCACGGTCGGACACCTTCGCGTTGGTGCCGTACAGGAGGAAGGGGCGGTCCCGCTGGTCGAGCGCGACCAATACGAGGATCCATTCCTTCTTCAGGCCGGCTCCCTTGATGCTGATGCCGCCGTCGGATTCCACATCCACGTCGAAGTAGGCGGACACCACGTCCTTGCGTCCCTCCATCGCGGCGAGCTGCAGCGTCCAGTAGCCCGGATCCGTGTCGGACAGGACGATGTCGCCGTTGTGCGCCCGGAAGTCGGTGCTGTCGCCCGGCTCCGGATGCAGTACGGCCCCGTCCTCGGTGGAATAGCCGATCGGCTTCTTGTTGGACGGCGGCGTCCAGTTCACGCCGGTCGGCGCGACGAACGTGCTGTCGCCCTTGGGGAACAGGAACAGCGCGTAGTTCTTAATCAGGCGCACGTTGCCGGCGGTATTGCCGTTGGACACGTACCCGTAGTCGGCCGCCCCCTGCGCCGCCTGCGCGCTGGTTTCGGATGCCGTCTGCTCGACGGCGATGGGTTCTTCGTTGCTGTCAGACATTCCTGTCTGCACCTCGCTTCCGTTCTGCGTGTGGCGGCACGTCTTTGCTTGTCTTTTCTTGTGTTTTCAGTTCAGGCGACGGACACCTCGAGCAGGAGCACGCCGTACGCGCACACCAGTCTCTTGTCCTCGTCGGTCATGCGTACCGGCCCGGATTCCAGTGACGCGTCGATGAGCGGCGCGACGGTTCCGAGCCTGATGATCTCCCTCGCGATTGCCGCCCACACGCGGGCGGCCTTGCCCCAGTCGCCCGTATGGTCCTCTCTCATGCAGCGCACGCCCAGCCGCAGCCGCACGTACTGCGAGATGGGAGTGCTCATGCCCTGCATGGAGTCGGCCAATGTGGCTTCCGTATAGGGCGGTTCGAGGTCGGATCGTTCGATCGTGTCGAACGTCACGCCAGGGAACAGCTCCCTGAGTCTCGGCAGGAGCAGCGGCTCCGTGCGCCGCGGGGTGACGGGGATGCTCATACGCGCATCCTCCCGAGCGTGTCCTCCAACGTGCCGTGCGCCCGCTCCACGGGTGCGGGGCAGAGAATGGCCACGCCATTGCGGTTCGCGCCATCATGGTCGCGCACCATGCACCGACTGTCGGTGACGGCCTCGTGGGCCGCGTCGCGCATGCGGTCACGCAAGGTCTCGTTCTTCAATACCTGCTGGCTGAACGCCTTGCGGTTGAACACGAATCTGCATCGCTTGGCCATGGCCTATCCCTTCCGTTCGCCCACGGTGAGCACGTCGCCGACGTGCCGTCCGCGGACGTTGCTCCACACCTGTGGGACGCCTTTGACGGGCAGGAGTAGGCCTCTGACTTTGATCAGGTCAGAGGCCTGGATGCCGGATGGCTGGCTGCCGCGGATGTGGATCGTGTATTCGATGTTCCGTGGATTGGCGTTTTCCTCGACCTGGTCGGTGGCGGAGACCGGCGCGACCAACGCCTGGAATATGCCGACACGCGAAGGCTTGCCCTGGATGAGGTTGCCGTCCGTGTCGGTGCCGGGCTGGCCGCGCCACACTTCGATGGTTTCCACTAGGAGACCTCCCCCGTTGCCATGTCGACGCTGAACACGCGTTGGGCGTTGATGCCGAGGATGCGTTTCTCATCGTCGCGCAGCCACAGGTCGCCGGTCGGCGCCCCGAAACTGTACTGTTCGCTGAAGCTGCCGGTGGTCTGGTTCATCTGCGTGACGCCGCCGGGGATGTCGAGCGGGTCGGCCTGCATGATCCTGCGGACGATGTCGCAGGTGACCTTCGTCAGCAAGCGTGGCCGTTCTTTTTGGAGACGCCGCCAGTTCGGGGAGCGTTCCTTGATGTAGTCGGTCACGTCCATGAGATGCGTGTCGGCCTTCTCGCGTTCCTCGTCGGTGAGCTTGTGCCACCTCCGTTCGAGGTCGAAGGAGGTGGCGAACACGTCGGGGTCGACGGTCATGTCGGTCTCCATCAGGCGGTGAGCAGGACGAAGCGGTTGATGTCGCGGATGCGGAAGCCGACCTCGATTTCGATTCGCACTGCGAACATGTTGTGCTCCCACAGGTTGATCTGCTTGCCGTCGATGGTGACGGTGGCCTGGTCGGAGATGCTGGTCTGCAGGCCCTCGACGCTGCCCCATGCGGCGGATGCGAATTCGCCGCCGACGCCGATGATCTCCTTGGCGGCGGTGCCTTCGGTGACCGCGGGGACGTGCACGCCCTTGGAGATCTGCACAGGATTGCCGAGGATGGTGGACACGTCGGACGAGCCGGTGCCGTCGAGGAACAGTGGTCGTCCGTTGTTGTCGGTGGCCTGTCGCAGGAGGCTTCGGCCCTGGGTGGACATTGCCCATCCGTCGAGGGTGCCGTCCGCCGCGGATACGGAGTCGTCGGCCGCGTTCAGGTTCTTCCACACGTCTTCGCCGAGGCTGATCTTCTTTGCGGCCTTCAATGTGTCGAAGTCCGAGCCCGGAGCGTCAACCAATCCCATGATGGTCTTGTCGAAGGTGCGCGCGATAGCGCCCGGCCCCTTGGCGACCACTTGGTCGTAGAGGGCGCCGAAGTCGCGTTTGAACTGGTTGGAGAACGGCATGATGACCGCGATGGTGTACGGCAGCATGTCCTTCTTGCCAAAGCCGACGCCGCTCTTGGGTTTCTCCGCTCCTTCATCGACCCAAGCGGCCTCGGGGTCGCCGGTGATGATCGGCACGCGCGCGCCGTTGCCTGGAAGCTTCATTTCGGGTACGAGCTGCATGAACGCGCTCTGGTATTTCGCGGTCTGCCAGATCTCCGCCTGGGTTTCTGGAGTGAGGTCTAGACCGTTGCTTTTTCGGGTCATTGACGGATCTGCCATGACTCATCCTTTCATTAAGTGGCTGATGGTTGGGTTACAGGAGCGTGTTCTTCATGGCGTTGGCGAAATCCTCACGGCTGGAATGTTTCGGCTTGGCCTGTCCGGTGCGGGCGCTCTGCTCCGCGACGATTCCGCGGGATCTCATGCCGGCGAACACCTTCATGAGTCTTTCGGCGTAGTCGCCGATCTGCTTCTCATCGTCGCCGACGAGGACGCTTGGATCGTTGATGCCGTGTTTGGCCGCGACCTCGACACGGATTGCGGAGAGCTCTTTCTCATGTTCGGCCTGTTTGGCTTCGTTTTTGAGCTTCTCGTTCTCTTCGAGCGCTTTGGAGAGCTTCGATTCGAGGTCGGCGGTGTGGCCGGCCTTCTCCTTGAGTTCCTCATAGTCGCTTTTCCTGCCGCGTTCCCTGCCGAGGCGTTCGTTGATGATGCGGTCGACTTCCTCCTGCGTGAAGGTCTTCGGCTTCGCGTCGTTCACGTCCTTCGTGGTCGGAGCGTGCTGTCCCGGCTCCTGCTGGCCGTCAGCGTCGGTCTGATTGTCTTCTGCCATGATTGGTAGCTCCTTTTGTTTGGTTTTCCACGCCTGACGCCGGCGAGTGGGCGGCCATTCTTGTTGGTTTCGCGCATGGCTGCGCCCCGCCCCATCGCTGGGGTGTGAAAGGTAAAAGAAAAGCCACCACGTTTTCGACGTGATGGCTTTCTGGGATTCAGAGATTTCCTAGCGCTTTTCTTCGCGCGTATTCGGACCTGAGTTCGTCGGTCGACACATAGTCGCCGACGGACCAGCGCTTCTTTCCTTCGTTCCTGACCCATTCATATTCGTCCTGCGGCATGGAGATGTCGCCATACGTGCGTTTGATTTCCGCAAGATGGCGCTCATCGGTGACTTCCTTCAAATCACCGGGCATAAATGTGAAGCGGTCGGAACGATCCATAGGCTCAATCATAGCAGTCTCAGATAAACGATCGGCCTGCCGTCGGATGCTCCAAGCCCTTCGAAACGAAGAGTCCTTCCTCTCGGCAGGAGAATTTCGTATTCTCCCGGATGCTGAGTGATCGGCTCCACATACACGCCGGCGCTTCCCGGCAGTACCAGGATTCTTGTGGCGATGCGGTCTTCCCCATCAATGTCAATGCCTCCCTCCTTGATGCTGGTGGCCATGTAGCCGATGTGTTCGAAGGTACGACCGGTATTCAAATCGAAAAGCGACTCCATGTCGTTGACGTGGAACGTCGACAACCGCATCTGCCTGTCGACCGTGAAACGTTCTCGGGTGATATGGTCGGATATCGCTTCGTCGATGCATTCGACCTGATGGATGACGTCTTTCGACGGGTTTCGTCCGCCGAACAGGTAGCCGTTGATACTTTTATAGCTGTCTCCGGTCCAATCCATCAAAGCCGCGATCTTCTCGTCGTTGGAGAATCTATCTCCAGGCATCCTGACGCTGTAATCAGACAATCTCGATAGTTCGGAAGCATTGATCGGAATCGATTTGCCGCTCCATCGAATCGTCGGTTGGGCAGTCACGCCATCATTGACCTCATCGTGATAGATGCGTCTCAATTGGGCTAGCGTGTCACGCCAGTCGCCGTCATCGCCGGCCGCAGCCTTGGCTGCCTGGTACATTTCACGATACTTGTCCGGATCGTATCCTTTGAGTTTGCTGCTGCCCCAGCTTGGCACGATATCGCAATCGCAGTCAGCATGGTATTGCATCTGCCGTCCGGCGGTGTCCTCGCTCAGGTAGGAGAATCCACGCGAGGCGAGCATAAGGCAGAACGCGCATGTCTTAGCCCCTCGTGGGACGCGAGCCCAGCGAGGCTTGGTTGGGTCGTTGGCCACGGCCCTCTGCATGGTCATCCGGCCGACCGTCTGAACCAGATTCTGCACGTATTCCAGCGCCTGCTCCTCGTCGGCGAACGTTGGCCACAGGTCGTCGATGGTTCTTCCGGCGTTATTGTGCACGACGCCGTTCTCATCTGGAATGACGTCCTTGTAATGCAATCCCATGAAGTCGGTGTTGTTGAAACCGCCTTCCATCTGCCAGACCGCACGGTCGGCGGTGATGGTCGGCGGATCGTATTCCGGCATGTCGATTCCGCAGTATTGCGCCCATAGGTCGCGCACATGGCTGTAGTAGTCGGATGCGAGTTTGTTGGCCGCGTCGGCGTACCGGTTGATCTCCGCTTTGATGAGTTCCTGGCTTTCACCGTCCCAGACAAGTCCTGAAACGCTGTTGCCTGCCTCCTTCTGCAAGCGGCTCATGGTGTCCGTGTAATCCTCGTACAGGTCGTTGAGGTCGAGTTCAAGCCTTCTGTGTTGTTCCGGAGGCAGGTTCAGACTGTTCAGGCTCATTTCCGCCGCCTTCCGGTAGTTTGAGGCTGACCGGCGTCATGCCGGTGAATTCAATGCCTTTCAGTCCAAGCATCGATGCCGCGGATTCCGGTGTCACCCCGGCTCTGATCGCTACTCCCAGTGCGTCGAAGCTGTCCTTCAGCCCCCCGCAACAGTTGATTGCGTGGAAGCGTCGATCTGGCGTTCCCCGTCGTCCTGCGTCTGCTCAGTCTGTTGGCGCATGCCGCGAATCTGGTCGAGGACCTGTCCGGCTTGAGCCTTGCGCTGGTCGGCCTTCAAGCGGACGATCTCGCTTCTGCTCAATCCGGCGCGGGTCATGCCGACCTCGCTGTTGGCGAACGAGTCGATGCTGCCGGCGAGTTTGCTGAACGCGTCGGCGCTCATGGAGCTTGACGGAGTGTTGGGGTTCTTCCAGTCGACCTGCAGTTTCATCAGATCATCGTCTGACACCGATGGATCCTGTATGCGCGCCACGAGGCGTGCCGCCTGCAGGATCGATTCGCCGAAATCACGGTCGCAGTGGCGAGCCTCGATAATCAGGTCCTCGCGTTGCGCCTCGGTCGCGTCCGCTGACGTCGGATTCGCGTCCGATACGATGCCGAGCGAGCTGGCGGGAATGTTCATCGCGCTGGCGAACATGGCGGCCCAGCTTTTCAGCATCGTCAGGTGCGGATCCATGCTGGATGCGGCCAGTTGGGTCACTGTCGGCGAATCACCGTCCGCGTCCTTGCTGATCATGTTGTAGCGGCCCATGTAGAGTTTGAGCGCGGCGTCCGCGCTCAAGGACGCGAGCTCGTCGCTGGTGCCCATGAGCAGGATTTTCGGGAATGCGTAGAATTCGGCGTTCGCCTCGGCACGCACGATGGTGCGGTTCGCGCCGTCGATGATGTTCATCGCGTCATGGCTGATGCGGGAGCGTCCGAATGGTTTGACTTCGGTGGCTTTGTAGGCGAGGCGGAACACGCTGCATTCGCCGTTCACGGTGGGTTGTGATCCTTGCACGTACCATGTGCCGAGACTGCGGGACACGCTGATGTTGCGCGTCGGCATGTAGAGCACGAGTCCGATGGCCTCGTTGTCGTTGTTCACGTCGGTTATGGCCATGCATGCCTTGACGCGTCGGTTCGGGTAGTCCCAGATCGCTGCCGAGCTTTCCGCGGTGTGGGTGCGGATGAGAGGCCTGTTCTCCGCGTCTTGGATGACGCTGAGGAACGAGCAGCCGTGAATGAGTGCCGTCTGTATGGCCTGCTGAAGGACGCTGGTGAAGCCGATTCTGCTCATGAAGTCCTGTAGTTGGAACGGATCATCGACACCAGGCGAGACGAATCCCTCGAATACGCAAAGCTCGGCGAGCATGTCCACCGCCTTGCGTGCCCATCCCAATGGCGTGTAGTGGTCCTTGATGGACTGTGGAACCGTGAGACCGAAGTCGACCAGCGGCTCTTTCGATTCGTAGTATGCGGTGAGTTTCCGATTGCGGCTCGCATGACGTGTCCACACTTCGGCGAGCTCTGCGAGCAGTTCGTTCTCTTGGTTTGTAAGCCCGTCGATGCTGGTGGGCACAACCAGTTTCGTCAGCGCCACCGATCCTCCGGACGGCCGCCAGCTATCCGGAACGTTTGTCATCTGGATGTCGCCCATTTAGATTCCTCCGATGGTCTGTCGTCTTCCGGGATGTCGTTTTGTCGTGCACGCCCCGTACAGGGCGATCGTGGTTGATACGAGCGGCGTTATGTCGATATCCGAGCCGAGCTTGTTCCATGCGATCGCGCCGGACTGTCCCAATGGACGCGTGGTCGCGCCCTTGACGGCTGCGGCCAGCTGCGGCTGGTATTCGTCCGGCGGGTGCTTGAGCGTTCCGGCTTTGAGCATGTCGAGGAATCGGCCGCATGCGCGGCCCATCTCCTGCATGTTCGTCACGGTGACCTTCACGTGCGCGGCCTTCAGTTCGGGCAGCAGGCTCATTGCCGGGGACTGCGCGTCGATGACCACGCTGGCGGTCTTCGGCCAACGTTCGGCGAGCCAGTCCACGGCCCACATGGTGCCAGCCTGCCGCGCGTCCTTGATGTTCGCCATCTGGATGACGGCCGACCCGTCCTCGTACCGCAATGCGGCGCCGATGGTCAGCACGCTCCTGTCGGGCGGCATGTCGATGCCGAAGCTCACCGTGCCGCCGTCGGGCACGTCGTCGGTTTCGGCGGCCTTCCACAGGTCGGGGCTGATGGCGTACGCGGTGGCGGTCTCGTCCCAGATGCCGAGTGCCTCACGGCGGAACGAATCCTCGGCGAGGAGATTGCGCATGCGCAATATCGCCTGTTCGCTGGTGCGGCGAGGATAAGACGGGTTCGCTTTCGCCCACGCGGTCCGGTCGTCCAGATCGCAGTCGCGGTCTGCCCCGAGCTCCACGTAGAGCATGTCGTCCGAATTGCCCGCCAACGCGGTCGAACGTTTCTCCTCGAACGCCTCGCACTGGTCTCCCGGCTTCGGCGGGTTGCCCATGAACACGATCAACGGGTTCGGGCTCGTGTTCACGATCGGAATCAGATTGTCCAACGCCTTGATGGTGAGTATCTGAGCCTCGTCGAACACCTCGATGTCCGCCGAATGCAGGCCACGGCCGAAACCGTTCTCACGCGCGCCGAACATGATGCGGCTCCCATTGGTGAAACGGATCTCCTGCTGGCCGTTCGCTCGACGCACGTTCCGCACGTACCTGGACAGTTTCGGATTATGCGTCAGGTCGCACATGTCGGCGAACGTCTCGTCGGAGGTGCGCGTGTGGTGCGCGGTCCAGATGACCAGTGTTCCGGCACGTCCGGCGCACAGGATGAATATCGCCGTGCCGACCGTGAACGTCTTGCCGATCTGCCTGCAGCTGGACAGGACCGCTCCTCCGGATCCGCATGCGTACTTGCCGTCGGCGCGTTTGGCGAACAGGAGGTATAGGAAACCTTTCTGCCAGAGGTCGTAGTGGATTCCGGCCTTGACCGCCGCATTGTTGATCAGTTTGAAATCGCTTGACGTGACGTCTTCCGGCTTCACGAGCCGTTGGGCGATCTCAGACAATCGACGCTCCGACATCCTCCGCCACCTCCGTCACGTCATCGTTCACATCGAACAGGCTGCCGGATTCCTCGGCCATGCGCATCCGTTCGTCGAATTCGGCGAGCTTGCTGCTGATCGACGGCAACGCGTTGGCCGGCGTGGACGGGTCATGCAGAGCCTCGCGCAGTCTGCCGACGATTTCGCGAAGCGTGTCCTCGTGGGAGCCGTCCATCATCCGTTCGAAGTTCTGTTTGTCGAGTTCCGGTTCAGGCTTCCGTTTCGTTTTCGTCGGCTTGGATACGGGCCTATCCGCTTCCGTTTGCGTAGCCCGGTTCTTTTTCCGACGATAGGCGGCTTTCTGGCGGCAGGATTTGGAGCAGTAGCGTTGCGGCCGCCCGTGGCCGGACGGTTGGAATTCCTTGCCGCAGAGTTCGCACTTCATCGGCGCTTCCCTCGCTTTCCGACCTTTCGTTGTTTCCCCTGTTTCCGACGTTTGTATTCCGGGAGGGATATCGGCACTGCACCCGAGGCGACCGCAAGGGGGTATGGCCGGGTACCCTGCCCTGGTATCGGGTCAGATGCCGAACGTTTTGAACGGCATCGAGCTTGGTTTGATGTCCTGTTTGCCGGCCAGCAGCACTCGTGCGTGTTCGTCGGTCTTGTCGCTCTTCATCCTGTTGCAGATGCGGTGAGTGAGCCTGCAGTTAGTGAAGCTGTATGGATCGCCGCCGCGTGAGACCGGTATGAGTTCGTCTACTTCGGCGCTCATCGGATGTGGTGTCTTCAATGTCTTGTCGACTGGCTTGCCGCAGATGGCGCACACATCGTATGCGGCCAGCACTCTTTGCCTGAGCATGCGCCGCCGGTATCCGTTGCTGACCCGCTCGTTGCGTCGCTTGCTCATGGTCATTCCTTCGTATGAAGTCCTAGCATGGCCGACCACGTGTCGACTAGGGATCCCGTCATCTGCGGATATCCCCTCCCGAGATTATTCATGGAGCGCCTTCGGCGGGATTCGAACCCGCGTATACACGCGGCCGCAAGGAAGAGGATCCGAAGATCTGCGACCGGTGCGATCTGCCACTGATTCCTACGAAGGCACGGACAGGCGGTTTGAGCATCACCGCATCACGTAAGCGCGGGATTGGCTTGCCTGCCACTGTTGGTGTATGCCCACTCTGACGTGGAGCGGGCGGAGCGTGTCCGATATGCCGTTCGGACAGGACAGTGTTACGCAACCCAAGGAGTTAGGAGAATCCAAGGTGGATATGAGAAAAGGGTTCAAACCAAGTCACCTCGGTTTGAACCCTCTAATCCACTGACAATTATGCCTTGCACTTCGAGAAACGTCAAATCGAGTCGCGTCGGGAAAGCTGCCTGTGCACGTCGGCGAGACGGTAGAGCGGCTGTCCCTTCCCGTTCTTGCCGGCTGGTTGGATCCTGCCACGACTGCGCCACGAGTAGATCGTGTTCACGCCGCATTGGAACCCGCATTCGCGCAGGAGTTCGGCGCATTCCCCTGCCGTGAACGCCTTGCCGGATGCGATGCACTCCTTCAGGAAGCCGAGCCGCACGTCCACCACGCGGTAAGTGCCGCCGCATACGGAGCAGGTGACCTCGACCGCGTCGATGGGCGCCGACAGTTCGACACCGCACAATGGGTTCGGGCATCTTCCGATGCCGTGCTTGGAAGGCGGCACGTCGATGATGTCCAGCGTCTTTCGGACCATCGACTCCCACTCATGGTAGAAGTCGGCGATGTCAGGCATGCGGCGCAGTCGAGGACTGCCGGCGCAGACACGCAGCATGTCCACCAGCGGCGGATGCACGCCATAGGTCGCCCAAGGCATGGCGGGCGGAGCGTACAACCGGCGCCAGAGTGCGATTGCGGCATCCTCGATGTCCTGCATGTGGTCGAGCACCGGCAATCGGATTGGCGTCGGCGCGGCTGGAAGGTTGACGCGTCCAGGCTGGCGGCCTCCGTAGTGCGCGGTAGAGTCCAGGAACTCATGCAGCGAATCCAACCATGATGGATATTCCCGCAGCCAGCCGCGCATCAGCCCATCGCATCTCGCGCACATGGTGTCGCCGACAGCGCATTCTCCGCCGCAGACGAGGCACACACCGGCGAGCGCTGGTGTTGTTTGGCTGGTGTTTGTTGTGGTGTTGGTGGTGGTTGGTTGGGATTCGTTGGTCGGTTCGTGCATTTGTTCGATTCCCTCCGGCGTGGTAGTCTGGTTTGTGGTAATGCCAGAGCCCGGCCGGAAGGTCGGGTTCTTTGTTTATTCGGTGGCGGAGTCCTGTTTTTCGAGGTGGACGTGTTCGATCTTGGCTCTATGGCGGAGCAGATTGGCGTATTCATCCATGACATCAAGCTGCCTGCTCAACAGGCTGATCGGACAGACGGGCTCGAAGTCAAGCGTGCCATCCGCATACCGCTGCAGCATGCCCCTGAGCCTGCCGGCACGAGCGGTCAATTCACGGTATTCGACGCGCATCCGCTCCTCATAATCGGATCCGTCGGCGCTCGCGGGTTGCGCTTGGTCGGCGGTGGCGAGCACTTCGATGGCTTGGCGAACGTATCCGTCGCGGATCCATTCGGATGCGGTCTGCCATTCCTCGTGGATGATTTCGGTGGAGTCCTTGCGGAGCGCCCATTTGAGTCCGAACAGACGTTCGGCGACGGCTTCGGTTCTCGCGTCGATAGGCGGGAGCGGCGGTTCCAGTGTTTCCTCGCTCATTTCGATTCCTTTCTCTGTTGATTGTGCATGGTCTTCCAGGTCTTGTGTCGCAGCAGCCACACCACCCATCCGGGCGGTTCGGTCCAGATGGTCAGATGCGAGGACGCGGCGTACAGCTTCCACCACCTGCCGCAGATGACGCAATGCTCCATCCTGCGCAGGCTGACCTCGTATTGCGCCGGACCGATGCCATTGCTCGCGCAAATGAATATCCCGACCGCGCTCCGGCACGCATGCGGCGAGCGCCGTTTGTTGCGACTGATGCTGTTCATCATTCCGCCTCCTTCTCAAGGATGTAGACGATTGTCGGCGGGAATGGTGGCTCATAGCATATGTTCGGCTCCACCTTGTACTCGCCTTTGCCGCCGAGTCCCGGCAACACGTCGGTGCGCATCACGCTCCATCCGTCGGAAAGCAGACCGGCGAACGCTTCCGTATTCTGCAGCTTCATCGTGTACACGTCTCCGCTTGCCGCGTACATAACCGGCACTACCTTAAATTTCCTGCTCACCGCTCCGTCTCCTTCTGCTCGTCCAACCACTTCTCAAAAAGCCGGTAAATGTCCAGCGGGATGGTTTTGACCGGCTGGAATTTGAGACGCCACATGCAGTCGGCGCACACCTCGGTGAATGTCTTCGCCTGACCGCCATAGATGAGGCCCACGGAATAGACGGGACTTGAACACCACCGGCCGCACAAGTCGCAGGTGTGCATATCCTGCGTGACCAACTCGTCACGCTGCGGCAGGAACGGATTCCCTGCACCCCTTTCCTCCACGGCATCGGCGAGCGCCTTCCTGATCTCATCCCTGGCGTAGAGGAAGGCGTTGTGTCGGGTCTGGGCGTAGCCGCCGAAGGGGGTATTGCCGTCCCTTGTCGCGGCGCGGACGGCTTCGAGTTCCTGGTCGATGAGTTTGTTGAGCACGCCGATGGCGATGTCTGCTTCACTGTCTTTCATTGCTGTTCCTTTTCCTTGTCGTGTTCCGCCGACCATCTGAGCAGGGCGTTGACGGCGATTTCGCACGCCTGCCGTTCCTCGTCGTCCTCTGGTGCGATATATACGGCGCCGCATTGCGACCAGATTTTCACTGTGGCTCCTTGTCCGCGCCGCTCACGTGATCCCAGTCGCAGGACAGGCCGCCTTGCTTCTCCCATGCGTAGACGACACAGTCCACTTTTCGCGTGTCCTGCAATGTGATGATGCATTCGTAGAAGCCGTGGGTGGTGCCTCCGTCGGTGCATTGCGAGTCGATGGGTTTGACCGCATGCGCCGGCGTGGATGCTTTGGCCATGCCGCCGCATCCGGCGAGCGCCGTGCAGAGGACGAGGGTGATGGTGGTGAGGGCGGCGCAGATGGTGTTTCTCATTGTTCGTTCCTTTGATGGTGGCTGGCGTGGTGGTTCCAGAGGCGGATGGCTTTGTTGAGGCTTCTGCCGTCGACGTGGAGGATGCATTTGTGCCGGCAGTTGGGGCAGATGCAGCCGTAGATAGTGTTGACCGGTTTGCGTGTGCGGAGTTTGTAGATGGCGCCGAGGGTCAGGATGAGCGGCTGTGACTGGCGGCATGCCGGGCAGGGTGCGGGTCTGCGCCATTTGCGTGGGTTGGTGGCGATTCTGACGGTGTGCATTTCATTCCTTTCCGTAGATGGCGAGGCTTCTTATGCCGTCGCTCATGCTGTTGGAACATGTGTTCGGATCGTGGGCGATGATGTCGTTTCCGATGCCCTGGAAGCGGAGGCTGGCGGTGCCGTCCGGATGTCGGATGAGTTCGAGCCGTCCGTCGATGACGACGTCCTGGTCGGTTTGGGCGATGCAGCGGCGGCCGATCAGGATGGCAGGGTCGGCCGACCGCCATTTATGCAGCGGGACGTTGACGCTCACCGCGGCGCCTCGCCTGCGTTTCCGCCTTGGGCGTCCTTTTCGGCAGCGTCGTAGCCTTCGTCGTACACGTCGTCGAGCAGCGTCTGGAACTCGGGAGAGGCGAAGAACGTGCTGATGGCGTCCTTGGCCACGCGCCTCCATGGCTCCTTGCCCTCCATGGGCATCTCGTTCCATGGGCGTGGATGGCGGGCCCCGTTGCTATACCAGCGCAGGTAGATGGCCTCGGCCACCTTGTTCTGCGTCTCCAGACCGATCGGAATGGTCTCCTGGTCTGCCATGATGGCTCCTTTCAGTATGTTTCCGGTGCGGTCTGCAATGATGTAGGCGGCGAGCGCGACGCATAGGGTGAGGATGATGAGCATGGCGTGCAGGGCGAGCCATTGGATGGGGATCCAGTGGTGGAGGCCGATGCCGATGATCGGCCGGATGATGGCGTGCGGCACGAGCAGCAGCGCGGCGAGGGAGAACAGCGTGGCGAACCAGTCGCCGACGCGGTTGGAGATGCGGTTGATGGTCTGTTTCATTCCGATGTTCCTTTCATAGTTGGTTTGGTACGGTTCATGGCCTGTTGGCCATCCAGCCGATCAGGATGGCGGCGCATAGGAGGATCACTGCCGAGATGCTCATCGCCTTGCTGCTTCCGTGGCGATGTATCGGACCGGATGGTCGGAGAGGTGGCGGATGATGCGCGCGTATTGGCGGATGTCTCGGTCGAGGCATGTGCCGGTGCGGTGGGCGCTGGATGCGGGCGTCTCCTCTTCCGGTTTCACGTCCCAGCCGGCGGCTTCGAGACTGTCGCGGAGGGTGGCCATGTCGATGCGGTGGTAGTGCAGCGGGAGGTTCGGGCAGAGTCGGCCGATGAAGTCGAGGTCGAACTGCGGGTTGCTGCCTGCCGGATGGAGGGTGAACGATTGCGCGAGGCTGTCGACGTATTCCTCGAGCGCGTTCGCCGTCGCCTCCTCCGTATATCCGCCGTCGAGTGCGCCTTCGAGCAGTCCGTTGGCGCAGTGCATGCGCCACGCCTCGAGGTTCTCATCCGTAATGGATGCCTTGCGGCCTTTCAGTCCGATGACGCGGCGGAAGCCACCGACGCACCGCACGCCTCTCATGTCGGTGCAACGCATTTCCACCTCGAGGATCCTGTCA